>ERZ778018.486-NODE-486-length-58650-cov-16.505128_pt1 | contig 58650 bp, 46 predicted proteins | sample MGYA00375748_ERZ778018 | MGnify/ENA primary metagenome ERZ778018 (study PRJEB29350, sample SAMN05509839) | bioreactor metagenome | biome: bioreactor; material: wastewater | place: South Africa: University of Cape Town | collected 2014-04-22 ... | reverse complement strand
GGCACGCGATTCGGCCGCGAAGGATTCCCGGAAGTTATTTCGGCATCGTTCCAAGCGCCGGATGAGGGGGAGGGCGTCAAGGGAAGCCGTCGGAAAGTCGAAAGCCGGTCTGGGCGGCTCGGGATCTCGACGGCCTTCTTTTACGCTCCCCCACCCGTCCGGCCCTTCGGGCCACCTTCCCCCGCGAGGGGGGAAGGACGTCGCGTTAGAATAATTCCGTCTGAATCAGAGGATCAACGGCGGGGAGCCCGCGCGCTCGGCCAGGCGTCTGAGTTCCGGCAGCGCCTGGGCCTCCAACAATACCACGACCGTGCCGCCGCAGCCGCCGCCGCTGGAACGCGCGCCGTGGAAGCCGCGCGCCGGGCCCAGGTCGCGGACGGCCGCGACCATGGCGTCGGTCTCCGGGCGTCCCAGGCCGATCGAGCCGTAGCCCAGGTGCGACTGGTACATCAGCTCGCCAGCCAGCCGCGGCGTTCGGATTCGATCCGCGACCTCGCCGCGGAAGAGGCGCTCGGCCAGCTCGCAGCGGAAGTTCTCGCCGACGGCGAACTCGGCGGCGGCGCGGACCGGGTAGCGGCGATCCGACGCGACGGTCGAATGCGGGTCCTCGACCGCTCCGTAACGGGCGACGAACTCGGAGCCGGTCATCGAGGCCGGCAGGACGTCGGCCGGGACGCCGCCGACGACCGACGGCGAAAGCTCCGCGAGGTGTTGGAACCAACGCCCCAGCGCGACCTCGAGGATCCGCTTGCCCATGAAGGCGGCCGTCCGCGCCGCGCCGTACTCGACGCCGGTGACGGCGTGCTTCACGGCGCTCGGCCAGCCGGCGACGATCACGCCTTCGGGCAGCGCCGCGGGGTCGCGCATCGCGTCCGGGCGGCAGAGGATCGGCAACAGCGCGCCACGCGCGCCGTGGGCCGCGGCGAGCTGGTCCATCAGCCCGCACGGCGCGCCCACGACCTCGTTCTCGGCGCGCTGCGCCAGCCTCGCCAGCGCCGTCCCCGCGAACCGTCGGCCCGAGGCCGCCTCCAGCGCCCGAAGCGTGGCGACCTCCAGGGCGGCGCTGCTGCTGACGCCCATCGACGTCGGCACGTCGGTGGAGATATGGATGGAAAGGCCGCCGTCGGGCCGCCATCCCCAGGCGCGTTGGAAGAGGAAGAGGCAGCCCAGGGGGTAGCGCGCCCAGCGGGGGACGTCGCGGGCGTCGAGCCAGTCGACCAAGGGCGCGGCGGAGTCGGAGGAAAAGTCGATCTCGTCGTCGGTCGGCGGCGGCGGGTCGACGACCCCCTCCTGGTCGCTGACGACGCGGAGGCGGGGCTCGGGGGTCGGGACGATCGTGACGCGGGTGGTGGCGGCGATCGGGCTTTGAAGCACCAGCGAGCCGCTGTAGTCGGCCACGCCCCCCAGGACGTCGAGCCGGCCGGGAGCCTCGCCCAGCCACGGCGGAGGGCTCATCGCAGATGCTCCTCGATCAGCCGACCGAGGATCGGCCGGACCAGGCCGGCCAAGGTCGGGTTGGCGTACCCCATCCACGAGACCGGCGACGTCGTGTCCAACGGCGCGTCCAGCGGCCGTCCGTCGGGCCGTTCGACCACGCCCCCGGCCTCTTGCAGCAGCGCGGCCGCGCAGACGTCGTAGGGGTGGCAGACCAGGGACGACTCGATCCCCAGTTTCCCATGGGCCAGCGGTCGCAGGTCGCCGATCATCCGGTCGTGGCCGATCATGAGTTCATAGATCTGTCCGCCGGAGGAAAGGTACTGGTCCTCGAACACCAGGGGGGAGCCGCCGTCGCCGGGTCCGTGGAGTTCGCGCCAGAGGCGTTCCTCGACCCGCGCCAGAAGCTCCTTGCCGTCGGGGAAGAACCGCGCCAGCGCGGCGAAGCCGTGGCGGAAGTCCAGGGCGCGGGAGGGGCGGATCGGCAGCGGGCGGTGGGAGCCGTCGCGGACGTCGACGCGCTGGGCGACCAGTCCCGACGGGCCTCGGCCGCGGACGCCGCTGATCTGGTCGGACGCCCATTGCTTGGAGGTCGGCAGTTCGGTCATCGCCGCCACCTGGACGTCGGCCAGCGTCGCCTTGCCTTCCCGTCGCGGCGCCAAGGCCGCCAGGACCCACGCGGATCTCTTGTCATACATCAGCCCGCGGGTGCCGTCGATGGGGTCGAGGATGCAGACGAACGCGGCGCGGTCGACGGGCGCGCCGACGGGGAACGTGACGGCGCGGTCCTCGACCCCCTCCATCACCAGTTCGACGGGAAGGTCGGAGGGCCAGTTGGCCTCGAACCACGCGAGCACGGCGGATTCGCTGATCTTGTCGATCCGGTAGATGGTGTCCGCGGCGGTGACCGCGGCGACCTCGGCGAGTTCCTCCGCGGCTCGGCCGTCGCGGGCGTTGGAAACGGCGTCGCGGATCGAGTCTTGAAGCCCGCACAGGAGCCGGCGCGCGCGGTCTTCGACGTCGGCGGTCATCGCGTCCTCCCGTTGTCGGTTTGAATCCCGGCCGGTTCGCGCTTCTTGTAGTGGGGGCCGGCGACGGCCCGGAGTTCGGCCGCCTTCTCGTCGGGGTCGGACTCGTTGGTCATGGAGCCGCCGCCGATCTCCGGGCCGGCGAGATACTTCAGGGTGTCGGGCTTGCGCAGGGGGGGATGGAACTCGACGTGGAACGGGAACGTCGAATGGTCGCGGCCGTCGGTCGGGGCCTGGTGGACGGCCATGACGTAGGGCATCGGCATCCTCCAGAGGTTGTCGTAGCGAGTCGCGACCTCGCGGATCATCAGCCCCAGCGCCCTTCGCTCCGAGGCCGACAGGTCGGCCAGCGAGGCGACCGGCCGCCTCGGCAGGATGAAGACCTCGTAGGCTTGGCGGGCGAACCAGGGGACGCAGGCCAGGAACTCGGCGCTTCGGGCGATGGCGCGGGGGCCTTCCTCCTCGCGACGTCGGATCGCCTGGCCGAGATGTTCGCCGGTACGCTCGAACCAGCGGCGGGCGCTATTCGCCTCGCGCTCGACGTGGCCGTAAATCAGGCCGCCGGCGTAGATCTGGCAGTGGGGATGGGGGTTGGAGGTGCCGACCAACGCCCCCTTGTTCTCGAAGATCAGGACGTGGTCGACCTCGGGGCGGGCGGCGAGGGCGTTGTAGCGCTCGGTCCAGAGGTCGACGACGGCGGCGGCCTCGTCGTCGGTCAGGTCGACGAACGTCTTGCCGTGGTGGGGGTGGTGGCAGACGACCTCGGCCGCGCCGCGGGCGTCGCGGGCGCGGTGGAGTTCGTCGCCGGGGTCGACGGCCGGGGCGTCGGGGCCGAAGCACGGCAGGTCGTTGGCGAACCAGTACGCGCCTTCGTAGTCCGGGTTTCGGCCGCGGAGGCGTTCGTTGCCGGGACAGAGGGCGCAGGCGGGGTCGTGGGCCGGAGGCTCGGAGTCGTCGGGCTCGTGGGTCTCGCCGATCCAGGGGCGTCCGCCGCGGTGGGGCGTGTAGAGGACCCACTCCTCTCGCAGGGGGTGCCAGCGCTGCTCCCAGGCGACGCGGGGTTCGGAGGGCATGACCTCGGCGGCCTCCAGGAAATGAACGTCGAAGGGACACGCTTCCAGGTTAGCGCCGTCGCGGCCGCCGATCGAGACCACGATCGCGCGGAAAAAGATCGCTTTCGCGCAGCGGCTCGGGCATGATGGTCGCGAAGGGGGGGAGTCGCCATGGGGACGCCGCGGGTGGCCTTGTTGATCGAGACGTCGCGCGGCTACGGCCGCGGGTTGTTGCGAGGGGTGGCGCGGTACGCGCGGCTGCACGGTCCCTGGGGGTTTTACGTCACGCCCGGCGACTTCCTGCAGGCGGTCCCCAAGATGAAGGCGTGGGGGGGGACCGGGATCATCGCGAGGGTGGAGACCGAGGCGATGGGGCGGGCGATCCTGGCGTCGGGGCTGCCGACGATCGTGCTGGGGCTCTCCGACGAGCAGTCGCGGCCCGAGAACCCGTTGTCGAGGCTCAGCGAGGTCGTCTCCGACTCCGTCGCGGCCGGCCGGATGGCGGCCGGGCACTTGCTGGATCGGGGGTTTCGGAGCTTCGCCTACGTCGGGTCGCGGGGGACGGTCTGGTCGGGGAGGCGGCTGGAGGGGTTTCGCTCCCGGCTGCTTGAGGAGGGTTTCGAGCCCGGCGTGTTCGCCCAGACGCGGCCCTTGCGCGCCGCGGCCGACTGGGAGCGCGAGCAACCCGCGCTTGCGGCGTGGCTGGCGGGGCTGCCGCGGCCGTTGGGGGTGATGGCCGGCAACGACGACCGGGGGCGGGCGGTGCTGGTCGCCTGCCTTCACGCCGGGCTGAGGGTGCCGGAGGAGGTCGCCGTCGTGGGGGTGGACGACGACGAGTTGATCTGCGAGTTGGCCGACCCGCCGCTCTCCAGCGTGGTCCTCAACGCCGAGTCCGGCGGCTACCGCGCCGCGACCTTGCTGGATCGGATGATGCGCGGGGAGCGGGTCGAGCGTCAACGGATCTGGGTGGAGCCGTTGCGGGTCGAGGCTCGGCGGTCGACGGACGTCGTCGCCCTGGACGACGTCGAGGTGGCCGCGGCCCTGCACTTCATCCACCACCACGCCGCGGGGCCGATCGGGGTGCCGGACGTGGTCGAGGAGGCGGGGATCTCGCGGCGGGCGCTGGAGCAGCGGTTCCGCAAGGCGACCGGCCGGACGGTCCACGACGAGATCCGCCGGGTCCGCCTGGAGCGGGCGCGCCGATTGTTGATCGAGACCGACCTGTCGGTCGCCCGGATCGCCGACTCCTCGGGCTTCGGCCGGGTCAGCTACCTGGCGCAGACGTTTCGCCAGACCTTCGGCGTCACCCCCGCCCGCTACCGCCGCCACACCCGCGACGGCGTCCCCGGGCCGGCGGCGGAGGCGTGACGAGCCAGGCTTGCGCCGGGACGCGCGAAAAAGCGCCACGGTCGCGCGAGGACCGTGGCGGGGGGCTTCGCGAGGGCTTTCGGCGCGGGATCAAGGGGCGGCGTCGGTCGGCTTGTCGGCGGGGGCGTCGGCCGGCTTCTCCGCGGGCTTGGCCTTGGAGGCGGAGCGGCGGCCTCCCTGCTTGGTCTTGGCGTATTCCTCGTAAGCCTGGGCCTGGCTCTTGGCCACGTCCGGATTGACCGGGGCGCCCTGCTCGCCGTCGGCGGGGGCGCCGCCGCCGCCGCAGCCGGCGAGGGTCAGGGCGACGGTGGCGGCGAAGCTGAAGGCGAGGGCCTTGACGGTGCGTGGGGCGGGCATGCGCGTCCTCGTTTCGGGTGCGGGTCGGGAACGGTCGAGGCCGATCCCCCCGCGCGGCCGCGGGGGGATCGGCGGGATCGGCGGGATCGTCAATAGCTGTCGGAGCTGACGGTCTCGTGCCCGGCGCGGGAGCCCAGGGCGTACCAGGTGGGGCGGGATATCGAGTCCTTGATGAAGTGGACGGAGCCGTCGGCCATCAGGACGTTGACGCCGCCGGAGTGGGCGCTTTGCGCGCTCACGGTCCACGACTGGTCCAACCCGCAGCCGGCGCAGCCGAACTCGCAGGAGCCGAACGGGTACTGGCTGTCGTTGGGGACCTGGATGGTCTGGAACAGCGAATAGCCGCGGGCGCCGAACGCCCACATCTGTCCCTTGGTCGTCTGGATGCTCTGGTTGGCCTTGAACGCCTGGGCGCAGGACTGCAGCGCGGTGAGGATCAACGCGGGGTTGGTGGCCGCGTTGTAGACCGCGATGCCGGGGTCGTTGACCCCCTGGGTGCTGTTGCCGCGGTACATGTTGCCGGTGTTTTGCTCGCCGGTCAGCGACTCCGCGTAGGCGACCGTGTTCGACGACCCGTCGGTGATGGCGGACAGCCCATAGGACATGAAGTAGGTGAAGACCCCGTTGGAGCCGGTCGGCTTGCAGCCCGATTCGCTGGCGCCGCCGACGCCGCCGTTGCAGCCGACCGTCATGAAGTCGGTGGTGGTGCCGACCGAGGCGTAGTAGTTGTTGAGGTTGGGCATGCCCGCGTTGGGGTCGGAGGGGCAGTTGAACGCCGCCAGCCGGGTGTTGCCCACCGTGCTGTTGATCTGGTAGCAGGGGTCGCCGTAGGGGTTGATCCCCCAGGCGAAGTTGGCCGCGGCGTACAACGCCGTCTGCTCCAGGTACGGCAGCAAAAGCGCGTTGGCGCCCCAGGAGGACCAGATCAGGTTGTAGTCGCCGGGCGAGTTCTTGGGGTTCTTCGACGCCCCCAGCGGGAACGTGCCGTTGGTGCTGTGGTAGTTGTGCATCGCCAGACCGATCTGCTTCAGGTTGTTGACGCACTGCGACCGTCGGGCGGCCTCGCGCGCCGCCTGCACCGCCGGCAAGAGCAGGGCGATCAACACGGCGATGATCGCGATCACCACCAACAGCTCGATCAACGTGAAACCGCGCGCGTGACGCCGTCGCATGGAGAGGACCTCCGGCCGGGAAGATGAGGATCGTTGAGGAATCGACGGGGGCCGAGCGGGGCGAACCGACGGACTACTCCGAATTGTTTCGGTTTCCGCCGTCGCGATTTCGACGATCGACGCTCCGACCCGCTCGATGCGACGATAAACGGACGGACGGTCGGATGGACAGCCCGAGACGCGCAAAAAAACACCATGATCGCGCAGGGACCGGGGCCGATCCGTGGGACGTCAATCCGCGGCGACGGCCGCGCCCACGGTGAGGCGGGCGTCGATGATGGCGCCGCGGAACGGCCGGGGGGTCGGGTAGTCGCCGACGGCGGATTGGCGGTCGTCGCCGACGATCAGGGGGTCTTTCGGCTGCGAGGGGACGCGACCGCCGGCCTGGCCGCGGGCGACCTCGACGCCGTCGACGAGGAGCCGGGCCGAGCCGTCGCGGCGAAGCTCGGCGGACAGCCGCGTCGGTTCGTCGCCCAGCGCGCGATCGCCCGCGAGTTCGAACAGCGCGCCGTCGCGACGCACGGCCAGCGCCGGCTTGCCGTCGTCGCGGACGTGGAGCGACCAGCCCTGCTCCCGTCCCCCCTGGCTGGCGACGACGCCGCCCCGGCGGGCGTCGCGAACGGTCGCCTCGATCCGAAGCGGCTCGCCGGCGATCGCGGGCGCGTCGCCGCCGCCGAGCGTCGCGCCCGGCTTCAACTCGATCGTCCCATGGACGACCCGCGGCGGGGCCTCCCTCAAGCCGACGCGGACGGCCCAGGCGCTCCAGGCGGCCGCCATCGTCTTGACGCGCTCGGGCTCGCGGTCGGCCAGGTCGTGGATCTCGGTCGGGTCGGAGGCCAGGTCGTAAAGCTCCCAGGGACGTCCGCCGCGCTCCTGGACGATCTTCCAGTCGCCGTCGCGGAGGGCCTTGCTATCCTCGTGCTCGATGAAGACGGGGCGGGTCGGTCGATCGCCCCCCTTGAGCAGCGGGACCAGGCTGGCGCCCTCCATCGGCATGACCGGCCCGCCGTCGCGCTCCCTCGGATACGTCGCGCCGGCGAGTTCGACGATGGTCGGCATGACGTCGGTGATGTAGCCGACGGCCGGGATCGACGTCCCCGGCGGGACCGCCAGCCCGGCGGGAAAGTGGACGACCATCGGCGTCTTGACGCCCCCCTCGTGGGTGTACTGCTTGTAGTAGCGATACGGAGTCGACGAGGCGTTCGCCCAGCCGCTCCCGACGCTCGAATAGCTTCCGGGGGCGCCGATCTCCTTGAGCGCCTCGCCGACGTGGAGCACGTTGTTCGGTCCCGATTCGCCGTCGAACCCGAACGGGTCCCACTCGCCGCAGGCGCCGTTGTCCGACATGTAGAAGATCGCCGTGTCGTCGAACTGGCCGGTCGCCTTCAGGAACTCGACCACGCGGCCGACGTTGCGGTCCATCACGTCGATCGTCGCCGCGTAGACGGCCATCCGGCGGGCCAGGTCCTTGCGGCGGTCCTCCGGCAGCGAGTCCCAGGCGGGGACCTGCTTGTCGGCGGCCCATTCCTTCTTCTCGTTGGCCCAGTTCTTCGGGACGATCAGCCGGGGCGTCAACTCGACGTCCTTGGCGACGACCCCCAGCTCCTTCATCCGGGCCAATCGGCGTTCGCGAAGTTTGTCCCAGCCGTCGGCGTAGACCGACTCGTAGCGGGCGACGACGTCCTCGGGGGCGTGGATCGGGAAGTGGGCCGCGTTGAACGCCAGGTACATGAACCAGGGCTTGCCCGCCTCGCGGGCTTGCTTCAGGAAGTCGAGCGCGTAGTCGCCGAAGGCGTTGGACGAGTAGAACTCGCCCGGCGCGTAGGACCGCCTGGCGCGGCCTTTGGGCCAGCGGGTGTAGAACGGGTCTTCCCGCCAGTAGCTGTTGAAGCCTCCCAGCATGCCGAAGAACTCGTCGAAGCCGCGGTCGGTGGGCTTGTCCTCGTGGCCGAGGTGCCACTTGCCCACCATGTAGGCGTTGTAGCCGGCGGTCTTGAGCACCTCGGGGATCGTCGCGGCGTTCGAGGGGATTCGGCCGCGCATGTCCGGGAACCCGGCCTGCGCCGGGTGCAGGCCCGTCAGCAGCGACGCGCGGGTCGGGCAGCAGCGGGCCGAGTTGTAGAAGTTCGCGAACCGCGCCCCCCCCGCGGCCAGGGCGTCGAGGTTCGGCGTGCTGATTTCCGAACCCTGAAAGCCGACGTCGCCGTAGCCGACGTCGTCCGCCAGGATGAACAGGACGTTCGGCCGTTTCGATTGCGGAGGCCGGTCTTGCGCGAACGCCGACGAACCTCCTCCGACCAGCAGGCAGAAGCCCGCGACGACCCAAACGCGCGACGACATGACGAGAACTCCGCGATCCGGGCGCCGTCCATCGGCGACGTCGCCGGGAACGACGGTTTCAGAGGGGTTGGGGGGCACGCGAGCGGTGCGGCGCCTCGTCGCGCCGGACGCGCGATTCCAGCAAATGCCGACAATCAGAAAGCCCATGCCGGGAAGAAGCGTCATTCGGACGTCGCGCCGAACGCCTCGGCCAGGTCGCCGGGGAGCGAATCGAAGTCCTCGGCCATGCGGACCCGGCCCTTCCACTGACCGCCGACGCGCGGCGACACGTCGCGCGCGACCGGCACCAGGCGCACCAGGGGCTTTCCCGCCTGGGCGATGACGACTTCCTCGCCGCGGAGGGCCCGCTCCACCAACTGGGCGAGACGCGATTCCGCGTCCTGGATGTTCGCGATCTCCATGAGACCTCCTAGAGTTGACATCGAGTCTAGCGTCGGGGGAATTCGGAAGGAACCGCCGAGACGCCGAGGACGCCGAGAAGACGGGAAGGGAAGCCGGGAGCGGAGAGGCTTGGGGAAGAGGTTGGAAACCGGGGAGGCGATCGTGGACGAGCCGGATCTGCTGACGCGATCGGTCATCGGGGCGGCCATCGAGGTCCATCGGGAGACGGGGCCCGGCTTGCTGGAGTCGGTTTACCAGCGATGCCTGGAACACGAACTCGGTCGTCTAGGGATCGAGTTTCAACGTCAGGCCCGGATCCCGATCGTCTATAAGGGGGAGGTCGTCACGGGGGACGATCTCGTGATGGACCTTTTCTTCCCCGGCCGATTGGTGGTCGAACTCAAGGCGGTCGAGAAACTGCTTCCCATCCACGAGGCGCGGCTTTTGACCTACCTTCGACTCGCCAGGATTCATACGGGGTTGCTCATCAACTTCAACGTCCGTCTCCTGAAAGACGGCCTCAAACGCATGGTGATTTCATCCCTCCCTCCGAGAGGGCCGGCGGATTCATCCTGAACTCCCTCTTTCCGGTCCTTCTTCTCGGCGTCCTCGGCGTCTCGGCGGTTCGTTCCCCTCCCCCGGTCTTCCCGTCTTCTCGGCGTCCTCGGCGTCCTCGGCGTCTCGGCGGTTCCTTATGACGAATTACCCTGACGCTCAGGTCGGTCGCGACGAATCGGGAGGATTTGCCGGCGGTTCGGATCTGATTCGTCAGGTCGGGGATCGGGCGAGCCTCGCCGGGGTGGTACAATCTTCACCAGGCCGCACCATTTGCCCAGACGCGCCGAGGATGTCATGAGTCAGGACGCCCCATCGCCTTCGACGACGACGCCCGCGGCCGCGCGGGGCGAGGGTCCGGTGTCGCAGTTCGTGGGGTTCCGCCTCGGCGACGAGGATTACGCGATCGCGATCACCAGGATCCAGGAGATCATCCTGATGAAGCCGATCACCCGGCTTCCCCAGGCGCCCGACTATATCGAGGGGATGATCAACCTTCGAGGGGCGGTGATCCCGGTGGTGAACCTCCGCAAGCGGTTCGGCCTGCCGGCGCGCGAGGTCGATGACGAGACGCGGACGATCGTCGTCAACGTCCAGGACCGGACGGTCGGTTGCGTGGTCGACGCGGTGACCCGGGTGATGCGGCTGGGCCGCGAGCAGATCCAGCCGTCGCCGTTGGGCGCGGCCGGGGAGTCGTGCCGCTACGTCTCGGGCCTGGCCCGGCTGGACGAGCGGCTGTTGATCGTGCTCGACGTGGAGAAGCTGTTCCGGTTCGACGACCCGACGGCCGCGACGGCCTCCTGACGTCGCGGGTTTCCTCCCTTCCAGACGCGCCCCATCGAGGTCCAGGTCCCCATGAGTCCCGCGCCCCAGGATTCCGACGGTCAAGCCCCCCTGGAGAAGCCCGAGCGCACGCGGCCGAGGAAGGCCGCGGCCGCGAAGACCCGGCGGAGGATGGCCGCGACGGCCGAGGGGGGCGTCGAGATCGACGGGCGGTCGGCGGACGCCGACGCGCGGGCCGACGTCCGCGCGCTGACCGCGGCGGTGGCGGCCCTGGCCGGGGTCGAGACGGCCGAGGAGGCGGCGCGGGCGGTCCTGGACGCGGCGCGCGAGGCGTTCGGCTGGGGTTACGGCTCGTACTGGAAGCTGGACGAGTCGGGGCGGGCGCTGACGCTTGAGGCGGAGTCGGGCCGAATCTCCGACGAGTTCTCAAGGACGGCCCGGGGGTTCCGGCCGCGATCCGGGGAGGGGCTCGTGGGCCGCGCGTGGGAGTCGGGCGACGTGGCGGAGTCCGACGGCCTGGCCGCCAGGGACGACGCGCGGTTCGCCGCGGCGGCCCGCGCCGGGTTCCGCCGGGCGTCGGCGGCGGCGATCGTCGTCGGGGGCCGGGCGGTCGCCGCGGTCGACTTCTTCTCGACCGCGGCGGGGTCGTCGGACCCGGATCGCGTCGAGGTCGTCCGGACGCTGGCGAAACTGGTCGCGGAGAAGGTCGAGCGGGTGCGGGCCCGGGAGGGCGAGGCCGAGTCGCGGGCGGACGCCGCGGCGTCCGTCCGGTTGCTGACGGCGCTTGAGACGTCGGCGACGGCCGTGGACGCGGCCAAGACGGCGCTTCGGACGGTCTGCGACGCCTTCGACTGGACCTACGGCTCGTTCTGGCGGGTCGATCCCGCCGACGCCTCGCTGCACTGGGCGGCCGACACGGGAGAGGTCGACGAGGAGTTCCGCCGGACCAACGCGACGTCGCGATTCGCCGAGGGGGAGGGGCTCAACGGCCGCGCCTGGAAGACCCGCGAGTTGATCTTCGTGCCGGACCTGGGCGAACTGGTCGGCTGCTCGCGGGCGCCGTCGGCGAAGCGCAACGGGCTGAAGTCGGGGATCTGCTTCCCGATCGTCGTCGAGGGCCGGGTGATCGGCACGATGGACTTCTTCACGCGCGACCGGATCGAGTTGTCGGCGGCTCGGATGGACACGTTGCGTTCGATCGGCCGGCAGGTCTCCGCGGCGGTCGATCGGGTGGACCGCCAGGCGAAGCTGGACCACGCCAAGCGCGACCTGGAGGAGAAGGCCGGGCGGTTGATGGCCGTGGCGCGGAAGGCGGCGGCCGGCGACCTGACCGTGAGCGTCGACGTCCGGGGCGACGACGACCTGGGGCGGCTGGGGGGCGCGATCGCCGAGATGGTCGACAACCTCAAGGAGGTCGTCGGCCAGGTGGTGGAGTCGGCGGTGCAGTTCGCCGAGGGGGCGCGGGTGGTCGCCGAGAGCGCCAATTACCTGAGCGAGTCGGCCCAGAACCAGGCGGCGACGGTGGAGCAGATGTCGGCGTCGGTGCAGCAGCTTTCGCGTTCCAGCGGCGACATCGACCGCGACGCGGCGACGGCCGCCGGGCTGGCCGAGAACACGACGCGGCTGGCCCGTCAGGGGGGCGAGTCGGTCGAGCAGGCGGTCGAGGCGATGGTCCTGATCAAGAAGTCCAGCGAGCAGGTCAGCGACATCATCCAGGTGATCGGCGAGATCGCGAGCCAGACGAACCTGCTGGCCCTCAACGCGGCCATCGAGGCGGCCCGCGCCGGCGAGCACGGGCTGGGGTTCGCCGTGGTCGCCGACGAGGTCCGCAAGCTGGCCGAGCGCTCCAGCGCCGCGGCCAAGGAGATCACGGCCCTCATCAAGGAGTCGACCCGGCGGGTGGCCGACGGGGCGTCGCTTTCGGAGAAGGCCGGCGAGGCGCTCGCGCGGATCGTCAAGGGGGTGGACGAGACGGCGGCCGGGATCGCCCGGATCGCCGCGGCCGCCCGCGAGCAGGCCGAGGCGTCCGCCGAGGTCGGCAAGGCGATCCAGAACGTCTCCACCCTCACCGAGACCAACGCCTCCAGCTCCGAGGAACTCTCCGCCAGCGCCGAGGAACTCGGCGCCCAGGCCGCGACCTTGAAGCAGACCGTCTCCGGGTTCAAGGTCTGACGGGACGCGGGGGAGGCCGGCCGCCGTGGAACTCGTCGAACTGACCGAGGACGAATTCGCCAGCTTCCGCGACCTGATCTACCGCGTCAGCGGGATCCGGATCGTGGAGACCAAGCGATCGCTCCTGTCCAACCGGATCCGGAGGCGGCTGCGCGCCACCGGGATCGACGGCTACGCGCGCTACCGCGACTTCCTGACGTCCCCCGCCGGCCGGGCCGAGATGCAGCCGTTTTTGGACGCGGTGACGACCAACGAGACGTACTTCCTCCGCGACGAGGCCCACTACCTCTGGCTGGCCGGGGAGTTCGTCCCCGAAGTCGTTCGGGAGGCCCGGGAGCGGCGGCGGCCCCGATCGCTCCGATTTTGGTCGGCCGCGTGCAGCACCGGCGAGGAGCCCTACTCGATCGCGCTTGGGCTCGCCGCGAGACGGGTCGAGCTGGCCGGCTGGAGGCTGGAGGTGGTGGGGACCGACCTGAGCGCCTCGGCCCTGGCCGCGGCCCGCGCCGCGGTCTACGACGAGCGCGCCTTGCGGCTGGTGAGCGAGGCCGACCGCCTCGCCTTCTTCGACGAGGGGCCCCCCGGGCGCTGGACGGTCCGCCCCGAGGTCCGCGCGCCGGTGACGTTCCGGGCGCACAACCTCATGAACCCCATGTCCGGCGGGCCGTTCGACTGCGCGTTCCTGAAGAACGTGCTCATCTACTTCGACGTCGACAGCAAGCGGCGGGTGGTCGACGCGGTCCTGGCGGCGCTCGCGCCCGGCGGCCTGCTGGTGGTCGGGCCGACCGAGGGGATCCACGCGATGCTCGGCGGGCTGGAGAAGCTCAAGACCTGGCTCTATCGCAAGAAGGAGTGAGGTCGATGCCCTGTCGAAAACCACCGCGAGCGAACGCGCCTCCCCCCTTCTCCCCTTGTGGGAGAAGGTGCCCCGTGGAACGCCGCCGAAACAACTTGTCGAATCCATGCGACGAAGATAGGGAACCACGGAGTCACCGAGGACACGGAGAGAGAGAACGAGGAGCGATCCGGCCGTCTTTAATCATTGAATTTATAAATTCATTTATTTTCAATTCTCAATTTCCTCTCCGTGCCCTCCGTGACTCTGTGGTTCCATTCCGGGAAGTTGTTTCGGCGGCGTTCCTAGGGGCGGATGAGGGGTGGCGCGACCGGAAGCCGTGGACTTCAAAGTCATGACCGAACGCGGGACGCGGCGCCGGTCGCCCCCCCGTCCAGCCTTCGGCCACCTTCTCCCGCGAGGGGAGAAGGGATGATCGTCATCGTCGGTTGTTCGGGTTTTCGACAGAGCACGAGGTCGACGTGTCCGAATTCAACCTGGCCGAACTTCTGCCGTACTACCTCGACGAGACCGACGAGAACGTCGCGGCCCTCAACGACGCCCTCCTGCGCCTGGAGGAAGACCCGGCCGACGCCAAGGCGCTGGCCGAGGCGTTCCGGATGTTCCACAGCGTCAAGGGCGCCTCGATCGTCATGGGCTTCACGGCGGTCAACAAGCTCACCCACGTCCTGGAAAACCTCTTCGACCAGCTTCGCACCAAGAAGCGCGAGCTGGACCGGCCGGTCCTCGACCTGACGTTCCGCTGCCTGGACGAGCTGCGCGACTTCCACCGCGAGGTGAGGGCCGAGGGCCGAAGCGGGCGCGACCTGGCCGGCCTGATCCCCGAGGTCGACGCCGCTCTGACCGGGGCCTCCCCCCCCTCCCCTTCCCCCGCGCCGGAGCCGACGGCGAAGTCGGAACCGGAACCGGAGCCGCCGGTCGATCTGGAGGGGGCGGCGCGGGTGACGGTGCGGTTCGAGGCGGGGCTGCCGCTTTCGGACATGAAGGCGAGGTTGGTCGCCGAGCGGCTGGCGGGCAAGGGCCGGGTCGTCGCCACCGATCCGCCGCTGAGGCGGCTCGACGAGGTCGAGCAAGTCGAGACGTTCGTCGTCTGGGTCGCCGACGCCGACGACCTGGACGGCCTGCGGGCCCTGGCCGACGTCGACGGCGCGGCGAGCGTGGTCGTCGAGCCCCCCGGAGGCGCCGAGCCGCCCGCCGTCGCGGAGCCGGCGCCCGCCGAACCCGCGATCGAGCCCGAGCCCGAGGCGGCGGCGCCCCCCTCCCCGACGAAGCCCGGCGGCGGCAAGCGGGCGAAGGTGGCGGAGACGATCCGGGTCGACAGTGACCGCCTCGACGACCTGATGAACCTGGCCGGCGAGTTGGTCATCAACAAGGCCCGATTCGTGGACGTGGCGCGGGGGCTCGACGACGCGCTGCGCGGCGGCGACGCCCGCGGCCTGGCCGCGGAGACCGAGGAGCGGTTGGAGATCATCCTCCGAGGACTCGACCAGGTCGCGACCGCGGCGGGACGCTCCGACGCGGCGGTCGACCGCTGGGCGGGGCACGTCCGCCGGCTCCGCGAGGACTTCCGCGCCATCCGTCGCGAACTGGACCGGCTCCGCCAAGGCCGCGAGCGCCTCAAGGCGCTGGACGAGGCGATCCACGGCCTCGGCCGGGTCGCCGACGGGCTGCAAAAGGGGGTGCTGGAAACCCGGATGGTCCCCATCGGCCCGCTCTTCGAGCGGTTCCGCCGGGTGGTCCGCGACCTGAGCGTCGCCTCGGGCAAGGAGGTGGCGCTTCGGATCGACGGCGAGAAGACCGAGCTGGACAAGCGGATGATCGACGAGTTGTCCGATCCGCTCATCCACATGGTCCGCAACTCGGTCGACCACGGCCTGGAGCCGCCGGAGGCGCGGGTCGCGGCCGGCAAGCCCCGCGCCGGGACGGTGCGGCTGGCGGCGTCGCACCGGGGCAACCGGGTGGTGGTCACGGTGGCCGACGACGGCCGGGGGATCGATTGCGGGCGTCTGCGTAAGAAGATCGTCGCCCGGGGGCTGGTCGGCCGCGACGAGGCCGCCGCGATGACCGACCGCGAGTTGGTCCCGTTCATCTGGCACCCCGGCCTCAGCACGGCCGAGACCGTGACGGAGATCTCCGGCCGCGGCGTGGGGATGGACATCGTCAAGGACCGCATCGACAACCTCGGCGGCGGGGTGGACGTCCAGTCGACCCCGGGCGCGGGGACCGTCTTCACGATCCGACTGCCGCTGACCTTGGCGATCATGTCCAGCCTGCTGGCGCGGATCCACGACGAGGTCTACGCCCTGCCGTTGGACCACATCGAGGAGATCGTCGAGCTTCGCGGCGACCGGATCGCCCGCGCGCGCGGGCTGCCGACGATCGAGATCCGCGGCCGGTTCCTGGCGCTGGCGACGCTCGACGACGTGTTCCGCTGGGGGGGCGGGCCGCACCCGTCGGCGACGGGCCCGCCGCGGTTCGGCGACCCGTCGGAGCTGTTCCGGATCATCGTCGTCCGCGACGGCGAGACGTCCGTCGGCCTGGTCGTCGACGAGTTGATCGGGATGCGGGAGGTGGTGCTCAAGTCGCTGGAGCGGAACTACGGGCCGGTCGCCGGGCTCTCCGGCGCCAGCATCCTGGGGGACGGCCGCGTCTCCTTGATCCTCGACGTCGACGCGGTCATCGGCGCGGCGACGTCCCGACGGGGGGCCCTGGCGTGACCGAACTCACGGACGACCAAAAACGTGGACTGCGGACGGTCCTGGCGCTGGGCGCCGAGGGGGCGTCGCGGTCGCTGTCGCGCTGGCTGGGGGCGGAGGTCCGGCTGGCGCTCGGCGACGTCGACCTCGTGGACCTGGAGGCGGCGGCCGGCGCGCTGGGGCCTCCCGAGAGTCTGACCGCGGCCTGCGCGATGGGGCTTTCCGGCGCGCTGGGGGGGACGATGCTCCTCTGCTTCGAGGACCGCGCCGGGCTGGCGCTGGCGGATATGCTGATGCGTCAGCCGTTCGGGACGGCGACGGCATGGGGCGAGGTGGAGCGGTCGGCGGCGATGGAGACGGCGAACATCGTCGGCTGCGCCTACCTCAACGCCCTGGCGGCGCGTCTGCCCGGCGGCGGGGGGACGGGCCTGGCGCCGTCGCCGCCCGCGTTTCTCCACGAGTTCGCCGGCAGCTTGATCCAGTTCGCCGTGATGGGGCAGGCGGCGGAGTTGGACCGCGTGCTCCTGGCCGGCGCGACGTTCCACTCCGACGCCGCGGGCGACCTGGGCTGGACGCTGTTGTTCGCGCCCGACGCCCCCTCGCTGGCGGCCCTGGCCGGGGCGCTGGACGGAACCGCCTGATCGGGAGGAGGACCGACGTGCCGTCGATCGAAGCCGCCGCGCCCGTGGTCTGCGTGACGATCGGCCGCTGGGCCGTGGTCGCGGCGCCGTCGCGACTGCGGACGCTGTTGGGGTCGTGCGTCGGGGTGGCGTTGCACGATCGCGAGGCGAGGATCGGCGGATTGGCCCACGTCGTGTTGCCGGACTCCCGCGGGGCCGTCGACCACCCCGGCAAGTACGCCGACACCGCCATTCCCGCCCTGATCGCCGACATCGAGCGCGCCCTGGGCGGCAAGGCCGCCGGGAGGCTGGTGGCGAAGCTCGCCGGGGGGGCGAGCATGTTCCAGGCGGAGCCGCCGATCCGCAACGTCGGCCGGCTGAATCAAGAGGCGGTCGAGGCGGTCCTGGCGTCGCTTCGGATTCCGATCCTGGCCCGCGACCTCGGCGGCGGCGGGGGCCGGAACATGACCCTCGACCCGGCGACCGGCCGAGTCTGGGTCCGCTCCCCCGGTGGCGACGACCGCGAGATCTGATGCGGCGGGATGCTAGACTGGAGTCGGCCCCGATCGGGGCGGTGGAGGTTGGGATGAAGCGGCTGCTGATCGTCGACGACGCGCTGTTCATGCGACGGCTCATCGCCGGCGTCGCGCGCGACGCCGGCTGGGAGGTTGCCGGCGAGGCGGCCGACGGCGAACGGGCCGTCGCCATGCACGCCGAGCTTAGGCCCGACCTCACCACGATGGACCTGGTCATGCCCGTGATGGGGGGGCTGGAGGCCCTGGCCCGGATCCGCGAGGCCGACCCCGACGCCAGGGTGGTCGTGGTCACGGCCGTCGATCAGAAGCAGTCGGTGATCGACGCGATCCGCCTGGGCGCGCTGGACTTCATCGTCAAGCCGTTCGATCGCGCCCGGGTCGTCTCGCTGCTTCGCAAGGCCGCCGGCGCCGGGGAGCCACCCCCCGATGCCTGAAACCGAACCGCGCCCCGTCCGCGTCCTGGTGGTCGACGACTCGGCCCTGATGCGGCGGCTGATCGCCGACGTCCTGAACGCCTCCGGGCGGATCCAGGTCGTCGCGACGGCGCGGGACGGTCGCGAGGCGGTCGCCCAGGCGGCGAAGATGAAGCCCGACGTGGTGACGCTCGACGTCGAGATGCCGGGAATCTCCGGCCTGGACGCGCTGCCGGCGCTCCTGGCGGTCCACGAGGCCCCCGTGGTGATGGTCAGCGCCCTGACCCGCGAGGGGGCCGACGTCACCTTGAAGGCGCTGGAACTGGGCGCGGTGGACTTCCTCCCCAAGCCGGCCTCGGGCCGACTCTCCGACCTTCAGGCCGAGGGGGACCGACTGGTCGCCAAGGTCCTCGAGGCCGCCGGCAGCCGCGTCTACCGGCCGCGTCGCTCCGCCGCGGCGACGACGACGGCGACGCCCCCCCCGGCCCCGCCGCCGGGAGAGGCGGCGGCGTGCGTGGCGATCGGGATCTCCACCGGCGGCCCGCAGGCGCTCGCGCGGGTGGTCCCCCTGCTCCGCCGGCCGTCGCCGCCGATCCTGATCGTGCAGCACATGCCCGCGCGGTTCACCGGGGTCTTCGCCGAGCGGCTCGACCGCTGCTCGGAGCTGGCCGTGAAGGAGGCCGCCGACGGCGACCCGGTCGAGCCCGACCGGGTGCTGATCGCCCCCGGCGGCCGACACCTGGACCTCTCCGGCCGCGCGTCTCGCGCCCGCGCGGCGCTCTCGGCGCCGGACGAGCCGGCCGTCAGCGGCCACAAGCCGTCGGTCGACGTCCTCTTCCGCGCGGTCGCCCGGATCTACGGGGCGTCGGCCGTCGCCGTCATCATGACCGGGATGGGCCGCGACGGCGCCGACGGCTGCCGCGCCGTCCTGGACGCCGGCGGCCTGACCCTCGGCCAGGACGAGGCGACCTCGGTCGTCTACGGCATGAACAAGGCCGCATGCCTGGAAGGCGCCGTCAAGCTCCAGTTCGCCCTCGACGACCTTCCCGACCTGATCCGCGCCCTCTCCGGCCCGCGGCGGGGCTGACCAGGGGGGCTTCCGCCGGGTTGCAACATCCGTTAAACTTCCGGAGAGGCCGAGTCGATCGCCACCAGGGAGACGTCGTTATGAGCATCCTCGCGCGGGTCGCGTGCGCGCTGGCGTTGGCGCTGGTCCTGCCGGTCGCCGTCGTCGCGGCCGACGAGCCGGAACCCTTCGACGTCCTGGGTCGGGAGTACGTCGACTCGATCCGTCCCTTGACGGCGAAGCTCTGCCTGGAGTGCCACTCGACCGACGAGCAGGAGGCGGACGTCGATCTGGAGGCCCCGGCCGACCTGGCCGCGGTCCGCGAGAGCCCCCGGACGTGGCGGAAGGTCTTCGACCAGCTTGAGGCGGGGATGATGCCGCCGCGGGACGCCGAGCTTCAGCCGACCGCCGAGGAACGCGCCGCCGTCCAGGGCTGGATCCGCCGCTACCTCCGCGCCGAAGGGTACGCCAACGCCGGCGACCCCGGCCGGATCGTCCCGCGACGGCTCAACAACGCCCAGTACGTCTACACCCTTCGCGACCTGACCGGCCACGACTACGACCCGGCGCGCGACCTTCCCGCCGACGGCGCCGCCGGCGAGGGGTTCACCAACACCGGCGCCGCGATGACGATGTCCCCCGCCCTTTTGGAGAAGTACTTCGCCGCGGCCAAGCGCGTCGCCGCCCACGCCGTCCCCCTCGCCGACGGCTTCCGGTTCTTCGACGGCGACACCCGCCGCGACTGGACCGAGGAGCTTCTGGCCGGCATCCGCGCCGTCTACTCCCGCTGGGCCGACGCCGACGGCCGCGTCCCGATGGATAAATACCTGGCCGCGGCGCTCGAGGGCCGCGACGCCGCGAACGGGTCGTATGAAGAGATCGCCGCGCGTCACGGCGTCAACGCGCGGTATCTCGAAACGGTCGCGAAGGCGTTGGAGGGGGGCGAGCCGTCGCCGATCCTCGACCCGATCCGCGCTCGTTGGAAGGCCGCGGGGCCGGGCGACCTGCCGGGCTTGCTCGCGGAGATCGACGGCTGGCGGAACGCGCTGACCGCGTTTCAGAAGGTCGGCCACATGAAGGCCTGGATGGTCGACGCCGATCCGGTCGTCCCGCGTCGGGAGCTTCGCGTCAAGCTGCCGGACGCGCCGGAGGGCCCGGAGGCGGTCGTCCATCTGACGGTCGGCGGCGGCGAGCGGCCCGGCGTCGTGGTCTGGGAGAATCCGAGGTTGGTCCGTCCCGGCCGTCCCGACGTCGCGATCCGCGACGTCCGCGCGATCGCCGCGGGGATGGCGGCGCGGCGGGCCAAGGTGGTCGAGTCGGTCGTCCCCTGCCTCGCCGCGGTCGCCGAGGCCCTCGCGAGCCCCGGCGCGGTCGACCGCGCCGCGCTGGCCGAGCGGCGCGGCGTCGACGCCGGGATCCTCGGCGCGTGGCTGGATACGTTGGGCGTCGGCGACGGCTCGGCGATGCATCTGGACCTGTTCACGAACCGAATGACGAAGGTCGGCGGCTCGGACGCCGCGGCGGGATGGGGGTCGGACGAGACGCCGCTCGTGGCCGCCAACTCCTCGGACGAGACCCTGCACGTCCCCGGCGAGTTGAAGGGCCGGGGCGTGGTCGTCCATCCCTCGCCGACCCTTCGCGCCGCGGTCGGCTGGTCCTGCCCGACGGCCGGGGAGTATCGGATCGAGGCGAAGGTCCAGCACGCGCACGCCGCTTGCGGCAACGGCGTGACCTGGCGGCTGGAGCTTCGCCGAGGCGCCGCGCGGATCGCGCTGGGCGAGGGGGCGACGGCCGGCCCCGCGATCGTCCCCGCCGGGCCGTTCGGTCCCGTCGCGCTGAGCGCCGGCGACCTGGTCTCGCTGACGATCGGTCCCCGCGACGGCAACCACGCCTGTGATTTGACGGCCGTCGACCTGACCGTGACGGGAGGCGATCGGACCTGGGACATGGCCCGCGACGTCTCCGGCGACGCCCTGGCCGCCAACCCCCACGCCGACGGCTACGGCGGCGCCGACGTCTGGCGGTTCTTCCGAGAGCCCGACGCCGCGACGTCCGGCCTGGCGGTCCCGGCCGGCTCGGCGCTGGCGAGGTGGATCGAGGCCCCCAACGCGGCGGGCAAGGCCGAGGCCGCCGAGAAACTTCGCAAGCTGCTGGCCGAGGGCCCCGACGGCTTCGAGCCGGCCGACGTCGCCCTGCTCCGCGCGCTGACGACTCCCGGCGGCCCCATCATCCCGGCCACCCCCGCCGACGCGCCGGTCCCCGACGACTCCCCCTGGGGCCTTCCCGCCTCCGCGTTCGGGACCGAAGGCGCGGGCCCCGGCGACCTGGCGAGCGTCGGAGCGACGGATATCGCGATCCGAATCCCGTCCGAGCTGGCCGCCGGCGCCGAGTTGGTCGTCGCGGCGAGCGTCCGCCCCGGCGGCGACTTCGCCCAGGCTCGCGCGACCGTCGGCGCCGCGGAGGTCGTCGCCGGGCTTCGTCCCGACGCCCCGGTCCTCGCCGCCGACCCCGACGCCCGGGCCCGGCTCAAGCGGGCGTTCGCGGAGTTCCGCGGCTGGTTCCCCGCGGCGTTCTGCTACGCCAAGATCGTCCCGGTCGACGAGGTCGTCACGCTGACCCTCTTCCACCGCGAGGACGAGCCGCTCCGCCGCCTGATGCTCGACGACGCCGAGGCGGCGGCGCTCGACCGCCTCTGGGCCGATCTGCACTACGTCAGCCGCGACGCCTTGACCCAGGTCGAGGCGTTCACGCACCTGATGGAATACGCGACCCAGGACAGCGACCCCCGCCTCTTCGAGCCCTTCCGCCAGCCGATCCACGAGCACGCCGAGGCGTTCCGGAAGGAACTGGCCGCGACCGAGCCCAGACACCTCGACGCCCTGGTCGCGTTCGCTCCGCTGGCGTACCGCCGGCCCCTGCGCGACGGCGAGGAGCGCGGGCTTCGCGACCTGTACGCCCAGCTTCGCGCCGAGGAGTTGTCCCATGAGGAAGCCTTCGCGCTGACGCTCGCCCGGATCCTGACGGCGCCGGCGTTCCTCTACCGCCTGGAGAAGACCCCGGAGGGGGTGGCGACGGCCCCGGTCTCGGACTGGGAGGCGGCCGGGAGGCTCAGCTACTTCCTCTCCTGCTCGACCCCCGACGCCGAACTGCGCCGGGCCGCCGCGGCCGGCGAGCTTCGCGACCCCGACGAGTTGGCCGCGCAGGCGCGCCGGCTCTTGAAGTCGCCCGACGTCCTCCGGTTCGCCGAGGAGTTCGCCTGTCAGTGGCTCGACGTCTACGGCTTCGCCGACCAGAACGAGAAGTCCACCCGCCACTTCCCCACCTTCGACGCCGTGAAGGGGGACATGTACCGGGAGGTGGTGCTTTACTTCGCCGACTTCTTCCAGTCCGACGCCAAGGTCTCCACGATCCTCGACTCCGACCACGCGTTCCTCAACCAGGCGCTGGCGGAGCATTACGGGATTCCCGGCGTGACGGGCCCGGAGTGGCGACGGGTCGACGGGGTCCGCGAGTACGGCCGGGGCGGGATTCTGGGGATGGGCGCGGCCTTGGCGAAGCATTCGGAGGCGTCGCGGACCAGCCCCATCCTCCGCGGCAACTGGGTCTCGGAGATCCTGATGGGCGTCCCCGTCCCCAAGCAGCCCAAGGGAATCCCGATCCTTCCCGACGAGCCGGAGAGCGCGACCGGGCTGTCGACCCGTCAGATGACCGAGCGGCACAGCAAGGACTTCCGCTGCGCCGGCTGCCACGCGCTGATGGATCCTTACGGGTACTCGCTGGAGGCTTACGACGCCATCGGCCGGTTCCGCGAGAAGGACTCCGCCGGCCTGGCGATCGACGATCACGCCAAGCTGGCCGACGGGACCGAGTTCGACGGCCTGGACGGCCTGCGGTCGTTCCTCATGAACCAGCGTCGGGGGTCGGTCGAGCGTCAGTTCTGCCGCAAGCTCCTGGGCTACGCGCTGGGTCGAAGCGTGCTTCTGTCCGACGAGCCCTTGCTCGACGAGATCGAGGCCCGGCTGGACGCCGAGGGGGGCCGGATCTCCACGGTGGTCGACGCCGTCGTCCGCAGCCGCCAGTTCCGCGAGATTCGCGGCGAGGCGCCCAAGGTCGCCGAGGCCCGCTGAATCGCATCCGCGTTCGTAACCGTGTCCGCGACAGTCCTCCAACGCCGAGGTGAACCATGCCCGCTCCGGATCTCTCCCGCCGCGTGTTCCTGCGAGGCGTCGGCGTCACGATGGCCCTGCCGTGGCTGGAGTCGCGGAACGTCTGGGGCGTGGAGACTCCCGCGGCGAGCGCCGCGGAGGAGGCCCCGGTGCGGCTGGGGGTGGTCTTCGCCGGCAACGGCTTCCACGGCAAGGAGTGGTGGGCGAAAGGCAAGGGCCGCGACATGGAGCTCGGCGGCGTGCTCGCGCCCCTGGCCGATTACCGCGACCGCCTGACCTTCATCCGCGGCCTCTACAACGAGGAGGCGCTCAAGGGGAACATCCACAGCTCCCAGACGGGCAACCTCCTCTCCGGCGCCCCTTTGGCCTCCGGCGGCGAGATCCATTCGGGGACCAGCTTCGACCAGTTGCTCGCCCAGCGCCACGCCGGATCGACCAAGGTGCCCAGCCTGGTCCTCGGCTGCGAGCAGCCGAACCCGGCGGTGCATAAGAACTACTCGATGCTCTACAGCTCGCACATCTCCTGGTCGTCGCCGACCAGTCCGACGCCGCTGGAGCTGTTCCCCGCCCTGGCGTTCGACCGCCTGTTCAAGGACGAGGCGGCCAAGGGGGACCAAAGCGTCCTCGACGCCGTGCTGGACGACGCCCGCGACTTCCGCCGCGACGTCAGCGTCGCCGACCGCCGCAAGCTCGACGAGTACCTGGACTCCGTCCGGGAGGTCGAGCAGCGCATCGCCAACGCCGGCAAGCGCGGGGAACTGCAAGGCTGGAAGCCCACGCTGGAGAAGCCCGACGTCCCCCGCCCCGCCGACGGGATCCCCCAGGACGTCACCGAGCACATGAAGCTGATGTGCGACATCATGGTCCTCGGCTTCCAGACCGACGCCACCCGCGTCAGCACCCTGAAGCTGAACAACGACCACAGCTCGCTGCGGTTCCCGGAACTGGGCGTGGACTACATGATCCACCACCTGCTGTCGCACACCGATTCGGCCGACTGGCTGAAGATCAACCAGTTCTTCACCGCCAAGCTGGCCTACATGGCCGCCAAGCTCGACGCGATCCAGGAAGGGGAGCGCACGGCGCTCGACAACACGATCCTGCTTATGTGTTCCAGCATGCTCTCCGGCGCGACCCACGACGCCAGCCAGCTTCCCGTCATCCTCCTGGGCGGCGGCGGCGGCAAGCTCCAGGGGGGCCGCGTCCTGGACTACCTCAAGTCCGACAACCGCAAGATGTGCAGCCTCTTCCTCTCCCTGCTCGACAAGTACGGGCTGCGCGTCGACTCGTTCGGCGACTCCAGGGAACCGCTGGCCGAGGTGTGATCCGAGGGGGGTTATACACGGTGTATAGGGGGCGGATTGACGTTGGTCTCGGCTGGATGATTCATCGCCGGAAGAGATCGGCGTGCGTCCCGGTTCGGTGGAGGATCGATTCGGTCGACGTGACTTCGTGGAACAAGATCCAGTCGGGCTCGACGTGGCAATCCCGGCGGCCTTTCCAGCGACCGCGCGGAGGATGATCGTTGTGGCTGGGATCGAGGGGCCGCCGTTCGACGAGCCGATCGATCACCGCCCGGGGCTCGGCCGCGTCCTTTCCGCGAGTCGCTTGAAATGGCGGCCAAGGGCGCGACGACCTCGGCCGGGAGCCGGTCGAGGACGGCGTCGAGTAGATCGTCGAGAGATGGGATTTCCGGTCGAGCGGTGGCCATGACGTGGATCCCATCCGAACGCGGGTCGAGCGTCGAGGGTCAGAACAGCAGTTGCAGCCGGGCCCAGTAGAGGTCGTTGTCGAGGAGGAACCGGCCGGTTCCGTAGGTGATGGGGGCGCCGTACTGGGAGTGCTGCCAGTCGAGATAGACCTTCAGGTAACGATTCAAGTACCAGTTGAAGCCGATGTCGGTGATCTGGACGCGGTTGGTCCAGAGGTTGGGGTCGGCCAGGCCGCCGGTGAAGACCTCGTTCCCCAGTTCGAGTTCGGCGTAGCGGGCGGCCAGTTCGATGGCGCCCAGGCCGAAGTCCTTCCCGCGCTTGAGGTTGAACGGCCGCTTGACGTCGACCAGGCCGCGGTGGGTGAGGTGTTCGCCGGTGAGGAAGAACCCGGACTGGACGTAATATCCCTGGATCGGGACGGTGACGCGCTGGTCGCGCGGGGCGTGGGGCGTCCTGATGTACTGTTCGGCGCCGAAGTTCCATTCGGCCAGAAGGGACAGCCGGTTGTAAAACCAGGCCATGTGGACCCCTCCCATCGACTTCGCGCCGTTCTCGCGGACCCCCTCGTTGAAGGCCAGGAAGGCGGGCGAGGCCGTCGACGAGCCCGTCGACGCCGAGGCGTTGGTCGAGGTCCGCAGCGCCAGGGGGACGTTCTGGTCGTGGCCCCGGCTGCTGAGGTCGGTCGAGGCCCCGACGTTGAGGTAGTTCAAGAACGCGAGCCGCTCCGAGTGTCGGAAGGGCCGGAAGTTCAGGTAGCCCGCGAAGCTCGGTTGGTCGACGACGTTCTCGTATCCGTTGCGGGAATCGTTGACGATGGCCGCCGCGTAGTCGATCCGGTCGTCGGCCAGCAGGCCCCAGGCCATCCCGCCGATCACGCGGAGGTTGCTGAAGTTCATGTTGAAGACCGACCGCTCGGGCGAGATCAATTCGACGTTGGATTGCGCGTGGTACTCGTAAGAGTACGGCGAGCGGAAGCGGCCGACCCGGACGATCAGCTTCTTGTCGGGCAGCGCGTGGAAGTTCAACTGGGCGTCGCGCAACTCGAAATGCCCGAGCCCGCGCTGCCACGAGGCCAGGTAGTCGACGCTCTTGGTGAATCGGCCGCTCATGGTCCAGATTTGACGGGGGATGAAGAACCCGTTGTGGACCGTCCCCTGTCCGGTGTGGCCGAAGCCCCGGTATTCGACCTGGGTTTCGTTGTGGAACTGGAGCTGGTACTCGTCGTCGTCGCTGCTGAGCACGAATCCCTTGTCGAGCCACGCCTTCAACGGGATCCGCGTGGGGACGTCGGGGTCCTCGTCCAGACCCACTTCCTCGGCCGGGGCGCCCGACGTCGCGGCCGGCGCGGGGATGGCCGGCGCCGCGGCGGGCTCGGGTTCCGGCTCCATCGTCCCCCCCTCGGAGACCGGGATCCGGGCCTCGGTCAGTTCCCGAACCTGATCGCGCAGCGCCCGGTTCTCGGACTCCAACGCCTCAAGACGCGACTCGAAGCGCCGGAGGGTGTCGGCCATTTGACCCGCTTCCTGGGCCCGGCTCGACGACCGCGGAAACGCCAGGGCCAGCGCCAGGAGCAGGACCGGCTTCCACGTCGTCCGGTTCGCCTTTATGAAAAGGTGCGTGGGCGTCATGAGGGGCTCCGAAGGTCGTCGATCAGGCGGCCTGTTCGGCGTCGACTTGAAGCTGGGCGAGGGCGTCGCGCAAGGCGGCGGCGAGCAGCGCGTCGTCGACCCCCTTCCTGCATTCGACGGTGATCTTGCACCCCGCGGCGCGGAGGGTTCGGACGGTCGCGACCTTCGCGGTCCTGGCCCCCCTCCCCTTGCCGACGCTCGCCGGCGCGCGGCGGGCGGCGGCCTTCACGGCCTCGACGGTCTCGGCGCGGCTGAGCTTTTGGGCGACGACCCGATCGGCCAACTCGCCCTGGATCGTCGGGTCGTGCGCCTTGCCGATCTCATAGGCGGTCGCGGGCGAGAGCGTCCCCTCCTCCACCTTCTCCTGGATGGGTTCGGGAAGGTCCAGAAGCGCCAGCGCCCGCGCGACGGTCGGTTGCGAGACGCCCAGGGCCCTGGCCGCCTGGTTGCCCGACCAGCCGTTGCGGTCCATCAAGGCCCGGAACGCCCTGGCCTGCTCGATCGGCTTGAGGTCTTCGCGCAGGCAGTTCTCGATGAGTTGCAGCGCCCGTAGCTCGCCCTCGTCGATCGGCCCCTCGGAGACGACGCACGACAACGTCGCCAATCCGGCGATCCCCGCGGCGCGCCAGCGGCGCTCGCCGCAGACGATCATGTAGCGGTCGCGGGCCTCGTCCCAGCGGACCCGGATCGGCTGAAGCTGGCCGCGGGTCTTCAGCGACTCGGCCAGGCGTTCGAGCGCCTCGGGGTCGAACTCCTCGCGGGGTTGGTCGGGGTCGGGGACGATCCTGTCCACCGGCACCTCGACGGCGTTCTTGCTCTTGGCCACTCCTTGCCAGCGGCTGGGGACCGCAGGGCCGCGGGCCTCCCCCGCGACCGGGCGCGAAAGTCCCGCGCCCATGCTCTCGGCGATGTTCGCCCCGCCGGCCTTCAACAGTTCGTCCAGCTTCCCCATGTCAGGCGGCCTCCTCCTCGGTCTCGGTCTTCGGCGCATCGATCGCGGCCAGGCGTTCGAAGATCTCGGCGCCGAGCGCCTTCATGACTCTGGTCGCCGCCCCCTTGGGTTTGTACTGCGCCACCGGCTTGCGCTGGACGATCGCCTCCTTGAAGTCGGTGGCGATCGGAATCGTGGTCTTGAAGACGTCGGCGCCGTAGTGGGTCCGCAGAAGCTGTTCGAACCCCTTGTGGACCGAAAGCCGGGGGCTGGACATCGTGACCAGGAAGCCCAGGAGCCGGAGCGACGGGTTGGGGCCGGCGACGACCCGGGCGATCGACTCCTGCACGTCGGCGATCCCCTGCGCGCCGAAGTCCTCGGGCTGGAGCGGGACCAAAAGCGCGTCGCTGGCGACCAGCGACGTCCACGACGCCAGGTGCAGATTCGGAGGGCAGTCGATGAGGACCAGGTCGTAGCCGTCGGCGACGTCCTCCAGGAAGTCGCGAAGCGCCGTTTGCAGCGGCCAATCGGCCAGGTGCGGATCGGGGACGTTGAAGCTCCCCGCGGCGCGACCGCCGCAAAGCAGGTCGACGCCCGGAACGTGGGTCGCGCGCACCACCCGTTCGACCACCGCGTCCTGCTCGTAAACCGCGGCGACGGTCTCCGACGGGTCGAGGCCGCGCGTCGCCTGGGGCCCGAGGAACCCCTGCGTGAGACTGGCCTGGGGGTCGTTGTCGACCAGCAGCACCCGCTTGCCGGAGAGGGCCAGGGCCCCCGCCAGGTGGTAGCAGGTGGAGGTCTTGCCGACCCCTCCCTTTTGGTTCAATGCCGTGACGACCGACATGCGTCCTCCTCCCCTCGGAATGGTTTCCCGACAGGGGAGGTATCGGACGGTTATACGCCGCGTATAAGCCTTTCTCGGCCGCGCGCCGAGCCCCCTTATACACCGTGTATAACTCCCTTCGCGCCCACCTTTCGGCGTTGGGTTCGTTCGCCCCGGACCCCCGGCCTTGACACGATTGAATTCGACGTCGTAAATCGTTTGTGGGTCGTTGATTGGCGACGACGCGCGGTGGCGCGGGAATTGGCTTTGAACGTCGAGAACGAATTGGTTTTCGCGCGTCAAGCCCGATATCTCGCGGCGCGTCGGCGCGAGTGAATCCGCGCGGCGTCGAGCGCGCGGCGGGGCCGTCGCCGCGCGTCGGCCCTCGACCGCTCCGGCGGGGCGTCGCGCCGGGTCTCGAAGATCGGTCGCCGCTGGCTTCATCCCCCCTGCTCCTCCGCGCGCCCTGGTTCCTCCATTGGGGTACGATCGCGGGGACTGGGAGCGTGGTTTCAGGAATCCCGAAGGTTGAACTCCACCGGACCCAGGGGCGGTTCGGGTGGCGTGGCCCGCCGAAGGCCGGCTCCGGATCGCCGCCGGACGCGCCTCGCCACGCCGGTTCGTGGCCGGACTTCGCCAGGCCACGCCACCATCGGCCGATCCAAGGCTTACGGCGCGGTCCATAATCGCCCCAGGTCACCACCGATCTGGCGGGGCGAACGCATTAACCGAGCTTGATTACCATCTGTCCGACCAGTTCGCCGTCGCACGAAGCCAACGGAGGCTTAATACGCGGGTCGATCGCGATCCCTTGTTCGGTGAGGGCTTCATAGAGGCTGTCGAGTGGATAATACTCCTCATCGGACAGCCAATAAAAAGCCTCGTCCCAGCCGGCAAAATCGCGGATCTCGCCGTCGTCAGTCATGACTTGGGCGGTGCCATCATTTCGCAACGTCAGGCGTGCAAGAACAACGTCCTTATCCAGGTCGTAGATCGCACTTTCGTACCACCACTCGGTCTTCATAGATCCCCCCTAACTCGCGGGGCCGGTTCTCGGCACCAGATGGTAAATCCAATCACCAGCCTTGTTGAGCTTGCCTTTGATCTCCACCCAAGACAAGGGGAGGTCCGGCTTCCCTTGCTGGACCCGCCGCCCGATCGGTGTGGGTGATTGCCATTGGAACCGGTCCCACTCGCCGCGCTGGCCGCCACCCGGCAACCGGCCAACGTGCTGTCCTTCAGTCCACACCTTGCTCTCCAGGGCAGCCAAGTCAGCGGCCTCATCGAACACATGCGCGCCGTCCCCCTTCCGAAGGGCTCTCTGGGCCTCACTGCCGGTGATCTTGTGGGCTCGGGCCATCTTGGCGTCATCTCTAATGGCTTTCGTGACCGCCCGCTCCTCAGCTTGTAGTGCCTTGGGGATCCCACAGCCGTCCGCACCGCCATTATGCGACCATGCGGTTTTCCCCTTGCCCGCGAAATAGGTATGGAATTCCTCGACCTCCACATTATACACGGTCGTCTGTTCCATCCACGCGGGCGTGACCGTATCAATGGGCAGCCGCTCGTTACTCGGCGTCCTGAGCATCTCGCCCCGTTGAAACGTGCCGATCGGGTACCACCCCCGTCGCGTCTCGGACCAATACAAGTGACCGGGTGTGATCCGGTGGGCCACCCCACCGTAGGCCACCTCAACCATCGGCACCCAGCCGGTATATCGGAACGTCCCGACGACCCGCCGGAGCGAGTTGCCATTCCGGTCCTTGCGCAGGTCTGGCGCATCCCACATCTCGGGCCGTCCGACTTGAGTGACGATAGCGACCCCGCCCTCCTCCAGTCGGAACTGCATGCCGGGTTCCAGCCACTCGACCTGCAACGGGGTGCCATCAGCCAGGATGACGTGGACGCCAAACGGGTAGCGGAAGGCGACCTCGGCTATACCCGTGTCGTCGTGTATGACGTACTCCACCCACACCCCGAGCGACCCCGGCGCGGGCTGCTGCCGAACCGGCAGTGGCGGAGGTGTGGTAACAGCAAGCGACGCTCCCTCACCGAACACCCCGAGCGGGGGCCGGACGCCATGCCCATCGCCGAGGCGAAGGCAACACTGTTTGTACTTCCTGCGGCTCCCGCACGGGCACGGGTCGTTCCGGCCCACTCGCTGCATCGTCATGAGTGTTCCACCTCTTGCCGCCTTTTCAACTAAACCCTCCGTTCCGATGGGGGTGGGATCCTGATTTTCCTTGGGCTCGGCCTAGACTGCAAGGCGCTACCCATTCGTGGCTCGACGATTCGATGCGATCCTGGTGCCCAAGCACGGCAAGGCTCGACCCTCGACTCGATCCATCTCAGCGCGGAGGGCCACCGGGAGATGGCCGAGGCCGTTTGGGACGTCGTCATGGGCGCGTACGGCGGATGTTCGAGAACTGGTTTGATATTCCCTTGAGGTATTGCCCAGTGGTATAATACTTCGTATCAGGGTCTTGGGCCCGAAGTCGAGGGGCGTGGGAATGGACGAGGTCGATCCGGAGCGATGGCTACGGTTCGTGAGTTTCCCCGCGTTCACGCGCGACTGGGATCGACTCGGCCTGGACGGCGAGGATCTTCGTCTGCTGGAGTTGATGATTCTCGGCGATCCGACACGCGCGCCGGTGATCCAGGCGACGGGCGGACTTCGGAAGGTCCGGTATGCGGGTCGAGGCGCCGCGAAGGGCAAGAGCGGGGCGAACCGAATTTGCTACGTCCACTACCCCGAGTTCGGGACCGTGGCCTTGGTGGCCGTGTTCGGCAAGAACGAGAAGTCCGACCTGAGCGGCGCGGATCGGCGCGCCATCGCGAAGATGGTTGATGCGTTTCGCGAGGAGTTGAGGGAGGCCGCGCGTCGAGGCCGAGGAAGGGGGGCGAGCAATGGGAAGAAAATCCGATGATGGGTCCCGAGGGCGCGGGGAGGGACGACCACTCTCGGCCGCCGCGTCCAAGATCGTCGCCGCCTTCGAGGAGGCGATCGAGGCCGCCCGCGCGGAGGGCGAGGGGCCGAGGCTGACGGCGCGGACGTACCCCCTGGACTTTCCGCTGGTCGACTATGGGCCCGATGACGCGCGGCGGGTCCGCGACCTGCTCGGCATGAGCCAGGTCGTCTTCGCCCGCTTCCTGGGGGTCGCGCCCAACACCGTCCGATCCTGGGAGCAGGGGACGCGCCCCCCAAGCCCCATCGCCCGCCGGTTCATGGCCGAGATCGAGGCCGACCCCGACTACTGGCGACGCCGCGCGAACCCCCCTATACACGGTGTATAACCCTGGCGTCGGCACCAGTCCATCGACGTCCCGGCCCGCGCGTAGTACGCTTGTGGTAGACGTCGAGCGAAGAGGGCGACGAGCCGGAGGGCCGCGGCCATGCGAGCGACGATCGGACGCGATTCAGCGGGGCGGCGCGGGCTCACGTTGATCGAGGTCGTCGTGATCCTGGGGATCGTCGTGGTCCTCATCGCCTTGCTCTTGCCGTTGTCTCGGGGCTCGCGGGAGGCGGCGCGGCGGGCCCAGTGCGTCAACAACCTGAGACTGCTCGCGCTGGGGTTATGGAATTATCAGGAGGCGCACGCGAAGGCCCTGCCTCCCGCCTGGACCCTGGACGCGGCCGAACGGCCGTCGCACGACTGGCGGACGCTGATCCTGCCTCACATCGATGAACGATCGCTCTATCATTCGATCAACCTGGCCGTTCCCTGGGACGATCCCGCGAACCGCACCGCGCGTGATTCCCGCGTCCTCGCGTTCGTCTGTCCCGGATCGCCCGCCCCCAGGACCACGACGTCCACGACCTACCTGGCGACGCTTGAGCCGTCCGGCTGCCTGGTCCCCGGAAGGCCCCGGCCGCTCGACGAGGTGACCGACGGCATGACGAACACGCTCGTCGCGATCGAGGCCGGCGAGGACCGCGCCGTCCCCTGGGTCGCGCCGAGGGACGCGGACGAGGCCGTCTTGCTGGGACTCGCGACGGCGAAGCTCCACCATCCGCGAGGGACGAACGCCGCGTTCCTGGACGGCCACGTCTGGTTCCTCAGGGCCGATACGCCGCCCAGGATCCTCCGCGCCCTGGCGACGGTCGACGGCGGCGAGACGATCGATCCGAATTCATATTAGTTCCCGCCTTCCCCCCTCGCGGAGGAAGGTGGCCCGAAAGGCCGCATGAGGGGGAGAACGCGAGACAAGGCCGTTGACGTCCCAAGCGGGCCGGCCGGGCTTTTGTGAAAGACGGCGGCTCGCGCGCGTCATCCCCCTCATCTGGCCGCTTCGCGGTCTGTCTTCCCCCGCGAGGGGGGAAGATCGTTTTCGCGTCTTCGCCATCGCTCGCGACACTCGAAGGCCGCGAGGGGGACGAGCCAGCAGGCCCAGGACGTCAGCGGGTCGAGCCAGGGGGGGGACCACTCCAGGGCCGTCGCCAGGCCGCCGACCAACCGCAGGACGATCGTGGAGCAGAGCAGGAGATAGCACCGCCACATCCAGCGGCGATGCGCCGCGAACCGCCTTTGAACCGCCGCCATCGCCCCCAGCGCGATCGATCCGGCGGTGGCGACGGCGAGCGTCGCCAGCCCGACGCCCGCGACCGGCCCGGCCGCGGCGCGCGTCGCCATCCACAACCCGCTGGGCGTCGTCAGCAGCAGCACGCAGCCGACCTGGAACCAGCCCAACCGCCGATGCCATCTCGGCGAAAGCCTCCGCGCCGGGTCGCTCACCAGAAACAATCCGACGGCCAGAACCAACGGCCCCGAGACGATGTGGACGTGGAACGCCCATTGATACCAGCCGTGGAAATACGCCTCGCGACCGTGGAGGAACGCGGACGCGAAACTCGGCGGGAAGTAGTCGCCGTAGTTCCCCAGAATCCCCGCCAGGGCGCGCAAAACGAGCGCGCCCGCCAGCACGGTCAGGACGCGCTCGGGGATGGTTCGACGGCGGTTCATGAGGAGGAATCCGCGGCGGTCATCGCCTTCTCCCCTTGAGGGAGAAGGTGGCCGAAGGCCGGATGAGGGGGGGCGCCGCCGAAAGCCTTCGGGAGTCGAATCGTTTCCAGAAAGGGAGCCTTCGCCGAGACGCGACGCCGGTCGACCCCTCATCCGGCCCTTCGGGCCACCTTCTCCCTCAAGGGGAGAAGGGATGCTCGCGTTGGTTCGCGAGCATTCGTCGCGGGGTTATACGCCGTGTATAACCCCCGTCAGGGGACGTCGCGGCCGAGCCTCAAGAGCAGGCGCTCGACGCGGTAAACGATCTCGACGTCCTGGTCGCGCAGGGCTTCCTCAAGCGCGGGGACGGCGGCGGGGCCGAGGGATTGCAGCTTTGATTCGGCCTCGTCGCGGATCTTCCAGGAGTCGTCGCCGAGCTTGCGGACCAGGGCCTTCGCCTGGTCTTGCAAGCGCGGGTCGATCCCGCGGACGACCACCAGCGCGACCCTCGTGAACTTGCGGGGTGTCGGGAAGACGTCCAGCGGCACGGCCTCGTCGATCGCCTCGCGCGAGAGTTGGACGAGGACCAGCAATTCGCCGGGCTCGAACAGGTCCTTGGCGTAGACGTCCAGGACCGTCGCGATCACGTCTTTCCGAAGGCCGCGGCCTTCGAGCCGGCGCGTCAGCGCGTCGCGGGTGAACTCGCGGTAAGAGGGGTCGCCGGCCTTGAGCGGTTGCGACATGCCGACCTTCACCGGGGGGCCCTCGATCGATCCGCCTTGCTTCTCCATGGCCGCGGCCAGGCGGGCGGCGGTGGTGACGAACAGACGGCCGGCGTCGGTGACGCGGTAGCTCAGGTTCGCCGGGCCCAGCAGGTCGGCCAGCAGGTCGCGCGCGGGGACGTCGGTCGCCTTCAGGGCGGTCGGCTTGGCGAGGTCGATCTTGTCCTTCGCGATCGTCGCGTCGTCGAACTCCAGCCGCAGCCGCGCCTGGGAGGCGACCATCCCCAAGAGGTCCCGCCGGGGGGCGGACTCGACGGCGACGGTGACGCGCTGGTTGAGGAACTGATCGACGCGCGCCTTCATGTCGGCGTCGGCCTCGGCGGGGAGGGGAGGGGGGGCGTCGTCGGCCTTCTTCTCCGCGGGCTTCTCGGCGTCGGCGAAGACGGCCTCGGGGTCGGGTTTGGCGTCGTCGGGCTTCTTCTCCTTCTTCTCGGGCTTCTCGGCGTCGGCCGCGGCGGAGGGGAGCTCGTCGAGCCAGCCGACGCGGAAGCCGGCCTCGGTCGGGGCGACGACGGCGACGTCGAGGAGCCGACGATTCGTCATGTTCTGAAGCGTGTACTCGTCCGGCCCGCCGCGGAGGCGGACGGGGCAGGGGAGGGCGGGCTCGACGTCGTAGGCGAGGAAGCGCTCGAAGCGGGTCTCGTTCTTGAGGTAGAGCGCGTCGGGCGCGGCGCGGAGCTTGCCGAACAGGCCGCCGTCGTCGGGGACGTACGCGGGGGGGATGTCGGCGGGGGGCTCCTTCGTCAGGTCGGAGTCGAACCAGCGGACGCGGCCGGCGTGCTCCTTGCCGAGCGGCCAGTGGGCGAGGAAGTTTCCGGACTTGATCTTGAGGTCGACGTCGACGTCGCGGCACGGCTCGCCGAAGAACTGGGCGAACGAGATCGGGGCGACGGGGAAGAGGTCGGCGGCGTCCTTGCCCTCGCGTTTCGGGCGGGTGGTGCCGACGACGCTCGGCATCGCGTTGCGGTAGACCTTCGCCGTGTTCAGCGTGGTCTGGGCGGGGTCGGCGACCCAGACGGAGACGTCGCTCGCGTCGACGGGGGCTTGCGCCGGCGCCTCGGCGGCCGCGGCGGTGGTTGATGATATGATCGCCAGTACGGCGAGCGTCGCCGGGACGGACTTGGTGCGGGTCATCGCGGGGGCTCCGTCGGGTTCGCGGCGGCGGCGGCGGGGGCGTCGCCGCGGAAGAGGCGGGCGCCGGCGAGGATCACGCGGTCGCCGGCGTCCTGCCCCGCGCCGAAGTCGACGACGATCTTCAATTGCGTCGCCCCCGCGAGCTTCAGCTTGATCGGGACCGGCGGGGAGTCGCCGCGGAGGTCGGGTTCGGCGTACAGCTCCCGGTCGTCGGCGAGGACCCGGAAGTCGACGCGGCCCTTGCCGCGGGCCTCGTCGTCGAAGCCGGCGAGGGCCTCGAACGTCTCGTAGCGGCCTTCGAGGTCGTAGGTCAGGACGCACCGCGCGTGGACGGCGATACCGCGCTCATATGTGACGCCGTTCATTTTGATCTTGCCGCCGGAGAGGCCGGCGTCGCGCCGCCAGGGGCGGCGGCGGCCGAGGAACGACGCCTCCTCGACCTCGCTCGGCTCCAGGTCGGACAGGTAAGTCATCCCTCCTCCCTGGAAGCGGACGCGCCGGACCTCGGCCGCGGGGAGCTTGAACTCCTGGCCCCAGGGGGCCTCCGCCGTCCAGTCGGCGCCGTCGATCGCCTTCCAGCGGCCGGTGACGGCGGCGTCGCCGGTCAGCAGGAACGTCGCCAGCAAGCCGTCGTCGCGGGCGATCGGGCGCGCGGCCAGGACGACCCCTTCGACCTGGCCGATCGGGAGCGACCGCGATTTGCCCTGATATGTGAACCTGAGCCGTCCGTCCGCGACGCCCTCCAGCACGCCTGGGATCGGCACGACCTCGTCGTTCTTGGCGCGGGCGAGGAGCAGGTCCTCCGCGCCGCGGTCCTTGAGGCGGGCGTCGAACGACTCGGGGGACTCCTTGGGATCCTCGCGGACGACGTAGAAGCCGGCGATCCGATCGAGCGGCGGGGCGAGCGTCGCCTTCCAGGGGGTGGCGAGCTTGAGGACGTCGTCGGCCACGCCTTCGAGCTTGCCGGAGAGCTTGCCGCCGTCGTCCAGGAAGAGGCGGACGTTCGGCGACGGGTCGGCGGGGGCCTGGTCGTCGAAGGCGAGCTTGGCGTCGGAGTGGCCGTCGGCCTGGAAGTTGGTCGACGCGGACTGGCCGTCCTCGTACTGGACGTTCACGGTGAACTGCTTCTGGTGGCAGTCGGCCGGGGGCGGTTCCAGGAAGACGCCGGCGGCGGGGTCGGTCCCGGCGCGGCGGAGGACCAGGGGCCAGCCCCCCTGGACCTCAAGCTGCCACGACGTCTGCCCCTTGTCGGTCTGGCAGTTGATCTGGATCTGCTTGATCTTCGTCGGGCGGAGGCCGGAAAGGGATATCTGGATGTCTCGAATCCCGTTCTTCTTCGCCTCGATCTTGGGAGGCGGCTTGACGGCGACGGTCCCCGGCGGCGGCGCGGCGACCTCGTCGGGCTCGGCCTTCCCGGCGGGCTGGGACGATTCGTCCTTCTTCCCCTCCTCGGGCGCGCCTCGGGTGACGTCGACGTTCGGCTGGCCGACGAACCGGGCGGCGAAGGCGGCCTCGCGCTCGAAGCGGACCTCCTCGACCTCGACCATCGGGACGACGGCCTTCGGCTTGGCGGCCTCGGCCCCGCCCGTCGCGAAGACGTCCGCGGGCAGCTCGCCGGCGGCCGCGGCGGCCTTCTTCGCTTCTCCTTGCGGCGGGGTCGTCGCCGGCTTGGCCGCGACCGCTTGCGCCGGCGCGGCCGGCTGGAGCGGCGCGGCGGGCGCGCCGACGACCACGCCGGCGGGGGCCGGGACGACTCGCGCGACTCGGACTCCTCCCGCCACCGTCACGCTCGTGACGTTCGCGGACTGGGACGTTTTGACGGCGCTCGTCGAGGACGAGGACGATCCGCCGGCCGAATCGCTCGCGCCGATGACGAGCGCGCCGTCCTTGATCGCGGTCGGCTCGCCGCGAAAGACCCGGCCGTGGACGGTGCGGACGGACGTCCCCAGGCCGGTGACGCGCTCGGCGCGGATGGAGAGCTTCTTGAAGACGACGTCCACCTGGCCCCCGCCGTTGCGATTGGCGGCGAACAGCTTCACGCCCGCGACGTCCTGCTCCTGGAGCGTCGCCTGGCCGAGATAGCGGGGTTCGTCGGACTTGGCGTCGGCGACCAGGAAGCGGAGGATCTTGCCCTCGCGCTTCAGTTCCATTCGGAAGGAGTCGCCCTCGGCGGGGAACGTCTTGCGCGGGGGCGGGGCGGGCTTGGCGGCGTTCGGGTTGCCGCCTCCCATCACGACCCCCATGCCGTTGACGATCATGACGCGCTGTTGCATCATCATCATTTGCTGGCCTGATGGACCGCCGCCGCCGGCCTTCTCCAGGGTCCGATAGACGGCGGAGCCGTCGGGCTCGACCTCGCGGAGGAAGGTGGCGTCGGGCTGGTCGATCGCCTGGAGGGCGATCGCCAGGCCCACGGCGACGCCGTCGGCCATGGCGGGCTTGGGCATGGCCTTGATCTCGATCTCGGCCGAGACGGAGAAGTCGCCGCCGAACCGGAGTTGTTGCGGGGGCTTCCAGCCGGTCTCCTCGGCGCCGGCGGCGATGACGACGCGGAGGCCGTCGTCCTCGCGCGCGAGCGCCTTCTTCTCGCCGAAGCCCTCGGCGTCGAGCGTGGACTGATCGAGCGACTTCGCGTCCAGCGCGCGGACGTAGTCGCCGGCCTCGGGCCCCGCGCCCATGGCGAGGCCGATGGCGAGGCAGAGCGGGGGGGCGAGTCGGAGGAGTCGGCCGGGGGCGTTCATGGCTTCGGGCCTCGCGAGGCGGTCGAGTCGGATCGGGTCGGGTCAGGGGGCCTCGGCGGGCTTGCCGGCGGCGGCGGGCTGTTCCTCGGCGAGCCGTCGGTAGTAGCGTTCCAGCACGGCGCGGTACTCGGGGGGGAAGCCCTCGGACATCGATTGCAGGATCCGGTCGCGCTCGCGGGGGGAGAGCTGGGCCCATTCCTTCTCGCTCGCGCCGGGGTCGGCCAGGTCGCCGATGCCGCCGGTGCCGCCGTGGGGGGTGGAGTCGGCGGCCGGTTTGGTCGGGCGGTTGCGGGCGATGCCGTTCTTGCAGCCCTCGCACTCCTTCTCAAGCGCGGCGATCAACTCGTCGAGGTCGCGCAGCACGGCCTTTTGCGGCCGTTGCGTCGGCTGGCCGGTGATCGTCCTGGCGAGCGACGTCGTGGCGCCGTTCATCTTGCGGGCGATGGCCGACATGGTCGGCGGGCCGTCCGGCTTCTTGGGGATCGGCGCGGCCGTCGCGAGTCCCGGCGTCCCGACGGCCAGGGCGGCGCCGATGATGAGTGAAGATCGTCTCATGGCATCATCCTTTCTGTTCGGTTGGGGCGTCTTCGGCCTTGTCGGCCGGTTCGTCGGCTTCGGGCGTCTTCTTCCCGGGTTCGGGGTCGGCGGGGGCGCCCTCGTAGCGTTGGGCGAGTTTGGAGATGGCGGCGTGGATCTCGTCCTGGGACGACTCCAGCGTCTCGATGTCGCGGCGCAGCGCGGGGGGGATGACGGCTTCCGCCTCCGCTTCCTCGCCGCGGCCGTCGTCGACCTTCACGGTGTCGTCGTTGACGCGGGTCTGGAGCAGGCGGATCATCTTGAGTTCGGCGATCAGGCGGTTGAGTTCCCGTTCGCGCTCGCGAAGGTCCTTGGGCAGCGGGCCGGGCTTGGGGGGCTTGGAGGAGGGGAGCCGGCGCATGGCCTCGGCCAGCGCGAGCAGGTCCTCCTCGATCCGTTTCTCCAGGGTCACGGTGGGTTCGGACGGGTCGCCGGCCTTGAGGAGTTCGGCGGCGCGGGTCATCTCGCGGCCGATGACGCGGAGCGAGGTGGGAAGCGCGATGCCGAACTCGGTCTCCTCGGTCAGCGCGCGGAGTTGGTCGATTCGGTCGGCCAGTTCGGCTTCCCGCGGCGCCATGGCGGTGACGGTCAGGGTGGCGGCGCGCGACTTCTGAGCGACGCGAGGGGCCTGCGCTTCGGTGGTCTCTCGGATCGAAACCTGGATCTCGCGCATCTCGTGGAGTTCGGCGAGGATCCGCGACTGCAACTCGGAGCGAAGCTCGACGAGCAGGGCCTCGGCCGCCTTGGCGAGGTCGGCGCCTCCCTTGACCAGGTGTTTGAGGGCCTCGTCCTGTTTCTCGGCGGCGGGGTCGGCGGCCTGCTTGTCGAGTTGACCCTCGGCGTCGCTCATGGCGGCGGAGGCGCGGATGAGGTCTTTCTGAAGCGCGACGCCCTGGGCGCCGAGCCGGGCCGACGCCGAGGCGAGGGCGTCGGACGCCTGGCGGTTGCGGGCCTGGTCCTTCTCGTACTTGTGAAAGTCCTCCTTCGACGGCTTGGCCTTCTCGGCGGCCTTCGACCAGGCGAGTTCGCGTTTCTCCTCCTGGACGATGCGTTCCAGGTTGTTCAGGGTCTCGCGCATCTGGCGGAGGCGGGCCAGCTTCATCTGGAAGTCGAGGTCCTCGGCCAAAAGGAGTTGGCGGAGGTGTTCGAGTTTCGCGAGCATCTCGCGGACCTCGGTCTCCGCGCGGGCCAGTTGGGCCTCCTCAAGGAGTTTTTGGGATTCCCGCATCTGTTGGAGGATCAATTCCTCGCGCGAGAATTTGAGCGCGAGCTTCAGCCGCGAGGCGTTCTCCGGCTCCAGGGAGCGCAGGGCCTCGGAGAGTCGGAACATGCGTTCCTCAAGCTCGTTCATCTGGGCCGCGACGTTCTCCTGGGTGAAGGCGACGGCGTCGCGGTCGGAGACGTCGGGGTCGGCGCCGGGGTCTTTCTTCTCGGGCTCGGCGGGTTTCTCGGCCTTCGGCTTCTCCGCGTCTTTCTTCTTGGGCTCGGGCGCGGCCTCCGCGGGGGGCTCGTCGTCGAAGACGTCGGCGGCGTCCTGGGCGCGCGCGGCGATCGGCGCGCAGAGGAGGAGCGCCAGGGCGAGGAGCATGCTTCGCCGAAGACCATCGCGCGCGAGTATGTATAATCCCTTCTCCCCTTGTGGGAGAAGGTGGCCGAAGGCCGGATGAGGGGTGCTCCCCCCAAGGCTTCCGGTCGCGCCACCCCTCATCCGGCCCTTCGAGCCACCTTCTCCCACAAGGGGAGAAGGGAGGATCGCCATCGCGCTTCCTCCAGGTTTTCGACGCCACGCCCGAGCAGGCGATGGCGTTCGGTCACGGCTGGTCATCGAAGACCTCCCGGGCTCGGGTCTCGCGGGCCTGTTCGGTTTTTTGGAGGACCTTGCGCTGCATTTCGATGACCTCCGCGACCTGGTTGACGACGTCGACGAAGCTCTCCCACTGGGACATCTGTTCGAGGACCCGTCTCATCGTTGTAACGACTTCGGCGTGTCGGCGTCGAGCCTCGTCCCCGGCGGGGCCCTGGGCGGCGGCGGCGGCGAGGGTTTGGAGGGTCGATTGAAGTCCGGGCATCGGCCCGGAGGCCAGGGCGCGGAGGGGGTCGACGACGCCCTCTTGCAGCAGGCGGAGCGACTTGGGCGAGCCGATCTGGTTGAGCTTCATCTCCAAGAGCGCGTCGGCGATCCGGCCGGCGATCTGGTCGGTCTGGCGCGTGGCCGAGCGGACGGCGCGGGCGATCGCGACGACGTCCTCGGGCTTGGGGTCGCCCTCCAGGGCGGGCGTTTGTTTCTCGGTCGTCTCGACGATCGCCAGGAACTTGGCGCGCTCGGCGCGCTGGCGGATGAGGATCTCGTAGAAGAGTTCGTCCGGGGCCACGACGGTGAAGGCCACGACGCCGGAGCGGCCGGTCTGGGCGCCGCGGGCGCAGCGGTCGTCGGCCTCGCCGACGAAGCGGAGGATCGTTCCGTCGGCGGGCGGGTCGGCCTGAAGGGAGACGTCGTGGCGGGCCTGGTGGTCGAGCGTCGGCCGGGCGGGGTCGGGCTCGAACGGGATCGGGATCGCGGTCTTGCTCGTCTTTTGCTCGGGCTTGTCGGATTCGGCGGTGATGACGCTTCGCTCGGCCTGGATGCGGAGGGCGGCGAGGCCGAGGTCGTCGGTCGCGGCGAGGGTCAGGGGGATGGTGGCCGCGGCGGTCACCCGCGCGCCGACGCCCGCGGCGCGGAGGGTCACGCGGGGCTCGCGGTCGCGCTGGACGCCGACGGTCAGGAACGTCGGCTTCGACGTCAGGCCGGTCTCCGTCGACGTAAGGACGATTTCGAAGGTGACGGGATCCTTGAGCGTCCAGCGCGTCTGGAAGGTCCGGGGGCCGAGGCGTTCCGGCGTCGGCGACGTTCCGGGGTTGGCCGTGATCTTGACGGCGGCGAGGTCTTGCGTCCCCTCCAGGGTCAGTTCGATCTCGGAGTCGGGGAGGAACATGAGCCGGGCGGGGGCGTCGTCGACGTCGCGGAAGTCGGGGTCGGCGGAGCCGGGCTCCTTCACGCGGATCCGGGTGGTCGCCAGGGCGGGGCGGTCGACGCGCTCCACCGTGATCGGGCCGAGCCAGTCGTCGCCGCCGGCCAGGTCGAACGTGGACGATTCCGACGCGGGGGGGAACTCGTACTGGAAGCGGCCGGGCGACGTCTCGGTCATGTTCGCCGAGCGGGCGCGCGCGCCGGGCGCGTACTCGCGGACGGCGACGACCTCGGGGGCTCGGGACGATTTCGGCTCGCGACGAAGGGGCAGGGGGGTCGAGCCGCGGCCGCCGACGAGCCAACGATCGCCGACATGTTCGATCAAGGGAAGGTCGCTTCGGACCTCAAGCGCCGCGCGTTCGTCGCGGGGTGCGACGAGGCGGCCGCGGGAGTCGAGGTTCATGACCGACAGGTAGGTCGATTGCGGCCAGCGTTCGTCGGACCCCTGGAGCCAGCGGGCGAGGCTGAGTCGAGCGGCGTCGGGGGCGATCGCGGCGAAGGCGGCGGGGACGGCCAGCGCGGCCAGGCCGAGCGCGACGTGGGCGGCGGTGCGGCGGCGGTTCCAGAGCCGTTTCCAATCGGAGGCGTCGAGCGCCTCGACGGCTTGGCGGACGGCCAGGCGGACCATGGCGGGGGAGGCCGATCCCTCGGGGTCGTCGAGCAGGTCGGGAAGCTGGAGGACGTCGGCGACCTGCTGGCCGAGGCCGGGGCGGAGGCGGTCGAGGGTCAGGGCGAGCGTCAGGTCGTCCAGCCGCGCCGCGGTCCGCCGTCGCGCCGCGCGGACGGCGAGGAAGGCGACGAACGCCGCGACGGCGACGGCCAGAAGCGCGCCGCGCGCGGGGAGTCCCGGCCGCGAGAGCCAGTCGAGCGCGACCAACAGCGCGCCCGCGGCGACGGCCGCGGCGGCGGCCTCGGCCAGGATCTCCAGGCCCAGTTGGAGCCGGAGCCGGCGTCGCGGCCTCGCCAGTTCGGCGAGCAGGCGGGCGCGGGCTTCGCTCGGGTTTTCGGTGGTCGGGGTCAAGCTCGACACGACGGGGCCCCCTCGCAAGCCGCGGCTTCTCCCGCCTTCTCCCCTTGAGGGAGAAGGTGGCCCGAAGGGCCGGATGAGGGGTGGCGCGACCGAGGGCCTTCGGCTTCCCAGGCGTTCGCGAGGCCGGGGCGTTCGGCGCGTCGCGGCGCCGGTCGACCCCTCATCCGGCCTTCGGCCACCTTCTCCCTCAAGGGGAGAAGGGTTTTCGTCGTCGGAGCCCGCGACATATTCTTCTCCCTTCGTTAGACCAACCGGAAGCGTTTGCGGAGGATCCACTCGGCGGTCAGGCCGAATACGATCAGGCCGAAGAGCAGGGGGGCGTCCCACAGCTCGTCGCGTTCCTCGATCGCGCGGGAGGTCTCGCGGACGGGGACGGCGGCGTCGAGCTGGTCGACGTCGGACAGCTCGAAGACCCGGCCGCCGGTCTGGCGGGCGAGTTCGGCCAGGAGCGGGCGGTTCAGCGACGGCTCGTCGATCTCGCGCCGGGGGGGCTCGACGCGGAAGGTGGTGGTGGAGACGCGCGCCTCGCCGCCGGCGAGGTCCGGCGCGGAGGTCGGCGCGACTCGGAGCGAGTACGCGCCGGCCTGGCCGGCGGGGAATTCGGCGGTGGCGAGCGCCGGATCCTCGGTCGACTTCTCGAACCGGATCGGCTCGGGGGGTTGGCCGGCGGCTTCCAGTTCGGCCGTCAGTTCGGCCGCCTCGGCGAGCGCCGCGGGGTCGTTGTAGCGGACGGAGGCGTGGACGCGGTCGCCGACGCGGTACGTCCCCTTGTCCAGGCTGACGAGGAACGGGTGGCGCCCCCCCAGCGCCTTGTTGCGGCCGACGCGGTCGACGAGGCGGGCCCAGAAGCCGTCGAAGAAGTCCTCGCCGAGGTACCGCCAGCGGTAAGTGCTGTCGAAGCCGATGAAGACGGTTCGGCCGGGTCCGTAGAGTTGCGAGGCCAACAGGACGTGTCGGCCGTACTGGTTGGCCATCCGGGGGTCGCCGTGGCGGGCCAGGACGACGGCGCCGGGGCGGGCGCGGGTGACGGGGAAGCTCCAGTACATCCCCGGCAGGCTGGAGAGCGTCGCGCGGTTACGGATCGGGTCGGGGTTGAACTCGAAAACCGGGTCGCCGCGGCCTTCCGGGGTGAGGTCCAACGTGTAGGTGTTTTGAGAACTGAGGCGGGCCTCGGCGTCGGTGCGGAAGAGGCCGGGGTCGCGGACGACGGGGAGGACCTTGATCCAGTCGCCCCCCGGCGTCTTGGCGTCGGCCGCCTCGAAGAGTTGCTGCGAGAAGAGTTCGCCGGCGACGAAGATCAACCCGCCGCCGTCGCGGCCGACGAAGTTCCGGATCATCTCCGGCCATTGCACGCCCATGGAGCGGAGGTCGGGGTCGATCAGCAAGAGCGCGTCGTAGCGGGCGAGTTCCTCGGCGTCGGCGGGGAGCCGGGTGATGGGGCGGTCGCCGGGTTGTCGGAAGCCGGGGTCGGCGTGCTGGAGCCAGCCGGAGAACTCGACCTGCTGGTCGCGCATCAGGGCGTTGCGCAGGAACTGCATCTCCGGCGAGGGACCGCCGGCGACCAGGAGCACGCGGATCTGGCGACGGACCACGCGGGCGGCGGCCGTCGCCTGGTTGTCGTCCTCGGTCAGTTCGGGGCCGGCGTCCTCGACGCGCGCCCGGTATTCGTACTGGCCGATCACGGCCGGGGTCACTCGGAAGGCGATCCGCTTCAAGACGCCGTCCTCGCCCAGGGCCGTCCGCCGGGAGCCGAGGGCTTCCCAGGCGCCTTCGTTGATCCGGCGCTCCAGGACGACGTTCGCCTCCGCGTCCTTGAGGCCGCGGGAGTCGACGACGACGGCGACGGTGGTCGGATCGCGGGCGAAGACGACGGGATCGACTTGCAGTTCCGCCAGGCGGACGTTGCGAGGGCCCTCGTCGGCCCCGGCGGCGATCGCGTAAATCGGGATCCGTCGCCGGGCGGCGGCCTCGGCGACGCGGGTCGGATCCTCGCCGGCGTTGGAGCGGCCGTCGGTGGCGATCACCACGCCCGCGACCGGCTGGCCGCGGAGCGAGGCCAACACGCCGGCCAGCGCGTCGCCGACGGGCGAGACGGCGCGTTTGGGCTGGACGTCGTCGAGCTTCCGCGAGCGCGACGAGTCGCCCGCGCCTGGTCGCGCGGCCGATTCCAGGTCGTAAATCAGGACCTCGCGGCCTTTGGAAAGCGCCTCCAGGTTCGCGCCGAGGGCTTTTTGAACGAGCGCCAGCCGGGGGGTTTCGCGGAGGACGTCGACGGCCGCCTTGCCGTCCTTGGCCTCGACGCCGAGCTTGCCGGCCACCGCGGCGGCGTGGGCGGCGTCGGTGTAGGGGTCGGAGAAGCGCATGCTTTCGGAGTCGTCCAGGATGAGCGCCAGTCGCGACGGGGTTTCCTCGCGGCGCGTGAAGACCAGGACGGGTTCCAGAAGCATGACCGCCGGCGCGGCCAGGACCAAAAGCCGAAGCGCGGCGAGGGCGGCGCGACGGGACGTCGTCAGTTCCTTGCGGTGCCAGTTCGTGAGCTTCCAGACGAGCCAGACGACGACGACCGCCGCCAGCGCCAGCCAGACGGCCGAGGCCCCTTTCGGCAAGGCCGCGAGGTCCAGCCGGACGCCGTCCGGCGGCGGGGCGCCGGGGGATGGGGGCTCGATTCCCAGGAGGTATTGCCAGAAGCGGTTCATGCCGGGCGCGGTCCTTTGTTGTCGACCGTCGTGGATTCAAACGGCCTTCCCCCCTCGCGGGGGAAGGTGGCCCGAAGGGCCGGATGAGGGGGGAGCGAGCAGGAAGGCCGTCGGGATCCAGCGCCGTGGGACGGGCCTTCGCTAATTGCAACGGTCTTGTCGCTTGTCATCCCCCTCATCTGACCGCCGAGCGGTCTGTCTTCCCCCGCGAGGGGGGAAGACGATTCATTCGCGGTCCTCCTGAATCAGCGGCGGTCGTCTTCATCGTGGCTTGATCCTCATCGGGACCGGCTCACCCACGCCGCGAGGGCCGCCTCGGCGACGAGCAGGACGAGTAGGGCGGCGGCCAGGTCGCGCCAGATCTCGCGGCCGACGGGGCCCATGGAATCCAGGCCGCGGGCCTCGACGACCTCGACGTCCAGCGGCGCCGTCAGCTTGCGGATCTCCTCGGGCGCGATCCGCTCCAACAGGCTTTCGCGGGGGTCGGGGTTGGCGGCGAAGACGTCCTCGCGCGCGCCCAGCGGGCCTTCCTCCCACGATAGCCGATACGCGCCGGCGCGTCGGGAGTCGGGGACGTCGATCAGCGTCGAGGGTCCCTGGTCGTCGGCCGGGTCGTCGGGTCGGGGGACGGCCGCGAGCGCCACCGGCTCGGCGCCACCGGGGGGCTTGAGCTGGACGTTCGCGACTTCATAGCTGGAATGGACGACGCGGCGGATCGGCTCGCCGGCCGCGACCGTGTGCGAAAGCGTCGTGCCGCGGGCGACCCCCTGGACGGCCTCCCGGATCGCCATGACGAAGCTGGGCTCGACGGGCCAGTCGTTGCCGGCGCGGTCGGCGGTGGTGGTCCAGAGCAGGACGCGGCCGTCGCCGACGACGCGCTCGGCGGCGGCGGGGGAGCGGTCGGGGTCGTTCCAGCGGGCGAGCGTCCGGACGTCGTCGGCCTTCTCTCCCGACGTCCCGGCCGCCTCGTCGACGACGGCGGTCCAGCGCACCGGGATCCGCTCCAGCGCCGACGCCTTCAGGTCCAGCAGCTTCTCCAGCGGCGACGGCCGAACCGGCTCGATCGCCAGGCCGTGGAACGCCTGGTCGGACGCGGCCTTGAACGGGAAGGGGAGCAGCCGCGGCTCGACCCGGAAAAGCAGGTCGTTGTACATATCAAGGTCCGTCCGGGCGCCTGGGAAGATCATCAGGCCCATTCCCTCGCGGACGAGTTTTCGGAGGCGATCGGCCTGCTCGGGCGTCGGCGCGGCGACGTTCGCCAGGACCAGGACGTCGGGCGTCTCCATCCGTGGGGAGAGGAAGTCCTCGTGGTCGGTGACGACCTCCACCCGCCACGCCTCCGCGGCGCCGACGCCGATCGACAGGGGCGCGGCGAGGAAGTCGACCTCCGACTCGAACGGCTCCGCGGACGGTTCGCCGTCGACCAGGCGGATCAAAAGGGAGTCCTTGACCGGAACGGCCGCCCAGCGGCGGGAGTCGGCCGGCAGTTCGTCGTCGGGGAGTTGCAGCGAGAACTCGTGGGGCCCGGCGCCGGGGAAGGCGACGGCGACGGGGACGCGGACGGTCGCGCCGGGGGCGATCTCGGGGAGGGGGATCTCGGTCGGTTTGTCGTCGACCCGGAGCACGGCCTTCGCGCCTTCCAGAGCGCGCGGGGAGTCGTTCCGGACGACGGCCTCCCACGCCGAGGGGGCGCCGGCGAGGATCGTCCGGTCCAAAGGTTCGAGCGCCTGAAGCGCCACGTTGGCCGTCGCCGCGACGCCGACGTCGACCAGGCGGACGACGACTTGTTCGTCGGCCCAGCGCTTCGTCACCTCGTTGACGGCGGCGTCCCAGCCGCTTCGGCGCAGGTCGGTGACGATGGTGAGGCGTCGCGTCGGATAGGTACATGATTTCAACACGTCGTCGACCCCGGCCAAGACCGCGGGCCATGCGGCGTGCGTGGCGGTGAGGGTCACGCCGGAGACGGCCGCGGCCAGTTCCTCGCGGCGCGCGGCCTCGACGTCGTGGACGATCGGCGCCCGCGGGGCCGAGGCGGTCGTCAGCGTGCAGCGGTCGCGCGGGGGCGTGGCGCTCAGAAGCGCGTCGGCGACTTGCAGCGCCCTGGCGAAAGCCGGGCCGTCGGCGTCGGCATAGCCCATGCTCAGGGAGTCGTCGATCAGGACGACCTCGCTGGACCCGCCGCCGCGGCCGATCCAGCGCTCCAGCCCGGTGGGGCTCAGGACGGGTCGCGCCAGCGCGAAAAAGAGGAGGACGGGCAGGGCGACGCGGAGCAGGAGCAGCAGGAGTTCCTCAAGCTGGATCCGGCGGCGGTTGCGCTGGACGGTGAGCTTGAGGTACTTCATGGGGGCCCATTCCACGCGGCGGAACCGGCGGCGGTTCAGCAGGTGGATGATGACGGGGATCGCCCCCAAAAGGGCGCCCCAGATCAATAGCGGGCTGAGGAAGGTCATGGCGTGGCGGTTGCCCCTAAAGCGTCGGCTCGTCCCCCGAGGGAGAGTCATGGCGATAATCCCTTCTCCCCTTGTGGGAGAAGGTGCCCCGAAGGGGCGGATGAGGGGTGGGCGCGACCGGAAGCCTCTGGAAGCGCCTCCCCTCATCCGGCCTTCGGCCACCTTCTCCCACAATGGGATAAGGGATTACACATATTCGTCTACAGTGATTTTCGATGAATCCGGTCCCGCGATGTCGAGTAAAACGGCCTACCACGGTCTTGGTTGCGCTAACGGCTTCGACGGCCGGCGCGGCCGGCTTCGAGCCGGGCGTGGAGGAATCGGCTGAGGGCGTCGGCCAGGGGTTCGTCGGTCAGGAAGCGGACGTGGTCGTAGCCGCGCGCGCCGGCCGCCTTGCGGACCTCGGCGAGGAAGTCGTCCATCGCCGCTCGGTACGACCGCTGGAAGGCGCGGGGTTCGGCGAAGAGTTCCTCCTCGCCCTCCATGTCCTGGAAGAGGGTCGGGCCGTCGAACGGCAGGTCGATCTCGTCGCGGTCGAGGACTTGCATGAGCATGACTTCGTGGCCGCCGAAGCGGAGGCGGTCGAGACCCTGATAGAGCGCGTCGAGGTCGGTCAACAGGTCGGAGACGACGACGAGCATGTTTCGTCTTCGGAACTGGTCGCCCATGGCCAGGAGCAGGCCGCCGAGTTCGGTCTTGCGGGCCGGTCGGCAGTTTTGAAGCATGCCGGCGACGAGTTGCACCTGCGCCTGGGTGGCGCGCGGCGGAGCGGTGGCGACGGCCTTCTCGTCGAAGAGGACCAGTCCCACCGGGTCTTGCTGGCGGGTCAGCAGCATGGAGAGCGCGACGACCAGGGTGGCGGCGTAGTCGAACTTGGAGAGCGTCGCGGCGCTTCCCTTGTAGTTCATCGAGGCGCTGGCGTCGACGAGGAAGGTGGCGCGGACGTTGCTTTCCTCCTCGTACTGCTTGACGTAGTGGCGGTCGGAGCGCGCGTAAACCCGCCAGTCGAGGCGGCGAAGGTCCTCGCCGGGGGAGTACTCGCGGTACTCGGCGAACTCGACGTTGAAGCCGTGGAACGGGCTGCGGTGCAGCCCGCTGATGGCGCCCTCGACCAGCCTCCGAGAGCGCAGGCTCAGGTCGGCGATGCGGGCGACGGCGTCAGGATCGGAATACGGCCGAGGCGGCGGCATCGGGCGCTCCCTTCCGGATCGGGACTTCGGCGAGCAGCCGCGCGACGACCGCGTCGCTGGTCAGGCCGTCGGCCTGGGCGTTGTAGTTCAAGACGATCCGGTGCCGCAAGACCTGCGGCGCGACGGCGCGGACGTCGTCGACGCCGACGCTCGGCCGGCCCGCGAGCGCCGCCCTGGCCTTGGCCGCCAGCACCAGCGATTGCCCCGCGCGGGGGCCGGCGCCCCAGGAGACGTAGTCGTCGACGAACTTCGGGCCGCCGTGGTCGGTCCCCCGGGTGGCGCGGACCAGGGCCATCGCGTGATCGACGACGACGTCGGTCACCGGCACCCGGCGGACGAGGCGTTGGAACCCTCGGATCCGCTCGCCGTCGACGACCGGGGTGATCTGGTCGTTCTGGACGCCGGTGGTGGTCCGATAGATCCGGCGCTCCTCTTCGGGAGTCGGGTAGTCGATGAAGACCTTGAACAGGAAGCGGTCGAGCTGGGCCTCCGGCAGGGGGTACGTCCCCTCCTGCTCGATGGGGTTCTGGGTCGCCAGCACGAAGAACGGGTCCGGCAGGACGTGGCGGCGACCGCCGGCGGTCACCTGGCGCTCCTGCATCGCCTCCAGAAGCGCGGCCTGGGTCTTGGGGGGGGTGCGGTTGATCTCGTCGGCCAGGATCAGGTTGGCGAAGATCGGCCCGGGGACGAACCGCAGCTCGCGCGCGCCGCTTTGGCGGTCCTCGTGCAAGACCTCGGTCCCGGTGATGTCGCTGGGCATCAGGTCGGGGGTGAACTGGATGCGGTTGAACTCCAGGGAGAGCGAATCGGCCAGGGCGTGGACCATCAGGGTCTTGGCCAGGCCGGGGACGCCTTCCAAAATGCAGTGGCCGCGGGCGAAGACCGCCGTCAGCAGTTGCTCGACGACCTCGTCCTGGCCGACGATCCGAAGCGCGATCTGGCGACGGATGTCCTCGTGGACCTTCCGTAGCTCCTCCAGTTCCGAAAGGTCGGGCTCGGCGTCGGCGGTGCTCATGGGCTCGTCCCTTCACTGATTGACGACACTGTCTCGCCTCATCAGAAGATCGCTTGAATTCCCCCTTCTCCCCTTGTGGGAGAAGGCGCCCCGGAGGGGCGGATGAGGGGCGGCGCTACCGAAAGCCGGCGGGATCACCCCTCATCCGGCCTTCGGCCACCTTCTCCCACAAGGGGAGAAGGGATGTTTATCGTTGCTCGATCTCGATGACCTTCGGTAAATCGCCTCAACGCTGGAAGACCGGAAGGAACTTGAACGGCAGTTGGAGGATGACGGCGGCGATGGCGGTGCCGTAGACCTGGCCGATGCCGTCGCCGTTCCAGGAACCGTCGGATTGCTGCATGGCCAGCAGTTGATCGCGGGTTTTGGGGAAATATTCGTCCCAGTATTCGTCGCCGGCCATGTAGAAGCCCTGGGAGGCGTAGAGGTGGGCGTAGTAGTCGTGCCCGCCCCCCTTGCTGAAGCCCTCGACGGCGCGGAACTGGTCCCAGACGTATTTCAGGCAGTCGGTGGCGATGGGGCCGTCGAACTGGCCGGCGTTGTACAACGTGGCGACGGCCGCGGCGGAGATCGGCAGCCGCGGGCCGGTGGCGCTTGAAAGCGAGTACTGGATGCCCCCCTCCGGGGTCCGGCACTTGTCGAGGTACTTCACGGCCTCCTCGATGACCGACCGCGGCACCAGGAAGCCGGCGTTCTGGGCGGCGCGCAGGGCCTGGACCTGGGTGACGGTGACGGAGCCCTCGTCGCCGCTGCCGGGGGTGTAGGTCCAGCCGCCGGCTCCGCTCTGGCCCTGGCTGGTGAGGGTCACGGCCTTGCGGATCACGGTCTGGACCTGCCGCCGCAACCCCTCCTTCGTGATCATGCCGTAGACGCAGGCCAGGAACAGAAGCGCGAAGCCATGGCCGTGCATCGGGATGCCGCCGTCCTGGCCGGGGCCGGTGATCAGCCCGGATTCGGTCCCGCAGCGCGCCAAAAACTCGACGGCCCCCTGCACGCTCCGGGAGTACTTGCCGCGGGTGGGGGAATCGCCGTGGGCCAGAAGCGCGGTGCCGGCCAGGCCGGTCATGGCGACGGGGTACATCTGGCCGCCGCCGGTGATCCAGGAGCCGTCGTCGGCCTGTTGCGCGGCGAGGTAGTCCAGCCCCTTGACGACCGCCGCGATGGTCTCGGGCGTGACGTGCTTGGGGAGCACCTCCTCGACCGCGAGGGCCCTGGACGCGCCGGCGAGCCAGCCGCCGCCGACGGCCGCCAGCGCGGGGAGCTTCAGGAAGTCGCGACGCGACGCGGCGTTCACGGCTTGCCCCCCGCGGCCTGGGGCTTGATCGCGAAGCGAACCGCCAGCTCGACCTTGACGGGGACTTGCTGGAACTTCGGCGACGTCAGGCGCTCGCGGGGGTCGTCGTCCGCGTCGCCCTGCTGCTGGAAGTTGTAGATGTAGACTCGTTGCTGGGATTGGGCCTCGACGTTCTCGCGAACGGCCTCGACGGGGCCGAGTTCCACGCCGTTGAGTCGGGCGAGGCGTTCGGCCTGGGCGCGGGCGTCGGCGGCGGCCTGGGCGTAGGCTTCCTCCTTCGCCTTGTCGTGGTCCTCGACGACGAACCGGACCAGGCCGGACGACGGGTTGATGTCGTAGCGGTAGGCGGTGTAGGGGTCGATTCGCGGCCCCACCTGCGCGCCGGCGTCCTGGGCGACGTCGATCAACCGGCCGACGAGTTGGAGGACGGCCTCCTCCTCCATGCCGTCGAGCTTGGCGACCTTGACCACGAGCTTGCGGGAAAGCTGGACCTCGGTCCTGGCCTTCGATTGCGCGCTCATGTCGATGCCCATGTAGGGGTTGAAGGCGACCCCCTTCTGGCTGACGGCCGGCCCGCGCTGCTCCAGGGTGACGTCGGGGAGCTTGAGCGCGTCGAAGGCGTCGTGGACGCGCTTGACGGCGTCGCGGAACTTGACGATGGCGTCGCCGGTCAACTCGGCGACGGCGGAGACCTCCAGGTCGATCTCCGCGGCCGTCGGCATGGCGCGGACGGTCCCCTTGCCGACGACGCTCAGGCCCTCGTCGCGGCCGGCCTGGGCGACGGCGCGGGGGGCGGCCGTCGCCGCCAGGACGAGCGCCAGGGCCAGGCCGAGACCGTGTCGAATCGCGCGGGGGTGGCTCATCGCGAGGCGTGCTCCTTGGGGTTCGCCGGGGCGTCGGCCGACCGTCGGGGGTAGGCGGTGATCGCGCGGTTGGTGATTATGATGACGTGTTCCCGGGTCGTCAGCAGGTCGGCCGAGTCGGCGCCCAGGTCGTCGCCGCGGAAGATCCGGCGGACGGCGCCGCTCTCGGGGTCGAGCTCGAACACCCCGCGCGGGGTGGCCTGCCAGACGCCGTCGCCGCGGGCGACGACGTTCCCCGAGTAGCTGCCGCCGGGGAGCCGCGCGGCCCATCGCAGTTCGCGGGTTTCGGCGTCGAGCGCCGCCAGGTCCTCGCCGCCGAGGTAGATCGTCGGGCCGTCGACCGCGGCGATCCGGACCGCCTTGCCGACGGGCCGTCGCCAGGCGACGCCCATCCGATCCGGGTCGACGGCGTGGACGCTCCGCGACCGCGCGCCCTTGACGATCAGCAGGTCGCCGCGAGCGACGGGGGGCTCGCCGGCGGCGTCGGGCGCTTGCGCCTGGTTGCCGTAGGAGATGGAGAAGTAGCGCTCGGTTTGCAGCGGCTCGGTCTGGTAGCCGAAGCCCCAGTCGACCGCGCCCGAGTCGGCGTCGAGCCGCGCCAGGATCCCGGCGTGGGTGTCGACGTAGAGCGCCCCCTTGTGAAGCAACATCCGGACCTGGGCCGTCGTCTCGCGACGGTCGTAGTAGTACATCCGGTTCTGGGCCTGGCGGGAGACGGCGACCTCGGACTTCCAGAGGGGGCGGCCGTCCTCGGGACGGACGGCCAGGACCCAGGCGTGGGGGAGCGGCTGGTCCTGCTGGGACCTGGCGGGGACGAACAGCTTGCCGTCGGCGAGCAGGGGGGGGCCGGTCGGCTCGAAGCCGGCGTAATCGGGAAGATCGGCCAGCTTCCAGAGGACCTCGCCGTCCTCGGCCCGTCGGCATTCGAGCTGGAAGAGGGCCGCGTAGTTCTGGTCCTTGGGGTCGCGGGTGACGGTCCAGATCCGCTCGCCGCGGGCCAGGATCGCGAACCGCGCCGGGTCGAGCATCCGGCCCATGGGTTGCGAGGCGAGCCGGCGGACGTCGTGGAACGACCCGGAACGCCAGCGGAGCTTGCCCGTCTTCAGGTCCAGGGCCATCAGCCGGCCGAGATAGTCAAGGTAGAGCGTCCCGCCATCGACGGTCGCGACCGGCGCGGCGGCGGCGAGCGCCCCGGCCCGCCACTGGTTCAACTCGATCGTCCCCATGCCGGCCTCGATCGTCTCGGCGATCTTGAACCGCCAGGCCGGGGCGGCGCCGTCGGCCGGCGCGATCGGGCCGGCGTCGTCGGGGCTCGCGGCGGCCGGCTCGGGTTCGGGCTCGAAGTCGGGGCCGAGGATCCGCTTGAGGGCTTCCGGCGCGGTCTCGGTCTCGCCGGCGACGTCGACGGTCGCGTCATGATGACGGTCGTCGATCTCGGCTCGGACCCGGTCGAACTCCGAGCGTCTTCCGGCGCGGAAGAGGGCGACGGCCGCCTTGACGGCGATCGGGGCGGGGGGGAGGCCGGCGTCGGACCTTTCGAGGATGGCGAGCCAGCAGTCGGCCGCGCGGTCGAACCGGCCCTCCTCGAAGTAGACGCCCCCCAGCCGGTCGGCGGCGGACGCGCCGACGACGGTCGTGAAATACGCCGAAAAGAGGCGTTCCAGGTCGGCCTTCTCGTGGTCGCCGCGCGCCTGGTCGAGGAGCTTGCGGGCGTCGGCGTCGTAGAAGAGGCGGTAGGCGGACTGGCCGTCGGGGGGCAGGGCGGAGAGGAGTTCGCGGCGCTTGCGGGCGACGGGGATGATGAAGCCGTCCTCGCCGTCGACGAACCGGAGCGCCTGGTCCTCCTTGATCGTGTACAGGGCCTTCAGCGCCCGTTCCCACGCGCCTCGCTTCTGGAAGCGGTCGAAGTCCTCCAGGGCCTCCTTGACCTCGGTGGTCGCCGGGGGCATCTGGAGCGGGCGCGCCGGGTCATCGTTGGACACCTTCTCCGGGTCCGCCGCCGGGGCGTCCTGCGCCCTGGCGATCGGAAGCGGCGCGAGCAACGCCAGCGCGAGAGCGACTCCGTGCCGAATCCGCATGCCGCCTCCGTCGGTTGGACAGGTCGCCGAGAACGCGCCGCGACCGGCGCCCAAGATTTGGACGCGCCGAGGACGAAAACCGTCCCCGAGATTAGACGGTTGTAGTATCTCCGCCCTCGCCGTGCAAGGGGCTCGTCCTTCCACGCGACTTTTATCGAAAAAGTCGCGAGCGCTTCGACGCGCCGGCGTTCCGGCGCGTATGGTGACTAGACGATCTAGCCACTCGTCACGAGGAGAGGAGGCGTCGCGATGACATGGAATGTCGCCGAAGCAAAGGAGCGCTTGAGCGAAGTCGTCGACCGCGCGCTGATCGAGGGGCCGCAGACCATCACCCGTGGGAAAGACGCCGTGGTCGTCGTCTCGGCCGCGATGTACGCCGAGTTGACGGGTTGGAAGATGGACTTCAAGCAATACCTTAAAAGCGGCCCGTCGCTGGAAGGCGTCGATTTGGAACGCGATAAGAGCCCCATGCGGGACGTCGAGCTGTAACGGATGCTCCTCGACACCCGCACGGTTGTTGAGCTCTGCTGAACTGGCGGTTGAATCATAGCGACCGCCCGTTAATAAAATCACGCCATCGCCTGCAGAGCGCGGGGAAGCTCATCATTGGGAGCGACAGCGACGTGGTCTTGGACATCGGAACAGATAGTGGCTGTAGTGTCGACCATTGCCGCCCTGGCATCAGTGCTTGTGTCCGTTGTCGCCTTGGTTAAAACCAATCAAACATCCAAACGGTTAGTGGAGATCGAAGAGGCGCGAGACAAGATCACCGAACGAACGTCGTCGAAGGCGGTAGTACATGCGACGCTCAGAAGAATAGGGAGAATACCAATTCCACCTGTAATGGCACCCGACGTGGCGGGTGCCTAAAGCGCGAGGGTGGGTTTGATCCGAGTGCTCGTCGATGGCTTGTCATTCCGGACATAACCTCCATTATCGGACGTGGAATCCGGGAGGCCGCCCACTCTGGCGGGAATCGTCTCCGGGGACTATGATTCAGGCATGGCCACCGTTCAAGAGACGCCGTCGCTCGACGACCTGATGGAATCGATCCTCGACCGCCTGCCGCCGGAGGCCGTGGCGGTGTTGGCCTCGATGCGCCTCGAGCCGATCCGCCGGCGCGAGACGTTCGCCGACCAACTCGTGAAGCTGGTCCAGGCCAAGGCGCGAATCCGCGTCTCCCACGCGGAAGCCGGGCCGCTCCCGGACGAGCCCGACTTCAACGAGGAGACCCGCCGGGCGATCCGCGACGTCGATGCCGGCAAGGACGTGGCGAGCTATGAAAACGCCGCCGAGATGTTCGCCGACTGGGGCGTCTGACGCATGTCGCGGAGAAGGTCGTCGTCCATTCAGCCGCCCGACCCCACGCCCTCGCCGCCCCTTCGCGTCGTGCCGGGCGTGCGATTCCGTCGCGACGTCGAGCGTCAGAAGGCCCGAGGCAAGAATCCGGCGAAACTCGAAGCGCTCATCGAGACGCTCCGAACTCGCCGCCCCCTGGACGCCCGCCACCGGGACCACGCGCTTTCCGGTGAATGGGAGGGGCGGCGCGACTGTCACGTCGAGCCGGATTGGATCCTGATTTACATGGTCGCCGGGACGGAACTCCGCCTCTACCGAACCGGAACCCACTCCGACCTCTTCGACTGACGGCCTGATTCGATGTGTAGCAGGCGGCGACGGTCGGCCCGCGGAACCGCCGCCGCGAGCCGTTCGACGCCCGCGCCGTGACGATGAACCAACTCTCCTGACCGGGGACGAAACGAAGCGGGCCTGGGAGGTTCGCCCCCAGGCCCGCGGCGCGATCGGCGCGTTTCCTCGTGGATTACGGATTGACGGAGCGGTCCACCTTGTCGGCGGCGCGGTCGAGCGCGTCGCCGGCGTCGTGGGCGGCGTCGCCGGCGTCGTGGACGGCCTTGTCGGCGGCGCGGTCGAGGGCCTCGCCGGCCTTCTCGCCGGGGCCGCGCGGGTCGAGGGCGTCCCTGGCGTTCTCGACGCTCCGGTCGAGGTTCTCACCGGCGCGCTCGGCCGGGCCCTTCGACTCGCAGCCGAGGCCCAGACCGATCAAGGGCGCCAGCGCCATCCCCAACAGGGCGAGTTTCTGGTTTCGATTCATCATCGTCGCGTCCCTTCGTTGATTCGCGCATGGAATCGTCGCGCCCGGGCACGCTCCCGAGCCGCTTGAATTCGAGGGACGTCTAACGCAAACCCCGTTCCGTCTCCCCGTCGATCCGCGCGGATTTCGGGCTCGCCCTGGGCCCGAGGAAGAACCAGAGGATGAACGCCGCCAGGGCGGCGCCGCCGATCGTCACCAGGACCGCCGCCGCATCCATCAGGATCGCCCTCCGGTTCGTCGGATCGAGAAGCCGCGGAGCCGAAGCGCGTTGGCGACGACGCTGACGCTGGAAAGCGCCATCGCCGCCGACGCCAGGATGGGGCTGAGCATCATCCCGGTGAGGGGATAAAGCGCGCCGGCGGCCACCGGGATGCCGAGCACGTTGTAGGCGAAGGCGAAGAACAGGTTTTGCCGCACCGTCCGCATGGTGGCGCGGGAGAGTTCGATCGCGTCGGCGACGCCGTGCAGGTCGCCGCGGACCAGGGTCACGTCGGACGCCTCGATGGCCACGTCGGTCCCGCTCCCCATGGCGACGCCGACGTCGGCCGCGGCCAGGGCGGGGGCGTCGTTGACGCCGTCGCCAACCATCGCCACCTTGCGGCCCTCGGCCTGGATGGAGCGCACGGCGTCGGCCTTGTCGGCCGGCAAGACCTCGGCGACGACGCGGTCGATGCCGACCTCGCGGGCGACCCGCTCGGCCTCGCGCCGGGAGTCGCCGGTGAGCATGACGACCTCAAGGCCCATGTCGTGGAGCCTTCCCACCGCGGCCCGCGCTTCGGGCTTGACCCGATCGGCCACGACGACCGCGCCGGCGAAGGCGCCATCGATGGCGACGTAACCCGCGGTCCCACCGAGTTCGGCCGCCTTCTCGTCGGGCTCGATCCCGCGCTCTCGAAGAAGCCGGGCGTTGCCGACCAGCACGCGGCGGCCCTCCACGACGGCCTCGATCCCGTGGCCGGCGATCGCCTGGAAGTCGACCGGATCGGCCAGCGCCGCCCCGCGCTCGCGCGCCTCCTTGACCATCGCCGCGCCCAGGGGATGTTCCGAGCCTCGCTCCGCGGAGGCCGCCAGCCGCAACAACTCGTCGTCGGAGAACGGCCCCGCGGCGACGACCGCGGCGACGGTCGGCTTGCCGACGGTCACGGTCCCGGTCTTGTCCAGGACGATCGTCGCCACCTTGTGCGCCGCCTCGAGCGCCTCGCCCCCCTTGATGAGGATGCCGCTTTGCGCGCCCCGGCCGGTTCCGACCATGATGGCCGTCGGCGTGGCCAGGCCCAACGCGCAGGGGCAGGCGATGATGAGCACCGCCACCGCCGCCAGCGTCGCCCGGACCAACCGCGTCTCCACCGGCGCCAGGTCGAACCAGACGACGAACGTCGCCACCGCCAGCGCCAGGACGACCGGGACGAACACCCCCGCCACCGTGTCGGCCAGACGCTGGATCGGCGCCTTGGAGCCCTGCGCCTGCTCCACCAGCCGGACGATCTGGCGAAGGACCGTGTCGGCGCCGACCTTCGTCGCGCGGAACCGAAACGAGCCGGTCGTGTTGAGCGCGCCGCCGACGACCGGGTCGCCCGCGCGCTTGGAGACCGGCATCGGTTCGCCCGTGAGCATGCTTTCATCGACGCTCGACGAGCCCTCCTCGACCTCGCCGTCGACCGGGACCTTCCCGCCGGGGCGGACGAGGATCAGGTCGCCGACCTTGACGTCCGCGACGGCCGTCTCGACCTCCCGGCCGTCGCGGACGACGAAGGCCGTCGGCGGGCTCAGGTCCAGAAGCGCCTCGACGGCGCCGCGGGTCCGCGCCGAGGCCCGCGCCTGAAGCATGTTCCCCAGCAGGATCAAGGTGACGATCGACGCGGCGACCTCGTAGTAGACGCCGTGCAACCCGTATCCGAAGGCGACGGCCCCCGCGGTCGCGGCCAGGCTGTAGAGGTAGGCGGAGAGCGTCCCCATCGCCACCAGCGTGTTCATATCGGCCGCGCGCCTGCGCGCCGATCGGTAAGCGCCGGCGAGGAAGTCCCAGCCGGCCCAGAAGAGCACGGGAGTCGCCAGGGCGAGTTCCACCCAGTCCCTCCCCGGAAAATCCAGGACGGGTTCGAGCGCCGGGACGAGGTGCCCTCCCATCGCCACCGTGACCAGGGGCGCGGTGAGCGCGGCGGCGACGACGAAGCGGACCCGGAGCCGATGGTACTCGGCCTCGCGGGCCAAGGCCGCGGCGTCCTCGCCGGCCTCCGGCGGGATCGCGTCGTAGCCCTGCTCCTGGACGACGGCCCTCAAGCCGATCGGATCGACGACCGCGGGGTCGAAGGTCACGGTGGCCCTGGCCGTGGCGTAGTTCACCCCGGCCCTCGCCACCCCCGGCGCGGTCCCAAGGGCTTGTTCGATCCGGGTCGCGCAGGCGGCGCAGTGCATGCCGACGATCGGCATGTCGAGGGTCGTGTGGTCCACGGCGGGGCCTCCGATCTTAGGATTTGCCCCATAAGGACGTCGCGAGCGGCCTAACGGCCTTCCCCCCTCGCGGGGGAAGGTGGCCCGAAGGGCCGGATGAGGGGGGACGAGCCCAAACGCCGTCGACGTCCAAGGCTTCCCGGACGGGTTTCCGCGAATTCCAACGGTCGTCTGGCGCGTCGTCCCCCTCATCTGACGCCTTCG
>ERZ778018.479-NODE-479-length-59286-cov-30.099796_pt1 | contig 59286 bp, 52 predicted proteins | sample MGYA00375748_ERZ778018 | MGnify/ENA primary metagenome ERZ778018 (study PRJEB29350, sample SAMN05509839) | bioreactor metagenome | biome: bioreactor; material: wastewater | place: South Africa: University of Cape Town | collected 2014-04-22 ... | reverse complement strand
TCTTGCAGATATGTTGAGTGATTGATTCAATGGCGGTGCTGGGAGGCATCGCCATGAATGATCTGTTTTTGCTTACCGAGGCGCAGATGCGCCGGATCGAGCCCTATTTTCCATTATCGCACGGGGTTGCGAGGGTTGATGACCGGCGGGTGATCAGCGGGATCATCTTCGTCATCAGGAACGGTCTGCGCTGGCGCGATGCACCGCGTGAGTATGGTCCGCACAAGACGATCTACAATCGGTTCGTGCGCTGGAGCCGCCTCGGCGTGTTCAACAGCATTTTCGCTGAGTTGGCGCGCAAGGCCGGCAAACCATCCCGGCTGATGATCGATGCCACCCATCTGAAGGCGCATCGCACCGCCGCGAGCCTTTTAAAAAAGGGGCTGTTCCCCGACGTATCGGGCGCACCAAGGGCGGCCTGAACTCGAAGCTGCACGCCGTGTGCGATGGCCAGGGACGACCCGTCATCATGTTACTCAGCGAAGGCCAGATGAGCGACTACAAGGGCGCGGCTTTGATGCTGCCAGCCGTGCCGAAGGCCAGCGAACTGCTCGGCGACAAGGGATATGATGCCGACTGGTTCCGCCAGGCTCTCGCTGAACGCGGCATCACCGCATGCATCCCATCCAGGTCCAACCGCAAAAACCCGATCGAACATGACCGCGAACTTTATCGCCAGCGGCACAAGATCGAAAACATGTTCGGCAGGCTCAAGGACTGGCGGCGCATCCACACCCGCTACGACCGATGCGCCCATACCTTCATGTCAGCTATCTGCATCGCAGCAACCGTCATCTTCTGGCTCTGATCAATGAGTCCTGAGCCTAGGTGTCGTCGGTCAGACGACCGCCGTTTGTAGCTGCAACTCGTTTTTGATCTTTCCGGCGATCGCCCGATAGATTTCCGCATACTTGCCGGCCGGATCGGTCTCGAGGACCGGGCGGCCCTCATCCGATCCCACGCGAATTGCAATATCGAGCGGGACCTCCCCGAGGAACGGAACGCCAACCCGCTCTGCCTCATGGCGTGCGCCGCCGTGCCCGAAAATATCGGATCGCGTATTGCAGTGCGGGCAAAGAAAATAGCTCATGTTTTCGACGATTCCGAGGGTCGGAACATCGACCTTCTTGAACATCGTGATTCCGCGCCGCGCATCGATCAAGGCAAGATCCTGCGGTGTCGATACAATGACCGCGCCGGCAAGCGGCACCTGCTGCGCGAGCGAGAGCTGCGCATCGCCCGTCCCCGGAGGCATGTCGACGACCAGGATATCGAGTTCTCCCCAAGCGACATCCCACAACATCTGCTTGATCGCCGACTGGATCATCGGGCCGCGCCAGACCATCGCTGTGTCTTCCGCGACCAGGAATCCGATCGACATCAGCGGCATACCGAAGCGCTGGAGCGGAATCATTTTCTTGTCGTCGGTCAGCTTCGGCATTTCCTTGACACCGGTCAGCCTCGGCACCGACGGCCCGTAGATATCGGCATCGAGCAGCCCCACCTTCAACCCGAGATCACGCAGGCCGAGCGCGAGGTTGAGGGCCGTGGTCGATTTGCCGACCCCGCCCTTGCCCGAAGCCACCGCGATGATGGTCTTGATGCCTGGAATGGCTTTCTGCTTGCCCATCGGCGACTGCGTACCCGCGCCGTGGTGGTGCGAGCCGGCTGGTTTGAGGCCGCCGGGGGCCGATCCTGAGCCCGGCCGCCGCTCGGCTGTCAGCGCGACCATCACCGTCTTGATTCCCGGAAGGGCGCGTACCGCCTCCTCCGCCTGAGCCCTTATCTCCTCCCAGGCGCGGGCTTCAGCCGCATCCACTGTCAGGGAGAAAAACACCTTGCCGTCGGCTGCCGTGATCTCGGACAGGACCTTCGCGACCGGGAGCGGCACTCCCCGAGGGGTCTGAATCTTGGCCAAACTGTTCAAAACGTCGTCTCTGGTCACGCTCACATCGGTCTCCTGACAGCCTGATCGCAGGGACTCTTCCCAACTGGCGGGACCTTCCGCCTCCCGCGACCGTGACGGTCTTACCACTCTGCCTCCCGCGGTGCCACCGCTGCCCCGCGGACATTTTTTCAGCCGAATCGGCGCAAGATTGATCCTCCTTAAAGCGGTGGATGAAGGTTTTTGACGCGGAAAATTCTGCGCCAAATGACGAAAATGACATAAAAGGTTCTCGCGATCTGTAGCGGGGGCACGTTTATGCGCTGGTTCAAGGCATTGATGCCAAAAGAACATTCGTTCTTTGAGCTATTTGCCAAGCATTCCCGGACCCTCGTCGAGGGGGCGGAAGCACTGCAGGGCATGCTCCGGGGCGGCGCCGAAATCGAATTTTATTGCGACAAGATCAGCCAGCATGAGAACGAGGCCGACAACATCACGCGCGAGGTGATGATGGCGATCCGCCGTTCCTTCATCACACCGTTCGATCGCGGCGACATCAAAAACCTCATCACATCGATGGACGACGCCATCGACCAGATGCAGCAGACGGCAAAAACAGTCCGGCTGTTCGAGGTCAAGGAATTCGACCAGCCGATGCGGGAGATGGGTGCCATCATCCAGCATTGCGCCGAACTTGTGGTGCGCGCACTGCCCCTCCTGCAATCGATCGACACCAACGTCATAACACTCTCCTCCATTACCGAAGAGCTGACGCGGCTCGAAGGCAAGGTGGACGATCTGCACGACCTCGGCCTGAAGAAACTGTTCCTCAAACATCGCGACGGCAACGCCATGGACTACATCGTCGGCTCCGAAATCTACGATCACCTCGAAAAGGTAGCGGACCGCTTCGACGACGTCGCCAATGAGATCAACAGCATCATGATCGAGCAGGTCTGAACGGAATCCCCTGTGACCGCTTCACTCGCGCCTCAGCTTCTGATCGGCCTGATTGCGGTCGCGCTGCTGTTCGACTTTCTCAACGGCCTGCACGATGCGGCGAATTCGATCGCCACCATCGTCTCCACGCGTGTGCTGAAGCCACAATTCGCGGTGTTGTGGGCCGCATTCTTCAACTTCATCGCCTTCCTGTTTTTCGGCCTCCACGTCGCCGAGACACTGGGCACCGGGATCATCGACCCCGGCATCGTCGATCCGCACGTGATCTTCGCCGCCCTGATGGGCGCGATCGTCTGGAATCTCATCACCTGGGCGGCGGCCATCCCTTCCTCGAGCTCGCACGCCTTGATCGGCGGACTGGTCGGTGCGGGGCTTGCCAAAGCCGGTCTCGGCGCACTGGAATGGTCGGGCCTCACCAAAACCATCCTGGCGATCTTCCTCTCCCCGATGCTCGGATTTGTCCTCGCTCTCGTCCTGATCATTATCGTGGCGTGGTGCTCGGCGCGTTCGACGCCCTTCATGGTGGACCGCGCCTTCCGCATCCTGCAGTTTGGCTCCGCATCGCTGTATTCGCTCGGTCACGGCGGCAACGACGCGCAGAAGACCATGGGCATCATCGCGATCCTGCTGTTCTCGCAGGGTTACGGGGGCGACCATTTTCATGTCCCGCTCTGGGTCGTTCTGGCCTGCCAGGCGGCGATGGCGCTCGGCACCCTGATGGGGGGCTGGCGTATCGTACGCACCATGGGCAGCCGCATCACCCACCTCAATCCGATGCAGGGTTTTTGCGCCGAAACGGGCGGTGCGCTGACACTGTTCACAGCGACCGCACTCGGCGTTCCGGTCTCAACCACCCATACCATCACCGGCGCCATCGTCGGCGTGGGATCGGCGCGGCGGCTATCCGCCGTCCGCTGGAATATCGCAAGCTCCATCGTGGTCGCCTGGATCATCACCATCCCGGCGGCCGCCACGGTCGCCGCTCTTGTGTATTGGCTCGTTCCGATCTTTCATTAGCCTCCCCCGCAAGGTGGAGTGTCAATGATCAGCAACGTCGAAATCCTTCTCCGGTTGGCCGCAGCCGCAGCCTTGGGCAGCGTGGTTGGCCTCGAGCGTGAACGCCTGCTCTGGGCAGCCGGCATCCGCACTCACATGCTGGTGTGCGTTGGCTCCTGCCTGATCATGATCGTGTCGGCCTATGGATTTGCCGGCGTTCTGAACCAGCAGCATACCGTGCTTGACCCCTCGCGCGTCGCCGCGCAGGTCGTCTCCGGCATCGGCTTCCTCGGTGCGGGCTCGATCCTTGCCCGAGGCGAGATCATCAAGGGGCTGACCACGGCGGCCAGCATCTGGACCGTCGCGGCGATCGGGCTCGCCATCGGCGGCGGCCTCTACTTCGCGGGCGTCGCCTCCACTATTCTGATCCTGATCATTCTGGCCGGTGTGAAGCCGCTGGAAGAAGCCTATCGCGCCCGCAACCAGACCGTCCACTTCAAGATCACGGCGGAGCGTGGCGCTCTGACACCTGAGGAGTTGCGCCAGACACTGTCGCTGCGGGTCAGCCAGATCAAACGTTTTGTGGTGGAAAATCGCGGCGACGACGAGGGCAACGACGAAATCCTTGTCCTTCTGAGCAAGGTCTCCTCGCAGGATATCGCCGACTTCAAGAACAAGTTGAACGAGGTTCCGGTGATCCGCCGGGTCGACCTCATCAGCCGCTCAGCCACCGACAACTCGTCTGCGGTCTGATCCGCTCGGCCAAAATCAAAAAAACTCCAGGCCACCACGACTGTAAATTTACCCTTCGTTAACCTGATTAAATCTGACTTTAAGGCTGCTCTTAAGAATTTCCCGCCAGAAATGGAGGCGGGAAAATCCGTGCCCTGCGCGTATCAGGAATTTGTTTGTAAATGAGTGATCTCGTGCCCTCTCCGGCCGATAGCGTGGCTGCTGCGCCTGCCAGGACACGGCGCGTGGTCGCCCAGCGTGTGAGGGAAGCACGCGACCGCCTGACCTCGTCAAGCGGCACCCGCCCGGCGTTCGACCACGAACTCCTGCGCCAGTATGCCCAGACGCGCATGTCCGCCTCGCTCGTGGTGATCCTGCTCGTCGTCGCCACAGGAGCGCTCTCCACGCTTTGGATACCGATGCTGTATGCCGGCATCTGGACGTGCGGGATTCTGGCGATTCATGCCGTCGCGATCCGCCTCTGCTCAAGATTCCTGAATCTGCCGCCGACGCCTGCGGCCACGCGCCGATGGCGACACCGGTTTGTCGCGCTCGACCTGCTCTATGGTCTCGGCTGGACGCTGATTCTGGTCCATCCATCCGGCGTCGACGTCGTGTCGAACACCTTGATGCTGTTCCTCATGCTGCTCGTGGTCGCGGTGTCGAGCATGCTTGCGGCAAGCCTGCCGATCGCGGCCTTTGCCTCGACCATTCCGGTGACCGCCGCGATTGCGTTGAACTTCGTGCTGCGCGGTACACTCGACGCTTACATACTCGCCGCGCTCGCGGTCGCAGCTGAATGCTACTTCGCTCTGCTTGCCCACAGGCTGCACTCAACCACACTCGCCACGCTGGAAGCACGCGCCGAGAAAGACGCGCTGATCGGTGAGCTTGAACAGGCCAAGGCGATCTCCGACGAAGCACGCCACCGCGCCGAGGCCGCCAACGTCTCGAAATCGCGTTTCCTTGCGCAGATGAGCCACGAGTTGCGTACGCCGCTCAATGCCATTCTCGGCTTCTCCGAAGTGATGAAAAGCGAGATTTTTGGATCGCACGCCGTTACCGTCTACAAGGATTACTCCGGCGACATCCACAATTCGGGCGTGCATCTTCTCAACCTCATCAACGAGATTCTCGATCTGTCACGCATCGAGGCCGGCCGCTACGAGTTGAACGAGGAGCCGTTCTCGCTGATCCATGTCGTTGCCGACTGTCACCACCTCCTGAAACTGCGCGCCTCGAGCCGAGGCATCACCATCCACGAAGTCTTCGAGGATGAAATGCCGAAACTGTGGGGCGATGAGCGCGCCACGCGCCAGATCGTCCTCAACCTTCTCTCCAACGCCATCAAATTCACACCGCAGGGCGGCGAGATCTGGCTGAAATCCGGCTGGACCGCATCCGGCGGGCAGTACCTCAGCGTCAAGGATACCGGCTCCGGCATCCCCGAGGATGAAATCCCGATCGTGCTGGCATCTTTCGGACAGGGTTCAAACTCGATCAAGTCGGCCGAGCAAGGCGCAGGTCTCGGCCTGCCAATCGCCAAGAACCTGATCGACATGCACGGCGGCACCTTCACACTGAAATCGAAGCTGCGCATCGGCACCGAGGTCATTATTACCTTCCCGCCCGAGCGGGTGATGGCGGCGCTGGCGCCAATGCCGGAAGGCCCGCCGCTGCAGCCGGATCAACTCGACATGAGCGATGAACGAAGCCGGCCGCGCGGGCGACCGATCATGAATGCAGGCACCAGCCTGTAAGACCCTAACAAGAGATTTCGATGCGGATCGACCAGACGTGACACGCTTCTCTCTCATCCTTGCTTTGCTCGTGACCGCTGCCGGGGCAACGCTCGCCGCACAACCGGCCACGCTCGATCATATGAAGTATTTCGTGCGCACGTCGCTCAATCAGTACGCCGCCCGCGAGGCGCGCAACGTGCAAATTTCCCGCTCGCATAACGGCGAATTCGCGCTCCGCGCCAGGATCAACGGTGTCGCGACGCCGATGGTGATCGACACCGGCGCGACGTCCGTCGTGCTCACTTACGAGACCGCGAAGGCTGCCGGCCTGCCACTCGATCTTGCGGCCTACGATGTCGATGTCGAGACTGCAGGCGGCCATGTCCGCGCGGCACGCATCACGCTCGACCGGCTGGCGATCGGAAAACTCGTCGAGCTGTCCGTACCGGCGCTCGTGGTGCCGCGCGGACGGCTGAAAACCAACCTGCTCGGCATGAGTTTCCTCAACAGGCTTGAAAGCTGGGAAGTCCGCCCCGACAAGCTGCTGCTGCGCGGCTATCCGTAATCAGGCCGCAGCGACTGTAGCCTCGGCGGGTACCACCAGCCGCAGTGCATCGCGCAACTGATCCACGCCTGCGTCGGCCTTCACGCAGTTTTCGGCCAGCGCGCGCCGGAATGCCCGCGCACCGGCAACGCCATGAAACGCGCCAACCATGTGGCGCGTGATCGTATGCAGCCGCATGCCGCGTGCGCGTTGCTGCTCGATATAAGGAAATAGCGACTCGATAGCCTCGTGCATCGACGCATGCGGTGGCGGCACATCGAATAGCCCAGGATCGACGGCGAGCAGCCGCCACGGCTCCTGATAGGCTGCACGGCCCATCATCACGCCGTCGACGTGTTTGAGGTGACGCTGCACCTCCTCGATCGAAACGATGCCGCCGTTGATCGAGATTGTAACGTCCGGCATTGCCACCTTCAGCCGATACACCCGATCATAATCGAGCGGCGGAATGTCACGGTTCTGCTTCGGCGACAAGCCCTCGAGCCACGCCTTGCGGGCGTGCACGATCAGGGCATCGGCGCCCGCCGTCATCACACTGCGCGCAAGCGCATCGAGCGCCTGCTCGGGATCCTGATTGTCGATGCCGATGCGACACTTCACCGTGACCGGGATATGGATCGCGGCCTTCATCGCGGCCACGCAGTCCCCGACCAGTTGCGGAGTGGCCATCAGGCAGGCGCCAAAACGGCCATCCTGCACCCGGTCCGACGGACAGCCGACATTGAGATTGATCTCGTCGTAACCGAATCCTTCGCCGATCCGCGCCGCTTCCGCGAGATCGCGCGGATTGGACCCGCCCAGCTGCAGCGCCACCGGATGCTCGCGGGCATCAAACCCGAGCAGCCGCGCGCGGTCGCCATGGATCACCGCGCCGGTCGTCAGCATCTCGGTGTACAGCCTAGCCCGGCGCGTCAACGCGCGGTGGAAGACGCGGCAATACCGGTCCGTCCAATCCATCATCGGGGCGATGGAAAGAATTGGCGAGATGCGAGAGCTCATGGGCGCCTTTTTGTCCGATCTCCCGCTCCCGGTAAAGAGTGATTGAGCATTCAATCGACAGTCTCAATCCCGTGGCAGAGTTCCAGAACATACCGCCAATTGCCGGGTGCGCGTAAAAATTGGACAAGGCATTGAGGCAACTGGCAGCCGCATAACCATCATCGCCCAGCGCGCTGCTTATTGGCCCCGTTCAGAACATGACGACGCCGCTGTTGCATCCGGACAGTGCCGTTACCCAAATCGGCATGATGAAAGCCGCAGGCTGATGCAGGGAACGCCCGCCACCAAGGACGATCGGCACGGTTGGAAACCCTCCAGATCAACGCCTTTGAGGAAGCGTCGCTCCTATGGCATTCTTGCGTGCGAAGTCACGGGATGACTGGCATGGTGGCGACATTCGATGCGGCACGTCTATCTGGTTCTCGGTCTCGCATGCGTTACGCTGGGCTTTGCCGGCGTATTTCTGCCGGTGCTCCCGACGACGCCGTTCCTCATCCTCGCCGCCGCCTGCTTTGCCCGCTCGTCGCCACGGCTTGAGAACTGGCTGCTCTCACATCATCGCTTCGGGCCACTGCTATGCGGCTGGCGAGAGCACGGGGCAATTCCCCCCAAGGCAAAGCTGCTGGCGCTCGCCGGCACAAGCATCGGCTTCCTCGCGTTCTGGGTGGGAAGCAACCCTGGCCCGCTGCTGATGGCTGGTGTCGCCGCACTGATGCTGACGGGTCTGGCTTACGTATTTACCAGGCCGTCGGCGTGACCTGTCAATTGCAAGTCCGGAAGACGGAACGCCGCCAGCATCCACTTCGCCAGTCCTGTTGAGCGCATGCCTGCTGGAGGCCAGGACAGGCCCTCAGAGGCCAAGATAAGCCTTGCGCACCTGCGGATCGTCGATCAAATCCTTGGCCTTGCCGCTAAGGACGATGTGGCCTGTCTCCATAACATAACCACGGTCCGCGCCCGACAACGCCAAATGGATGTCCTGCTCGACGAGCAGCACGGTCACGCCGTCATTGCGGATCGAGGCCAGCACCTCCATCAGCTGCTCGGCGATCACCGGGGCAAGGCCGAGACTCATCTCGTCAATCATCAGAAGCTTCGGCGCGGCCATCAGGCCGCGCGCCATGGCGCACATCTGCTGTTCGCCGCCGGACATGCTGCCCGCGAGCTGGCGCCGGCGCTCTGACAGCCTCGGAAACATCGCATACACCTTGTCGAGGTCGCGCGTAATTCCGGCCTTGTCCCGGCGCTGGAACGCGCCCATCAGGAGGTTGTCCTGCACCGTCATGCGGTCGAACAATTGCCGCCCTTCCGGCACTTGCACGAGGCCCACGGCAAAAGCCTGATCCGAGGTCATCGGCACGAGGTTCTTGCCATCGAGAATGATCTCGCCCGTGCAGGCGAGGACGCGCGACAACGCACGCAGCAGCGTCGTCTTGCCCGCGCCATTGCTGCCGACCAGCGCCACGATCTCCGCCGGATAGACATCGAGCGACACATCGTTGAGCACGGGCATGCCGCCATAGCCCCCGCTGACGCCGCGTATGCTCAGCATCACATCTTTCTTGTCCGCAACCGCCGCCATTGTCATGCCCGCCTCTTGCCGAGATAGGCCTCAACAACAGCCTGATTGGAAAGAACGGTATCCGGATCACCGTCGGCAATCTTCTCACCGTGATGCAGCACCATCAGCCGGTCGGACAGGCTCTTGATAGCCTTGATGACGTGCTCGATGACAAGAATGCTGATGCCCTCGTCGCGCACCTTGCGGATGACATCGATCACCTCGTCGATCTCGACATGGTTGAGGCCCGCCATCACCTCGTCACACAGCAGCACTTTCGGCTGCATCGCGAGCGCCTTCGCCAGTTCCAGCCGCTTGCGGCCGGGGCCGCCAAGTTCATCTGCGCGCTGATCGACATGCGCCCCCAGCCCGACGAAATCGAGTTGCGCACGCGCCATCTCGCGGGCGCGCGACAATTGCGATTCACCGCCGCCATGGCCGAACAACGCCCCCACCGCGACATTGTCGAGCACCGACAGGCCAGGAAACGGCCGCATGATCTGGAAGGTGCGGCCAATGCCGATCCGCGCGCGCTGATACGTCTGCAACGAATTGATCGACTTGCCCTCGAACAGGATGTCACCGGAGGTCGGCGCGATCGTGCCGCTAATCAGACTGATCAGCGTGGTCTTGCCCGCGCCGTTTGGTCCGATGATCCCGAGGATTTCCTTCGGCTGCAGCGAAAAGCTGACGTTGTTGACGGCGATCAGGCCGGCGAAACGTCGCGTGACGTTCTGAACATCGAGTATCGCGCTCACAGCCGGGTCGCCTTGATGTTTTGGGAGAAGTAGCGCCAGCCCGTCTTGCGGAATTGGCGAATGACGTCGGCAAGCCCGCGCGGCATCAGCACGACCGCAGCGACCACCACGACGCCGAAGAACAGGCCGGCGATGCTGGTGACTTCGCTGGACAGAACTTCGGAGATTGCGGACAGCGACAGCGCACCCACGATTGGCCCGAGAATGGTGCCGGGGCCGCCGAACACCGCCATGATGATCATCTTGACGTTGAGGCTGATGTCGAACGCGCTTTCGGGGTCGATGAACGTCACCCAATAAGCGTGAATTCCACCCGCAAGCGCGCTGAACACACCCGACAGCGCGAACGCCATGACCTTGTAGAGCGTCGTATTGACGCCCATCACCGCGGCCCCCTCTTCGTTCTCGCGGATCGCGATCAGGCCGAAACCAAACTTGCTGCGTGACAACCACCAGATCGTCAGCGTCACTGCAACAAGCAGGCCCAGAGCGGACTCATAGAACAGCATGTCGTTATTCAGCGGTGGCAGTACGAGGCCGATATTCTGGCCTGCCAGTTTCACGTTTGACACGATGGCCGCCATGACCTGCGCCAGGGCCAGCGTCGCGATCGCAAAATAATGCCCTCTCAACCGCAGGACTGGAATGCCGAGCAGAATGGCAAACGCAACGGACAGCACGACGCCAAAGACGAGGCCGACGCCGAACGGCAAATCCCACTGCACCATGGCGATACCGACGCCGTAGCTGCCCAGGCCGTAAAACACCGAGTTGCCGAAGGAGGCATAGCCCGTATAGCCGCCGATGATGTTCCAGCCCTGCGCCAGCACTGCCAGCAGCAGCGCATTGATGCCGAACTGCACCAGCACGTCGGAGCCGAACCATGGCACCGCAATCAGAGCAGCGAGCGCTATCAGGATGACGATGAAGCGAAGCACTTTCATGCTGTTTTTCCAAGCAGGCCGCTGGGCCGCACAATCAACACCAGCACCAGGACGCCGAAGCTTGCCACGTCGGCGAAGGTCGCGCCGATATAGAGCACCGCAAGCGATTCAATGATGCCAAGGAACAGACCGCCGACGAGCACGCCGAGCGGATTGTCGAGGCCGCCGATGATGGCAATCGCGAACGATTTGGCCGTCAACGCCGCGCCGATATACGGATTGATCTGCGACACGGTGCCGTAAAGGCCGCCAGCTGCACCTGCGAGACCGATGCCGATGCCGAAGGTCATCGCATAAAGATGGCGCGGCTCGACGCCGTAAAGGCGCGCGGCGACGAGGTTTTGCGCGGTCGCCCGGATCGCGCGGCCAAGCCGGGTGTGCAGAAGAAACATCCACATCGCGAACGTCAATACGACGGCGATGCCAAAGGCCATGAGCCGTGCCAGCGGCAGCACCACGGCCCCGATCTGAATGCTGTTGCCCGCATAGGACGGATTGATGGTACGAAAGTCGGCAGAAAATGCGATCTGGGCAAGATAGGTCAGCACGACTTCCAGCCCGAACGTAATGAGCAGCGTATTGAACATCGGCGCCCGGACGATCAGGTTCAAAAGCCCCCTCTGCGTGGCATAGCCAACGACAAACATCACCGCCGCCGTAATCGGCAACCCAAGGAAGGGGTCGATCCCGAGATAGGTGTAGAGGTGCCATGACACATAGGCGCCAAGCATGATGAACGCGCCATGTGCAAGATTGACGATGTTCAGCACACCCCAGACCAACGCCAGGCCAAGTGCCATAACGGCGTACAGCCCCCCGAGCAGTACGCCGTTAATCAGAATTTGTAAGAGCAGATCCAAGGTTCTCTCCCCTTCAGCCTCGGAGCATCAATGCCAGCCGAAACGCTTAGCGCGCATTCCAGGCTGGCATCGGATACTTCGCGGGATGGATCGGACCCTTGGTGCCCTGGATCGCGACAAGCTTGTCGCCCTGCACCTGAATCACAGTCTGCGGCAAATCAATCTGCCCGTTTTCAGCAAACTTGATCACGCCATAAAGGCTGTCGAAATTCACCTTGGCGAGAGCATCGCGAACCTTCGCCGGATCAGTTGAACCCGCATCCTCGATGGCCTGAACAATCGCCTCGACGTCAGCAGCGCCGGATGCCGCATGGTAATCCGGCTCATAGTTGAACTTGGTCCTGTATTCGGCTTCGAACTTGGTTGCATCGCCAAACCAGCGGTCCTTCAGATCCGCCGAAGGCAGCCACGCCGTCATGCCGAAAGCATAATTGGCATCCGTGCCAAGCGCCCTGCGAAAGTCCTCGCTCGGCACGCCGACCGTGAACGAATACATCTTCGGCGCGACCGCGAGGCTCTTGGCCTGACGGATGAAATTGAGAATTTCGGTCTCGTGACCTGCGACCAGCACCGCATCAACGTTCTTGCTGCGGATTTGCGACAGCAGTGAGTTGAAGTCAGTCGCGTTCGTGCTGTAACGCTCGTCCATCACGACATTCAGGCCGGCTGCCTTGAGCTTGGGCCTGGTACCGTCGGCCACCGACACGTCGAAGGAATCATCGGCGTACAGCAACGCCACCGATTTAGGCTCCGGCTTCAGAGTCTTCATCATATCGATCGTGGAGCCGAAGTAATTGCTGGCTGGCGCCAGCGTGCCGAAAATGTATTTAAACTTGCGGGCAAAAATCTGGTCCGAAGCGCCGCCACCCTGCACCATCGGAATCTTGTACTTCTCCGACACTGCTGAATCGGCCAGCGCGAAGTTGCTGGCGAACGGCCCGAGCAGGAAATCAACCTTGTCCTGCGAAACAAGCTGGGTGTACTGCCGCACGCTCAAATTCACGTCGGACTGATTGTCGTAAATCTTCAGAACGAGCTTGCGCTTCTCGTTACCCACCTTCACGCCGCCGGCGGCATTGATCTTCTCGATCGCCAGTTCATAGGCGTCACGATAGTAGCGGCCGGTATTGGCAACGGGCCCGGTTAACTGCACGGACGCGCCCAGAACAATATCCTGCGCGGCCGCCGGATTGGCGACAAATGCCAGCGCGGCTGCTGAGGCTGCCGCAATCAAGGTTTTCTTGGAGATCAATCGGTTCGACATGGCCATCACCCGCTTTCTCTAACGAAAATCAGTCATCGTTTGATAAGGCTGCGACAGAAAAACGCAACCGTTGCGGCTTGCCACTATCGTTTAAAGATGTGTCGCGATTGCTGCGTCACGGAATATCGAGTGCGGAAAGTCGCACAATCACATTGCATCGCAACGCGAGAAAACAACGCGGACATAAAAAAAAGCCGGGGCTTAGCCCCGGCCAGGTCATCCTCGGGGGAGAGACCTTAATTACTCAGCGGCGAGCGGCACTTCGCCGAGCGCGCCGGACGAACGAATGTCGCCGATCTGGCTGTCGGAGAACTTCAGAACCTCGCGCAGGATTTCGTCGGTGTGCTCACCCAGCAGCGGCGAGCGGGCGACTTCCGACGGGCTCTCGGACAGCTTGATCGGGTTGCCAACCGAGATGTACTTGCCGCGGGTCGGGTGATCGACTTCGACGAGAGTGCCGGTCGCATAGAGCGACTTGTCCTCGGAGATTTCCTTCATGGACAGGATCGGTCCAACCGGAATGTCGAGCGGGTTGCAGATGTTCATGACCTCGAACTTGGTCTTGGTCTTGGTCCACTTCTCAACGCGCTCGAAGATCTCGTTCAGACGCGGCAGACGAGCACCCGCCTTGGCGTAGTTCGCGTCGGTCTTCCAGGTCGGTTCGCCGATCACGTCACAAATCTTCTCCCACACAGCGGCCTGCGTGATGAAATAGATGTAAGCGTTTGGATCGGTCTCCCAGCCCTTGCACTTCAGGATGCGGCCGGGCTGGCCACCACCGGAATCGTTGCCGGCGCGCGGAGTGGCATCGCCGAACGGAATGCCTTCGCCAAACTGGCTGTATTCCTTGAGCGGGCCGTGAGCGAGGCGCTGCTGGTCGCGCATCTTGACGCGGCAAAGGTTGAGCACACTGTCCTGCATCGCGACGGTGACGCGCTGACCCTTGCCGGAATGGGTGCGGTGATAAAGAGCAGTGACGATGCCGAGCGCGAGATGCAGGCCAGTGCCGCTGTCGCCGATCTGGGCGCCGGTCACGAGCGGCAGGCCGTCGCGGAAGCCGGTGGTCGAGGCCGAGCCGCCAACGCACTGTGCGACGTTCTCGTAGACCTTGCAGTCCTCAAACGGACCAGGGCCGAAACCCTTGATCGAGGCCACAATCAGCTTCGGGTTGATCTTCTGGATATTCTCCCAGGTGAATCCCATGCGATCGAGCACGCCGGGAGCAAAATTCTCGACCATCACATCGCAGCTCTTCATGAGCGCGGTCAGGACTTCCTTGCCCTTCGGGTTCTTCGTATCGAGCGTAATAGAACGCTTGTTGTGGTTCAGCATCGTGAAATAGAGGCTGTCCGCGTTCGGGACATCCTGAAGCTGGCCGCGGGTAATGTCGCCACTGCCAGGACGCTCAACCTTGATAACGTCCGCGCCGAACCACGCGAGCAGCTGAGTAGAGGTTGGCCCCGATTGAACGTGTGTAAAGTCCAGAATACGGATCCCGTTGAGCGCCTTCTTCATAACTTCCTCCAGTTGATTCTTATTTGCCCTTGGTCCCGGCGCCACTCCCCGGAGGAAGGAGCGCCGGGGGTAACACTTATTTCTTCTTCACAACCACGCTCTGCGGGTTGAGGCTGCCGATGTTGCCGCTCTCGGTACCCGCAGCCGGATCGATCACCGCGTTGATGAGGGTCGGCTTGCCGGAGTCCATCGCGGCGCTGACGGCGCGCTTGAGTTCATCCGGAGACGTGACGTGCATGCCGACGCCGCCGAACGCTTCCATCATCTTGTCGTAACGGGCGTCCTTGACGAACACCATCGGCGCAGCATCCTCACCGCCGGCCAGATTGACGTCGACGCCGCGGTAGATGCCGTTGTTGTTGAAGATGACGATGCAGACCGGCAGGTTGTAACGGCAGATCGTTTCAATCTCCATGCCGGAGAAGCCGAAGGCGCTGTCGCCCTCGACAGCGAGGACCGGCTGGCCAGTCTCGACTGCAGCCGCCACGGCAAAGCCCATACCAATGCCCATGACGCCCCAGGTGCCGACGTCCAGACGCTTGCGCGGCTTGTACATGTCGAGGATGCCACGCGCGAGGTCGAGCGTGTTGGCGCCTTCGTTGACCAGGATCGCATCCGGCCGCGCCTTGATGACATCGCGCAACGCGCCAAGCGCGCTGTGATAGTTCATCGGCGAAGCGTTGTTCATCAGCTTCGGAGCCATCTTGGCGATGTTGGCTTCCTTCTTGGCATTGACGGCGCCGGTCCACTCGGAAGACGCCTTTGGCCACTTGCTGTCGATACCACCGAGCAGTGCGGACACGCAGGATTCGATATCGCCCACGAGCGGTGCAGCGATCTCGACGTTCGAGTCCATTTCCTTCGGCTCGATGTCGATCTGGATAAACTTCTTCGGCTCGGAGCCCCAGGTCTTGCCCTTGCCGTGCGACAGCAGCCAGTTGAGGCGTGCACCGATCAGCAGCACGACGTCGGAATCCTTCAGCACGGTCGAACGCGCCGCGCCCGCCGACTGCGGATGCGTATCCGGCAGAATGCCCTTCGCCATCGACATCGGCAGGAACGGAATGCCGGTCTTTTCCACCAGCTCACGGATCTTGTCGTCGGCCTGGGCGTAGGAAGCACCCTTGCCCAGGATGATCAGAGGACGCTTGGCCGTCTTGAGAACGTCGAGCGCGCGCTTGACCGCATGCGGCGCAGGAATCTGCTCCGGCGCAGCGTCAATGACCTTGACGAGCGACTTGTCACCCGCTTCCGCAGTCATGACCTGCGAGAAGAACTTGGCCGGCAGATCGAGATAGACGCCGCCGGGGCGCCCTGAACACGCAGCGCGGATCGCGCGGGCGAGGCCAATACCGAAGTCCTGTGCGTGCAGCACGCGGAAAGCCGCCTTGCAGAGCGGCTTGGCGATCGCGAGCTGATCCATTTCTTCATAGTCGCCCTGCTGCAGGTCGATGATCTCGCGCTCGGACGATCCGGAGATCAGGATCATCGGGAAACAGTTGGTGGTGGCGTTGGCCAGCGCGGTCAGGCCGTTGAGGAAGCCGGGGGCCGAGACCGTAAGGCAGACGCCTGGCTTCTTGGTCAGATATCCGGCGATTGCGGCCGCGTTACCGGCGTTCTGCTCGTGGCGGAACGAGATGACGCGAATGCCCCGGCCCTGCGCCATGCGGCAAAGGTCCGAAACCGGAATGCCCGGCACCGCATAAATTGTGTTGATTTCGTTCAGCTTGAGCCCATCGATGACGAGATGGAAGCCATCCGTCAATTCCTGCTCCGCCGCGTTTGTTTCAACGTTTGCTACTGCTGCTACAGACATCAGTACCCTCCCAGGGTTCATTCCGCTTCGCGCGGCTTTCTATCAAGGTGACTAGCTCTCGAGGATTGAGCTGTTTGCGTGTTGATGGATCGTCGTACGTAAAATCATGACTCAAGATGAGGTTTTACATCCGCTACAGATCTATCCGGCCCTATGAACATGTGGTCGGCCGCCATGTACCGCAACCAATCGTCACTGCCCAAGCGGTGAAGATATTGGCCGAGGCAGCGGGTTCCACTGATCACCACAACCAGATTGCATCCGACGGATCGCACCTAAAATACGCCATCGTTGCTGGAAAAATTCATTGGCATACTAAATACCAACTGTCAACGAGGAAGCGGTCATCGCGGCTTTCGTTCGGACAGGCCAAATGTCGCGCGGCAAAGACGACCTGCGACACTCTAGAGTGGGCAGCGATCTGCGAGATGGAATTTGCGAAACCATCCCCAACCCTCAGAGAATTTGATTGAGACGATTTCATCTGTAATTACAACGCATAATGCAGCACTTCTAATTCAGATTCCGAGCTCGCATCTGCGAAAATCGCGCGCAACAGGGCGGTTTTGATCACGACCCTCTTGCCTATTGGCATATCATATACCAAAATCGCCCCACGCACTGCGACTAAAGAAGGTGCTTGGGAGGAATGTTATGACGGTATCGGTAGGTAATGACACCAACCGTGTCAGTGACGGCTATCGCTGGACTCAGCTAGCGATCGGCGTCGGCTGCATGGTGATGATCGCCAATCTTCAGTATGGGTGGACGTTCTTCGTCCCTGACATCCAGAAGCAGTTTGGCTGGGATCGTGCGGCGATCCAATGGGCTTTCACGCTCTTCGTGCTCTTCGAGACCTGGCTTGTGCCGATCGAGGGCTGGATCGTTGACAAATACGGTCCGCGCCTTGTCATCATGATGGGCGGCGCCTTCTGCGCCATCGGCTGGGTCGTCAACTCTTACGCAACATCGCTGCTCGGCTTCTACATCGGGCAGATTATCGCAGGCGTGGGCGCTGGCGCCGTGTACGGCACCTGCGTCGGCAACGCACTGAAGTGGTTTCCAGACAAGCGCGGCCTTTGCGCAGGCATCACGGCTGCGGGCTTCGGCGCTGGCTCCGCCCTCACCGTCGCGCCAATTCAGGCCATGATCAGGGACTCGGGCTTCCAGGCGGCCTTCTTCAACTTCGGCATCGGCCAGGGCGTGATCTGCATGATTTTCGCCATCTTCCTCGTGGCGCCGAAGCCAGGTCAGACCCCGGCACCCACGGTCAACGCTGTCATCCAGCAGACCCGCCGCGACTATGCACCCACCGAAGCCGCGCGGCACCCGGTGTTCTGGCTGATGTACTTCATGTTCGTGATCGTCGGCGCCGGTGGCCTGCTTGTGACCGCCAACCTCAAGCCGATCGCGGCCGACTGGCACCTCACCAACCTCCCGGTGACGTTGATGGGCATCACCATGACGACCGTGACATTCGCTGCGACGATTGACCGCGTCCTGAACGGTCTGACCCGCCCCTTCTTCGGCTGGATCTCCGACAAGATCGGCCGCGAAAACACGATGTTCATCGCCTTCGGTATCGAAGGAGTCGGCATCCTCGCGCTCTATCTGTGGGGCCAGAACCCGATCGGGTTCGTGCTTCTCACCGGCACGGTGTTCTTCGCCTGGGGTGAAATCTACAGCCTGTTTCCGGCAGTCTGCACCGACACGTTCGGCTCCAAGTTTGCGACGACCAACGCCGGCATGCTCTATACGGCCAAGGGCTTTGCGGCTCTGCTGGTGCCGTTCGGCAATTACATGCAGGAGGCTTCGGGGACCTGGGACGGCGTATTCCTTCTTGCTGCAGGTGCGAACATTGTCGCCGCCTTGCTTGCTGTCTTCATTCTGAAGCCATGGCGCAAATCCATTGTGGCAAGAAGCCAGCTTCCAAACACCACAGGGCAGCTCGCTACCTAAGTCTGTTAAGGACGGGCTCGCCGAGTTTGGCGAGCCCGTCCCTTTGACAAATGCCGTCTGGGATACCAAGACTGATATCCAGAATACCAAGACGGGAAAAACGTCGAAAACAACAACGCCGCACCCCAAAAGCGGCCGCGAACGAATTATAAGCTGACCGCACACCGCCGCGCGAGCCAGGCGGGCAAGGTCAGCCTCGGGAAACAATCTGAACGGACGGCAACGTCCCGTTCGATGCAGGAAGCAACGCCGGTACCCTACCGGCAGACGCGACGATTAAACGTTGAAAACATCGGAGTTCACTTATGGCAATTGATAAAGCATCCGTCCGCAAGGTTCTTGACAAGGTCAAGGCCGAGGGTCGCAACAGCTTGACTGCGCCGGAAGGCAAGCTCGTCTGTGATGCCTACGGCATCGCCGTCCCCGGAGAAGGTCTGGCAAAGTCTGCCGCCGAGGCTGCCAAGCTTGCAGGCGGCATGGGCTATCCCGTGGTGATGAAGATCGTCTCCCCCGACATTCTTCACAAGACCGAAGCCGGCGGCGTTGTGGTCGGCGTCAAGGATGACGCTGCGGCGAAGGCTGCCTACGACCAGATTCTGGCCAACGCCAAGAAGTACAAGGCCGATGCGAAGATCGATGGCATCCAGGTTCAGCAGATGCTCGCTGGCGGCACTGAAGTGATCGTCGGCTCGATCACCGACGGCTCATTCGGCAAGCTGGTTGCGTTCGGCCTCGGCGGCGTGCTCGTCGAAGTCCTGAAGGACATCACCTTCCGCATGGCCCCTGCCACCAAGGAAGACGCGCTCTCGATGCTCGACGGCATCCAGGCGCGTGAAATGCTGCACGGTGTGCGTGGCGGCGATCCGGTGAACCGTGATGCGCTGGCTGCCATCATCGTCGGTGTTTCGCAGCTCGTGACCGACTTCCCGGAAATCATCGAGCTCGACCTCAACCCGGTATTTGCCACCAAGAAGGACGCGATTGCCGCCGACGTGCGCATCGTTGTCGATTTCAACTACAAGCCGCGCCCTGCTCCGCGCTCGAACGAGGAAATCGTCGCTGCGATGAGCCGCATCATGCAGCCGAAGGCCCTCGCGGTGATCGGCGCCTCGGCGGAAGACGGCAAGATCGGCAACTCCGTAATGAAAAACCTCATCAACGGCGGCTATAAGGGCAAGATCTACCCGGTCCATCCGAAGGCTGCGGAGATCCTCGGCCACAAGGCCTACAAGAGCGTCAAGGACATCCCCGGCGAAGTCGACGTGGCGGTGTTCGCAATTCCGGCGAAGTTTGTCGCCGGTGCGCTGGCCGAGTGCGGCGAGAAGAAGATTCCCGGCGCGGTTCTCATTCCGTCGGGCTTTGCTGAAGCCGGCGAGCCTGCACTGCAGGAAGAGATCGTCGAGATCGGCAAGAAGTACAACATCCGCCTGATGGGGCCGAACATTTACGGCTTCTACTATACGCCGGCGGACCTCTGCGCGACCTTCTGCACCGCCTACGACGTCAAGGGCTCGGTGGCGCTGTCCTCCCAGTCGGGCGGCATCGGCATGGCCATCATCGGCTTCTCGCGTTCTGCCAAGATGGGCGTCTCCGCGATCGTCGGCCTCGGCAACAAGGCGGACATCGACGAGGACGATCTGCTCGACTTCTTCGAGCAGGACAAGAACACCAGCACCATCGCCATGCACTGCGAGGATCTCAAGGACGGACGTGCCTTTGCGGTCGCTGCCAAGCGCGTGTCGAAAAAGAAGCCGATCATCGTGCTCAAGGGCGGGCGCACCGCTGCGGGTGCCAAGGCTGCGGCCTCGCACACCGGCGCACTGGCCGGCAACGACAAGATCTACGAGGATGTGTTCAAGCAGACCGGCGTGATCCGCGCCAACTCGCTGCGCCAGCTCCTCGAGTTCGCTCGTGGCATCGAGGTGTTGCCGACCCCGAAGGGCGAGAATGTCCTGATTATCACCGGCGCCGGTGGTTCAGGCGTTCTGTTGTCGGACGCTGTCGTCAGCAACGACCTGTCGTTGATGAAGATGCCCGACGATCTCGACGCGGCGTTCCGCAAGTTCATCCCGCCGTTCGGTGCTTCGGGCAACCCGGTTGACATCACCGGCGGCGAGCCGCCGATCACCTACGTCAACACCGTGAGGCTCGGTCTTACCGACGACCGGATTCACTCGCTGATCCTCGGCTACTGGCACACGATCGTGACCCCGCCGATGGTCTTTGCGAAGAACATGGTCGAGATCAAGAACGAGATGAAGGCCAAGGGCTTCGAGAAGCCGATCGTGGCCTCGCTCGCGGGTGACGTCGAGGTGGAGGAAGCCTCTGAGTACCTCTACCAGAACGGCATCCCTGCCTACGCCTACTCCACTGAACTTCCTGTCGAGCTGCTCGGTGCGAAGTACAAGTGGGCACGTGGCGCCGGTCTCATCAAGTAAGGGGTTCTGACGAATGAATATCCACGAGTATCAAGCGAAAGCCGTGCTGAAGGAATTCGGTGTGCCCGTTGCCAAGGGCATTCCGATCCTGAAGGCCTCCGACGCCGAAGCTGCCGCCAAGGAACTTGGCGGCCCGGTGTGGGTGGTCAAGAGCCAGATCCACGCTGGCGGCCGCGGCAAGGGCAAGTTCAAGGAAGCCTCTGCCGGTGACAAAGGCGGCGTCCGGCTCGCAAAGTCGGTCGACGAGGTCAAGACCTTCGTCCAGCAGATGCTGGGCGCCACCCTGGTGACGGTGCAGACCGGCCCCGTGGGCAAGCAGGTCAACCGCCTCTATCTCGAGGAAGGCGCGGACATCGACAAGGAGTTCTACCTGTCGGCCCTCGTTGACCGCGAGACCTCCCGTATCGCCTTCGTGGTTTCCACTGAAGGCGGCATGGACATCGAAAAGGTTGCCCACGACACGCCCGAGAAGATCGTGACCTTCTCGGTCGATCCGGCGACCGGCATCATGCCGCACCACGGCCGCAAGATCGCGCAGGCGCTGAAGCTGAAGGGCGACCAGGCCAAGCAGGCCGAGAGCCTCGTCAGCAAGCTCTACGCGGCGTTCGTCGCCAAGGACATGTCGATGCTGGAGATCAATCCGTTGATCCTCTCCAAGCAGGGTGAACTGCGCTGCCTCGATGCCAAGGTGTCGTTCGACTCCAACGCCATCTACCGTCACCCCGACGTGCTGGCGCTGCGTGACGAGACCGAGGAAGATGCCAAGGAAATCGAGGCATCGAAGTACGACCTCGCCTACATCGCGCTCGATGGCACCATCGGCTGCATGGTGAACGGCGCGGGTCTTGCGATGGCAACCCTCGACATCATCAAACTGTACGGTGAAAGCCCGGCCAACTTCCTGGACGTCGGTGGCGGCGCTTCCGAGGAGAAGGTGACTGCTGCGTTCAAGATCATCACTGCCGATCCGAACGTGAAGGGCATTCTCGTCAACATCTTCGGCGGCATCATGAAATGCGACGTGATCGCAGCGGGTGTTGTCGCTGCGGTGAAGACTGTCGGCCTCAAGGTGCCCCTGGTTGTGCGTCTCGAGGGCACCAACGTCGAGGAAGGCAAGAAGATCATCCGTGAAAGCGGCCTCAACGTTCTGCCAGCCGACGATCTGGACGACGCCGCGCAGAAGATCGTCAAAGCTGTGAAGGGAAAGTAAGCCGATGTCAGTCATGATCGACAAGAACACGAAGGTCATTTGCCAGGGCTTTACCGGCAAGAACGGCACCTTCCACTCCGAGGCGGCGATCGCTTACGGCACCAAGATGGTCGGCGGCACCTCGCCGGGCAAAGGCGGCCAGACCCACCTCGGTCTGCCGGTGTTCGACAGCGTCTCCGAGGCCCGCGCCAAGACCGGTGCGGACGCCTCCGTCGTCTACGTTCCGCCGCCGGGTGCTGCGGACGCGATCTGCGAGGCCATCGACGCGGAGATTCCGCTGATCGTCTGCATTACCGAGGGCATTCCGGTGCTCGACATGGTGCGGGTGAAGCGTGCCCTCTCCGGCTCGAAGTCACGCTTGCTCGGACCGAACTGTCCTGGCGTCGTCACCGCGGGTGAATGCAAGATCGGCATCATGCCGACCAACATCTTCAAGCCGGGCAATGTCGGCATCGTGTCCCGTTCGGGCACGCTGACCTACGAAGCCGTGTTCCAGACCACCCAGGTCGGCTTCGGCCAGACCACGGCGGTTGGCATCGGCGGCGACCCGGTCAAGGGCACGGAGTTCATCGACGTGCTCGAGATGTTCCTCGCCGACGACAAGACGGAATCGATCATCATGATCGGTGAAATTGGTGGTTCCGCCGAGGAAGACGCGGCCCAGTTCCTCAAGGACGAGGCCAAGCGCGGCCGCAAGAAGCCGATGGTGGGCTTCATTGCCGGCCGTACCGCTCCTCCCGGACGCCGCATGGGCCATGCCGGCGCCATCGTGGCGGGCGGCAAGGGCGATGCGGAATCAAAGATCGCGGCGATGGAAGCCGCCGGGATCGCGGTTTCGGCCTCCCCGGCCCGGCTCGGAAGCACCCTGGTGGAGCTCCTGAAGGGGAATAAGCCAGCAAAGCGAACCGCTTAAAAAAGACAGACCAAGGCCCCTCCTGGGGCCTTGGTTTTATTGGCCGAGACCCCCTAGAATAGGAATCGGACCTACAACCAACTAAAAATGCCAGTCACTGGCATACGGCAGGACATATGCCAGATAATAACGGGATGGAACGTGTGAAACCGATTGCCCAGCGGGCCCCTCTGTCAAAACCGGCTCCCGAGCTGGTCGTTGGCAGGTTCGCACCTGAGCAAACCTTCAAGACTCGCGCCTATGAGGCTCTGAAGCAGGCTATCCTTGATATGGATATCTATGCTTCCTCCGAGCCCGCATGGATCGACGAGCGGCAACTCTCCGAGCAGCTCGGCGTCAGCCGTACTCCGGTACGCGAAGCCATCGTGATGCTCGAGCACGAGGGCCTTGTTAAATCAGTGCCACGCAAGGGCGTGATGGTCCTGAAGAAGACCAAGCGCGAAGTCATTGATATGATCCAGGCATGGGCCGCGCTCGAAAGCATGGCCGCCCGCCTCGCCACCCTGCACGCCAGTGATGAAGCCATCGCGGGCCTGCGCCGCCTGTTCCGCGGATTTGACGACGGCCACAAGCCTTCTGATCACCTCAGCGAATATTCCTCGGCCAACATCCTGTTTCACCAGACCATCGTGAAATTATCCGGCTCGCAGGTGCTGGTCGACATGACCGAGCAGATCCTGCTGCACGTGCGCGGCCTGCGCCAGATCACGATCGGCCGTGACGATCGTGCCTCGCGTTCGATCGTGGATCACCTGGGCATCATCGATGCGATCGAGAGGCGCGACACCGAGCGCGCCGTGATCTTGTCGCGCGACCACACGCTCGGGCTCGCCGACTACGTGGCAGCCCACAGCGACGGCATCTTCGAATAAGCTGCCTGTCTTTCTGAATCAGAAAAAAAGCCGCCTGCGATCGCAGGCGGCTTTTTTAATGAGGCAATATCGTGCTCCGGCGAAAACCGGCGGTCAGTTTGCAAACACGTTATGCAACGTGCCGATGCCTTCGATCGTCACGTCCATGGTGTTGGTCGGCTCCTTCATCGTGCCGACACCAATCGAGGTGCCGCAGCAGATCAGATCACCGGGATTCAGCGTCATGTCGTGCGACAGCAGGCTGACGAGCTTGCGTGGCGGGAAGATCATGTCGGAGAGCTTGTAGTTCTGCCGCTCCGCGCCATTGAGAACGAGGCGAACCGATTCCGTGGTGGGATCGATACCGGTGGCGATCACCGGGCCGAACGGGCCGAACCCGTCGAAACTCTTGGCACGCACCCACTGCGCGAAGCTTTCATCCTTCGAGATGATTTCTGCCGCCGTAATATCATTAACGCAGGTGTAGCCGAAGATCGCCTCCGCGGCCTCGCCTTCCGAAGCATTGGTGCAGGTCTTGCCGATGACGATGCCAAGCTCACCCTCATAGACAACCTTGCCGGAATAGGATTTCGGCCGCTTGATGGTGGTGTTGGGCGAGGCGATGCTGGAGTTGGCCTTCATCAAGTAAAGTGGCTCAGGCGGGATCGACTGCTTCAGCTTGGTTGCGAGCTCGCGGAAGTTGTTCCACAGCGCGATCACCTTGGTCGGCTCGGACGGTGGCAGCACCTCGACGCTCGCGAGTTTGAGTGTCTGTCCGGTGGCTTTTGGCGAGGCGAACATGTCGCCGCTGTGCTCTGTGATGGTATCCCCGCTCAGCGTGCCGAACCCCACCTTGCCGCTCGCGCGATATCGAATCCACTGTGTCATCGTTTCCCCTACTCTTACCCGTGATGGCGATCGGAACCGGTCAGACGGTCACGACCCGCAGATTGTTGGTCGAGCCAGATTTGCCGAACGGCACACCCGCGACCACAACGATGCAGTCGCCGTCCTTCGCAAGTCCGCTGTTCTTGGCATGGTGAACCGCATGGCCCACCATTTCGTCATACGATGAAATATCATCCGACCGCATGCTCGTTGAACCCCACAGCCAGGAAAGCTGACGGGCGGTGGATTCGTTCGGCGTCACGCTCAGGATTGGCGTCGTGGAACGCTGGCGCGCGATCCGGTAGGCGGTGGCGCCGCTCGAGGTGAAGGCAACGATGCACGCCGCGTTGATGGAATCGGCGACTTCCGTGGCTGCTGCCGCGATCGCGTGCTGCGGCAGCGGTTCGACCTGCGGATGCAACGCCTCGACGATGTTGCGATAGGCCCTGTGCTGCTCGGTGCGGCGGATGATGCGATCCATCGTCTGGACCGCCTGAACCGGAAACTGCCCCGAAGCAGATTCGGCCGACAGCATCACCGCGTCGGAGCCATCATAGATCGCGGTCGCAACGTCGGAGGCCTCTGCACGCGTCGGCGTCGGTGTATGGATCATCGATTCCAGCATCTGGGTCGCGATGATGACCGGCTTGCCCGCCAGGCGGCACAGCCGCACCAGATCCTTCTGCGCGCCCGGGACGTCCTCCGGCGGGATTTCCACACCGAGATCACCGCGCGCCACCATGATGGAATCAGACAGCGCAACGATATCCTCGATCACCGACATCGCCGCCGGCTTTTCGATCTTCGACATCACGCCGGCACGGCCGCCAACCAGCGTATGCGCCTCAATCAAATCGGACGCGCGCTGCACAAACGAGAACGCGACCCAGTCCACCCCGAGTTCAAGACCGAAGGCAAGATCGACACGATCCTTTTCGGTGATCGGCGACAGCGCGAGGATCGTGTCCGGCAAGTTGACGCCCTTGCGGTCGCTGACGATGCCGCCGGAAATCACCTTGGCTTCGATATAGTCCTCGCCCACACCGGTCGCAGACAGGCGCACCTTGCCGTCATCGATCAGAAGCTGGTTGCCCGGCACGATGGCGTCGAACACTTCCCTGTGCGGCAGCGGCAGCTCATTTCCCCTCGCGGTCGCACTGCAAACAAAGCGCACCGTGCTGCCGTTGGTCAGTTCGCGCTTGCCGCCTTCCAGCGGCCCAAGACGGATTTTCGGCCCCTGCAAATCCTGCAGGATCGCGATCGGCGTGCCGACATCGCGCTCAACCGCGCGGATCGCTTCGTAGCGCGCGCGATGATCGTCATGGCTGCCGTGGCTGAAATTGAGCCGGAACATATCGACGCCGGCATCATAAAGTTTGCGAATCATCTCGGGCGAGGAACTCGCCGGGCCTAGCGTCGCAACAATTTTCGCGCGCCGATTGCGGCTCATCATCAAATCCTTCCGTGAACAGCCAGGATAATCTTGGTGACAATCATGGTTTCAGATAATCCGATTCAGGCTGCAAATAAACACATCCTGCACGACACGCGCGCGAAAACGGCCGATCGCAGGGTAGCAGCAGCGTATGCCGGGAGGGTGTCCGGCATACGGAACATCAAATCAGGCTGTGACGGCTTCAGGGGTACGGACTTCTTCCGGGAAAGTCGGATAGACGCCGTTGGAGCGGCCCATCTGCTGCACCAGTGCCAGCACCGTATCGATATACGGCGTCTTCACGTTAGCCAGATGCCCCATCTCCTGCACCGAGGTCAGGAGTGCATCAATCTCCAGCGGCCGCCTCTTGTCGAGGTCCTGAAGCATCGAGGTGCGGTGTGCGCCGACACCGGCGGCACCGTTGATACGGCGCTCCACGTCGACGCGGAAATGGGCACCGAAATGCTGGCCGATCTGCTGCGCCTCAAGCATCATAGCCTTCGCTACCGCGCGGGTACCTGGGTCAGTCGCAACGATGTCGAGGGTGGCATGGGTCAGCGCCGACAGCGGATTGAAGCACAGGTTGCCCCACAGCTTGATCCAGATGTCGTCGCGGATATCGTCATACAGCCGCGGCCTCAGCCCGCCCGCGGTCAGCGCATCGGCGAATGCGGTCAGGCGTGCGCTCGGCTGGCGGTTTGGCTCGCCGAGACCGAACTGATCGCCATAGATGTGCTTGATAACGCCCGGTTCGGTGATCTCGGTGGCCGGATAGACGGTCGCGCCGATGATCCGCTGCGGGCCAATTGCATTCCACTGGCGGTTGCCGGGATCGACGCTCTTGAGCCGCAGGTTGGCGAACTTCTCATCGAGCCCGTAGAAGTACCACCACGGCACGCCGTTCTGCGCGGTGACGACCACGGTGTCGGGGCCCAGCAGCGGCTTCAACTGATCAACCGACTCCCATGCCTGGTGCGACTTGAGAGCAACGATGACATAGTCCTGATGCCCCAACTCCCTGGGGTCATTGGTCGCCGGCATGGCGGCCGACAACTCTTTGTCCTTGAATACGACTTTCAGGCCATTGGCCTTGATGGCAGCAAGGTGGGGTCCTCGCGCGACGAGCGAGACGTCGACGCCGCCACGTTTCATCATCACGGCCATGTAGCCGCCGATCGCGCCAGCACCGAAAATACAAACTTTCATCGACCCCTCCAAAATTATTGTTGTGCGGACATCCGGGACGAACCCGGATGTCCGCTATCGATTACTTTTTGCCGGCGACCGCGTGGTTGGCCATCAGCTCAAGCGCCTTCACCATGCCGGAGTGGTCCCATGCCTTGCCGCCATTAGCTGCACAGGTGTTGAACAGCTCCTGCGCCATCGCGGTGTTCGGCAGCGCCACGCCGAGAGACTTGGCGCCTTGCAGCGCGAGGTTGAGATCCTTCTGGTGCAGTTCGATACGGAAGCCCGGATCGAAGGTGCGCTTGATCATGCGCTCGCCATGCACCTCGAGGATGCGCGAGGAAGCAAAACCGCCCATCAGCGCCTGACGCACCTTGGCCGGATCGGCGCCCGCCTTCGATGCAAAAATCAGAGCTTCCGCAACCGCCTCAATGTTCAGCGCGACGATGATCTGGTTCGCAACCTTGGTGGTCTGGCCGTCACCATTGCCGCCGACATGGGTAATGTTCTTGCCCATCAGCTCGAAGTACGGCTTCACGGTCGCGAAGTCGTCGTCGTGGCCGCCAACCATGATGGTGAGCGAGGCCGCTTTGGCGCCGACCTCTCCACCGGAGACCGGCGCATCGAGATAGCGTGCACCAAGCTTCTCGACCTTGGCGGCGAACTTCTTGGTTTCGATCGGCGAGATCGAGCTCATGTCGACAACGATCTTGCCCTTGGCAAGGTGTTCGGCGACGCCGTTCTCTCCGAACAGCACGGACTCAACGTGCGGCGTATCCGGCACCATGATGATGATGATGTCGGCGTTCTTCGCAACCTCGGCAGCGTTCTTGGCAACCTTGCCCTTCTTGGCGAGATCGGCCGGGACGCCTTCGATGGTGTAGAGGTGAACCTCGTGACCAGCGGCGATCAAATGACCGGCCATCGGCGCACCCATCGTGCCCAATCCGATGAAGCCTAGTTTCTTAGACATCGAAAAACTCCCTAAGTCTCTGTGAGGATGGCAACAGGCTTTTTACTTCGGCAACCAGCCAAGCCCTGCGACCGTGCTGGTCTTAGGCTTGTACTCGGCTCCGATCCAGCCCTTGTAGCCGATCTTGTCGATGAATTCGTACAGGAATGGGTAGTTGATTTCGCCCGTGCCAGGCTCGTTGCGGCCCGGATTGTCCGCAAGCTGGATGTGCGCGATCTTGGCCAGATTGGCCTCGATCGTGCGGGCCAAATCACCTTCCATGATCTGCATGTGATAAATATCGTACTGATCGTACAGATTGTCGGAGCCGACCTCGGCGATGATGTCCAGCGCCTGCTTGGTGTGGGTCAGAAAGAAGCCCGGGATGTCACGGGTGTTGATCGGCTCAATCAGGAGCTTGATACCTTCATTCTTCAGCGCGGAAGCCGCGAACTTCAGGTTCGACACCATCGTATCGTGATGCTTCCTGGCGTCACCACCCTGTGGCATCACGCCGACAAGGCAGTTGAGCTGGCCGCACTTTAGTGCCTTGGCGTAGGTGATCGCCTTGGTCACACCAGCCTTGAACTCATCAACGCGGTCCGGGAAGATCGCGATGCCGCGCTCACCCTTCCCCCAATCGCCTGCGGGCAGATTGTGAAGGACTTGCGTCAGGCCGTGCGTCGAGAGCTGCTTGGCCAGCTCCTCGGCCGGAAAATCGTAGGGAAACAGATATTCAACGCCCTTGAAGCCGGCCTTCGCCGCGGCGGCGAAGCGCTCCGTGAACGGCACTTCGTTGAACAACATCGTGAGATTGGCTGCAAAGCGCGGCAAAGCGCCCTCCTTTATTTCCGGTTTGTGACAGGTTGCGGGATCGCCGCTGCAGCCTAGACGGGCTGCAGCTTGCGAGGATTACCCTTACCTGCCGGCACTTCGTCAAGCGGAAGGTCGAGGACCTCCTCGAACTCGACGACGTTATCGATCTCGGTGCCCATGGAGATGTTGGTCACGCGCTCGAGAATGAACTCGACCACCACCGGCACGCTGAACTCCTTCATCCACTTGCGGGCCTGCGCAAACGCGGCCTGTGCATCCTTCGGGTCGGTCACGCGGATCGCCTTGCAGCCGAGGCCCTCCGCAACCTTGACGTGGTCGACGCCGTATTCGCCAATCTCGGGCGTGTTGATGTTATCGAACGAGAGCTGCACCTGATAATCCATGTCAAAGCCGCGCTGCGACTGACGGATCAAACCGAGATACGAGTTGTTCACGAGGACGTGGATGTAGGGCAGCTTGAACTGCGCGCCCACCGCAAGCTCCTCGATCAGGAACTGGAAATCGTAGTCGCCCGACAGCGCCACGATCTCGCGGTCCGGGTCGGCCGCACGCACGCCGAGGGCGGCAGGCAGCGTCCAGCCGAGCGGCCCCGCCTGACCGGCGTTGATCCAGTGATTAGGCTTATAGACACCGAGGAACTGGCCGCCCGCGATCTGCGACAGGCCGATGACGCTGACGTAACAGGTGTCGCGCCCGAACGCCTTGCTCATCTCCTCATAGACGCGCTGCGGCTTGATCGGCACGTTATCGTAATGGCTCTTGCGCAGCATGGTGCGCTTGCGGTCCTGACAGGCGGCCGGCCATGCCTGGCGTTCCTTGAGCTTGCCGGTCTTCTTCCATTCCTTCGCAGCGGCGACAAACAATTCCAGCGCCGCCTTGGCGTCGGAGACGATGCCGAAATCGGGATTGAACACGCGCCCGATCTGGGTCGGCTCGATATCGACGTGAACGAACTTGCGCCCCTTGGTGTAGGTCTCGATCGAACCGGTGTGGCGATTGGCCCAGCGATTGCCGATACCGAGCACGAAGTCCGACTCCAGCATGGTCTTGTTGCCGTAGCGGTGGCTGGTCTGCAGGCCGACCATGCCGGCCATCAGGACGTGATCGTCAGGAATCGACCCCCACCCCATCAGAGTCGGAACAACTGGCACGTTCAGCGTCTCGGCGAACTGCACCAGAAGATCGGAAGCGTTCGCGCTGATGATGCCGCCACCGGCGACGATCAGCGGCTTCTCGGCGGCATTGAGCATCTCGAGCGCCTTCTCGATCTGCTTGCGGGTCGCCGACGGCTTGTAGACCGGCAGCGGCTCGTAGGTATCGACATCAAACTCGATCTCGGCCACCTGCACGTCGAACGGCAGGTCGATCAGCACCGGGCCCGGACGGCCCGAGCGCATGATGTGGAAGGCCTGCTGGAACACGCGCGGCACCAGGGCCGGCTCACGCACGGTCACCGCCCATTTGGTGACCGGCTTGGCGATCGACTCGATGTCGACGGCCTGGAAATCTTCCTTGTAGAGACGCGCACGCGGCGCCTGGCCGGTGACGCAGAGGATCGGAATCGAATCCGCGATCGCCGAATAAAGACCGGTGATCATGTCGGTGCCGGCGGGACCGGAGGTGCCGAGGCAAATGCCAATATTGCCAGGCTTGGTGCGGGTATAACCCTCAGCCATGTGAGAGGCGCCCTCGACGTGACGAGCGAGCACATGCTTGATCGCGCCGCTCTTTTTCATCGCCGAGTACAGCGGGTTGATGGCCGCTCCCGGGACGCCAAACGCCTGAACGATGCCTTCCTTCTCCAGAACGGCAACAGCGGCGTCTACTGCTCTCATGCGGGCCATAGCGGCATCTCCCTGAATGTTTCTTCTAGCTGGTATACAGAATGCCAAATGGCTTCCGTCGTCAACCCATTTCAGAATATTTTTCCAGTTTTGTCTATCAAAATTTTATTCTATGATATCAGCGTGTTGGTTTTATAAATCATTCAACCGAGTTTCATTATAAAAAATACTTCCGTAATATATGAAATGACAGACAACTCTGGAGTTCGGATCGGATGAGCACGGCAGACCACCGCAAGCGAGGACGGCCGCGTAGCTTCAATCCCGCAAAGGCCGGTTCGATCCAGGCGCTGGACCGTGGACTTGCGTTGCTGCGGCTGATCTCGGAGGCTGACGGGCTGACGCTGACCGACCTGGCGCAGCGCTCCGGCCTCGCCCCTTCCACCGTACACCGGCTGTTGTTCACGCTCGAGGCGCATCGCTTTGCGGTGCATGACGAGGAGCGAGGGCTGTGGCTGATCGGCGTCGACGCCTTCAAGACCGGCACCGCGTTCCTGCGCAACCGCCGCCTCGCCGGGATGGGCCGCGAGGTGATGCGCCAGTTGATGGAGCAAACCGGCGAGACCATCAACCTCGGCATTGAGGACAATGGTGAGGTGGTGTTCATCTCGCAGATCGAAAGCCACAACACGCTGCGCGCCTTCTTCCGCGCCGGCACGCGCAGCCTGATGCACGCCTCCGGCGTCGGCAAGGCGCTGCTCGCGGGTTTCCCCGAAGCACGCGTGAAGCAGATCCTCTACTCAAAAGGCCTGCAGCGATTCACCGAGAAAACCCGCGTCGATCCGGCGGAGTTGTTCACTGAGTTGGCGGAGAGCCGCGAGCGCGGCTGGGCGATCGACGACGAGGAACGCGCGCCCGGCATGCGCTGCATTGCGGCCCCGATCTATAACGAACTGGGGGAAACCATCGCTGCGGTGTCGATTTCCGGCCCGACAGTGCGGCTGACATCGCAACGGCTCGGAGAATTCGGTCCGCTGGTGATGCGCGCGGCCGAGCAGATAACGTCCTCGATCGGCGGGGCGGCACCACACCGCGCTTGAGCGGGCGGCAGTCACGCGCTAATCAGCCTGCGGTTCACGCAGGACGACAATCATGCCGAAGACCTACAGCGGCGGCTGCCAGTGTGGCAACGTGCGTTACGAAGTGCAGTTCGACCTCAATGATGTCAATGCCTGCAACTGCTCGCGCTGCAGGCGGCTCGGATCGCTGTTCGCTTTTGCACCTGCGGAGTCCTTCACGCTCTTGAAGGGCGAGGATGCGCTGACTGAATACACTTTCAACAAGCGCTCCATCCATCATCTGTTCTGCGCGACCTGCGGCATCCAGTCGTTCGCGCACGGAACGGGGCCGGACGGAAGGAAGATGGCCGCGATCAATGTGCGCTGTCTGGATGACGTCGATATCGACGCCCTGCCCGTTCGGAAGGTCGACGGCCGCAGCTATTAGAGTGGCTTCGCTTGCATGGAAACGAGACCTGTCATGGCCGGGCATAGCCCGTCGAAGACGGGCGTAAACGCCCTTTTGACCCGGCAATCCATCTTTTTTGATGGATGCGCGGGTCACAGGCGAGCGAAAGCGACGCCGTTTTTCTAACGGCTATGCCCGCGCACGACAATCCAGTAAATCTGAGCTGCTCCAGGCGTAGCGCCGGTAGCTCCCTCAATTCACCTGCCGCAACGCCTGACGGATCGTCGCTCCGACGAGATGCGAACTTGGCGCGACCTGTACGCCTGCCCGTTCCAGCGCCGCGATCTTGCTGTTGGCATCGCCGCGGCCATACATCGTCAGCGTGCCGGAATGACCCATCCGGCGTTCGGGCGGCGCGTATTGTCCGGCGATCAGCGCCACGATCGGCTTCGACACCCTGCGGCCCTGGAGATATTCGGCGACTTCCTGTTCCTCGGTGCCGCCGATCTCGCCGACCAGCACGATCCCCTTGGTTTCGGGATCTTCCAGAAACAACTCGACGCACTGAAGCATGCTCATGCCATGAATCGGATCGCCGCCGACGCCGACCGTCGTCGACTGCCCGAGGCCTTCGCTTGAAATCTGCGCCACCACTTCACTCGTCAGCGAGGCCGAGCGCGACACGATGCCGACATTGCCTGGCCGCTCGCTGCCGGTCGCCATCACGCCGATCATGCAGATCTCCGGCGCGAGAATGCCCTGCGAATTGGGGCCGATCAGCCGGGTTTTGGAGCCGTCGAGCGCTTGGCGCACGCGCACCATATCGAGCGCGGGCACGCGCTCGGTAACCGCCACGATCAGCGGAATCTCGGCCTCGATGGCCTCGATCATCGCGCCTGCCGCGTTGGCGGGCGGCACGAAGATCATGCTGGCGTTGGCCTCCGTCTCCGCCTTCGCCTTGGCGACGGTGTCGTACACCGGCAGATTGAGATGCGAGCGGCCGCCCTTCCCCGGCGTCACACCCGCGACCACCGTGGTGCCATACTCCATCATGCGCGCGGTATGATGCGTGCCCGCCCAGCCGGTCATGCCTTGACACAGAACCCTGGTATCCTTGTCGACGAGGATGGCCACCTCATCCTCCCTTCTGTGCAATGGCGACCACCTTGGTCGCGGCAGTCCACATGTCCGGGCAATCGGTGACCGGACAACCGAAATTGACGAAGCGCGAACGCGCGAACTCGGCGTTGTTTCCCGCAAGCCGCGCCACCACCGGCAATGAGCGGCCCGTGCGGCGCATGGCGATGCCGAGCCCTTCGGCGATGGTGTCGCAGGGCTGCATGCCGCCGCCATGGACATTGAGGAAGATCGCACGCGTCGCGGGATTGTCGAGCAGAAGGCCGAAGCCATAGGCCACGTCGAGGCTCGTCGCCGTGGTGCGGATATCCATGAAGTTGGCGGGCTTGCCTCCCGCCGCGCAGACGAGGTCGACGCTCGCAAGCCCTAGGCCCGCGCCATTGGCGACGACGCCGATATTGCCGTCCATGCTGACGAAATTAAGCTGATGACGCTGCGCTGCGACCTCACGCTGGTCGATGTCGTCCTCGTCGCGCAAGGCGGTGAGATCGGGGTGCCGGAACAGTGCGTTGTCCTCCAGCACCATCTTGACGTCGAGCGCCTGGAAGCTGCCGTCGCGCAGCATCGCGAGTGGATTGATCTCGATCAGGCTGGCGTCAAGTTCGACAAAGGCGCGGCGCAGACCATCGACAATGGCCTCGAAGGCCGGAACGGATGCGCTGTCGATACGTATCTTGCCTGCAAAAGCCGCGACTTCGTCGGCACGACGCTTCGAACCGTCGCCAAGGCTGAGGCGCTCGAGCCGCAACTCCCCGCGCGCGGCCCGCTCCTCGATGTCGCCGCCGCCATGAGCGCTACCGAGCAATGTGAGATGACCGGAGGAGCCGTCGATCAGCAGCGCCACGTGCAACTCGCGCACCGGCTCGACAGCCCTCTCGACATAGATACGCCGAACCACGCGCCCGGCCTGTCCGGTCTGGGCGGTCACAAGCTTCTTGCCGAGAAGCGAGGCCGCAACCGACCTCACCTCTTTCTCCGAATTGACGATCTTCACGCCGCCGCCCTGGGCGCGGCCGCCGGCATGGACCTGCGCCTTGACGGCCATGGTGCCGCCGCCAAGCTCGGTATAAATGGCGACAGCCTGATCCGGTGTAATGGCGACCTTGCCGCCCGGAGAAGGCAGGCCATAGCCCGCCAGAATTTGTTTTGCCTGAAACTCGTGCAGATTCACGCGTGCATCTCCAGCCGGTGGCTCGGCCGATGCTGCGCAGGTTCGCCCTTCGATTCAACAACAAAAGGGCCTTCAGGCCGACTTCGCACCGAACGACTTTCAGCCACCGGAATACCAAACTCGCAGCATGTCCGCAACGCACGAGGCCGCGAGAGCTGGCCTAGCGGTACAACGCAAGCCGGACGCATGCAGATCGGGCGAACTGCAGAACCGCCGCGGCCGAAGTGGCATGAAGGCTTCATCATCTCCGCCTCATCTCCGCCTCGCTGCAACAATAGCTGCCGGTGATCGCACCGCGCGTGATTGATAAATCGCGCCATCAGCATGGCATGATATCGATCGTTCCCGGTTCGGACTGAAAAAGCCGTCGATCGCAACACCTGAAGAATCGTTGGATAAAATTATTTCCGATTAAGGATTCGTTGACTCTCGACAGAGCGGGAAAACTGGATTCAAATCAACTTGCGATTCGAGAGCAAGTTGCGCGTCAGCTTTCGGAGGGGGAAACGGAAAATCCGGGGGCTGTTAATGACGCGCGCTCACGCGACGGGTTCGTGTGTCCAATCTGATTCCATCAAAGGATTGGCACAATCGATAGCTCAACCAGCTTATAACCGTCTGCTCATCGCTGAACCGCTTCTCCGCCGCGCCGTTCCCATACTCATCATTGCCTTCCTTGTGACGATCCTGATCGGCGCCTTCGTGCAGGTGCTTGACCAGACCCGCCAGAAGCATGCCGCAACGACGCGCGAGATCGCATCGCTCGCTGACCTGATGAAGGAACGCATCGACCATCTGGCGGCGCGGCGGCCCGACCGCGCACTGTCGGCGACCAAGCTTCAATCCGCCCTGCCCGGCCTGGTACCGCCATGGGCCAGCGCCCCCGGACGCCACATCCTCATTACTGGTCTCGACCGGCGCGAAGGTGTGCAGCTTGCGCTCGACAGCGGCGACGGCGCAGCCTTCGATGCTGTCACACCCGCGCAGGCCCAGGCGCTCAACGACACTGGCGAGGCTGTCCTCGAACTGCCATTGCCTGATGGACGAACCGCGCTGGCGGCCCAGCGGACGCTGAACGCCGCATCCGGCAGTGTTATCGTCATGCAGGCGCAGAACGCAGCCTCATGGCGCTCCGACATGGCACTGCAGATCACGCTATCGGCGACCACCGGCTTCGTGGTGCTGATCCTTGGCTTCGCCTTCCACTGGCAATCCACCCGCGCACGCGAAAGCGACCTGATCAACGATGCGGTCCGTGGCCGCATCGACACTGCACTCAATCGCGGCCGCTGCGGATTGTGGGACTGGGACCTTTCGCGGGGACGTATCTTCTGGTCGCAATCGATGTTCACGATGCTGGGGCTCGAGAGCCGCAATGATCTGCTGGCATTCGGCGAAGTCAACGCGCTGATGCACTCTGAAGATATCGATCTGATGGCCATTGCCGACCAATTGTTGTCGGGACAAATCAGCCATATCGACCAGACCTTCCGCATGCGTCACGCCGATGGTCACTGGATCTGGCTTTGCGTGCGGTGCGAACTGACCGAAGCCGGCGGCAACGGTGTCAGCCATCTGATCGGCATCGCGCTCGACATCACCGAACAGAAAAGCCTCGCGGCACGCTCGGTCGAAGCGGATTTGCGCCTGCGCGACGCCATCGAGACGATCCCGGAAGCGTTCGTGCTGTGGGATTCGGAGAACCGGCTGGTGCTGTGCAATTCGCACTTCCAGCGCCTGCACAAGCTGCCAGATTCGGCTGTCACCGTAGGCACGCCTTATGAGACGGTGATCGAGGTTGGGCACATGCCGGAAATCCGTGCCCGTGTCGCCGACACCGAGATTTCCGCCCCGGGTTCGCGAACCTTTGAGGCGCAACTCAATGACGGAAGCTGGCTGAACATCAGCGAGCGCCGCACCAAGGATGGCGGCTTCGTCTCGGTCGGCACCGACATCACCCAAATCAAGCGTCACGAACAGCGGCTGGTGGACAACGACCTGCGGCTGACGGCCTATGTCGTCGATCTCAAGCGTTCGCAATCGGCGCTCGAACAACAGACAAAGGAGTTGGCCGACCTTGCGCAAAAATATGCCGATGAGACGCGTCGCGCCGAGGAGGCCAATCAGACCAAGTCGAAATTCCTCGCCAATATGAGCCACGAATTGCGGACGCCGCTCAATGCCATCATCGGCTTCTCCGAAGTGATGGGCTGCGGCATGTTCGGCCCGCTCGGCTCCGGGCGTTATCAGGAGTACTGTCACGACATCCTGACGAGCGCCAACTACCTGCTCGACGTCATCAACGATGTCCTGGATATGTCGAGGATCGAAGCCGGGCGCATGAAGCTCGACCCCGAGAAGCTTGACCTCGCCGAGACCGTTTTCGAATCCACTCGCGTGGCCTCAAGTTGGGCTGACGGCAAGCGGCTGGCGCTCGACAGCCGGATCGACGACGCCATTCCGATCGTTGCCGACCGCCGCGCGATGAAGCAGATCCTTGTCAATCTTCTGTCGAACGCGGTGAAGTTCACGCCCGATGGCGGACGCATTATTGTGCGCAGCCGCGTCATCGGAAACAGGGTAACGGTGACGATCGCCGACACCGGCATCGGCATTCCGAAGGAAGCCCTCGCGCGCCTTGGCTGCCCCTTTGAGCAGGTCGAAAGCCAGTTGACCAAAACCTATCACGGCTCAGGCCTCGGCCTCGCCATCGCCAAATCACTGGTTCAGCTGCATGGTGGCTCGATGAAATTGCGTTCGCAGCTTCATATCGGCACAGTGGTCAGGATCAACCTGCCTTGCGCCGAGAGCGAAGTGATCAAGGCCGCGCCTGCATCAGCTTCAGGAAAATCTCGCGCACCTCGGCTTGCGTCTCCCGAAGGCGAGCCTCGACCGCGGAAAAGTCGGGCGCGTCAGCTGCCCGAGTCATCACGCGCAAAAGATCTTCCCCAGCCGTATCTGGTTTGAACTTCTCCGACACGCACAGCCGCAGCACCTGCGTCAGGTTCTGATAGAGCCGCGCGGCCGGCCGCAGGATTTCCGCATCGGACGAAGCCAACACGCCGAGTTTCACCGCGTTGTCGTAGACCTGCATGGTGTTGACGTTGAGGATGCCGGGCTTTGTAGCGGCATGGATGAGTTGCAGGTACTGCGCCAGAAATTCGATATCGACGATACCGCCCGCGGCATATTTCAGATCCCAGATATCGTTCTCGCCCTTTTCATCGGCGACTGCCTTGCGCATTTCCAGCACGTCGTTGGCGACGATGTCGATGTCGCGCGGACGCATCAGCACCCGCGCTATCAATCCCTCGATCTGTTTCTGGAAATCCGCCGGTGCGGAAATCACACGGGCGCGGGTCAGCGCCATGTGCTCCCAGGTCCAGGCCTCGTTGTCCTGATAATCCGCGAAGGCATCGAGCCGTGTCGCAACCGGCCCGGCGCGGCCCGAGGGCCGCAGCCGCATATCGATATCGTAGAGCACCCCGTAATTCGTACGCGTGGTGAACGCGCTGATGAGGCGCTGGGTGTAGCGGGCGAAATATTGCGCGCCGTGGAGCGAGCGTGGTCCATCCGAATCCGGGTAATCGTGATCGAAATCGTAGATCAGGATCAAATCGAGGTCCGAGGATGCGGTCATCTCGCGACCGCCGAGCTTGCCCATCGCGAGGATCGCGGTCTGCTGACCCTTGATGAGGCCGTACTGTTCTGCGAACTGGCGCGCAGTAAGATCGTGCACGGTATGCACGATGCCCTCCGCGACATCGCCAAACGCCGTACTCGCCTGCTGCGCCGACACCGTGCCGGACAGGATGCGTGTACCGGTCAGGAACAGGCTCTCCTGTCCGAACATCCGCAACCGATCGAGAAATTCCTCATAAGAACCCGCGTCCGCAAGGGTCGCGGCCAGACGCGCCGACAGTTCATCACGGTCCGGCATCGCCCCGAAGAAACGCGGATCGATCAACCCGTCCATGATCTGTGGACGGCGCGCCAGCATGTCGCCGAGCCGGGGCGCCGCGCCAAGGATCAGCGCCACCAGCGCCACCACGTCCTTGTTCTGCGAGAGCAGCGAAATCAGCCGGCCGCCGCGGGTCAGCGCCTGCAGGAAGCGGTCGAACTCATTGACGGCCGCATCCGGATGCTCCGCGCGCGACAGGCCACGCAGCAGATTCGGCACGAATTCGCGGAACGCTTCGCGCGTACTCTCCACCTTCAGCGCGCGATACTCACCCGCCATCCAGTGCTGCACGGTCTCCGCCACCGTTCGCGGTGACTTGAAGCCGAGACGGCGAAGCTGATCAAGCAGCCGCGCATCTTCCGGCCCCGCACCGTAATCAACATCGGGGGCCTTCTCCGGTTCAGCCGGATCACCCTCGAACAGGCGTTCATAATGGCCCTGCACACAATTGAGGTGACGCAGCAGATCGACAGCGAAAGATGCACGACCGGCATAGCCGAAGAACCGCGCAAAACGCTCACAGCCCTCGCTGTCGGCGGGCAACGTGTGGGTCTGCTCGTCGGCGACCATCTGGATGCGATGCTCGACGCGCCGCAGGAATTCGTAGGCACTCGTCAGTTCGTCACGCACATCCGGCGCGATCCAGTTGTTCGCGGCGAGAATGTCGAGCGCCACCAGCGTCGGCCTTACCCGCAATTCGGGATGACGGCCGCCCGCGATCAATTGCTGAGTCTGCGCAAAAAACTCGATCTCGCGGATACCGCCGCGCCCGACCTTGACGTTGTGGCCCTCAACCGAAATCTCGCTCTGGCCACGGAAGCTCTGCATCTGCCGCTTCATGTCGTGGACATCGGTGAGCGCCGCAAAGTCGAGATGCTTGCGCCAGACAAAAGGAGAAATCTCCGACAGCAGCGCGTCGCCGGATGCAAGATCGCCCGCGCATGGCCGCGCCTTGATCATCGCCGCGCGTTCCCAGGTGCGGCCCTCACGCTCGTAGTAATGAAGCGCTGCCTCCACCGACACCGCGGCGGGCGTCGAAGCAGGGTCCGGCCGCAGCCGCAGATCAACGCGGAACACATAGCCGTCGCCGGTGCGCTGCTGCAGAATGCGCGCGATGCCCTGTGCAACGCGGGCGAAGAATGGCGAAGCTTCGACGCTTTCCGACAATTGCCCCTTGTCAGGATCGTAGAACACGATCAGGTCGATATCGCTGGAGAAATTCAGCTCGCCTGCGCCCATCTTGCCCATCGCAAGCACGATCAGGCCGCTGCCATCCTCCGGGTGCCGAGGATTGCTGGCGAGAAGACGGCCACGCTCAACCTCCTGCGACAGCAGGAAATGCACCGCGCATTGAACGGATGCGACCGCGACATCAGTGAGCGCCGAAGTCACCTGCCCGACCGGCCAGACGCCGCCGATGTCGCACAGCGCGATCAGCAACGCTGCCTCGGCCTTCAGCCGCCGCAGAATCTGCATCACCGAGGCTTCGTTGGCGGCGGCCGCCGCTTCATACCGGGCCTGCGAGATCAGCGCCGTTAGATGATTCTCCGGCTGACAGGCGAACACCCGCAGGCCACGCGCGGAATCAAGGCGGATCAGGTCAAACAGGTAGGGGGAGAATTCGGCGATGCCGTGAAGAATCGCATTGGCATGGGGATACCCGTCAATAACGGTCCGCCACACCCCGGCATCCTCCGCCGCCAAGTCCGCGAGCCAGCTCGCGACGCGCTGCTGCGCCTCGCCGGGCGCAAAGGATGTCGGATTTGTTACAAAACGGGCAGCCAGCGGTCGGGAATCCGTGGCGCCTGCACACGCTGACGTCATACCCCCGCTTGTTCCACGTCTCGGCCCGGCATGGCAAGGGTTGCGCGCACACCGGGCTTGGCATCATCCAGCCGCAGTTCGCCGCCATGCAGCACGGCGACCGCCGAAGCCAGACTTAAGCCCAATCCCGAGCCCGGCAGGGTCCGGCTGGCTTCGAGACGAACGAAACGCTCCATCGCCCGCTGACGATCCGCTTCAGGAATGCCCGCACCGTGATCGGTGACGCTGAGCTTGACGCCTTCCGCGTCGCGGCGCGCTTCGATCAGTACCGACGGCTTCACACCCTCCGTGGGTTCGGCCGGCTTACCGTATTTGATGGCGTTCTCGACAAGATTGGCGATCGCCTGGCTGATGAGTTCGCGGTTCCCGTGGATAATCGCCGGTTCGGTTTGAACTTCAAGCGCAAGGCCGTTGTCCTCGGCCAGCGGCTCGTACAATTCTTGGATATCGCGCGCAACGGTGGCGGCATCGAAATCAGCCATGTTGTCGCGCGCCTGCCCCGATTCCGCCCGCGCAATCATCAGCAGCGCATTGAATGTGCGGATCAGCCCGTCGGATTCCTCGATGGTGCGCTCCAGCGCGGCGCGATATTCGGTCTCGTTGCCGGCGTCAGCCAGTGCCTCCTCGGCGCGGTTGCGCAATCGCGTCAGTGGTGTCTTGAGATCGTGCGCGATGTTGTCGGAGACCTCCTTCAGCCCCGCCATCAGTGCTTCGATCCTGTCGAGCATTGCGTTGAGGTTTCCGGCAAGGCGGTCAAGCTCGTCGCCACTGCGGCCAACGGGGAGCCGCTCGCTGAGGTCGCCGCCCATGATCCGCTGCGTCGTGCCCGTCATCGCATCGATGCGGTGGAGCACCCGGCGCGCGACGAAGATGCCGCCGCCAAGCCCAAGCAGCAGCACGATCGCCACCGACCATTGCGCCGCCTTGGCAACGATGCCGAACAGCCGCTGACGCTCCTCCAGATCGCGTCCGATCAGAAGGCGAAAGCCGCCGGACAATTGCGTGACCCGCACCAGCGCGAAATGGTTCTTGGAATCGTTTTCGTCGAGACGGTGATAGACGGTGTTCGCCCAGCCGATATTGTTCATCACGCCAGGCTGCAGCGAACCGATATTGCCCGCCACCGCCTGCCCCTGTGGCGTCGTCAGCAGATAGAGATTGGCGCCCGGCCGCATCGCCCGGCTCTCGATCGCAAACACCAGCCCGCGGATGCCGCCGCGGGAATATTGCTGGTCGAGTTCGCTCAACTCGCCATTGACGGTCTCGGTGATCTGTTCGGTAATCATCCGCCGTGTGTTCCAGGCGAAATAGCCGAGCAGCGAAGCCGCAAACAACGCAAACAGGAAAAGGTACACCAGCGTCAGGCGAAACGCCGTGGTGCGGATCAGTTTACCGAAGGCCGTCACGTATCATGTACCTGCCTAAAGTGGTAAGAAAACGGTAAGGTGAAAACTGCCTGATGTAGGAAAATCCTATAAAATAAGAGCTTTATCGCATTCCATCGCGGATCATGTATCCGGCGCCGCGAATGGTGTGCAGCAGCGGATGCTCCTGCCCCTTGTCAATCTTCGAACGCAACCGCGAGATATGTACGTCAATGACGTTGGTCTGCGGATCGAAGTGATAATCCCACACATTCTCCAGCAGCATGGTGCGCGTCACCACCTGCCCTGCATGTTTCATCAGATATTCGAGCAGGCGGAATTCGCGCGGCTGCAGCGTAATCTCGGTCGCGCCGCGCCTGACCTGATGTGACAGCCGGTCAAGTTCGAGATCGCCGACGCGATAACTGGTTTCCTCCGACGGCCCGCCGCGACGGCGCGACAGCACCTCGACCCGCGCCAGCAGTTCGGCGAATGCATAAGGTTTCGGCAGGTAGTCATCACCACCGGCGCGCAGGCCCTTGATGCGGTCATCAACCTGGCCGAGCGCGGACAGGATCAGCGCAGGCGTGGTATCGCCCTTCTCCCGCAGCGCGCCAATCACCGACAGGCCGTCGCGCTTGGGCAGCATGCGGTCAACCACCAGCACGTCGTAATCGCCGGACTGGGCCAACGCCAGCCCTTCCTCGCCATCGCCCGCCAATTCGGCAACGTGGCCGACCTCGCGAAACGCTTTCGCGAGGTATTCCGCAGATTCGCGATCGTCTTCAATAATGAGCAGGCGCATCTGCGACGAAGTCGGTTCAGGATTGGTTGCTGTCAGCATGGCGTGGCGGCCGTTTTGTTGCAAGACATCGGGATCGAAAAGGAGATGGGCGGCGAAGCTGGGGAAACCTCACCGCCCACCCATCACCCTTCCGACGGAGGGGGGCGTTTTCCATCGAAAGGAACTTCACATGTAATTAGCCCTTGCCGACAGGCAATGCGACGAAACGCGACGCATCACCGCTCCGAACGCGGATCAGAACGCTGTTCTTCTTGTCGGCGCGCGCAGTGGACAGTTCCTTGCGAATATCGTCCGCCGTGGCAACCGGCTTGCCGGCAACCTCGAGAATCACATCACCCTCCTTCAGGCCGCGCTCGGCAGACGCACCATCCGGATTGACGTTGGTCACCACCACGCCTTCCTTGCCGGCGCCCGCGACTGACTTTGCCGGGGCCACGGTGAGGCCAAGGTTGGGCACGTCCGAGCCGCTGCCGTTGTGACGGTTGTCATTGTCGCCGAAGTCGGCCTTGATTGCCTTGGCATTCGGCAGTTCGCCGAGCGTCAGCGTCAGCGTCTTCTCGGAGCCCTTGTGGAGCACGCCGAGCTTGATCGAGGTGCCGGGCGCCATACCGCCGATGGTGCGAGCCAGTTCACGAGCGTCCTTCACCGGGTGGTCGTTCACCTGGTTGATGACGTCGCCGGATTCAATGCCGGCCTTTGCTGCTGGGCCGTTCGCCTGCGGCTCCGCCACCAGCGCGCCTTCCGGCTTCTTCAAGCCGAGGCTGTCCGCGATTTCCGGCGTCACGGGCTGAATCTGCACGCCAATCCAGCCGCGGCTGACGCTGCCCTTCTCCTTGAGCTGAGCCACCACGTTCTTCACCGTCGCCGACGGAATCGAGAACGCGATACCGACGCTGCCGCCGGACGGCGAATAGATCGCGGTGTTGACACCGATCACTTCACCCTCAGTGTTGAAGGCCGGGCCACCCGAATTGCCCTTGTTCACAGGCGCGTCGATCTGGATGAAGTCATCATACGGACCGTTGCCGATGTCGCGGCCGCGCGCAGACACAATGCCCGCCGTGACGGTGCCGCCGAGGCCAAACGGATTGCCGACCGCCAGCACCCAGTCGCCGATCCGCGGCTCGGTATCGGACAATTTCGCGAACGGAAAATTGCTGCCGCCCTCGACCTTGATGAGCGCGAGGTCGGTGCGCTTGTCGGTGCCGATCACCTTGGCCTTGTAGGTTTTGCCGTCGTCGGTTGTGACTTGCACCTTGTCGGCGCCATCCACGACATGGTTGTTGGTTACGGCATAGCCGTCAGGCGAGATGAAGAATCCCGAGCCTTGTCCGGTTATGATCTCGCGCCCGCGATGGCCGGGGAATCCATCTGGTCCGCCGAACCGACGGAAGAATCGCTCCATCGGAGAGCCGGGCGGGAATGGCATGTCCTGGTTGTTATCCGCTGTCTGCTTCTCCTCGATTCGGACACGTACCGAAATCACCGACGGTTTCACGCGCTCGACGATGTCGGCAAAGCCGACTGGCTGTTGGACCTGGCGCACGTCCTTGTTGACCTGCGCATGTGCGGTGCCGACAAAAATGTCCGCCGCGTACGGCGTATGAAGGCCATAGGCGGCGGCGCCGAGACCGGCGACGACAGACGCCATCAAGGCGAATTTGCGCATGGCGAGAAGGCCGCGCGGTTTCTTCTGGGGCGGGATTTTTGGGAAGTCGGCAGGGTTGGTCATGGGGGTTACTCCGATGAATCGAAATTCGTGACGCGGGCTGCGTCTTCGGAGTTAAAGATGGGGGATGCGCCCTTACGGCGCTCTGTCGGGGGAATTAAGCTTTGGTAATTAAGGCAGGATCCGCCGCGGGTTGATGTCGCGGGGGTACTACGCACAAAAGATATGAAAAATCAGGACTTTCCAGTGGAGTCCGACAGGCTGGCAATCAGCTTCCCCAGCCGCTCCTCCTCCTCGGGCGTCAACGCGGTGACATCCTCGCGGCGCGAGGCCCAGCGCTTGCGGTTGTACAGCCACAAGCCCGCTCCGCCGCCGATCAGAACGGCAGGCGTCAGAAACCACAGGATCAGCGTGTGTTCTTCCAGCGGCGGCTTCAGCAGAACAAATTCGCCGTAACGCGCGACCAGAAAATTCAGTACCTGCTTGTCGCTGTCGCCCGCCGCGATCCGCTCGCGCACCAGAAGGCGCAAATCGCGCGCCAGCGGCGCCTCCGAATCATCGATGGACTGATTCTGACAGACCATGCAGCGCAGCTCGCGCGACAAGGCCCGCGCCCGCGCTTCCTTGGCCGGATCGTGCATGACTTCGTCGGGCTGAACCGCATGGAGCGCCGATGGCAGGCCCGCCATCAGCACCAGCGCAACAATGGCCGCGAGGCGCCGCATGACCTTACTCCGCCGGTTGTGCGAGGCCGCTGAGCTTCGGCCGCGCCGGCTTTGGCGCGCCGACCCGCAGGCGGCGGTCCGACAGCGACAGCATACCACCGAACGCCATCAGCACCGGGCCAAACCAGATCAGAAGCACCAGCGGCTTGTAGTAGATGCGCGCGGTGATCGAACCATTCGGGTCTGCCGCGCCGAGCGAAATGTAGAGTTGGCTGACGCCGCGCGTCATCAGCGCCGCCTCCGTGGTGGACATGCCGCGCGTCGTGAAGCTGCGCTTGGACGGCGTCATCATGCCAACCAGCGCGCCGCCTTGCCGGATGGTGAATGTCGCGATGTCCTCGCGGTAATTCGGGCCCTGCCGCGATGTCATGCCGTCGAAGGTCGCGCTGTAGCTGCCAAGTTGCGCGGTGTCGTTCAGCCGCATCGTGGCGATGTGCTCGATGTTCCACGTCGATTCACAGACAATGCCGATCAGCGCGATACCGAGCCCTGCATGGGCGAACGCGGTCCCCCACGTCGAGCGCGGCAATCCCGTGGCGCGGGACCATGACGTTGCGAACGGTGCCCGGAACAGTTTCACGCGCTCGGCAATATCGACCGCTGCGCCGAGAATGACGAACATCGCCAGCCCGATCGCAAGCGGCGCAAACGCGCTGCCGCCCCGCTGCCATGCCCAGACGATCGCGATCGTCACCAGCGCGACAACACCCGCCACCATCAGGCGCTGCGCGGCACCGACGAGATCGCCACGCTTCCAGGCGAGCAGAGGCCCGAACGGCACCGCCAGCAAGAGCGGCAGAAACAGCGGCGCGAAGGTCAGATTGAAGAATGGCGCGCCAACGGAGATCCGCTCGCCGGTCACGACTTCAAGCGCCAGCGGATAAAGCGTACCGATAAAAACGGTGGCGCAGGCGGTTGTCAGCAGAAGATTGTTGAGCACCAGCGCGCCCTCGCGCGAAATCGGCGCGAACAGTCCGCCCTGCTTCAGCGAGGCCGCGCGCCACGCATAGAACGACAGGCTGCCGCCGATGAACACGCACAAAATCATCAAAATGAAAACGCCGCGCCGGGGATCAGTCGCAAACGCATGGACCGAGGTGAGTACGCCCGAACGCACCAGGAAGGTACCGAGCAGCGACAGCGAGAAGGTAAGGATCGCCAGCAGCACGGTCCAGATCTTCAGCGCTTCGCGCTTTTCCATCACCACCGCGGAGTGCAGCAGCGCCGTGCCGGCGAGCCAGGGCATCAGCGAGGCATTCTCAACCGGGTCCCAGAACCACCAGCCACCCCAGCCGAGTTCGTAATAGGCCCAGTACGAGCCCATTGCGATGCCGAGCGTCAGGAAGATCCACGCCATCAGCGTCCATGGCCGCACCCAGCGCGCCCAGGCCGCATCAATGCGGCCCTCGATCAGGGCCGCGATAGCGAACGAGAACGAGATCGAGAACCCGACATAGCCGAGATAGAGCATCGGCGGATGCACCGCGAGCCCCGGGTCCTGCAGGATCGGATTGAGATCGCGGCCTTCGAGCGGAGGATTTGCAATGCGCAGGAACGGATTGGAGGTCAGCAGGATGAACAGATAGAACGCGGTCGCAATCCACGCCTGCACCGCCAGCACATGTGCGCGCAGCGACAATGGCAGGTTGACGCCGAAAATCGCGACAAGCGCACCGAACAGCGACAGGATGAACACCCACAAAAGCATCGAGCCTTCATGGTTTCCCCAGACGCCGGTGATCTTGTAGATCAGCGGTTTCAGCGAATGCGAGTTCTCGTAGACATTGACGACAGAGAAATCCGACAGGACGTGCAGCAAGATCAGCGCGCCGAACGACAGCAGCACGAAAACGAATTGTGCAATCGCGGTGGAGCGCGACATGTTCATCAGCGCGGGATCTTTCACGCGCGCGCCAATCACCGGCACAAACGACTGGATCAGCGCCAGTCCGAGCGCCAGTACCAGTGCGTAGTGCCCGCTCTCGGCGATCATCTCACAGCCCCCGGTGCATCGGCCGCTGAGGTCTTGCCATACTTGCTCTTTGAAGCGCTCCCGTAATCATCCTTCCAGTGGCCTTCCTTCTTCAACTCGTCGGCCACGGCTTTAGGCATGTAGGTCTCGTCATGCTTGGCAAGGACGGTGTCGGCATGGAACACGCCGCTCGAATCGAGCGAGCCTTCCGAGATCACGCCCTGCCCCTCACGAAACAGGTCCGGCAGGATGCCCTGAAAAGCCACCGGCACCTTGGCGCTGCCGTCGGTCACCTCGAAGTTGACTTTCAACTGATCGCCGCGCACCAGCGAGCCCTGCTCGACGAGGCCGCCGAGCCTGAATTTGGTACCTGGCGCAATATGTTGTTCGGCAATCTTGCCGGGCGTGGTGAAAAACATGATGGAACTGCGCATGGCGTTCAGCACCAGCGCGGCGGCCACCGCCAGCACCGCCAGCGCGCCCGCAATCATCGTCAGTCGCCGTTGTTTGCGCGTCATTGCAGTCCTTCGCGCATGACGCGGCCTGATGATCGATTCCCAGATTCCAGCATCATGCTTACCCGTCTATTCCAAGTCCCTTGAGGCCATCATTGAGCTGGCGCAAATGTTCCGAATTCCCGCTGAGGGCCTGCCGGGCATGGTCACGCGCGGTGCTGGCCTTGTTTTTTTCGCCGAGAACCGTATAGGCCCGCACCAGCCGCAGCCATCCTTCGACGTCATCCTTGTTCGTTTTGAGACGGTCCGCCAGACGCTCGACCATACCCTCGATCATGGCGTTGCGGCCGGCCGTGTCCATCCCCTTCGCCACCGACATCTGTTCTGCGGACAGGGCTGGAGGACGGTTGCCTGACACCCGCGCCAAGGCCTCCTGAACCAGCGGCCGCCATGGCGCGTCGGCCGACGCCTTCTCCAGCATGCCGCGCCAGATTTCCGCCGCTTTCGCGGATTGTCCGTCCTGTTCCACGGCAACGCCGGTGAAATAACGGGCCTTGCTGTCGTTCGGATCGAGCGCCAACGCACGGTCAAATTCAGCCTTGGCCTCCGCCGTCACCACGCCATTCGCCGCCACCGTGAGCGCTTCCCCGAGATCGGAATGGCGGCCCGCAGTCTCGTCATTGTAGGCAAGCGCGTTGCGGAAGGCCGGAACGGCCTCATTGACGCGGCCAAGCTTGAGCAGCACCGGCGCCAGCACGCTCCAGCCGCGCCCATCCTTGGGATTCTTCTCGAGGATCTCCTGCACCCGCGCAATCAGACGCTCGATCGAGGCGTCCTGCGGCTTCATCTGCTGGCGCGCGGCAAAAGGTGCATCCGGCAGCCAGGGCGAGCCGATCTGGAGATAGAGACCGGCGGCGAGCAAAGGCAGCCCGGCCAGCGCGACAACCGACACCACACGGCGCCAGTTCTTGCTGACGGCAAGCGTGCCGCCCTCCTCGCTTGTGGCTGCGGCCAGCAGGCGGCGGCTGATCTCGATCCGCGCGGCTTCCGCTTCCACCGGACCGATCAAACCGGCATCGGCGTCGCGCGTCACTTCGGCCAATTGGTCTTGATAGACCACAGTTTCGCTGGCAGATGGGCCGCGCCTGATCTGCCGTCCAAGCGGCCACAGCACCGCGAAGACCGCCACAGCCGTCATCAACGCGAGCATAAACCAAAGCGACATTCAGGTTTCCGAACAGAACACAGAATACGTCAGCGCCCGGCAAAACTCCAAGGCACGGCGGGGTTACACCACGTGGAGTCAACCTTTGCAAACGGCTATTTTAATTGAGATGGAACAAAAAAATCATTTTTTTCGAGCAGCCTTCCGCTCAGACTTGGCAACCTCGACCGCCTTCTTCATCAACGAGGCGTAATCAGGCCCGAACATCACCTCGCAGAAGCGAATTGCCGCCTGCGCCTGGGCATAACGGAACGGCCGGGTTCTGGTGTCGCTCGCCCTGAGCGTTTCGACCAGCGATTCGGTTGCTTTCTCGATATATTGCTGCAAATCACCATAGGTGCGCCGCGTCACCTCGTTGATGGCGAGTTCCCCGGCATAGTTGCGACAAGTGGCGACAAAGTCGATGAACGCCGCGGTCTCGTCAACTTCCATCTCGTCGACGCGACTGTTGGCGGTGATGTCCTTGTCGGGGCGCTGGCGCAGCAGGCGGCGAACGCGGCCGGGTACAGAGCCGATTTCCGAGTCCAGTGCATTGGAGATTTCAGCCCGCATCGACGAGAGTTGCTTACCCCAAGCCGAATCCGAACGGATATCCAGTTCGGTGCGCAACCCGCGCAGGCCGTCGTGCAGGACTTTCAGGATATTCGCGGTGTCGTCGAATTTCCCGCGACGGACGTCGTTGCGCAGTTCGCCCACCAGACGCGACAAATCGTGGATCGCCATGGTGACGGCAACGCCGTAGGGCGTGCCCGCCACGCGAACCTCATCGTCGGACGCCGCCACTGAAATGCTCAGGCGGATCACCTGCCAGGGCGACATCAGCCGCTGCATCACGATCGACAAGGCAAAAGGCAGCGCCTGCGGGGTTTGCAGCGAGGGAAGGTTCATCGCCGTGGTAACGGAGGTGACTTGCGCTTCGTTTAAAGCGCGAATCTGCCCGGGCAGGCGCGCGCCGAAAATCTCAAGCGACTCACGAATCTTGAGAGCGGCGCCGATCGCTGGAATATCTTCCACCGCGGAAGGTGTGCCAATGCGGCCGAAGCCGCGGCGGTCGGTGCCGTCTACCACCGCCTCGATCGTCTGCGCAGCGACGAGCTGCATGTGACGGACCGCACGATCGATCTCGGCAGCCGTCGCTTGCGGATTTTTCAGCACCACCTCGTACGCCTGAGACTCGGCCGGAGCGGCCTCGCGCAACAACCACATCCAGACAGGCACCAGCGAGGCGCGCCGGATCTGTCCAGGCCTGACTGCCCCGGTGCCCTCGATCAAAAACGGTTCGATCGGCGTGAACAGCAGACGCGCAGGATCATCGGTGCGGGGCGTGGTGTTTTCGTCGGGCGCGCGCACGATCTTGCGCAACTCAGCCAGCACGATATTGCCTACAATTGCGTCGTCGCCACCGCGCTCGATGGCGCGCTCGAACTCCCGCATCAGCAGCGCCTGCGATTTGGGCGGCAGCTGCGCGAGAAATTCTCTCAGGCGTTCGAGTGATCTAGGGCCCATTGATGCATAAACACTGCCAGCCACCGGTACAGGCGGCACTTCCTTCAGCCTTACCCCGCACGTCGTTAATATCGCGTTAGGGGTGGTTGCGACCCTGCCGCCGATCCGGGCCTGCTATCCAAGTCTGGTCAAGGTGTTAGCGGACCGTCATGCCACACCGGGGAGCGTCAGTTCGGCTCGTAGCCCGCCCATCGGAGCGCTGCCGAAGCTCAGGTTCCCGCTGTAAAGCCCTGCCAGATCGACAACAATGGCGAGTCCCAACCCCGAACCCGGCTTTGATTCGTCCAGCCGCTGCCCGCGCTGGATGATCTGTCCCTGTTCAGCGACCGACAGCCCCTTGCCGTCGTCATCCACGACGACATGGAGCGTGGGGTCCAGTTCGCCGCCCTGTGGCGGCACCACCGAAACCCCAATCCGCACCCGGCGGGCCGCCCATTTGCAGGCATTGTCGATCAGATTGCCGACCATCTCCTCAAGATCCTGCCGCTCACCACGGAATTTCGCAGCTTCAGCCACCTCCCAGTCGATCACAATGTCGCGGTCGCGATGAATCTTCTCCATCGTCCGGACCAGCCCCTCGATCACGGGCTCGATCTCGGTGATAGAGGCCACCACCGTCAACCGTGCCGCGATGCGGGCGCGCTCCAGATGATGGGCGACCTGGCTGCGCATAACATCGCCCTGCTCCAGAATCTTGGCCGCAAACGGGTCGGAGCCATGGGTGTTGGCTTCGTTGATGATCACCGACAACGGGGTCTTGATAGCATGGGCCAGATTGCCAACGTGGGTGCGCGCACGCTCGACGATGGCGCGGTTGGCATCGAGCAAGGCGTTTGTCTCGCGCGCCAGCGGCGCAATCTCGACCGGGAAGTTTCCCTCCAGCCGTTCGGCCTTGCCGGAGCGGATAGCGGCGAGCGCGTTGGAAATGCGCTTGAGCGGCGCGAGACCAAACCGGACCTGGAAGATCGTGGTCAGCAAAAGCACCGCAGCAAGTGCTGCAAACGTGCCGCCGAGATACCAGTCGAACAATCGCGTCTCGTCGAAAATCTCGTTGGCGTCGCCCGCCACCGTCACCAGATATTTGCCGTCGCTGCCGAGATCGATCGGGCGTTCCACCATGCGCAGCGGCTGGTCTTCCGGCCCCTTGACGTAGCCAAGCCGGACTCCAGACGCTGTGAGAGGAATGCTTTTCTCATCAAGCCGCGGCAACGTGGCATCCCAGAGCGAGCGTGAGGCGCGGGCTTCCTGCTTGGCGGAATCGATGCTTTCGATCTGCCAGTACCAGCCTGACAGCGGCAGTTCGAACAACGGCTCGCCGAGCGCGGGAATGTTCTTTTCGGGATTCTTGGGATCGTCCGGCGTGCCGACCTCGGCGATCAGCGTGCGCAAATAAAGGTTAAGGCGGCGATCGAAGGCACGCTCCACCGAGTGATTGTACAGCGAGGAGAGCGCAAAGCCGGTGACGGTGAGAATCAGCGCAACCCAGACCGCGGCTGAGAGGAACAGCCGGGTAGCGAGCGAGTTAGCGCGCATCGGTCGTGGTCGGAGGCGCCAGCAGATAGCCGAGGCCGCGGACAGTCTGGATGATGTCGACATCGAGCTTTTTGCGGATGCGGCCGACGAACACCTCGATGGTGTTTGAATCGCGATCAAAGTCCTGATCGTAAAGATGCTCGACGAGTTCGGTACGCGAAACCACGCGCCCAGCATGGTGCATCAGATAGGCGAGCAGCCGGTATTCATGGGACGTCATCTTGATGGGGTTGCCATCCACGCTCACCCGGCCGGTGCGGGTATCGAGCACCACAGGCCCGCAGGTCAATTCGCTCTGGGCATGACCGGTGGAGCGGCGCAGCAGCGCGCGAATCCGCGCCAGCACTTCCTCGAGATGGAACGGCTTGGCGACATAATCGTCGGCGCCGGCGTCGAAGCCCTGCACCTTGTCGCTCCAGCGGTCGCGCGCGGTCAGGATCAGGACCGGCATCACCCGCTTGTTGCGGCGCCATGACTCCAGCACCGAAATGCCGTCCATTTTCGGCAGTCCGATATCGAGCACGACGGCGTCATAGGGCTCGTTGTCGCCGAGGAAATGCCCTTCCTCTCCGTCGAAGGCGCGATCGACCACATAGCCCGCATCGCTCAAAGCCGCGGTCAGCTGGCGGTTGAGGTCGGGGTCATCTTCGACAACGAGAAGGCGCAAGGCGGTTTCTCCGGAATCCTGAATTGAACAAACTCAAGATGACCCGCACCGGCGTGAATGGCAAATGAATGGCATGACCCGGAGAAACTTACATTTTTGTCAGGCCGGCGGTGGTCGCTAACGGCAGGCGGGGAGGCTCGCCTAGACCGGGCGGCTGCCGCTTTTGGCGGGGGCGCGTTCGTTGCCCTTGATAAAGTGGACGCCCATCTGGTCGCCGTTGATCCAGGCCATCTTGCAGCGGCGGAACGCCACCCCGGTCGAGGACAGCGCCAGAAAGAATTCGTCGAGGTTGAGACCGCCTAACGATTGTTCAAACTGGAGCAGCGCGCCGTCCTCCGACACGTCGAGGATGTTGCAGGCCCGAAACCATGAGCCATCGATCGCGATGATCCTCATGGCCACGCCCTTGCCGAACTGGACGCGTTCCGCCTTGCGGCTTTGCTTCTGGTCCATCCCAAATGCCAATGTGCCTAGGTTACATTGGCCCATTCGTAAAATGTGAAATTAAAAAATCGCTTAAATGCTACGTTTCTGACCGGCCCTCGTCTCACCAGGCAGGATCGGCCGCAAACTTTTCACATCTAACGCTTCGATCATGGTGTTCGGATACCACGATGGATGCCCTCTCACGTCGTGGTGGCGCCATCGTCGGGCGGCAACGGTTTCAGGAATTCGTCCGTCGCCGCATTGATCGACGCCAGTGCCGCGTCGATCTGATCCTGCGTGGCGTTGCTGCCCTGAATGAGCCCGGCGATCGCCTGCACATAGGGCAGCGACGACACCACGCCTTGCTGGATCGCGGGCGCGGCCTTGACGACGGCGCTCACGATCGCTTCCGCGATCGCCACGCCGGCTTCGATGTCTGCTGCGGTGACCATGTCAGTTCGCTCCTGATGCAAGGACGGCCTGAACGTCGCCCAGCGCCGCCTGCGCGGCGGCAACAACATTCGTCACGTCGAGGGTGGGATAGGCTTTCTGAAACGCGACCGCGTTGTTGACGGCAAGCCGCGCGCGGCGCATCGCGCTCTGCAGGTTCACGATCACCGAGCGCTTGGCGCAGATGCTGGTTGCACTGGGCCGTGTGCCGGTCTTGCACAAGGGCAGCGCCTTGTAGGCGTTCGCGGCGTTGACGGCGATGCCATAGGCGTTCTCGATGCCATAGATCGTGTTCAGCGCCACCGCGTTCGAGATGTTGAGAGACGGCAGCATGGTCTGGCAGCCCGCAAGCGCGAGGCCGCAGATCATCGCTGCGATCGCAATGAGCTTTCGCATGGGTTGTCCTTTCGAGGTGATGGGGTGTCAGGTCTTCACGACTCCCGTGACGCCGGACACGATCGGCACGCCGGAGCGCTGCGCGGCCGCGGCGGTGGTCGTCCTGGTGCCGAGCTTCACCCACACGCCCCAGGCGATGGTGAAGACCACGCCGATGGCGCCGGTCAGCGTCGTGACCTGATCGGATGACAAATAGCCCCTGGTGACGAGGGGGCCGAAGGCGAGCAGCAGCGCATAGCGAATGAGCTGCCAGACCGTGTCTGACGTCATGATGGTTCCTCCTGTTGATGGTTGCCCGGATGCGCCGGGCGCGATATTGCAGCGGCAGCGCGGGCGCATCGACGCCGCGTTGATCCCGATGGAACCGAGTGCTGAAATGTCGTGGTTTGATCTGTCGCTGCGCGAGCAGCTTCTCGCGGGCAGCGCGATGGCGCTGACGTTTGCTGTGTTCTTTGTCGCCGGCCTTCAGCTCAGCGGCCATTGGTAAGATCCGGCTCAGCCGTGCGCGAGGGCGAGCGCGCCTTTCACATCGCCCGCGAACATCAGCCCTTCGGCCTTGCGGCGGCGCGTCAGGCCGGCCAGCACGCGGCCGCCTGCCCTGTTCCACTTCGCCAGTTCGCGCGGCACCAAAGCCCTGCCGCCCGTGTTGAGTTTTCGCCACACGGTCGCGCGCGCCGGGCCACCGGTGTTGAACGCCCACGACACCAGCGCATCGAATTCATGCTGCGCAAGATCGACGCGGCAGAGATCATGAACACGGCGCTCGAATGTCATGATGTCGCCCGCCAGCGCCGCATCGCATTCCGCGCGTGACCAGATCGCACGGCCATCGAAGCGCGGCAGGTGACGGTTGGTGTGCCCCCAGCCGATAGTGAGCACGCCCGCCGAATCCGTGTAGGTGGTGAAAAACCCTTTCCGGCCCGGCACCGCCTTCATGCAGGATTCGAACGCGCGCACGAGTTCAAGCCCGGCGGAACCCATGCGCAAGGGCCCGGCCGCAACCTCGAAGGAAGCGTCAAGCATCGATCTTTCCTGATTTTGGGTAGAGTTCGATAATCCGAAGTTCGCTACGGAAGGCGCTACATGATGAGGCGAACTTCGGATTCGGGACACTAGCGCCAGCACAACGGCGCCGACTGCGTTCCATTTTTCCGGCACAAAAAGCTTATCGCAGCGCGATGCGGCTGGACTGACTGGAAGGGATCGCGCTAGGTTTCTCCCGGGCCGGGAGGATCAATTGCTACAAAAACACGAAGCGCCGAAGCGCGAGGATTCTCTCTCTCTCTCTCTCTCTCTCTCTTGTCGCCGCCAAGCGCTGTCGAATACGAGCGCGCCGGCCGCATCGGCTATTTTCGCGGCGTCGACCTGCTCCGTGCCCTTGCGGCGGCGACGGTTTTAGTCTGGCACTATCAGCACTTCTACATCGGCGGCCCCGCTATTTTTACAGGGTCGGAAGCCGTATTTGATAAAACGATCCAGCCATTTTACGGGCTGCTTCTCCCGCTGTATGAAAACGGCTTCTGGGCCGTCCAGATGTTCTGGGCGATCTCCGGATTCGTCTTCTGCCACGTCTATGCTGGCCGCGCGACGAGCGCTGCGACTTTCGCCGCCGCCAGATTCGCCCGGCTATACCCCCTGAACGTCATCACCCTGATCGTTATCACGATCATTCAATCGATCAGTTTCCGGCTGCTCGGACATTATCAGGTTGTCGGCAGCAATGATCCGATCGGGTTCGTCCAGAACCTGCTGTTCATCGGCGGCTGGGGGCTACCCGGCGGCGGCAATTTCAACGGGCCGATCTGGTCGGTTTCCGTTGAAATCGCGATCTACGCCCTCTTCTTTCTGATTGCCCGGCGCATTTTCTCGTTTGGTCTGTTGCTTCCGGTTGCAATCGTCTTCGTGAACCATTTGCTGGTTTCCAACCAGTCGCCGGTGAACAATTTCAACCTGTGCATCTATTTCTTTTTCTGGGGGGCCATCATCTATTTCTGGCTCCTGAAATTCCACAACAACCCTGTCGCCATACTCGTGCCGTGCGCCTTCTGCCTGTTCATGTTTTTTTATTACGTTTTCAAGGGACGCATTCCTCAAATGCGGTTCTACCACGCAAGTATATTCCTGATTGCGCCAACCGTGCTGTTGATGGGATGGCTCGATTATTCGCGGCGCTTTCACGATTGGGTCAAACCCGTCAGATGGTTCGGCGACACGACATATTCCACCTACCTGTGGCATTTCCCGATACAGGTCGCCGTTCTTGCGGTCTTCGAGTATTTCAAACTCAACCATATGATCTTCAACAACCCGATCGTTCTCATCGGATGGATCGTCGGCATGATCGCGCTGGCTCACGTCTCGTTCCGGAAGATCGAGCTTCCGCTGCAAAAATTTTGCAAAGCGGCATTCAAATATGCCTCGATGGAGCCCGACCGGTCCCACGCATAGACCGCATTAGCTCCGACAATCATGCTTGCCGCAAATCGCGGCAGATAATGGCTGCTACCGGGTGTATTCCCCGCGCCGGATCTGGATCGCGCGCGAATGGCGTGCGTTCCGCCCGCCCGTTCTCCGACAAGGAGGCCGAACGAGGGGTCCGCTGCCGCAACCCCCAGTTGACAGCGGGCCTTTCGCCACGTTTAGGTCCGCCAACACAGCCGAGGACATACAGCCGGGGACATAATGATGCTTAGAAAATTATTCGGCGCCAAAAAGCCCGCGCCCGGACCCAAACTGCTGCCGACGCGAACAAGTTATTCCATCGAAGCGGAAGACCTGCTGCTGGAGAGCCTGTTCCTGGCCGTCCTCAAGAAATACACGCCCGGCACTTACCTCGATCTCGGCGCGGCGCACCCGATCAACCATTCCAACACCTACAAGTTCTATTGCGCCGGATGGCGCGGAATCTGCGTCGAGCCAAATCCGGATTTTTTCTCGCTGTATGCCTCGCTGCGGCCGGGGGATCGCGCGATCAACATCGGCGTTTCCGACCGCTCCGGCCTTCTGAAATATCACCGCTTCACCGAACCGCTGATCAACGGATTTTTCGGCCAGGATCTGATCGATGCCCACAAGTCGCGCGGCGAGGTCTATCTCGGAAGCGCGGATGTTCCCTGCGTCGACATCAAGGAATTCCTCGCCAGGGAAGTGTCCGGCAAGGAGATCGATCTTCTCAACATCGACGTCGAGACGCTGGACGCCCTCATTCTGAAAAACTGGGACTGGTCGATCTGCCGGCCGAAGCTGATCTGCGCCGAGATTCACACCTCCACCATCAAGGTCATGCTTCAGACCGATGTCGCCACCATCCTCGAGGCCGCCGGATACAGCGCCGTGAGCCGGGGCTGGATGAGCACGATCTTCATGGATAATGCGGTGGTGCCATCCATGTAACGGCGTGACGCAACTTCCATTAGTTAGCGTCTGCCTTCCGCTGACCTGGATCACTTGAAAGAGAATTTATGGCGTTCTCCAGCATTTTCGCCGCCTGCGCTCCGTAAACTTTGGAGCCCTCCTCGTTCAAATGGTTATGATTAAAGTAAATCAATTTGCCCTTATAATATGGGACTTCTTCAAAAACCGGCAGTTTTGATAAATCCAAAAACTTATACGACTTCCCTTCTCCGAGGACATGCCTCACACGATCGTTTGTCTTTTCCGCGGCGGTTGTTACGGCGTCTGCACCGTGTGGGTAGAGAAAATTTGGAATGCCGACATCGGTGAAATGAATCTGTCTCATCGGATCGATTTTCAGCGTCGGAATTTGAAATAGAATTATAACATGCTTCCCAGAGGGAAGACCTTCGATAAAGCCGCGCACCTGCTCAATTGTTTTATTACTGTATCCCTCCCACGAAGCCGCAATAATGATGGGGTTAGACTCCGCGATATATTTTTTTGCAAATTCAGTTTGAGCGTTGCAGTTTTTATCCCACTCGCGGTGAAACAGCCTCCTATCAATACCTGGAATAGTTGGGCAATCAGAACTCGCTATCAGCCGGTAGCCAAGATGTCGCTCGCTTGCATAAACTTCTATGAATTTTGCAAGTTGAGCAGCGTGGCTATCTCCTAGAATAAGCATCCTTGGCTCCTTGGATGCATCATCGCCCCAAAGGCAATCATTCTTTATCGAACTGAAGCACGAATTATCATAGGCGAATTTGTAGCCATAAATCCCGTCTGTCATAAACGGCAAATAGTGAGGCGTAACCTCCGTAGTAAATTTTAAATGCATAGCCTTCAAAGGCACTATCATCACGACAGCAATTACGATGGAGCCTGTAACAAAAGCGAAAAGAGATCTGTCGCTCAATCGACGCAATGGACGTTCGACAAATCTAAAAGATGCTATTGATAGGCAAAAAATTACCGGAACTAAAATAAATAGCCATGATAGCGGTAACGCGTAATCCATGCGCACATACCGCGCGATTGCCAATACCGGCCAATGCCAAAGATATAGCGAGTAGGAAATGTCTCCAAGCCACACCATCGGCAAGCAGACCAACATAGGACCAAACACCCCCCCCCGAGAAGCAATGAGAAGAGCCGTTCCAATCGTCGGAAGAAGCGACCATATTCCCGGAAAACGCGTTGCGTGATTGATCACCAATAAGGATGCCGCAATAAGCAGCATTCCTATTATGCTCAAGACACCTTTGATCTTTTCATTCCAATGATGCCCGATCTGAAAAATCGCTAACATTACTCCGACTAAAAACTCAGGAATGCGCGCAGGAAGTGAGAAGTAGATTGATCGCGAAACATCGTTCGATCCCCTTAGCGAAAATTCAGACCAAGCAACCAGCCCAAGAAAAACAATTGGGATTATGATCTTATTTACGCGCTGAGGAATCCAGATAAGAGCAATTGGTAATAGCAAATAGAATTGCATTTCAATCGCAAGGGTCCATGTATGTTGCAAGGGCAATTCATATGATGCTTGCGCAAAATATCCTCCAAGCTTCCCAAAATAATGAGCACTATTAAAATAGCCCGCAGCAATCAGACTTCGCCGAAAATCAGCAAAATCAGGAGAGTGCACAAAGAGAGGGAAACAAACGGCTGTAACGACACCTAACATTACAAAATAAGCAGGCACAATCCGTCGAACGCGACCCGCATAAAAATCAAACAGCGAAATATTCGCGTTAGCTTTCCCTTTAATAATAATGGAACTAATCAAGAACCCAGAGATGACAAAAAACATGTCAACTCCAGTAAAGCCTCCCGGCAACAGGGAACTGTTAATGTGAAAAAACATTACCCCAAGAACTGCGATGGCTCGCAGTCCTTGAATATCATATCGAAATGACTTTCCCGTCCCCATTCGGCTTCAATATTCTATTCATCTCGTTGCCGTCAATCACCATGGCTGCGGCCTGCAATGATGCCTCTGTCGAGATCGCAATCTCCATAAGCTCAATGGCCGCCCTAGGTTCAGGACCCATTAAATTCTTGCAGATATGTTGAGTGATTGATTCA
>ERZ778018.468-NODE-468-length-60299-cov-357.451846_pt1 | contig 60299 bp, 67 predicted proteins | sample MGYA00375748_ERZ778018 | MGnify/ENA primary metagenome ERZ778018 (study PRJEB29350, sample SAMN05509839) | bioreactor metagenome | biome: bioreactor; material: wastewater | place: South Africa: University of Cape Town | collected 2014-04-22 ... | reverse complement strand
TGGCATTCGAGGCCGGCAGCACCACCGCGCTGATCGGCAGCAGCGGTTCGGGCAAGTCCACCGTGCTGCGCCTGCTGCTGGGGCTCGAGCGCAGCGACAGCGGCTGCGTGCGCGTGGACGGCCGCGCCCTGCAGCCGGCCGACATCCTCGCCTTGCGCCGTCGCGTGGGCTACGTGATCCAGGACGGCGGGCTGTTTCCGCACCTCACCGCCATGGGCAACCTCGGCCTGCTGCCGCAGCACCTGGGCTGGGCGCCGCAACGCATCCGCGAACGAGCGCAGGCGCTGGCGCAGCTCACCCGGCTGCCGTCGGACGCGCTGGCGCGCTACCCGGCCGAACTCTCCGGCGGCCAGCGCCAGCGCGTGGCGCTGATGCGCGCGCTGATGGTCGACCCCGACGCCTTGCTGCTGGACGAACCGCTGGGTGCACTGGACCCGATCGTGCGCCACGAATTGCAGGAGCAGTTGCAGCGCATCTTCGGCGAACTGGGCAAGACGGTGATCGTCGTCACCCACGACCTGGCCGAGGCGGCCTGGTTCGCCCCCCGGCTGGTGCTGCTGCGGCGCGGCGCGGTGGTGCAGGACGGCAGCTACGCGGATCTGCGCGACCGCCCGGCCGACGACTTCGCGCGCCAGTTCGTGCAGGCGCAACGCGCGCTGCCGGCCACGCCATGACCGGCATGCCTGCCCGCATCGCCATCGTGCTGCTCGCCGGCCTGCTGCCGGTGCTGGCGATCGCGCAACCGGTGCGGATCGGCTCCAAGCAATTCACCGAGTCGGTGATCCTGGGCGAGATCGCGCGACTGGCCGCACGCGATGCCGGCGTCCAGGCCGTGCACGAGCGCGAGCTGGGTGGCACCCGCATCCTGTGGAAGGCCCTGCAGCAGGGCGACATCGACGCCTACCCCGAGTACACCGGCACACTGACCCACGAGCTGCTGCAAGACGTGCCGGCCGACGCCGACATCGCCACCTTGCGCGCCCGGCTGAAACCGCTGGGCATCGGCATCACCGACCCACTCGGTTTCGACAACACCTACGCGATCGGCATGCGTCAGGACGAGGCGGCGCGACTGGACATCCGCCGCATCTCCGACCTGCGCGCGCACCCGTCGCTGCGCTTGGGCTTCTCCAACGAGTTCATGGACCGCGGCGATGGCTGGCCGGGTTTGCGTCGCGCCTATGCCCTGCCGCAAACGAAGGTCAGCGGGCTGGATCACGTGCTGTCCTACCGCGCGGTGGCCAGCGGCGCGGTGGATGCGATCGACCTGTACAGCACCGACGCGGAGATCCCCTACTACCACCTGCGCACCCTGCCCGACGACCGCCACTACTTCCCGCGCTACCAGGCGGTGTTCCTCTATCGGCTGGCGCTGGAGCGGGACGAGCCCGCCTTCGTCGCCGCCCTGCGCCGCCTCGCCGGCCGCATCGACGAGCAGGCGATGCGCACGATGAATGCCGCGGTGAAGCTCGACGGCCGCCGCGACAGCGCGGTGGCCGCCGACTTCCTCGGCACCCGCGTCGAGGCGGGGCGGCGCGGCCTGTGGCAGCGGCTGCGCCAGCGCAGCGTGGAGCACATCGAGCTGGTGGCGAGCTCGCTGGGCCTGGCGCTGGCGCTGGCGATCCCGCTCGGCATCGTCGCCGCGCGTCGGCGCCGGCTGGGGCAACTGGTGATCGCGGCCACCGGCGTGCTGCAGACGGTGCCGTCGCTGGCGATGTTCGTGTTCATGATCCCGCTGCTGGGCATCGGTACCTGGCCGGCGGTGGCCGCGCTGTTCCTGTACAGCCTGCTGCCGATCGTGCGCAACACGCATGCCGGCCTGGCCGGCATCGCACCGGAACTGATGGAATCGGCCGCCGCACTGGGTCTGCCGCGGCGGATCAGGCTGCGCCGGATCGAACTGCCGCTGGCGATGCGCTCGATCCTGGCCGGCATCAAGATCGCCGCCGTCATCAACGTGGGCACCGCCACCCTGGCCGCGCTGATCGGCGCCGGCGGCTACGGCCAGCCGATCCTCACCGGCATCCGGCTGGACAGCATCGCGCTGATCCTGGAAGGCGCGATCCCGGCCGCGGTGCTGGCGTTGCTGGTGCAAGGGTTGTTCGAACTGGTCGAGCGGCGGCTCACGCCGCGCGGGCTGCGGCTGCAGGCGCGGCAGTAGTCGATCGGGCGGCCACCTCGGCTATCCTGTGGCGGGTTCACCGCGAGGTTGCCGACATGCTTCGATTCCTGCTGTTGTCACTGGTTCTGGCCACTGCCCCGCTCACCGCGCACGCCGCCACGCCGGCCGAGGCCGCGCTGGCCAACCTGCCGAACGTATCGTTCCCGGCCCCGCACCGCGTGGCATCGGGCAGGCTGCAGGCCGATGACGTAGCCGCGCTGCAGCGCGCCGGCATCAAGCGGGTGATCGACCTCAGTGCCGACAGCGAGACGCCTGCCTTCGACGAGGCGGCTGCGATGCGCCAGGCCGGCATCGCCTATGCCAACCTGCCGATCCGCGGCGCCGGCGACCTGACCCGGGACAACGTGGTCCGTTTCGACCAACTGCTGCGCGATGCCGGCACGCAGGAGACCCTGGTGCATTGCGCCAGCAGCAACCGGGTCGGCGCGATGATCGCGCTGCGCGCCGCCCTGATCGACGGCCAATCGAGCGAGGCGGCGCTGGCGGAAGGCCGTCGCTGGGGCATGAAGAGTCTGGAGCCGGCCGTGCGCGAACGTCTGCAGGCATGGTCGGCCACGCCCGCATCCGGCGGCACCACGCCGTAGGGCGGGCACGGCCCGCCGGCCGTTCCACAGCATGACGATGGCGGGCCGTGCCCGCCCTACGGCGCCGCTGCGGATCGGCTACCATGCGCGCCTTCATGTCCTGCGCGGCACCGTCCTGGCTCCGATTTCCCCATCGCCGTCCGTAACCTCATTGCCTGCACGCGCCGTGCTGCTGATGCTGGCCAGCGCCAGCTTGTTCGCGCTGATGGCGGTGTCGATCCGGTTCGCCTCGGCACAGTTGCATCCGTTCCAGATCACGTTCTTCCGCAGCGCGTTCGGCGCGCTGTTCGCGTTGCCGCTGCTGATCGGGCCGGGCTGGTCGCTGTTGCGCACGCCGCGGTTCGGCTTCTACGTGATGCGCTGCGTGCTGGGCATGGGCGGCATGCTGGCCGGCTTCTGGGCGATCGTGAACCTGCCGCTGGCCGAGGCGGTGGCGCTGTCGTATTCCTCGCCGCTGTTCGTCACCATCGGCGCGGTGATCTTTCTCGGCGAGATCGTGCGCCGGCGCCGCTGGAGCGCGGTGGTCGCCGGCTTCATCGGCGTGCTGGTGATCGTGCGCCCGGGCAGCGCCGCGTTCGCCCCGGGCAGCCTGGTCGCGCTGCTGGCGGCCGGACTCACCGGCGCGGTGACGATCAGCATCAAGTCGCTGACCGGCAGCGAGCCGGCCGACCGCATCGTGCTGCTGACCACCTTGCTGTGGGTGCCGCTGTCGCTGCCTGCGGCACTGTCGGTGTGGCAATGGCCGCACGCCGGCATCTGGCCGTGGCTGGTGCTGTCAGGCGCGCTGGGCACCGGCGGCCACTATTGCTGGACGCGCGCGCTGCGCCTGGCCGAGGCGTCGATGCTGGCGCCCTTCAGCTATCTGCAGTTGCTGATCGTGGCGGTGCTGGCGTGGTGGATCTTCGGCGAGGCGGTAGATCACTACACCGCGCTGGGCGCGGCCATCATCATCGGCGCCAGCCTCTACATCGCCCAGCGCGAGCACGCGCTGACGCGACAACAGCGCACAAGCACGCCGCAGGTCCGCGCGGAGCCGCCAATCTAGGCCTCCGCCGACCAGCGCCTCATTCGTCAGGGAGTGCCGGCAAGTCAGGCATGTTGGCCAGTTCGGCCAACATGTCGACCGCGGCCGGGGCGGGTTCGCTCGCCAGCGGCCAGCGGCCGATCACTTCATGGCTGGCCTGGCCGAAGAAGCTGCGGATCAGCACGAACTCCTCCGCGCGCCACCGGATCGGGTTGATCGATTCCTCGATCGCGTCGATCGCCGGCCCGTGCTGCAAGGCCACGTGCGGATGGAAAATGGAGACGCCATTGACCTGCAATCCCTGCGCGCGCTGTGCGGCGGCGATCGCCTTGCGCAGCTCCAGCGCCGCCGCGGCGGTGACCGGGTCCGCGCACAGCACGAAGGGAAACTGCCCGCCGGTGGGGATGCAGCGCATGGCGGCGTCCAGCGTGATCGTGAACGCGTTGCCCCGCACCGCGGCGCCCGCGGCCAGCATGGCGCGCTCCGGCGACAGCTGCGGCCGTTCGGGCCGGCCCATCGGGCACAAGGCAAGGTGCAGGTTGTCGACCGACACCGGCACGCCACTGGCGCGCTGCGAGCGGCGAAAACGCGTGGCCACGTTGGCGATCTCCACGCGCGCGTGGCCGTCGGGGCGCACCGCGAAGAAATAATCGATGCCTGCGGCAAGTTCGGCGGGGGGCGTCGGGGTCAAGCCGGTACCTCCACGACAGTCGCTGTGACGAATGCTGTTCGCAACACCATACTCCGCGCCGCACAAGCCGGGTGTGATCCGCGTCGCCGGCCACGGCGTTCGCCAATGACCGGACCCGCTGCCGGCCATGCTGCCCGGCCCCTGACACCGGCTCAGCGCAGCTGGCTGTCCTTGCTGCCACGGCGGTTGTACAGGCTGGCGGCGCGCTCGCTGTCGCGCTCCTGCTGGCAGGCCACGCACAAGCGCACGCCGGGCACGGCGGCGCGGCGCGCCGCGGGGATCGGCGCTTCGCATTCCTCGCAATGGGTCAGGCCCGGGCCCTTGCGCAATTGCTGGCGCGCCCGCTGCACACCGTCGTTGACGGTGGCATCGATCTGATCCTGCACGGCGCCGTCGCCGGCCCAGCCGGTTGCCATGGTGCTGCCTCCGCGAAGCAGGGTCGCGGGCAGGCCGCTCAGTGCGCCTTCGCCCGCAAACCCTGGATATATCCAAGCTCAGCCAACGACTTGGGTTCGCCGGGCACGAGTTTCAAGCAACCCTGGTAGGCCCCGGTCGCCTCGTCGAGGCGATGCAGCTCAACCAGCGCGTAGCCCTGGCCGCGCAGGGCCACGCACTTCAAGCGGACGGCATCTTCGGGGGTGGCGCCACTGATCTCCGCATCGCCCTCCGCTTCCTCGTACAGGGCCAGCATCTTCTCCCAGTCACCGCTGCGCTGGTAGGTGAACGCGAGCTCGCTTTTGTACTTGCTGTCCATCGGCGACAGGGCCAGGGCCTTCTCCAGCTCGGCGCGCGCATCGGCATAGCGGGCCATCTCGCTGTAGGCGTAGCCGCGCGCCCAGTACGCCTGCGCCCAAGCCGGGCCGATCACCTGCACGGGCACGTCGGCCTTGCCGTTGACCGCCTTGGCGCCCATGCCGGCGTAGGTCAGCGCATCGACCATGCCACGGGCGCAGAACACCTTGCCCGGCTTGCCCGCGTACATCGCCTCGTACTTGCTGACGACTTCGGTCAGCGGCCCGTCGATCGCCAGCTGGATCTTGCCCGCCTCGATCATCTTCAACGCGTCGAGCACTTTCTGTTCGTCGGCATCGGCAACCTGCTTGCCCGCCTCGTCGAGCGACAGGGTGATGGTACTGTCCGGCTTGACCGCGGCGTGCGGCGCGCAGCCGGCCAGCGTGAACGCGGCGAGCAGTGCCGCGCCGGCGAAGAGTCGTTTCATGGCATTCCCCCGAAATGATTCAGGGCGAGGATAGCCGAAGCGGGCCTGCGTCCATTGGCAGCAGGGCCAGACCGTCGGGAAGTGCCAGAATGGGCCATTCACCCACGCCAGGAGAACGCGTCGTGAGCACGCCATCGCCCGCCACTACCGAGCAGCCTGCGCTGCGCAGCGACGAGAGCGTCGCCAAGCAGCTGTTCCTGGGCAACATCCTGGAAGAGAACCTGTTCCCGTACCCGCAGATCCGCGCACGCGACCGCGAGATGCTGGGCGCGATGACCGACGCGATCGACCAGTTCCTCGCCGACAAGACGGCCGAACTGAAGCAGTACGACCGCGACGCCGAACAGCCGGCCGAGTTCATCCAGGCGCTGCGCGAGATGGGCCTGTTCGGGCTGATCATCCCCGAGCAATTCGGCGGCATGGAGCTGTCCAACGGCGCCTACGCGCGCGTGCTGGGCCAGACCTCCAGCCACGACAGCTCGGTCTCGCTGACCATCGGCGCGCACAGCTCGATCGGCATGAAGGGCCTGCTGCTGTTCGGCACCGACGAGCAGAAACAGCGCTACCTGTCGAAGCTGGCCACCGGCGAGATGATCGCCGCGTTCTGCCTCACCGAGTCCGGCGCCGGCTCCGACGCCGCCTCCATCCGCACCAAAGCGACGCGCAACGGCGACGGCAGCTGGACGCTTTCCGGCGAGAAGATCTGGATCACCAACGGCGGCATCGCCGACTTCTACACCGTGTTCGCGCGCACCGACACGCCCGAGGGCAAGATCACCGCGTTCATCGTCGAGGCGAAGTGGCCCGGCGTCAGCCACGGCCCGCACGAGGACAAGATGGGCATCCGCGCATCGAGCACCACCACGGTCGCATTCGCCGATGTGCGGGTGCCGGCGGAGAACGTGCTCGGCCCGGTCGGCAAGGGTTTCAAGGTGGCCATGAGCATCCTGAACTCGGGCCGCACCGGCTTGGGCGGCGGCGCGGTCGGCGGCATGCGCTCGCTGATCCGCCTCGCCTGCGCGCAGGCGAAGGAGCGCAAGCAGTTCGGCCAGCCGATCGCCGAGTTCGGCCTGGTGCGCGAGAAGATCGCGCAGATGACGGTGGACTGCTTTGCCGCCGAGAGCGCGGTGTGGATGGTGGCGCACCTGATCGACGGCGGCGGCAGCGACTACTCGGTCGAGGCGGCGATGAGCAAGGTGTTCGCCAGCGAGGCGGTGCAGCGCGCCTCCTACGAGGCGCTGCAGATCGCCGCCGGCAACGGCTTCATGCGCGAATTTCCGTACGAGCAGATCACCCGCGACACGCGCATTTTGTCGATCTTCGAGGGCACCAACGAGATCCTGCGCCTGTACGTCGCGCTGTCCGGCCTGAAGGGCGTGGGCGCGGGCCTTTCCGAGCTGAAGGCCGCGGTGGGCGACATCTTCAACGACCCGATCAAGGGCTTCGGCGTGCTCGGCAGCTACACCGGCCGGCGCATGCGCGAGGCCACCGGCTACGGCATCGACCGCATCGCGCACGAGCTGTCGCCGCGGCTGCGCAAGGTCGCCGCCACCTACGAGAAATACACGGTGGAGCTGTCCAAATCCTCCGATGCGCTGCTGCGCCGCCATGGCAAGAAGGCGGCCGACATGCAGCACGCGCAGAAGCGCCTGGCCGACATCGCGATCGACCTGTTCGTCGGCCTGTGCGTGCTGTCGCGCGCCGACAGCCTGGCGCAGCAGTCGCATCCGGCCGCCGAGGAAGCCATGAGCATCGCCGAGGTGTTCGCGCGCCAGGCGCGCCGCCGCATGGCGCGCAACGTGCGCGGGTTGGAGCGCAACGAGGACGCGGCGATCGAGCAGCTGGCCGGCGCGGTGCTCGCGCATGACGGCTACCTGTGGGACGTGATCTGAAACCCGACCAAGGAAAACCCGCCATGAGCATCCCCACCGTCCGCGCCAGCACCGGCAGCGCGCCGTACGCGGTCGATTTCACCGACGACCAGGGCAACCGCTGGCACGCCGACGAGCCGCTCGAGGAAGGCGGCGCCAACACCGGCCCGGCGCCGCACCGGCTGCTGCTGTCCGCGCTGGGCGCCTGCACCGCGATCACGCTGCAGATGTACGCATCGCGCAAGCAGTGGCCGCTGCAGCACGTCGACGTCGAGCTCGCGTTCAATCCCGACGGCTCGCCCGAGTCGGGCAACGACATCACCCGCGTGATCACCCTGCGCGGCGATCTGGATGACGAGCAACGCGAGCGCCTGCTGCAGATCGCCAACAAGTGCCCGATCCACAAGGTGCTGACCGGCGAGGTACGCATCGCCTCGCGACTCGGCAATTCCCCTTGACACGTCGATGCCGCGGCTTGGGCCGTGCTTCGACAGGTGGCCGTGTCGGCGTCACGCACGCCGCAAACACGGCCGCCCGGACGGCCGTTCCGGGACAGGCATCGCAGGGCCCACCACGACCTCCCCCGCCACCGTGCATTGACACCGCTGCCGATACGGCGTAGACGGGCTTGGACGTGGCGCTTTCCGGGGAGAGAACGACCATGATCTTCCAGAACGTGATCTGGGCCATCACGCTGACGGGGATGGGGCTGGTGGCACTGGGCTTCGTCTATGCCATCACCCAGGCCGGCAGGCCGGCCGAAGCCGCCGAGGCCGCACGCGTCAACCGACGTTCCATCACCTTGCGCCGCGGACTGTTCCTGGCGCTGCTGCTGCTTGGCATCGGGATCGCCTGGGCCAGCCTGCGGCCCTTTCCCATCCCGCCGCAGCACGCACCACTGCAGGCAACGCAGGTGGTCGACGTGATCGGCCACCAATGGACCTGGGACGTCAGCCAGACGCACTTGAAGGTGGGTGAACCGGTTGAGTTCCGGGTGACCGCCAGCGACGTCAACCACGGCTTCGCGATCTACGCACCTGACGGCCGCATCGTCACCCAGACCCAGGCGATGCCCGGATTCACCAACAAGATCCTCTACACGTTCGACACCCCGGGCACCTACCGGATCATGTGCCTGGAATACTGCGGCGTCGCACACACCGGGATGACAACCGAACTCGAGGTTGCTGCCGCGGGGGACAAGCCATGAGCTCGCTCGAACTTTACCCGCTGGACGAGAGGCTGCCACGCGGCGAACGCGTGATGTTCAACCTCTACATGATCACCGCCTTGCTGCTGTTCGTGCTGATGATGCTGCTCGGCCTGACCATGCGCATGACCCAGGCCGAGTGGACACCGGTCCTGGCCGGCATGTTCTACAAGATCATGACGATGCACGGGGCCGGCATGGTCGGCACCATGAGCCTGGCCAGCACCGCCGTCATGTGGTTCTTCCTGCGCAAATACGTGTCGTTGCACCTGTGGGCGTTCGTGAGCAACTACGTGCTGTTCATGCTGGGCGCGCTGTGCATCATCTGGGCGGTGTTCATCGGCAACTTCGCCAGCGCATGGACCTTCCTCTACCCGCTGCCGGTGCACTCGATGGGCCTGTGGAGCAGCGGCGCAGCCGCCGCCTTCATGATCGGCTACCTGCTGATCGGCGTGGGCATGCTGCTGTTCTACCTTGACGCCGCCGCGGCGATCATTCGCCGCTACGGCAACCTGGGTCGCGGACTGGGCCTGCAATGGCTGTTCGGCGGCACGATCGACCCGACCCATCCCAAGGCCGTCGTGGCCGGCACCATGGTGATCATCGCCAACTCGCTCGGCATCCTGGCCGGCGCGGTGGTGCTGGTGATGTGCCTGATCAACCTCTACGACCCCGAGATCACGCTCAACGCGCTGGTGGTGAAGAACCTGATCTACTGGTTCGGCCACATGATTATCAACGCCACCATCTACATGGGCGTGATCGCGGTCTACGAACTGCTGCCGCGCTACACCGGCAAACCCTACGGGATCTCGCGGCCGTTCCTGTGGTCGTGGGCGGTGAGCACGGTGTTCGTGATCATCGTGTTCCCGCACCACCTGCTGATGGATTACGCCGAGCCGCGCTGGATGCTGGTGATGGGCCAGATCATTTCCTACGCCGCCGGTTTCCCGGTGTTCCTGGTGACCGCGTACGGCGTGCTGACCAACATCCACCGCTCCGGGCTGCGCTGGAAGATGCCCTCGATGCTGGCCGTGCTGGCGCTGTTCGGCTGGGCCGCGGGCATCGTGCCGGCGATCATCGACGGCACCATCAGCGTCAACCGGGTGATGCACAACACGCAGTGGGTGCCGGGACACTTCCACTTCTACCTGCTGCTGGGCGTGTTGCCGATGATCCTCACCCTGCTCTACCACGTGGTCGGCAGCCGCCGGCGCGCGCCGGTCAACAGCGGCGCGGATCGTACCGGACTGTTCCTGTACGTCGCCGGCGGCATCAGCTTCTGCATGGCGTTCCTGTACGCCGGCCACGTCAGCGTGGCGCGGCGCTTCGCCGTGCACCTGCCGGAATGGGTGCCGACCGACCGCGTCGGCTCGGTCGCGGCGATGGTGTTGATCCTGGGCATGCTGGTGTTCGCGGTGCGCATCATCGTCGGCCTGCTCAAGGCACCGGCCGATGCCGATCCTTCGCACCCTGCTGGCTAGCGGACTGCTGCTCGTGCTCGGTGGCGCCGCGCTGACGGTCGCCACCGACGGCTTCCAGGCGTTCACCAGCGAAACTGCGCGCCGCCTCGCGGTGCGGCGCGACCCGCCGCTGGTACCGGCGGTGCTGCTGGAAACCCAGTCCGGCGCGCGGCTCAACCTGGCCGACCTGCGCGGTCGCTGGGTACTGGTCGACTTCGTCTACACCCGCTGCCTGAGCTGGTGCCTGGCGCTGGGCGGAGAGTTTGCGCAACTGCAGGATCAACTGGATGCACCGCTGGCCGAAGACAAGCTGGTTCTGCTCAGCATCAGCTTCGATCCGGCGCACGACACCCCTGCGGAACTGTCCGCCTACCAGGAGCGCTTTCGCAGCCGCGGCCACGGCTGGATCGCCGCCCGGCCGATGAGCGATGAAGGCTCGCGCCAGCTGCTGCGCACGTTCGGCGTCACCGTGGTGCCGGACGGGATGGGCGGCTACGTGCACAACGCCGCGATCCACGTAGTCGACCCGCAAGGGCGGCTGGTGCGAATACTCGACACCGGCAACACGCAGACCGTGGCACAAACCGTGCGCGACGACATCGAACGATGATCGCCCACTGGCCACGCCTGGCTCCGAGTACGGCCGCCGTGCTGTTCGCAGCCCTGCTGCTGCCACCGGCACGGGCGTGGCTGGAAGGCCGCATGAGCTTGCAGATGCTGGTGCAGATACCGCTGTTGATCGGCACCGGTTGCCTGCTGGGCGGCGCGTTGCCGCCGCGAATCGCCGCAGGCATCGCGCGCTGGAACCGCCACGGCATCACCAGCCTGGTGCTGGCCACCCTGGCCGGCATGTTCTGGATGCTGCCGCGCTCGCTGGATGCGGCGGTCAGCGAACCATGGATGGCGTTCGCGAAGTTCACCAGCGTGCCCTTGCTGATCGGGCTGCCGCTGGGCCTGGGCTGGCCGCGCATGGGCTTCGTGGTGCGTGGCGTGTTCCTGCTCGAACTGATCGCCACGTTCTTCCGGCTGGGCTGGTTGTACCTGGTTTCGCCGGTGCGCCTGTGCAACAACTACCTGCTCGACGACCAGCAGCGCTCGGGCATGGCCATGCTGGTGATCGGCGGCCTCGTGCTGGCCGGCGCGGCCATCAAGCTGGTGTGGGGGCGTTTCGACCGGCAGTGAGCGGGCACCGCGGCTCCATCAGGCCCGCTGCGGCGCACGCAACCGGCGCAGCGAGTGACGGGTTATCGCGATCTCGCGCCAGTCATCGGCCGGCGCCCCCAGCGCCGCCTCCTGCTGTTTCTCGACCAGCGCGATGCGCAGGCCGCTGCCTTGCAGCGAGCGGGCAAAGCACAGGCCGGCTGATCCGCACGCCATCGACGTCAGCCGCCGCAACCGCCGCAGCAGATCGACGGCAGTTGCACTACCTGTGCCGGCGTCACCGCCCAGCCGAGCTGGCGCAACACTTCGATCAGGTCCGTCGCGGACGCCGCCGCGGACACGCGCATCACCAGGCCGCTCATGTCCAGGTCGACCACGGCGGTCGGGTCGACGTTGAACAAGGCGTCCTGCACCACCACCGGCTCGGGCGACCCGCCGGTCAGCGCAATGTGGAATTCCATGGGATACCTCGCTTCACCGGCATGTGTGCGGTGCTGTCGGGACCGATGCTGGCCCGCACTGCGCGGTGACGCCTTGACTCCAGTCAAGTCCCGTCACGGCGAACGATCCGCGCCACGTCCCGCGCGCGACGCCGGTCTGCAGCAAATTGCCGCAGGCCTCGGCGCGGCAGGCTCGGCGGCGACGCGGGAGCTTCGGGTTCGACGCGCCCCATGCCGGGTATCGGTCGCCCGGGATCACGCACAGCGCCTCCCGGAAACCAGACCGACGTGGCTGGATAGACAGCATCCATGCCGGGCTGACCAGATCAGGGTTTCCGTACTCGCCGCTTCCCCTTTTGGGGCCTGGCTCCGGATTCCCTGCCCGTTGCCCTCGTCCTCATTGCTTCTTGCGCGAATCCAGCACGCCCTGCAGCAGGCTGTTCAGGGCATCCTGCTTGCCGGATTTGCTCGCCGGCCGGGTCTCGGCTGCCGGGCTGTTGCGGCTGGCGTCACCGCCCAGCAAGCCGGCGACGGCCGAAGGATCGAGCTTGAAGCTGGGCGCGCTCGCGGTGCCGCCGACGTGCACGCCGACGCCATGTTCGGACGCGCTGCCGAGCACGCCGCCGAGCAGGCGCCCGGCCTTCGAATTGCGCAGCAGGCCGGCGGATGCCTGGTCACCGCCGGCCATCGCCTGATCGAGCTTGACCAGCATGTTGAAATCGAGCCGGCCGTCGGCAGCCATGCCGCCCTTGCCGGTGAAGCTGCCCAGCTCGGCGATCTCTGCGCTGGCCGGCTCGGCGTGGATGCCGGAGGGTGCGATCTTAAGCGTCGCGGCGGCGTGCCGGATCACCGTGTCCCGCGGTGCCTTGATGCCCGCCAGCGACAGCACCCCGCCGAGTTTCGAGCCCAGGCTGTAGCCGGCCAGGCGCGAGTCGTCGAGGGTTACCGGGCCGCTGATCACCAGCGCGTCGAGCGGGCCGCGCGCGCGCAGGTCCACGCCCACGCTGCCGCCGCTGAGGCGCGAATCCTTCGGCAGCACCACGCCGAACACCGGCAGCAACGGCTGCAGGTCGTCGACCGGCAACGCCTTGCCGCGCAGGCGCAGGTCCAGGGCGATCACCTTGCCGCGGTTGTCGAAGCTGCCGTCCACGGCGAGCTTCGCGCCGCCGCTGCCCAGCGTGCTGTTTTCGATGCGGCCGGTGCCGTCGAGCAATCGGTAGCTGGCCTGGTAGTCGATGCGCAGCGGCTGCGGCGACGGCGAACCGGACGCCACCAGCTTGAGCCGGCGCGCGTCGATGCCGCCCTTCGACGTCAGTACGCCCTTCGCCGAGCTGATCCGCGAGTCGATATCAAGCACGCCGCCGACGCCGTCGGCGCTGCTCATCAGGCCGGCGCCGACCAGGTCCAGCCCCTGCATCACCAGATGCGCCTCGACCGGCGTCAGCAGTGCGTCCTTCGCGTCCCATGGGCCGAGCGTGCCATCCAGTTTCAGGCTGCCGCCGCCGGCGATGTCGGCGCTCATCGAAAACGGAAACGCCGCACCGAGGCCCACATGGTCGGCGCGCAAATCCACTTTCCGATAGCTGCGCGCATCGCCGGCCGCGCGCTGCAGGTCGATGCGACCATCCGCGATCCGCAACGGGTCGACACTGAACGCGGGCGGTGGAGCCGACGAGGCACTGGCGGCGGGTGTCGCCGCCGTGCCGGCGCCGAAGTGGGAGAAGTTCCACTGGCCGGCACGATTCTGCAGCAGGCGCACCACCGGCTGGTCCAGCGTCAGCGAGGTGATCTGCACCTGCCTGTGCAGCAGCAACGGCCACAGCTTCACGCCAAGCTGCAACGATTTCGCGCTGACGAACGGCTTGTCGCCGAACGCCGGATCATCGCCGATGCGGATCTCGTCGGCATCCAGCGAGCCGGACCAGATCGAAACGTGCAACTGGCCCAGCGTCACCTCGCGGCCGAGCGCCTGCCCCAGGCTGGCCTGGATCTGCGGACGGAAGTGGTTGGCGTCGACCAGCAGCAAGGCGCCGCCCGCCACGATCAACACCAGCAGCACCAGGCCGAGCAAACCGAGCAGCAGGCGTTTCATGACCGTCACCTCGCGCAATTCCGTCGTGTGCCGATACTAGGAGCGTCGAGCTTCACCTGTCGATTCCGCGCGCCTTCGTTCGTCGCCTTCGCGTACCCTCCCCTATCAGGTGTCCCACGATGACCCTCAAGCTCTACGCCCACCCCTTCTCCTCCTACTGCCAGAAGGTGCTGATCGCGCTGTACGAGAACGACATCGCGTTCGAATGGCGCGTACTCACGCCGGATGACGCGGCCACCGACGCCGAGTTCACCGCGCTGTGGCCGATCCGGCGCATGCCCCTGCTGCGCGACGGCGAACGCACGGTGATCGAATCGAGCATCATCATCGAGTACCTCGACCGGCATTACCCCGGCGCCGCGCCGCTGATTCCCTTCGACGTCGACACCGCACTGGAGGCGCGCGCGATGGACCGCTGCTTCGACCTCTACGTGCAAACCCCCGTGCAGAAGATCGTGTTCGACAGCCTGCGCCCCGCCGCCGACCGCGACCCCAGCGGCGTGAACGAGGCACGCGCGAGGCTGGATACCGCCTACGCCTGGCTGGACCGGAAACTCGCCGGCCGCCACTGGGCCACCGGCGGCGATTTCAGCCTCGCCGACTGTTCTGCCGCGCCCGCGCTGTTCTACGCCGACTGGACCCATCCCATTCCGGCGGACTTCGCCAACGTGCTGGCCTATCGGCAACGCCTGCTCGCGCGCCCTTCGTTCGCCCGGGCGGTGGACGAGGCGCGGCCCTACCGCTCGTACTTTCCGCTCGGCGCACCCGACCGCGACTGAGAGCCGCATCCCGCCGGATTGCCCGCAGCGGGACAACAGACATTCGGCTCATGCGCGGCGCGCCCGGCGCCCCTTCCACGCGTAACCGATCCCCAGCAGCACGAACCACACCGGACTCGCAATCAGCGCCTCGCGCGTATCCGGCTGCAGGCTCAGCAGTACCAGCACGAACACGAAGAACGCCAGGCACACCCAGCACATGAACACGCCGCCGGGCATCTTGTAGATCGACGCCTCGTGCAATTGCGGGCGCTTGCGCCGATAGGCCATGTAGGCAAACAGGATCAGCGACCACACGAACATGAACAGCACCGCTGACACCGTGGTGACCAGGGTGAAGGCGGTGACGAGGTCCGGAATCAGGTAGATCAGCGCCGCACCCAGCAGCAGGCAGAAGCAGGAGAACAACAGGCCCAGCGATGGCACCGCAGCGCGCGACAGCCGACCGAACGTCTTCGGCGCATGCTTTTCTTCGGCCAGGCCGTACAGCATGCGGCTGGTGGAGAAGATGCCGCTGTTGGCCGACGAAGTGGCCGAGGTCAGCACCACGAAATTGATCAGGCTCGCCGCGGCCGGGATGCCGGCCAGCACGAACAGCTCCACGAACGGGCTCTTGCTCGGCTCCACCAGACGCCACGGCGTGACCATCATGATCGCCAGCAATGCCAGCACGTAGAAGATGATGATGCGGATCGGAATCGAGTTGATCGCCTTGGGCAGGTTGCGCTGCGGGTTGGCGGTTTCCGCGGCGGTGGTGCCGACCAGCTCGATGCCGACGAAGGCAAACACCGCGATCTGGAAGCCGGCGAAGAAGCCGCTCATCCCCTGCGGAAAGAAGCCGCCGTCGTTCCACAGATTGGCTACCGTCGCCCGATGCCCGCTGGGTGAGGTGAAGCCCCAGGCGACCAGCGCGAAGCCGGTGATGATCAGCGCGATGATCGCCACGATCTTGATCAGCGCGAACCAGAACTCCATCTCGCCGAACAGTTTCACCGTGACCAGGTTGAGGCTGAGCAGCAGCAGCACGCACAGCACCGCCGGAATCCACGGCGCCAGCTCCGGGAACCAGAACTGTGTGTACGCCGCGATCGCGATGACGTCGGCGATCGCGGTGATGATCCAGCAGAACCAGTAGGTCCAGCCGCAGAAGAAGCCGGCCCACGGCCCGAGCAGGTCGGTGGAGAAGTCGATGAAGGACTTGTACTGGAGGTTGGACAGCAGCAGCTCGCCCATCGCGCGCATCACGAAGAACAGCATCACGCCGATGATCAGGTAGACCAGCAGGATCGACGGCCCGGCCAGGCTGATCGTCTTGCCCGACCCCATGAACAGGCCGGTACCGATCGCGCCGCCGATGGCGATCAGTTGCAGGTGTCGGTTGGAAAGGCTTCGGCGCAGGTGATCGGGCTGTTCCGGCGAGACGGTCATGCGGCGGGCCTTTGTGTGCGAAAGGCGACAACATACAGAAAACCGGAGCCCGCGTGCACTCCCGGATCACGCGCCCCGTGCGATCAAGCGAGCGGCCAGCGCCCGAGCCGAACGTGGCGCGTCTTGCCCAGCAGACTGTGCACCAGCACGAACTCGTCGACGCGCCAGCGGATCGGCGACACCGCCTCGGCGGCCACCTTGCGTGCGTCGTAAGCCAGGGTGACGTGGGGTTCGAAACCGATTCCTGCCGGCGCCACGCCCGCCTCGCGCAGCTGCGTTTCGAGATCCGCCTGGAAGGCGCGCAGCGGCGCATTGCCGCCCTCGGCGCGCAGCACGAACGGCAGCTTGTCGCGCCGGCCATCGAAACTGGCCACGCGGTCGAACGCCACGTCGAAAGGCGCGGCCCGTACCCGCGCGGCCGCCTTCATCGTGGCATCCACCACGCCCGGCGGCAGCCCGGCCCAATCGCCCAGGTGAAGCAGGGTGACGTGCAGCCGCTCGGGCAGCAGCGGCTTGCCGCGCAAGCCGTGGCGGGCGCATTGCCCGGCGGCGAGCGCACTCAGTTGCGCCACCGTCGCCGGGTCGGGAAACACCGCCAGGAACAGCCGATCCGTGGCTGCGGCAGGGGCGAAACCCGGGAATGAGGCCTGCGTCGTCATGTCATTCTCGCGTCGACGGAAGAAAGCCCTGCCCGCGCATCGCTAAGGCAACGCCGGAATCGCCAGACTTCGCTCGGGATCGCCGCTGGCGCCGGTGCGCAGGCCCGGCGGGATGTGCCCGACATCGCCCACCGAGATCACCTTGAACGTACCGTCGGCCTCCACCCGGATGCGCGTGATGCTGGCATTGCCCACCGACATCTCCAGCCACGCCTGCGGATCGACACCCAGCGCGCGCACCACCATGTTGCGGATCACGTTGCCGTGGCAGACCATCAGGTCGGTCTGCTCATGACCGGATGCGGGCTTGAAATAGCGCGCGAACAGGCGATCGAACTGCGCCTTGCAGGCGGCCAGATCGGCCGGCTTTTCCTTCGCCATGATCGCGGCCCGGCGCGTCGGCGGCGTGCACTCGGCCAGGTCGTCGACCACCTCGAAGCGACGCGCCGGGAAGTCCTCGCCGATCAACGCCGCCGTATCGCGCGCCCGCTGCACCGGGCTGACATACATCGCATCGAAACGCGTCGGCAACCCGGCCAGCCGCGCACCCGCCAGATGCGCCTGCGCCACCCCGAGCGGCGCCAGCTGCGGCCCCAGCTTCGGATCGGCTTTCGCATCGGGCAGGTAATAGCCATGGCGCACCAGCACGATGGTGCGGGCAGCCGGCGCCGCCACATCGGCCGCGTGCAACGGGGCGATCAGCAACACCAGGCACAACCAGGGGAGCAGCCTTTTCATCACGAGCCATCCTGCAGCGGGTGTGGCGTCGAATGGTACCCGGTGCACGTCGTCATTCCCGTGCACCGGCATCCATGGCCATGCATGGGGCCATTCCTTCAACGCAGTCCCACCGTGCCCTCGGCAGCCTTGACCAGCTTCGCCGGGTCGTAACCCACGCCATCCTTGAACACGAGGGTGACGTTCTCGATGTCCTTGATGCGCTCCGCCGGGTTGCCCCTGACCAGCACCAGGTCAGCCGCCTTGCCCACGTCGATCGAGCCGATCTCCTTTTCCACGCCCATGAAACGCGCGCCGTTCAAGGTGGCGATCCGGATGGCCTGCACCGGCGTGAGGCCCGCCTCCACCAGCAGCTCCACCTCACGCTGGTCGCCATAGCCCGCGATCACGCCACCGTAGCCGGTGGGATCGAGGCCGGCGAGCAGGGTGCCACCGGCCTCGACGAAGGCGCGTTCGAAAGCCATCTCCAACTTGAACGCCTGCGGCCACGGGGAATCCTTCATCGCCGCGACGCGCTCGCGCGCCTTCAGGTATTCGACGCGGGCCTGCGGCAACATCGCGTCCAGCACCCGCGCACCCTGCGGCGCGCGGCCGGGCACGAAAGTCTCGAACACCGGCAGCGTGGAGGTCACCGCAACGCGCTTCGCCACCAGATGCTTGATCAGCGCCCGGATTTCCGAGCCGTCGACCTTCAGCGTCGCCAGGTGCGCCACCGCGGCCTTGGTGTCCGGACACACATCCGGCTGCTTGCCGGGGCTGAACTCGGTGTCCACAAACAAGCCGTGCTCGAGATCGTCGATGCCGAGATCCGCCGCTTCGGTGAAGCCGATCGAACACAGGTGGCCGGTCACCTTGATGCCGCGCGCATGCGCCGCCGCGATCGCCGCCGACAACTCGGCGCGGGTGATGTGCATGTACGCCTTGAACGACGTCGCACCCTCGTCCATCCAGTAGTTCACCGTATCGCGCGCGTCGGCGGCATCTGCCAGCTCGTGCATCTGCGGCGTGAAGCTGCCCTTGCCTTCCAGATACGGCCCGGTGGTGTGCATCTTCGGCCCCGGAATACGGCCCGCGTCGATCGCCTTCTTCAGCGCCAGGTCGGTGTAGGGCTCGGTGCTGCCGGTGGTGCGGATGGTGGTGACGCCGCCGGCGAGGTACAGCTTGGGAAAACTCGACGCCTGCTCCGGATAGATCGCCTCCTTTGCCGCGGGATTCACCTTGGGCGCGGGATAGAACATGTGGTCGTGCATGCCGACCAGGCCGGGGATCAGCGTCTGCCCGCCGCCGTCGATGACCGTCGCGCCCTCGGGCAAGGTCACGTGGCGCCCGACCGCCGCGATGCGCCCGTCGCGCAGCAACACCGTCTGGTTCTCCCGGGCGGGCGTGCCGTGGCCGTCGATCACCCGCACGTGGGTGATCGCCAGCAGTGGCTGGGCGTGCACGACATAAACCTGCGCCGGAGACGACAACACCGGCATGGCGGCCCGGGCCGGCGACGCGGCCCCGAACGCGGCGCAGACCACAACCAGGGCGAACGCCCGCACTGTACCCATGCCACGAAGATTCGACGAACGATGCATGACTGCCCCCGGTTTGCGTGATGCACGGTTCCACTCGACCGCGCCGGGCGGAATGTACGCCCAGCGCCGCCGCCGGGGAATGGCTTGCCGCGACCAATTTGTCATGTATATTGACTGTCAAGTAAACGGACTAGTGAGCCGCCATGTCCCGCATACCTCACTGGCACGAGCAAGTCGTGACGCCGGCCCTGCTCCGCCACGCGCGAACCATTTACGGCACGGCCATGCGCCGGGCACTGGGCAACGCCGGCTATCACGATATTCCGAAGAACGGCCTGTACCTGATTGGCGGCATGGCACTCCACGAGCGCGGCGTGCCGCTGGGGGAACTGGTCCGGGAGTTGCGCGTGTCCAAGCAGGCCGCCAGCCAGCTCGTCGACGCACTGGTGGCGGGTGGCTACCTGCAGCGTGCCGCCGACGAAAACGATCGCCGCAAGCTGGTCGTGACCCTGACTCGACGAGGCCGCGCCGCCGCGGAGGTGCAGGCGAAAGCGCGCGAGCAGGTCGACGCCGAACTGCTTGCGCGTGTCGGTGCCCGCGCGGTCAGCACCACCCGCAGGACGCTCGCCGCCCTGATCGACCTCGGCCAGCCCGGCGAAAGTGGCCACCGACACGACTGAGCCGCTTGCTGGAACCTTTGCTCCAGCCCACCACCTGAGCGATGCCGCGCGGTTCGCGTACGTGTCGGCATCGCCCGTACCCGCCGGGCCTGGTACTGGGCCCACATCGATGGCCATCGACTGGCGATCGCGAGCCAACGCTTCTTCGACGGCCAGAGTGCGGGCCATTGCGCCGCGACCACCAGCCCGATCAGAACCGACCCCATCGCGCGGCATCATTGCCGCCCATTCGGGACACCGCCAAGGATGCTCTTCGTGCGCAAGGCGACATCCCTTTGGCTCACCTAAAATTCGCGGTGACGCTCGCACGGAATTTCTTGCCCGCGATTTCAGCGCATGAGCTCGCTCGCGGTGATACTCGGCTGCGTCGAGCCCGTTCGCTTCCTACAACACAGCCTCCAGCCCCTTGCGATCAATCAGGTTCAGCAGCTTCAGCGAAGGACCGCTGGGCTTCTTCTCGCCGATTTCCCACTTCTGCACGGTGGAAACGCTGGTGTTGAGCACGGCAGCGAAGACGGCCTGGCTGACCTTCGAATTCTCGCGGATCAGCTTGATCTTGCTTGCGTCAATGTCCGGCACGGCGAGATGGCTCAGCGCTTCGTACTCGTGCATGCGGCGCTTGCTGATCACACCAGCCCGATGCAGGCCTGTGGCCGTCTCGTGGACTTCGGCAAGAATGCGGCTCTTGCGGACTTTGTTAGTCATGGTCTACCTCCACAAGTTCGTCGGCTTCCAGCGCGGCGGCAAGAGCTTTGTCGTCCTGACCAAGAAGATCTGACGCCAGCTCCTGCAGCGCGCGAAGCTCATGCTTGTCGATATTGGCTCGTTCGTTCTTGCCGAAACCAAAGATGAAGTACCAGCGGTCGCCTCGATTGGTGGCGACGATGGTTCGTGCGCCTCCGCGCTTTCCACGGCCGGGCAAGGCAATCCGTTTCTTGACCAACTGTCCGCCGAGGTCGGCATCGATCAGTCCTGCCTCCATCTCGATCACCGACTGGAACAGATCAGGATCGGCCAGACCCGTCTTGCCCATCCAACGGCTGAACGTCCGTGTTCAGAAAATCCGTTTCATGGCTAAAACCATAGCACTTGGTGATATGGTTTTCATCTGCCCGTGGAGTCCTCGCATCAGTCAAAAAAGAAGCCCGCCATCGGCGGGCTTCTTCAGGCCAACGAGGTATCCCGTGCCCTACCCCAGCAACACCCGGTTCATCCGCTGCACGAATGCGGCGGGGTCCGGCAGCTGCGCACCGGCAGAAATCTCCGCCTGCTCCAGCAGCAGCGTAGCGAGATCGCGCGCCTTGTCCTCATCGGCCTCGTTCTCCACACGCTTGACCAGCGCGTGCGCCGGGTTGATCTCCAGCGTCGGCTTGCTCTCGGGCATGTCCTGCCCGGCTTCGCGCAGCAGACGCGCCAGGTGCGGGGCCATTTCGTAATCGGAGAGCGCCAGGCACGACGGCGAATCGGTCAGGCGGGCGGACACCTTCACCTCGCCCACGCGATCGCCGAGCAGGTCCTTGAGCTTCTTCAGCAGCGGCTCGGCCTCTTTCGTGGCCTCTTCCTGCTTTTTCTTGTCGGCCTCGTCCAGCGGTACCTCGCCCTTGGCCACGCTCTTGAGCTTCTTGCCTTCGTACTCGCTCAAGCTGCCGATCATCCATTCGTCGATGCGGTCGGACATCAGCAGCACTTCGATGTCCTTGGCCTTGAACGCTTCCAGCTGCGGGCTGCCGGCGGCGGCGGCGTAGCTGTCGGCGGTGATGTACCAGATGGCGTCCTGGCCGATGGCCATGCGGCCGATGTAGTCGTCGAACGAGACGTTCTGCGCGGTGCCCTCGCCCTTGGTGCTGGCGAAGCGCAGCAGCTTGGCGATGCGCTCGCGGTTGTTGGCGTCTTCGCTGATGCCTTCCTTGAGCGTGTTGCCGAACGCCTTGTAGAAGGTGGCGAACTTCTCCGGCTCGTCCCTGGCCAGTTTCTCGATCAGGTCGAGCACGCGCTTGACGCAGGCGGCCTTGATGCGCTCGAGCTGGCGGTTGTGCTGCAGGATTTCGCGGCTGACGTTGAGCGGCAGGTCGTCGGCGTCGACCACGCCGCGCACGAAGCGCAGATAGTTCGGCAGCAGTTCCTCGGCCGCGTCCATGATGAAGACGCGCTTGATGTAGAGCTTCAGCCCCTTGCGCTCGTCGCGCCCGCCCATCATCAGGTCGAACGGCGGCTGCGCCGGCAGGTACAGCAAGGTGGTGAAGCTCTGGCTGCCCTCGACGCGGTTGTGCGTCCACGCCAGCGGGTCGTTGAAATCGTGGCCGAGCGACTTGTAGAAGCTCTGGTAGTCCTCGTCGGAAATCTCCGATTTCGGCTTGGTCCACAGCGCGGAGGCCGCGTTGATGCTCTCGAACTCGTCGGTGGGCTTGCCGTCCTTCTCCACCGGCATGCGGATCGGGAACGCCACGTGGTCGGAGTACTTGCGGATCAGCGACTTGAGCTGCCAGCCCTTGAGGAACTCGTCCTCGTCGGCCTTCAGGTGCAGGATCACCGCGGTGCCGCGCTCGGCCAGCTCGACCGGTTCCAGCGAGTACTCGCCCTTGCCGTCGCTCTCCCACTTCACGCCCTCGGCCGCCGGCGCGTCGGCGCGTCGGCTGAGCACGGTGACCTTGTCGGCCACCACGAAGGCGGAGTAGAAGCCCACGCCGAACTGGCCGATCAGGCGCGCGTCGGCCTTCTGCTCGCCCGACATGGCTTCCAGGAAACGGCGCGTGCCGGAGCTGGCGATGGTGCCGATGTTGGCCACGATCTCGTCGCGGCTCATGCCGATGCCGTTGTCGCGCACGGTGACGGTGCGCGCGTCCGGGTCCCAGCTGACGTCGATGTGCAGCTCGCTGTCGCCGGCCGTCAACTCGGGCTTGGCGATCGACTCGAAGCGCAGCTTGTCGCAGGCGTCGGAGGCGTTGGAGATCAGCTCGCGCAGGAAGATCTCCTTGTGCGAGTACAGCGAGTGCGTGACCAGGCGCAGAACCTGGGCAACCTCGGCTTCGAACTGGCGGGTTTCGGCGACAGGCGCATTCATGGGCGGATTCAACTCCATGGCAAATGAATTGGGTGGGTCGTCGCCTCCCCGGGCATGACCGGCGGACCGATCCCGCACGACCTCCGCGCCGGTGGAACCAGTCATGGAAACGCGACAACTGGCCCCCGAGATTCGGGCAGCCGGCCGCGGTTTCAAGACCGGGTGGCCGATAAAATGACGTGATGACGTACCGCGGACGCTTCGCTCCCTCGCCCACCGGGCAACTGCACTTCGGCTCGCTGGTGGCCGCGGTGGGCAGCTGGCTATTCGCCCGCCACGCCGGCGGCGAATGGCTGGTGCGGATGGAGGATATCGACCCGCCGCGCGAGGTGCCCGGCGCCGCTGCCGACATCCTCGCCGCACTGCCCGCGTTCGGCCTGGTGGCGGATGCGCCGGTGCTGTTCCAGTCGCAGCGCACCGCCGCCTACGACGAGGCGTTCGCCGCGTTGCGCGCTGACGACCGGGTGTTTCCCTGCACCTGCAGCCGCAGCCAGCTCGCCACCAGCGACGGCATTCATCGCGACGGCCACTGCATCGACGGCCGTCACGCCGATCGCGAGCCGGCGTGGCGCCTGCGCGTGAGCGACGTGGAGATCGCCTTCGACGACGCCCTGCTGGGACCGCAACGCGAGCGGCTGCGCGAAACCGTCGGCGATTTCGTGATCCGCCGCGCCGACGGGCTGTATTCCTATCAGCTCGCCTGCGTGGTGGACGACGCCTTCCAGGGCATCACCGAGGTGGTGCGTGGCCAGGACCTGCTCGATTCCACTGCGCGCCAGATCTGGCTGCAGCGCTGCCTGGGCCTGGCCACGCCGACGTATCGGCACCTGCCGCTGGTGCATGACAAGGCCGGCAACAAGCTGTCGAAATCCTCCCGCGCCGCGCCGCTCGACCCCGGCGAACCCACCCCGGCACTGCGCCGCGCGCTCGCCTTCCTCGGCCAGCCGCTGCCGGATCGGCCGGTGGACGCGGATGCCCTGCTGGCCCACGCGTTGGCCGGCTTCGACCCCGCCCGATTGCCGCATTGCAGCGGTAGTTCCCCCGGTTGATCGGCTATAACTGGACGGCCGTTCACGCCGTTTGCACGAGCAGCGCAGGCGCGCGGCAACGGTAACATTCGCGTGTTTGACTTGGGCAAACAGGAGATCGACGGCATGACCCAGCGTACGGCTTTGGTTACCGGGGGAACCGGGGGCATCGGCAGCGCCATCGTGCGCCATCTGGCGAAACAGGGTCACAAGGTCGCCACCAATTATCGCGACGAGGCCAAGACCCGCGCCTGGGTCGACGCCATGGCACAGGAAGGCATCGAGGTGTGCACGGTGCGCGGCGACGTGTCCGATCCCGAGTCCTGCGCGGCGATGGTGCGCGCCATCGAGGAAAAATGCGGTCCGGTGGACATCCTGGTCAACAACGCCGGCATTACCCGCGACACCACCTTCCACAAGATGAGCTACCAGCAGTGGACGGACGTGATCAACACCAATCTCAACTCCTGCTTCAACGTCACCCGCGCGGTGATCGAGGGCATGCGCGCGCGCAAGTGGGGCCGCATCGTGCAGATCAGCTCGATCAACGGCCAGAAGGGCCAGTACGGCCAGGCCAACTACGCCGCGGCCAAGGCCGGCATGCACGGTTTCACCATCTCGCTGGCGCAGGAAAACGCCAAGTTCGGCATCACCGTCAACACCGTCTCGCCCGGCTACGTCGCCACCGACATGGTGATGGCCGTGCCGGCGGAAGTGCGCGCCAAGATCGAGGCGCAGATCCCGCTCGGCCGGCTCGGCCGGCCGGAGGAGATCGCCCACGCCGTGGCCTTCCTCACCGGCGAGGAAACCGGCTGGATGACCGGCGCCAACCTGGCGATCAATGGCGGCCAGTACATGGGGTGGTGATGGGGCAGGAGTGAGAGACGAGGAGTGAGAAACGAGGGAGAGCAACAGCCCGGCCGTAGGGCGGGCACGGCCCGCCGTTCTTGATTGCGCGTGCTGTCGAAAAGCACGGCGGGCGGTGCCCGCCCTACGGTTCGCCGAGCAGCTTCTCGATCACCTTGCCCACCGCTGCAAAGGCGAACGCGCCGGTGACGTGGGTGGCCGCGCCCAGGCCGCCGCCGCAGGCGAGGTTCATGGAATCGCCGCCCGGCGGCCGGGTGCCGCAGACAGTGCCGTCGGGTTGCGGGTACTGCACGTTCTGCAGCGAATAGACGGCTGAAACGCCGAAGTAGCGATCGGGGTTGCGCGGGAAATTGAAATCCGCACGGAGCTTCTTGCGGATCAGGCTGAACATTGCGTCGTGCTCCGTGCGCGACAGGTCGCGCACGCGGATCTGGGTGGGGTCGGTGCGGCCACCCGCCGAGCCCACGCTGACGATCGGCAGCTTGCGCCGGCGGCACCAGGCGATCGTTTCCAGCTTCACCCGGAACGCATCGCAGGCGTCGAGTACCACGTCGTAGCCGCGGTCGAGCAATTCGTCCAGCGTGGCCGGGGTGAGGAAGCGCTCGATCGCCTCCAGCCGGATCGCCGGGTTGATCGCGTGCGCGCGCACCGCCATCACGCCCACCTTCGACTTGCCGTACTCGCCGTCCAGCGCATGCAGCTGGCGGTTGGTGTTGGACACGCAGACCTCGTCGGCGTCGATCAGGGTGAGCCGGCCCACGCCGCTGCGCGCCAGTGCCTCGACCGCCCACGAGCCGACACCGCCCACGCCGATCACGCAGACATGCTTCTGCGCCAGCGTGTCCACGCTGCCCTGCCCGAACAGGCGCTCGACGCCGGCGAAGCGTTCGACCGGCATGGCTACCTCGTTCATGGCGTACCCGCGCGAAGCAGCGGCGGCAGGAAAACGGTCACGGCGATCACCTCGGCGAAAGCAGTCATTTTATCGCGCCGGCTTGGCGTCGCGGCAGCCGTGCGGGCTATGCTTGCGTTTGTCCCTTGAAATGGAGCGGCTCCATGCGTGTTGCCCTGATGATCCTGCTCGGCCTGGTGATTGGCGTCATCGGTACCGTCAACGTGATGAACGTGCTGAGCGAGCGCAATCCGATGCCCGGTGCGGTGATGCACACGCTGGGCTACCACGTGGGCGAACTGAAGGGGGCGATCAAGGCCAACCAGTGCGAGGCAACCAAGGTCCAGCATCACCTGGCCCGGCTCGAATCCACCGCCAGCGACATCACGCCGGTGTTCGGCTCGGACGTCAAGGATTTTGCCGACCATGCCAGCCAGCTGCAGGATCGCCTGCACCAGGCCGTGGCGGCGGCACCGGCGACCTGTGCCGCGCTGGCCGCCGTGCTCAAGCCGGTGGGCGAGAGCTGCAAGAGCTGCCACGACAAATATCGCTGACCGCGGGCGCCGCTCAGAAGCGGATCTTGCCGCGCAGCATCTGCGCGTACATCACCCAGTCGCCGGCAAGGCTGTACAGCGGGTGCTTGAACGTGGCCGGGCGGTTCTTCTCGAACACGTAGTGGCCCAGCCAGGCGAAGCCGTAGCCGGCCACCGGCATCAGCCACAGCCAGCGCCACTGGCCACTCGCCACCGCCAGCACCAGCACCGCGAGCACCAGCGTGCTGCCGATGAAATGCATCCGACGGCAGCTGCGGTTGGCGTGCTCGCCGAGATAGAACGGATAGAACTCGGCAAAACTGCGAAAGGTCGACATGCTGTTGCTCCGCGAGCGGACGCCCGAATGCTGCCTGGTCACACCTACCAGGCGCGTCGATATTGCACCGGCGCGTCGATCGTTGCACCCAGCTGCGCGGCCGCGCGCCGGGGAAAGTACGGATCGCGCAGGCTTTCGCGGCCGATCAGCACCACGTCGGCATCGCCGTTGGCGATGATCTGCGCGGCCTGCTCCGCGCCGGTGATCAGGCCCACCGCGCCGGTGGCGATCCCGGCCTCGCGGCGGATCTGCGCCGCGAACGGCACCTGGTAGCCCGGCGCCAGCGTGATCTTCGCGTGCGGCAGCAAGCCGCCGCTGGAGACGTCGATCAGGTCCACGCCCAGCGATTTCACCTGCCGCGCCAGTTCAACGCTCTGTCCGACATCCCAGCCGCCGGCGTCCACCCAGTCGGTCGCCGAGACGCGCAGCCACAACGGCAGTTCGGCCGGCCACACCTCGCGCACGGCGGCAACCACCTCGCGCGCCAGACGCGTCCGATTCTCGAAGCTGCCGCCGTAGGCATCGTCGCGGCGGTTGCTCAGCGGCGACAGGAACTGGTGCAGCAGGTAGCCATGTGCCGCGTGCAACTCGACCAGCTCGAAGCCCGCTGCCAGCGCGCGCTGCGCGGCGGCACGGAAGTCCGCGATCACCGTCCGGATGCCGGCTTCGTCCAACGCCTGCGGCGCCGGCCAGCCGGCATCGAACGGCAAGGCCGAGGGCGCCACGGTGAGCCAGTCGCCCTGCCCGGCCGGTACCGGACCATGCCCGTCCCACGGTCGCAGCGTGCTGGCCTTGCGCCCGGCGTGCGCCAGCTGGATGCCGGCAATCGCGCCTTGCGACTTGATGAACCGGGTGATCGGTTGCCATGCCTGCAACTGGGCGTCGTTCCACAGGCCGGTGTCCTGCGGCGAGATGCGCCCCTGCGCGGACACCGCCGAAGCCTCGGCGATCACCAGCGCCGCGCCGCCGACCGCGCGGCTGCCCAGATGCACCATGTGCCAGTCGTTCGGCACGCCATCGGTGGCCGAGTATTCGCACATCGGCGACACCACCAGGCGGTTGCGCAAGGCCAGGCTGCGTTGGGCGAACGGATCGAACAGGTTCATGGGGGGAATCCAGCGTCACGGAACGACCGAGATGCAGACGGCGTCGCCTGGAATCAAGCCGCAGTGTCGCCGCGCGCGACGAAGGTCGCATCCGCCTCGGCCAACCCGCCGGCGATGCGTACGGCGATCGGCGCCGGCGTCTTCATCCAGCTGAAATGGTCGGCCGGCGCGCCGCCCAGGTCGTCGCGCGAGATCGTCTCCACGCGGTGCCGGACCGGACCGAGCTTGCCCAGCAGCCAGTCCAGCGAGGCCGGCGGGCCGAGCCAGTCCTGCTGCAGGCGCAGGGCCAGCACCGGCAGTTGCAGCGCGGCCAGCAGGCGCTCGAAATCCTGCGTCATGCCGGCCGCCGCATAGCGGCCGCTGCGGCCGCTGCGTGCCCAGTCGGCGATCACGCCGCGCGCCTCGTTGCCACCGAAACCGATCCGCCGCCCGGGCAGGTGGCCAACCAGTGCAGCCAGCCATGGTGCCAGCGCATAAGCGGCACGAATCACCCAGCCGTGCCGGAACCGCCGCCAATACGGCGCGCCGCTGGCAACCAGCACCATGCCGACGAAATCCTGCGGATGCAGGCTGGCGTAGAGCAACCCGAGTTGGCCGCCGAGGCTGTGCCCGCCCAGCCGGAGGCGCGCCTGCGGCCAGCGCTGGCGCACTGCCGCCATGCCGGCAGGCAGGTCGTCCTGCAATAGTTGGCGATAACCCCAGTCGCAATCGCGGCCGGCGCGCCGGTCGCTGGAGCCGATGCCGCGCCATTCGTGCAGCACCACGGCGATGCCGCGGTCCGCCAACGCCTGGGCCAGCGGCAGGTAATGCCGCGCCGGCATGCCCATCGCCGGCATCCAGTACAGCAGCCGCTGCCAGTGACCCGCCGGCAGCGCGGCCAGCAACTCGCAGCGCGCACCGTCGGCAGCAGTGACCGGAATGACCTGCGGCTCGGCCGCGAGGGAAATGCTTTCGCTGGATGGATCGGGCATCCCGACAGGCTAGCGAATTGCCGTCGCCACCACAAAAAGAGGAGGCCGGCTTGCGCCGGCCTCCTCAAGCAGACTTCGCCACCGTCATCAGACGGGGGTGACGTCTTCGGCCTGCAGGCCTTTCTGGCCGTCGACCACCTTGAAGGTCACCTTCTGCCCTTCCTGCAGGCTCTTGAATCCCGAACCAGTGATGGCGCGGAAATGCACAAACACGTCGGGGCCGCTTTCACGGCTGATGAAGCCGAAACCCTTCGCATCGTTGAACCACTTGACTGTACCCGTTTCACGATCCGCCATGACTCACACTCCGATCCAATCCAGACTCTATCGACTAGCCGGCCACAGGGGGGCCGACGGTTTACTGAGCATGCCAAGGTCGGGTGCAACGGACGGATTCAGGAAATCCCCAGTGGGCACTCACGCCGCCAAGCAGACGCAGCGACTAAAGCATAACGGATTTTTGCAAGAAAAGTGATTTGTCAAGCGTCCTGTCGTGACGGCGGTCCCGTCGGGCGAAATCCATTGTCGATCCAGACCCCCAGCGGGCCCGGGACAGGTTTGCCAATAACCGTACCCCAATGATCCCGGAGCCGGGTTTCAGATTTTCTTTACTTCCCTTGCAGTTTAGTTGTGTCTGCCCGACTTTTCCGGCGGGCTCTGGGCATGCGATCCGGTTCAGCACACAGGAGAACATCATGATCACCCCGTTCCGCCTGGCCCTGATCGCCACCGCCGCCACCTTGCTGCTCGCCGGCTGCGCCAGGAAAACCGACACCCGGCCGACGACGACGCCCGCCTCCAGCACCCGATCAACCACCGCAACGCCGCCCCACCAAGCCGCCGCCCGCGCTGCCAAGCCCAAGGATGCCGGCCTGCCGGAACGGACCGGCATCCCCGCCTGCGACGATTACCTGTCCAGCTACCTGGCCTGCCACCGCGCCGCCGGCATCTTCTCGGCCGAGCAACTGCCGCTGCGCTACGAGGCAATGCGCACCAACCTGCTGCGCGATTCGCAGAACCCCGACGTTCGCCCACAACTGTCCGAACGCTGCAATTCGCTCGCCCGCAGCCTGCGCCAGGCGTTGCACGCCAAATCATGCAGCGCCAACCCGGCCCCGGCAGGTAGCGCGCCGTAGGGCGCTCAAGCCAGCCGGCGCAACTCGGTGCGCAGCGAGCGGGCGAAGCCCGCCGGTCGCGAGCGGACCACCCGCACCTGCGGCGTGCCATGCCAGCGCGCGGCATCAAGGATGGTTTGCGCCAGCGCGGCGAGCAGGCGCGGTTCGACCGCCACGCCGGGTTCGAGTTCGATCGACTTGACCTCGAACACGCCATCACCCCGATGCGCCTTGGCGTCGAGCCGCCCGACCAGCCGGCCGCGATGCAGGATCGGCAGCACGAAATAGCCGTAGCGCCGCCGCGCGGCGGGGGTATAGCACTCCAGGCTGTAGTCGAAATCGAACATCGCGCGCAGCCGCGAGCGATCCCACACCAGCGGGTCGAACGGCGACAACAGCGCCGTGCGCGTGGCGCGCAGCCGCCCGCCCAGCGCCCGCTCCAGCAGATCGGCATGATCGCGATGCACATAGCCGGGAGTCGCCCAGCCCTGCACCGCCACCGCCAGCAGCTCGCCGCTGGCCAGCAGCGGCGCCAGTTCGGGCGCACCGACGCGCGGCTTGAGCCGGTGGTAGTCGGCGATCCACGCCGCCGGCGCCACGCCCAGCGCGCGCACGCTGTCGAGGACGAAGCGGCGGCGCAACGCGGCGGCCGGAAGTGCCGCCACCCTCGGATCGGGCGGCGGGTCGAGGCGCGCCAGCACCCGTTCGCTCAAGTCGTACACGCGCTGGAAGCGTTCGCGCCGCAGTACCATCAATTCGCCCAGGGCGAACCACGCTTCCAGCCAGCGCTTCTCGGGTTTCCATTCCCACCAGCCCGAACTGGCCGCACCCTGTTCGCGGGCAAAATCCGCCGCGCGCACCGGACCGTCGGCGCGAATCCGCTGGAGCAGGCCATCCATGCCGCTGCGCTGTTCGCGATGCATGCGCGCCGCGTGCCGGTGCGCCCAGTGCCCGCCGCGCTGGTCGCCCCACGCACGGTGCCACGGCAGATCGGCGGCGCTGACGAAGCAGGCCTCGTGCGCCCAGGTTTCGGCCACCTTGCCTTCGGCCAGCGCCTCGTCCAGCCAGGCCATCGGGTAATCACCCAACCGCGCGTGCAGCACCAGGTACGGGCTGCGCGCCACGACGTGGATGGTGTCGATCTGCAGCAAGCCCATGCGCTCGATGGCGGCCACCACGTCGGCGCGCCGGGCGCGTCGCCGGCTGGCCTGCAGCAAGCCCTGGGCCGCCAGTTGCAACAGGCGCGCCTGGGCAAGGCTGAGGGTGGGCGAAGCTGAAGCCCGGCTCAATGGCGTGTCGCCGTTGCCCGCATCGGCGGGCGATCTTGAGCGGACATATACACATCCCTTGCTAGGGTCCAGAGGAGTTCGGGTGCGGCGGCATGCGCGACCGGACCCCGTGTTTTTTCGGACACTCATTCTGGCATGGAGGATTCCATCATGAACTTCCGCACTCCCCTGTACGGCTGCCTGTTGGCCGGCGGGTTGTTGTTCGCCGGCGCGAGCCTGGCGCAGGACACCCCTGCCCCGGCCGCTTCCGCCACCGCCACCGATACCGCCACGTTCAACACGCCGCAGGGTCAGGTCGTGGTCAAAAGCGCACCGGCTCCGGCGCCGACGATCGCCCCGGCGCCCTCGTTCCAGCAGTTGGCGGCGGGCGGCAAGGGCATCACCGAGGAACAGGCCTCGGCCTATCCTCCGTTGGCCAACGACTTCCTCAACGCGGACAGCAACAAGAATGGCAAGGTCAGCGAAGCGGAATACGCACGCTGGGTGAAGCAGCTGCATTGAACACGCGGACGCGATGCCCGTGAATCGTGCATTCACGGGCATCGGATAAACTTGCCGGCCTGAATCGACGGCCGGCATGGCGCTCGCCGCGCATCGGAAAGACATCATGAAACTCCCGCTCGTCGCAGCCTGCGCGGCATGGGCCTGCGTGGCTGCTGCCACGGCGCATGCACAGAATCCCGACCCGATGGACATCCGCGGCTGCACCGCGATCGAGAGCGATGCGCAGCGACTGGCCTGCTACGACCAGGCCACCGGCCGGGTCAACCTGCCGGTGGCGCAGAAGCGCACGGTGCAGGCCGCCGGCGGCGAAGTGTTCGGCCACGACCATCCCGGGGCACCCGCGGCCGGCCCCGGCAACAGCGAGGTGGCCGTGCCGCTGTCGCTGCTTGACAGCCGCTGGGAGCTGGCGCCGGAAAGCAAACTGGGCACCTTCAACGTACGCGGCTACAAGCCGGTCTACGTGCTGCCCATCTTCGCCAGCAGCAACCAGAACAACCAGCCGCACAGCCCCAACCCCGACAACGACGCCACCGGCAGCGAGCGGCTGGACAACATCGAGGCGAAGTTCCAGCTGAGCCTCAAGGCCAAGGTCTGGCAAGGCGTGTTCGGCGACGCCGGCGACCTGTGGGTGGGCTATACCCAGTCGTCGCGGTGGCAGGTCTACAACTCCACCCTGTCGCGCCCGTTTCGCGAGACGGACTACGAGCCAGAGGCGATGCTGATGTTCGACACCAGCTACCACGTGCTTGGCTGGGAGGGACGCCTGCTCGGCATCGGCTTCAACCACCAGTCCAACGGCCGCGGGCTGCCGTTGTCGCGCAGCTGGAACCGGCTGATCGCCAACGTCGGCTTCGAACGCGAGGGCTGGACGGTGATGATCCGCCCGTGGTGGCGCATTCCCGAATCGCGAAGCATCGACGACAACCCCGACATCAGCGATTACGTGGGGCGCGGCGAGGTGGAGATCGTGCACGAGTGGAACGGCCAGGAATTCGGCCTGACCTTGCGCGACTCGTTCCGCGGCGGCAGCCGCCAGCACGGATCGTTGCGCTTCGGCTGGAGCTTTCCGATCGCCGGCAACCTGCGCGGCTACGCCGAACTGTTCAAGGGCTACGGCGAGAGCCTGATCGACTACAACCACAACGCCACCTACCTCGGCGTGGGCGTGTCGTTGCTGGACTGGTATTGAACGCGCTGCCGCAACGCGTCGCCGGGCACGCGTAGGGCGGGCACCGCCCGCCAGCCGTCGACGACAAAGGCGGCCGTGCCCGCCCTGCGCATCATTCACAACCTCTCAGTGATGATGGCCGCCTGCGCCATGCACGTGGCCATGCGCGAGCTCTTCCTCGCTGGCCGCGCGCACGTCGGTCACCTCGATGGCGAAATGCAGGGTCTTGCCCGCCAGCGGATGGTTGCCGTCGATGAAGACCTTGTCGTCCTCGACGCGGGTGACGGTGACGTTGATCTCGCCCTGCGGACCGCGGCCCTGGAACTGCATGCCGGGCTGGATGTCCTCCACGCCCTGGAAGGCCGAGCGCGGCACTTCCTGCATCAGCTCGGGGTGGTGCACGCCGTAGCCCTCTTCCGGCGCCACGTCGGCGGTGAACTTGTCGCCCGCCGAGCGACCTTCCAGCTGCTTTTCCAGACCCGGCACGATCTGCCCGCCGCCGTGCAGGTAGGTCAGCGGATCGCGGCCGGCGGAGCTGTCGATGACCTGGTTCTGGTCGTCGGTGAGGGTGTAGTGGAAAGCGGCAACGGAATCTCGGGCAATCTGCATCTTCTGGCCTCGCTCAGGGGGGTCATGTGGGCCGACGATCGTCGGCAAAGGGACGAAGCCTAGCAGACCGCGCGTCCACAACCCGCGCCGAGGACGCCACCGACCCGCTCGACCCAGGCCGCAACGACCGCCGCGACCGACATGGACGCCTCATTTCTGCAAGCGCGCCCGCGTGTCGCGGCCGATCTTCTGCGGCGTGTCGGTAGGCGCGTAGCGCTTGACCACCTGGCCCTCGCCGTCGACCAGGAACTTGGTGAAGTTCCACTTGATCGCCTCGCTGCCGAGGATGCCCTTGCCCTCGCTCTTCAGCCACTGGTACAGCGGTGCGGCGTGCTCGCCGTTCACCTCGATCTTGGCGAACATCGGAAAGGTCACGTCGAAGCGGGTGCTGCAGAAATCCTTGATGTCGGCTTCGCTGCCGGGCTCCTGGTGGCCGAACTGGTCGCAGGGAAAGCCCAGCACCACCAGGCCCAGCTCGCGCTGTTCGCGCCACAGCGCCTCCAGCCCCTCGTATTGCGGGGTGAATCCGCACTGCGAGGCGACGTTGACCACCAGCAAGGTCTTGCCGCGCCATTCGCCCAGCGAGCGCGGCTGGCCGTCGATGTCGGTCATGGTGAAATCGTGGATGCTGGTCATGGCTTGCTCCGGAACGGCGGCGGGTGTCCCGCCAGCGTACGCCATCGACGCGGGCTCCGGCATATCCATATGCGGCATGCTCCTTTGGCGCCGATCGTGCGCGCGGCTACCGTCAGGACGTTCCCGTCACGCCGGATTCGCCGTGCTCCATCTCGCCCTCGTGCTGCTGTCGTTGCTGCTGCTGGCCGGCGTGTTCAGCCGCGCGCCGGACGATCGATGATCGTCACCCCTGCGTGGCGGGAATCTCGAACACCTGGCGCAGGTAGGCCACGTAGGCCGGGTCCTCGCACATGTTCTTGCCGGGCGAATCGCTGAGCTTGGCCACCGACTGGCCGTTGCAGCGGATCATCTTGATCACGATGTTGATCGGCGCCGGCCCCACGTCGTTGGTGAGGTTGGTGCCCACGCCGAAGGCGAGCTGGCAGCGGCCGCGAAAATGCGCGTAGAGCTGCATCACGCGCGGGATGTCCAGGCCATCGCTGAACACCAGCACCTTGTTGCGGGGATCGACGCGGTTGTCGCGGTAGTGCGCCAGCACTTTCTCGCCCCAGGCGAACGGATCGCCGGAATCGTGGCGGGTGCCGTCGAACAGCTTGCAGAAGTACATGTCGAAATCGCGCAGGAACGCATCCAGCCCGTACACGTCCGACAGCGCGATGCCCAGGTCGCCGCGGTATTCGCGCGCCCACGCTTCCAGCGCCGCCACCTGCGAATCGCGCAGCCGCGGCCCCAGCGCCTGGTGCGCCTGCAGGTACTCGTGCGCGAGCGTGCCCAGCGGGGTCAGGCCCAGTTCGCGCGCCAGCCACACGTTGCTGGTGCCGGCCAGCTGCTGGCCCAGTTCATCGCGCAAGGTGGTGACCACCTCCTGCTGCCAGCGCCGCGAATAGCGCCGGCGGCTGCCGTAGTCGGCGATGCGACAGCCCGAGTAATCCGGCGCATCGCGCAGCATGGCGATCTTGCCGCGCAGGCGCCGACGCCCTTCGGCCAGGTCCAGCCCGGCGCTGGTGCGGCGGAAATACACCTCGTTGACGATCGCCAGCAGCGGCACCTCGAACATGATCGTGTGCAGCCACGGCCCGCGGATGCGGATCTCGATCTCGCCCGGCACGTCGGGCGAGGGCGCGATCTCCACGTATTTCTCGTTGAGCTGGAACAGGCCGAGGAAGTCGACGAAATCGCTCTTGATGAAGCGCCAGCCGCGCAGGTAGTCCAGTTCGTCCGCGCGAAAACGCAGGCGGCACAGCGCCGCCAGCTCGATGCGGATGTCGTCGATGCACGAGGCCAGGTCGATCCCCGGCGTACGGCACTTGAAGCGGTATTCCACCTCGGCCGCGGGATACTGGTGCAGCACCACCTGCATCATCGAGAACTTGTACAGGTCGGTGTCGAGCAGCGATTCGATGACCATCGGGCGCCCAGGGGAGGAAGAAGCGGCAGCACCGGCCATTATCCATGGTCGGCCATCGGCGCCGGGCAAAATAAAACCCCATCGGCCAGGGGAGGACCGATGGGGCTTGTCAGGCGGCCTCCAGGGGAGGTAAGGCCGGCCCCTCAGCAAGGCGATGGATTGCCCCGCTTCCTGTCGCCGTCACGGCGATACACGGGCTTAGTGTGTGCGCGACGACGTGAGTTCAACGTGCACGCCCGCCGCCGTTCAGCGCCGCGACAGGTGCGCCGCCCCGCCCGGCGCCAAAGCTGGCCCTACACTGGGCCCATTGCACGGAGAATCCCATGCGCAGAACCTCGATCGACGCCCCCCGGATGACGCGGATCACCGCCCTGCTTGCGATCGCGCTGATGCTTCTCGGCAGCAGTCGATTCGTGCGCGCCGCCGAACTCCGCATCGACCTGGGCCATGGTGCCACCCGCTGGAGCACCGCCACCCTGCTGGCGCGCCCGGATGCGCGCACCATCACCGTGCTCGGCGACGTGGCGTTCAAGCGCACCCGACACTACCGCGCCGTGCCGCTGGCTGCCCTGCTGCCCGGCATCAGGGCCGGCGATCACCTGCAATTTGTCGCGAAGGACGGCTTTGTCGCCGAAATACCCGCCGCGCTGATCCTGAGCCGGCGCGGCAGCGTCGCCTGGCTGGCGATCGAGGAGCCGGCCCGGCCGTGGCCGGCGTTGCCTGGCGGACACGGCCGCGCCGGCCCGTTCTATGTCGTGTGGACGCAGCCGCGCGCGGCGGGCGTGGGACCGGAGCAATGGCCATATCAACTGGCCACGATCCGCCGCGCCGACAGCATGGCCGCGCGTTTTCCGGCCATGCTGCCGGACCCGCGAACGCCGGCGGACAGTGCCGTGCGGCGAGGGCTGGCGGTGTTCCAGCGCACCTGCTTCGCCTGCCACACACTCAACGGAGCCGGCGATGCCCGACTCGGGCCGGACCTCAACATTCCGCACAACCCCACCGAGTACCTGCGCGCCGACCTGCTGCGCGGGTACATCCGCGATCCGCAATCGCTGCGCCGCTGGCCGCAGGCGAAGATGCCTGGCTTCGACACGCGGGCACTTTCCGACGCCGACCTCGATGATCTGCTGAGCTACCTGCGCCACATGGCGGGGAGAAAAACATTGCCGGGCGGCGGGCACTGAGTTTTCAGCGCGGCGCGGCCTGAGCCTCCGCACCGTGTGGCGGCGTCATCAGCGCTTCCAGCGCGCGATCGCGGCACGGCTTCGGGTCGCGAGCCAAAGCGCGGACGTCGGCGTAGAACGCCGTCCAGTCCTGCCCCGAGCGCTGGAACAGCACGTCGAACGCCGGCACCCAGTGGTCGTACAAGCCGAACGGCAGCAGCCGGGCGTTGTTGATCGGCTGCGCCACCCACGCGTCGTAGCGATGGTCGCCGGGCCATCGGCGTTCGCGCCACTGCGCGTAGCGTTCGCGGAACGCGGCGATCCCGGCCTGCTTGCCGGCTTCCATTGCCTCGGCATCGACGCCGCTGGCGTACAACAGCTTCAGGCGCTCGCGCAGATCCAGCACGAGCCGGGTGAAGCCGTCAGCGATCGCGTCATCGTGGCCTTGCGCCGGCGGCAGGCCGCGCGAGGCGCGCCATTCGCGCAGGCCCTGGCGCTGCACGAAGCTGGCGAAGGATTCGTTGAACGCGCTGTCGCTTTTCACGTAGATCAGCTGGTGCGCCAACTCGTGGAAGATCGTGCCGGCCAGCTCGTCGTCGTCCCAGCGCAGCATGCTGGACAGCACCGGATCGGCAAACCAGCCCAGCGTCGAATACGCCGGCACGCCACCGATCCACACATCGTCGCCGCGGGCCTTCCAGCGCGCCGCATCTGCCTGCGCCGCCTGTTCGCTGAACCAGCCCCGGTAAGCCACGCAACCGGCGATCGGAAAGCACTGCGGCACCGCCTGCACCGAATGGCGCGGCGCAGCGAACACGTTCCACACCACGTAGTCGCGATCCAGCGGCACGTAGCCGGTGTAGCTGCGATTGTCAGGCAGGCCCAGCTCGCGCGAGGCGAACCGGCGCGCCTGCAGCGCCAGGCGCAGGCGCGCGGCCAGCTGCGGGTCGGTGTGCGGGTCGGCGAGCACGCGCTCGATCGGGCGTCGATGCACGATGAGTTCGGCTTGCCCGTGGGCGGCCTGCGCGTAGTAGCGCACGCTGGTGCAGGCGGACAGGGCAAGTCCCGCCACCATCAGGAGGGCAAACCGGAATATCGCGGCGGATACGCTTGACGGTCGCGAAGGCATCCGCCGATTGTGCCTGAACGCCCGGCGCTACCGGGCGCGGCGGGGGTCAATGGCGACGGTCGTCGCGGTCGCGCGAATGGCGTCCGCCGCGCTGCGAGTCACGATGTCCCGAGCGGCCATCGTCGCGGTAATGGCCGCGGTCGTTGTCGCGATGGCGGTAGTCGCGTCCGTAGTCGCGCCCGTGATAGCGTGGATAGCGCGAACCGCCGTACCAGTGCGAGCTGATGCCGACGGTCACCCCGGGTGCGTAGCAGCAACCGTAGTAGCCGCCGTAATAGGCCGGCCCGTAGTAGCTGTCGTAAGGCGAGGCGTAGTACGTCGTGCCGCTGCCGTAATACGCGTCGCCGGACGACCCGCCGCCACGCACGTAGGTATAGCCGGGGTCGTAATAGCAACCGGACAGCGCCGCCGCTGCCACCATCAATCCAACGCAAGCGAGCAGTCGTTTCATGGTTCACCTCCGCGGTGCTTGTCAAGCTCCACGCTGGACCATGCCGCTTGAACTCTGCCTGAGCGGACCCGGCGCCTGGCACCGGCCCGCCCGCGGAGATTCAACCCTTGCGCTTGCCCAGGTCGTCGCGCGGCGATGCCGTCACGGATGCATCGCCCGTGCCGGTCACCGGCGCGTGCATCTCCGTCACGTTGGGGGTCGGATGCGACGGGTTGGCGCCAGGCCACGACGGCTCGCGCTGGTCCCGCTCATGCTTGGCGTCAAGCAAGGCCTGGATATGCGCCACGGCCTCTTCCGGGCTGATGTGCGCCACCGGCCGGTCGGCCGGACGAGGGCGCGCGGGCGACGACTTGGGCGCAGGCCGGGTTGCGACCCGAGGTGCGGCTGGCCGCGTGGCCAACGGCTTCTTGGCCGCTGCCTTCCTCGCGGCAGGCTTCTTCGCGGACGCGGCCTTGCGTACGGCCGGCTTGCGCGATGCCGCGCTGGCGCTGGCGCGCGATTTCTTTGCTGCCGGCTTCGGCGCGGCCTTGCGGCCAGCGACCTTCTTTGTCTCTGGCCGCCGGGGCGTCGCCTTCTTCGCGCTGCGCGGGCCGGTCGTGCGCTTGGCGACGGCCTTCTTCGCGGCGGTTTTCTTCGCCGGGGACTTCCTGGCGGCTGCCTTCTTCACGGCGACCTTTTTCGCCGGAGCTTTCTTCGCAACTGATTTCTTCGCAACTGATTTCTTCGCAACTGATTTCTTCGCGACGGACTTCTTCGCGGCGGCTTTCTTCGCGACTGGCTTTTTCGCTGCGGACTTTTTCGCCGATGCTTTCCCTGCCGCGGACGTCTTCGCTGCCGACTTGCGGGTCATTGCCATGCGTTCGTTCTCCTGCGGTGAGCGGTGAGCAACGCGGCCAGTATGCGCGTATCGGCGCGCGACGGCATTACGCAGCGCAAGAAGCGTTCATCTGCGGGCCGACCGAACGCGCGCTCAGCCCGGGTGCATCAGCGCGTCGAGAAAGTGCGGCAGCACGCGATGATTGATCGCGATGGTGAACAGCACGCCATAGGCTGCGCCCCACAGGTGCGCGCTGTGGTTGACGTTGCCCTGCCCGCGCCGGTCCATGTAGATCGAATAGGCGGTGTACAGCACCGCGTAGACGATTGCCGGCATCGGGATCACCAGCACGATGATCTGCTGCCAGGGCGCAATCAGGATGTAGGCGAACAGCACCGCCGACACGGCGCCCGACGCACCCAGGCTGCGATAGTCCGGGTTGTTCCGGTTCTTCAGCCAGGTCGGCAGGATCGAGACCACCAGCCCGCCGATGTAGAACAGCGCGAACCCCAGCGTGCCGAGCACGCCGGTGTAGAACGGCTCCATCGCACGCCCGAAGAAGAACAGCGTGAACATGTTGAACAGCAGGTGGCCGAAATCCGCGTGCACCACGCCGTAGGTCACCAGCCGGTGGTACTCGCGCTGGCGGGTGATCGCCGGCGGCCACAGGATCAGGTCGTTCATCAGCCGCGCGTTCTTGAACGCCATGAACGAGACGATGCAGGTGATGGCAATGATGGCCAAGGTGATCGGCATGGACGGTTCCGCGACGCAAAAGTCGGCATCTTGGCGCCTTGCCCCGGGCTTGTCGACTCGCCCGGCGCCCCGGCGCACTTATGCCCGGCGCGGCGCGGCTTATGCGAAAGCGGCAGTGTCGCCGCCGTGGCTGCCCCTCTATCATCTGCCGTTTTGCACCGCGCCCCGCGGTCGGACGAAACACATGAGCCCGCTCCGTTACCTGCATCTGGACGTCTTTGCGGCCACCCTCGGCGGTGGCAACCACCTGGGCGTGGTGATCGGCGCGGACGGCTGGGACAGCGCGGCGATGCAGCGTTTCGCGCGCTGGACGGCGCTGGTGGAAACCACCTTCCTGCTACCGCCGACCGACCCCCGGGCGAGCTATCGGGTGCGCATCTTCACGCCGCACGAGGAGATCCCGTTTGCCGGCCACCCCAGCATCGGCAGCGCCCATGCGGCGCTGGAAGCAGGTCTGGCCACGCCGCGCGACGGACTGCTGTGGCAGGAGTGCGGCGCTGGCGTGTTGCCGATCCGGGTCGAAGGCAGCGGCGCCATGCGCGAACTGCTGCTGCGCTCGCCGGGCGAACGCGTGCTGGCGACCGGCCGCGACGCAAACCCGCTGCTGGCCGCAGCGCTGCACGGCGTGACCGATGGCGCGCTGCCGCCGGCGCTGGTCGACGGCGGCCGACGCTGGTGGCTGGCCGAGGTCGCCGACGAGGCCAGCCTGCGCGCATGGCAACCCGACCACGTGGCCATTCTTGCGCTGGCCCGCGCCAGCAGCAGCATGGGGCTGTGCGCCTTCGCACGCGTGGCATCGGATCAGCCGCGACTGGTGGTGCGCGCATTCCCCGCCGGCGTGGGCATCGTCGAAGACCCCGCCTCCGGCGCCGCCAACGGGTTGATCGCCGCCTGGATCGCACACGCCGAACCGCATGGCCCGCTGGCCCGCGGCTACCAGGTCAGCCAGGGCCGCGAGATCGGCCACGACGCGCAGCTGATGGTGCACATCGACAACGACGCGATCTGGGTCGGCGGGCGCAGCCACACCGTTGTCGATGGCAGCCTGGCGTGGGCGGCCGGCGCTGACATCGGCGTGCCCGCGGCTTAAGCTCGTCGCACCTGCGACCGCCCGGAGCGCCCGATCGTGTTCCATCCCCTGCACAGGCTGGGCCGTGCCCTGGCCCGCTACCTGTCGAAGCCGCGCGCCGGCGGCATGCACTTCGGCACCTCGCGCTACGGCATGCTGGAGGCGTCGCTGCGGCCGGCCGACGTGCTGCTGGTGGACGGCAGCAGCCGCATCGGCGGGGCGATCAAGTACATCACCCAGTCAAGCTGGTCTCACGCGGCGCTGTACGTGGGCGATGCCCTGCATGACCGCTACCCTGCGCTCGGCGCGCACGTGCTGATCGAGGCCGACGTGGTGGAAGGCGTGCGTGCCTTGCCGCTGGAGGCGTATCGCGGCGCGCATACGCGGATCTGCCGACCGGTCGGGTTGCACGCCGGCGAGATCGGGCAGGTGATCGAACACGCCGCGCGCCGCCTCGGCCAGCGTTACGACATGCGCAACGTGATCGACCTGATGCGCTATCTGTTGCCGGTGCCGCCGGTGCCCGGACGCTGGCGCCGCCGCCTGCTGGCGCTGGGCAGCGGCGAACCGACCCAGGCGATCTGCTCGTCGCTGATCGCGGCGGCCTTCCACAGCGTGCGCTACCCGATCCTGCCAGTGCTGGATCGCGACTACCGCCAGTTGCACGGCACCCACGCCGCACGCCGGGAGATCCTGCACATCCGCAGCTCCAAGCTGTTCACGCCGCGCGATTTCGACATCTCGCCCTACTTCCGCATCATCAAGCCGATGATCGAGAGCGGTTTCGATCCGCACCACCTCCACTGGGCGACCCTGGCGCCCGGCGACCTGCAACCGTCGGCGGGATCGCTGCAGGCCCCGCGATGAATCGGCGCGCCGCTCAGCGCAGGTTCGGCAGCGCCGCGAGGCACGACTCGCGGCAAAGGTAGCGCTGGTTGGTTCCCCCGCCGTCGTACAGATAGGCTGCCCCGCCGGCGAAAATCTCCCAGTGGTAGAGCTGGCCCGCACGGCGCAGGGTGCCGCGGTAGCTGCACGGCATGATGATCGCCTCGGCGTCGAACGTGGCCGGATCGACCACCTCGGCCAGCGTGAAATACCGCGCCACGTCCGCGCGACTGAGCGTCAACGCGCTGCAGATGTCGGCGTCGGCGCGCGTGGCATCGACCTGCCGCTGCAACGAAACAACCTCGATGCCGCCATTGCCGCGCACCGGCACACACGCAGCCAGCGCTGCGCCCAGCAGCACCAGGCCCAACGCCTTCACGGCTTGCCTCCAGCGGTCAGCGCCTGCAGCAACTGGGCGCCCTCGGTGACCTCCTTGCGGGCGATCGCGCCGTGCGCGTAGACGTCGCCCAACAGGTTCAGGCCGAACAGGCCGACCAGAATATCCACCAGGTACTTGAGCGACTTCAGTTGTTCCGGCGTCGGCGCCTCGAACGCCTTCTGCGCGGGCTGGAACGTGCCCACCACCTCGATCCCCAGCGAGTCCTGGTTGGAGGGATAGCGCGAGGGATACGGCTTGCCCAGTTCATGTCGCGAAAGGTTCTTCGCGCGGGTACCGAAGCCCACGCCTTTCGCGTGCATGAGCGAGGCAATCGTCTTCAGTTCCTGCGGATCGCAGCCGTGTTCGACCTGGCAGCGCGCCTGCAGCACACCGACGTGCCAGCACACCTGATCGACGCGTGCGGTCTGGCAGATCTTGCCGGCCTTGTCGATCAAGAAGTGCGCGCCGGTCTGCTTGCCGCCCGCGTACGCTTCGAGCGTGCTGGTGGCGGTGGAGGAATCGGTACGATGCAGCACGATCGCGTGGACGGCATCCAGGCTGCCATGCTCGATCGACGCATACAGCTTGACCTCGATCGCCGGGTCGACCAGCTTGCCCTTGTCCAGCGTTGCCATCGGCCGCCCTCCCCTGGAGATGCGCCGCCGCCCGATGGCGGGCGCGGCGCGTTGGAAATTCCGTCGCACGATGCTGCAGCCCCCGGCCGGAGGCGTCAAGCAACCGGCATCAGGCCGCCGCGCCCGCCGCCTGCCCCGACGCCCACGCCCACTGGAAGTTGTAGCCGCCGAGCCAGCCGGTGACGTCGACCACCTCGCCGATGAAGTACAGCCCCGGCACGAGCTTCGATTGCATGGTGCTGGAGGACAGCTCATCGGTGTCGACGCCGCCCAGGGTGACTTCGGCGGTGCGGTAGCCTTCGGTGCCGCTGGCGGTGATCGGCCATGCCGCGAGCTGCGCGCCGATCTGCGCCAGTTCGGCGTCGCGGTACTGGCGCATGGGACGATTCTCGAACCATCGCTCGCACAGGCGCTGCGCGAGGCGTTTCGGCAGCACCTCGCCGAGCACGGTCTTGAGCTCGGTCAGCGGACGCGCCGCCCGCTGACCGACCAGGTGCGCACCGGCATCGAGTTCGGGCAGCAGGTCGATGCGCAGATCGTCGCCGGGTTGCCAGTAGGAGGAGATCTGCAGGATCGCCGGCCCGCTGATCCCGCGGTGGGTGAACAGCCATCCGGCGCGAAAGCCCTGCCTGCCCACGCGGGCCTCCACCATCGGCAACGCCACGCCGGCCAGGTCCGCGTAATACTCCTGATGCTTGCCGCTCAGCGTCAGCGGCACCAGGCCGGCGCGCGTGGGCAGCACGCCATGACCGAACTGGCGCGCCAGCTCGTAGCCGAAGCCGCTGGCCCCCATGCTGGGAATCGACAGACCGCCCGAGGCCACCACCAGCGACTCGACATGCACCTCGCCACGCATGGTGAGCACGCTGAAACCTTCCGGCGCCTTGCGCACGCGCTGCACGGCGCAGTTCGCCTCCACCGTGACGCCGGCCGCGGCGCACTCGTCCAGCAGCATGCGCACGATCTGCCTGGAGGAGTCGTCGCAGAACAGCTGGCCCAGCTCCTTCTCGTGGTACGCGATGCGGTGTTTCTCCACCAGCGCGATGAAATCCCACGGCGTGTAGCGCGCCAGCGCCGACTTGGCGAAATGCGGATTGGCCGAGAGGTAGTTCGCCGGCGTCGCGCCCATATTGGTGAAATTGCAGCGCCCGCCGCCGGACATCAGGATCTTCTTGCCGACCTTGTTGGCGTGGTCGACCACCAGCACGCGGCGGCCGCGCTGGCCGGCGGCGATCGCGCACATCAGGCCGGCGGCGCCGGCGCCGATGATCAACACGTCGGTTTTCAAACATTCACCATGGCTGCTTCGCTTGCTCTTGTCCGTCATCCCGGCGCAAGCCGGGACCCAGCGCCTGTGCCGGTTACGAGGCACTGGATTCCGGCTTTCGCCGGAATGACGGAAATGAAGGTCCGGCATTATCGCCCAGCCGCATCGCTTACACTTCCAAGCCTGTTTCCCAGCGAGCCCGCCGCCATGCCTTCCTTCGACGTGATCTCCGAAGTCGACAAGCACGAACTGACCAATGCCGTCGACCAGGCCAACCGCGAACTCGGCACGCGCTTCGACTTCAAGGGCGTGGACGCGAAGTACGTGCTGGACGATGGCGTGATCGCCCAGAGCGCCCCCAGCGAATTCCAGCTGCAGCAGATGCTGGACATCCTGCGCGCCCGCCTGATCGCGCGGAAGATCGACATCCGTGCGCTCGACGTCGGCGACCCGGAAACCAACCTGGGCGGTTCGCGGCAGAAGATCACCGTCAAGCAGGGCATCGAGCAGCCGGTCGCGAAGAAGCTGGTGGCCGAGCTGAAGGCGGCCAAGCTCAAGGTCGAGGCGCAGATCAACGGCGACAAGCTGCGCGTCAGCGGCAAGAAGCGCGACGACCTGCAGGCGGCGATGGCGGTGTTGCGCAAGTCCGAGGTCGAGCTGCCGCTGCAGTTCGACAACTTCCGCGACTGAGTTCAGGCCCGCGACAGCAGCCGCCCGCCCATCGCCGCATTGACGGCCACCACCACGGCCACCGCCAGCGCATGCGTCAACAGAGCGTAGGGCGGGCAATGCCCGCCGCTCTTGTCGCGATGTCGCAAGGCCAAAAGCCGGCGGACGGTGCCCGCCCTACGCGGCGCGTGCGACGCTTCTGCCGAATCCCTACGCTTTCGACAACAACCGCCCGCCCATGGCGGCGTTGACGGCCACCACCGCGGCGACGGCCAGCGCGTGCGTCAGCAGGTCGGTGGCAGCGGAGTCGAACGCATGGCAGATCTCCAGCAGGCTGGCCGAGGCGGCGGCGCTGGCCAGGCCGATCAGCACCGCGGCAAGCACCGGCCGCAGCGGGCAGGCGCGGCGCAGCAGCACGACCAGCAGCGCGGAGAGCGGGATCGAGAAGGCGATAATGAAGATCAGGCAGTCGGCGGTCTGATGCAGGCCGGCCACTTCGGTGCCCGGCGCGATCCACGTGCGCAGGCAGCCGAGGCCGCTGGCACCGATCCACAACAAGGCGCCGGGCAGCGGCAGCCATGCCCACGCGGCACGTCGGCCCGGCACGCCCAGCGCGAACGCCGCCCAGGCCGCACTGATCGCGGTGATCACCGCGCCAATGCCGGCCCAGGCCAAGTCCGGCGTGGCGGCCCAACGCTGCAACATCGGGCCGGCGCCGTAGTGCATCAGCAGGCCGGCCGCGATCGCCGCCACCAGCAGCAGCCAGCCGGCGGTGCGCAGCCATGGCGGCAGCAGCCGCCGCACCGGCACCAGTTCGGTGCCGAGACGGTCGATCAGTGCCGCATGGGATTGCGGGTCGGACATCACGTCAGGGTTCTCCATGGAAACGCTCGCGCAGCGCCTTGAGCGCGCGATGCAGGTTCACTTTCAGCGCGCCGGTGTTGCGCCCGGTCAGCTCGGCCGCCTCGCTGAGCGAATGCTCGCGCAGTCCCAGCTGTTCCACCGCCTCGCGCTGGCCGGGCGGCAACGCGGCGATCGCCGCGTGCAGGCGTCGTGCGCGCTGCTCGTTTTCGGCGGCGGCGCTGGCATCGTCGGCATCGGCGTGGTTGTCGAGCGCGAACTCGTCGTGCAGCTCGCGGCTGTCGCGGCGACCGCGACGGCGCAGGGAGTCGATCGCGCGCCGAGCGGCGATCGCGCCAAGCCAGGCATCGTAGGATCGGCCGGGGTCGTAGGTCTGGCGCACGCGGTGCACGGTGAGCAGGGTTTCCTGCACCACGTCATCCAGCTGATCCTGCGCGACGCCCTGCCGCCGCGCCACGGCGCGGATCAGCGCCACCGAATCGGCCAGCAGTTTTTCGTAGGCACGGCGGTCGCCGGCCTGCGCCGCGGCCATCCACGCCGACCGGCGCCGGTCGGGCGATTCGCTGGCGCTGGCGGCGGCGGATTCGGCTGGCACGGTCCGGACGGGACTCATCCCACGGGAGAGTCCACTATCTAGACCCATGAAGGCGGTGGCGGTCAAGGCTTGCGACCCGTTCGCTCCACGACGGAACGCTCTCGGAAGTCTTCGCTGCACCGCGCGTCGAGGTTACTCCCGCCTGCAGGTAACCCGGGCGGACGCAGCGGCGAATCATCAGGCAACCACCCACGGATGAAACTCCATGCTCGTGTTGATCCTCGCCTATCTCGGCGGCGTCCTGACCATCCTCAGCCCGTGCATCCTGCCGGTGCTGCCGTTCGTGTTCGCCCGCGCCGACCGCCCGTTCATGCGCAACGGCTTCCCGATGCTGCTGGGCATGGCAGTCACCTTCGCCGCGGTGGCCACGCTGGCCGCGCTCGGCGGCGGCTGGGCGGTGCACGCGAACCAGTACGGCCGCTGGGTGGCGATGGCGGTGCTGGCCTTCCTCGGGCTGACCTTGCTGTCGACCCATCTGGCCGAGTGGATCACGCGCCCGTTCGTGGCGCTGGGCAACCGGCTGTCGCAGCGCTCGGCCGCGGACGGCGACTCGGTCTGGGGCGCAGCCGGCCTCGGCGTCGCCACCGGCCTGCTGTGGGCGCCGTGCGCGGGGCCGATCCTCGGCCTGCTGCTGACCGGCGCGGCATTGAACGGCGCCAGCGTGCAGACCACCCTGCTGCTGCTCACCTACGCCGCCGGCGCGGCCACCTCGCTGGGCCTCGCCCTGCTGATCGGCGGCAGGGTGTTCGTGCTGATGAAGCGTTCGCTAGGCGCCGGTGAATGGGTGCGTCGTGCGCTCGGCGTGCTGGTGCTGTGCGGCGTGGCCGCGATCGCGCTGGGGCTGGACACCGGCCTGCTCACCCGCGTCTCGCTGGCCAGCACCAGCGGCATCGAACAGGGCCTGATCGACGCCGTGCGACCAGCGCCGGCGCCGCGGCCCGCGCTGAAAGCAGGCGACCGGCTGCCGGTGGAAGGCATGTTCCCGTCGCTGACCGGCGCCACGCAGTGGCTGAACAGCCCGCCGCTGAGCGTCGAATCGCTGCGCGGCAAGGTGGTGCTGGTCGACTTCTGGACCTACTCCTGCATCAACTGCATCCGCGCGCTGCCGTACGTGCGCGGCTGGGCCGACAAGTACAAGGACCACGGCCTGGTGGTGATCGGCGTGCACGCGCCGGAGTTCGCCTTCGAGAAGAATCCGGCCAACGTCGCCAAGGCGGTGAAGGATCTGGGCGTCGACTACCCGGTGGCGCTGGACAACGACTATGCGATCTGGAGAGGGTTCAACAACGAGTACTGGCCGGCGCATTACTTCATCGACGCGCGGGGGCAGATCCGCCACCACCACTTCGGCGAAGGCGAATACCGGCAGAGCGAGGACGTGCTCCGCCAGCTGCTGACCGACGCGGGCCAGCAGAACCTGCCTGGCGGCTACGTGCGCGACGACCATCGCGGCGTGGAGGCGGCGGCGTCGAACGACCCCACCCGTTCGCCGGAAACCTATGTCGGCTACGCCCGCGCGATGAACTTCGTCGGCGGCCGGGTGGCGCGCGACGAGCCACGCGATTACCGCGCACCGGCGGCGCTGGCCACCAACCAGTGGTCGCTCGACGGCCGCTGGAGCGTGCACGACGAGAACGCGCAACTGGAACAGGCCGGCGGCGCCATCGTCTACCGCTTCCGCGGCCGCGACCTGCACCTGGTGCTGGGCCCGGCGGCGGACGGCAAGCCGATCCGCTACCGCGTCACCATCGACGGCAAGCCGCCCGGCGCCGACCACGGCATGGACACCGACGCCGACGGCAACGGCACCATCACCGGCCAGCGCCTGTATCAGCTCGTGCGCCAGGCCAACGGCAGCGGCGAGCGATTGTTCAAGATCACCTTCCTCGACCCCGGCGTGCGCGCCTACGCCTTCACCTTCGGCTGAGCACCCACCCCACAGTCGATGCCTCTGGCTCCTGCGAATCCCGAATCCCGAATCCCGGAGACGGCCATGTCACGACTCGATGAAACCCTCGCGATGGATCGCCGCCGCTTCCTGCGCGCTGCGCTCGGCGGCGGTGCCCTGCTGGCCGTGGGCGGCGGATGGCTGGTGCCGCGCCTGCACGCGGCGGCGAACACGCCGGTGGGCCAGCCCGGCAACGTGCTGCTGGAAATCTTTGACGATGCCGGCCGGGATCTCGGCGCGCGCGAGGTGCCGAAGCTGGTGCTGAGCGATGCGCAGTGGCGGCAGCGGTTGTCGCCGGCCTCCTACGACATCATGCGTCGCGACGGTACCGAACGCGCGTTCAGCGGCGAGCACGAGCGCCCCGCCGTGCCCGGCCTGTTCCGCTGCATCGCCTGCGGCACGGCGCTGTACGATGCCGCCACCGAGTTCGACTCCGGCACCGGCTGGCCCAGCTTCTGGCAGCCGATCGCGCGGCGCAACCTGGTCGAGGCGACCGACCACCTGTTCGGCATGACCCGCACGGCGATCAGCTGCAAGGGCTGCGACAGCCACCTCGGCCACGTCTTCAACGACGGCCCGCGCCCGACCGGCCTGCGCTACTGCATGAATTCGGTGGCGCTGCGTTTCGTGCCGCGCACGATGGACTGAACCGCCGGCCGCGGCCGGCTTGGGTTTCGCCGCGCGCGCCACCATCTGCCCTGCAGGGCGTCGTCCGCCCGTTGCCGGAGTCTGCCATGAGCACCGCCCTGACCATCCCCTGCCCGCATTGCAGCGCGCTCAACCGCGTGCCCGCCGAGCGCCTCGCCGAGCATCCGAACTGCGGCCGCTGCAAGCAGGGCTTGTTCGAGGGCCACCCGGCGGAGCTGACGACCGCCAACTTCGACGCGATCGCCGGCCGCGGCGACCTGCCGGTGCTGGTGGATTTCTGGGCGCCGTGGTGCGGGCCGTGCCTCGGCTTCGCGCCGGTGTTCGTGCAGGCCGCCGGCAGGTTCGAGCCGCGCCTGCGACTGGCCAAGCTGGACACCGAGGCGCAGCCGCAGATCGCCACACGCTTCAACATCCGCAGCATCCCCACCCTGGTCATGTTCAGGCAGGGCCGCGAGATCGCGCGGCAATCCGGTGCGCTGAACGCGGCGCAGCTGCAGCAGTTCATCGAAGGCGCGCTGGCGCGCGGCTGATCAGCGCGCAGCAGGCCGCCGCTCGCCACATCGTCCACCGCCAGCCGATGGCGCGCCAGCGCCACGCCCTGCCCTGCATCGCCGCACGCAACGCCAGGCCGGGATGAGGCGTGTAGCGGGCGCCGCGCTGCAGCGCGCCGTCGACCCATGCCTTTCAGCACACTCGGCACGTGCGCCGCGCGTTTAGTCTTCGCTCTTTACGCCCGAGGAGACGCCTGTGCGCAAGTCCCTGCCGTTCGCCCTGATGGCCGCCCTGCTGTTGACGGGGTTCACTACCACCGTGATGGCGGCCGACAGCCACAAGCCGGCGGCAAGCGCCGACGCCGCGGGCAAGGACGGCTTCCAGCTGCCGCCGTTTCCGGCCGACGCGCACGTGACGCAGACCACCACGGTCGACGGCAGGACGCTCAAGTACACCGTCACCGTGGGCTCGCTGCCGGTGCGCGACGAGAAGGGCAAGGTCACCGCCGAGGTGGTGTTCACCGCCTACACCATGGCCGGCAAGGACCGGCCGGTGACCTTCGCGCTGAACGGCGGCCCGGGCGCCTCGTCGGTCTACCTCAACCTCGGCGCGATCGGCCCGAAAAAGGTGGCCTTCGGCGACAAGGGCGACTCGCCCTCCGACCCGCCGGTGCTGCACGACAACCCCGGCACCTGGCTCGGCTTCACCGACCTGGTCTTCATCGACCCGGTCGGCACCGGCTACAGCCGCGCGCTGGTCGACGACAAGCAGGCGACCAAGGATTTCTACAGCACCGACGTCGACATCAAGTACCTCTCGCGCATCATGTACGACTGGCTGGTGAAGAACGGCCGCATGGACGCGCGCAAATACTACGTGGGCGAAAGCTACGGCGGCTTCCGCGGCCCGCGCATCACCGAGTACATGCAGACCCGACTGGGCGTGGCGATGAGCGGCGTGACGCTGATCTCGCCCTACCTCGACCCGTCGGCGTGGAGCGACGACACCGTCTCGCCGCTGCCGTGGATGACCACCCTGCCCTCGATCGCCGCCGCCCACCTGGAGCGCGAAGGCAAGCTCAGTGCCGAGGCGATGGCGCCGATCATCGCCTACACCCGCGGCGAGTACGCCACCACGCTGATGAAGGGCCGCTCCGACCCGGCCGCCACCGAGGCGATGATCCGGAAAGTGACCGAGCTGACCGGGCTGGACCCGGTGTTCGTCAAGCGCTCCGGCGGCCGCATCGAGACCCAGGCCTACCTGCGCGAGGTGTACCGCGCCGAGGGCAAGCTGGGCAGCCGCTACGATTCCAACGTCACCGCCTGGGACCCGTTCCCGCATGCGCCGTCCCAGCGCACCGGCGATCCGCTGCTCAACAGCATCATCGCGCCGACCACCAGCGCGATGGTCAACTTCGTCACCCAGACCGTGGGCTGGAAAGTTACCGGCCGCTACAACGCGCTGAGCTACGAGGTGAACCGCCTGTGGCATGAGGACGACGACGCCCGCGAGGGCTCGGTCAGCCAGCTGCGCGAGGCGGTGGCCAACGATCCGAAGCTGCGCGTGCTGATCGCGCACGGCTGGGACGACCTCTCCTGCCCGTTCATGGTCTCGGTGCTGGCGGTCGACCAGATGCCGGCCATGGGCGACCCGACCCGCGTGCAGGTGAAGGAGTACCCCGGTGGCCACATGTTCTACTCGCGCGCCGACAGCCAGTCCGCGCTGACCCGCGACGTGAAGGCGTTGTACGGCGCCCGGTAAGCGTGCCGCGCGACGACGGCAGGAGTCGGCAGCGCCCCGCCGACTTCCGCGTCGTCGCCATCCGCCAGGCCACCCATGAACAAGCGCACGCTGTATCACGTCGACGCCTTCACCACCACGCGTTTTCGCGGCAACCCGGCCGGCGTGGTGCTGAACGCCGACGGCATGTCCGACGCGGAGATGCAGGATCTCGCGCGGGAACTGAAGCACTCCGAGACCGCCTTCGTGCTGGCGCCGGACGGCGCGGACCACGACGTGCGGCTGCGCTACTTCTCCCCCACCACCGAAGTGCCGCTGTGCGGCCACGCCACGATCGCCACCCATTACGTGCGCGCCGGCTTGCCCGGCTTCGGCAGCAACGAATTTCGACAGAAGACCGCCGCCGGCATCCAGCGCATCCGCATCGGCCGCAACGAAGCCGGGGGCCGCCGCGTCTTCATGCAGCAGGAGCGCCCGCGCATCGACCCGCCGCTGGACGCATCCGTCCGCCACCGCATCGCCGCCGCGCTGGGCGTGGCCGACGACCAGCTGACCACGACGCTGCCACTGCAGGTGGTATCCACCGGTCATGGCAAGGTCATGGTGCCGCTGGAGCCGACGGTCGATCTGGACGCGCTGGCACCGCGGATGCCCGCCCTGGCGGCCCTGAGCGCGGAGATCGGCTGCAACGGCTATTTCGCGTTCCAGCTGCGCGAGGGCGAGGCGGCCACCGACGGGCGCATGTTCGCCCCCGCCATCGGCATCGACGAGGACCCCGTCACCGGCAATGCCAACGGCCCGCTGGGAGCCTATCTGGTGCACCACCGACTGCTGCCGCACGACGGCGCCTCGCTGCGGTTCGCCGGCCACCAGGGCCGCGCGCTGCGCCGCGACGGCATCGTCCATGTCGAGGTGCGCATCGTGGACGACGAGCCGGTCGAGGTGACGATCGCGGGCGACGCCTGCATCCTGTTTTCCGCGCCGCTGAGCGGCTGACGCCGGCCACCCCCGCCCGCGGCGTCAATCCATGCGCAGGCCGGCGCGCACCAGGTATTGCACGCTGAACATCCGTCGGGAATCGGTCCACACCCGCTGCACCGCCAACCCCGCCTTGTCTGCCAGCGCCGCGAAATCCTCCAGCGAATACTTGCAGCTGTATTCGACCTGGATCGCCTCGTCCGCGCCGAAGCGCACCTTGTCGCGCCCGATGGCCACCTGCTGCTCGCGCCGGCTGACCAGCTGCGTCTCGATGCGCCCGGCCATCGGGTTGTAGCGCGCACGGTGGGCGAACGCGGCGAGGTCGAAATCACTGCCGATCTCGCGATTGAGCCGGGCCAGCATGTTCAGCGTGAACTCGACGGTGACACCGGCCGCGTCGTTGTAGGCCGCCTCGATCAGCGCCGGGTCCTTTTTCAGGTCCGCCCCGACCAGCAGGCCGCCGGCGTCGCCCATTTCGTTGCGCATCTTGCGCAGCAAGGCCACCGCGTCGTGCGACTCGAAATTGCCGATGGTGGAGCCGGGGAAATACAGCACCGTGCGGCGCGGTGCCCGCGGCGGGATCGGCAGGCGCAGCGGCTTGCTGAAATCGGCGCACAACGGCTGCAACGGCAGTTGCGGAAACTCCTGCGCGAAGCGCTGCACGCTCTGCTGCAGCGGCTCCGGCGAGATTTCCACCGGCACGTAACTCACCGGCTCGTGCAGGTGGCGCAGCAGCATGCGCGTCTTGCGGCCGCTGCCGCTGCCGTACTCGACCAGCCGCACCCCGCTGCCGAGGGTATCGGCGATGTCGCCGGCGTGCTCGTCCATCAGGGCGATTTCGCAGCGGGTGAGGTAGTACTCCGGCTGCTCGCAGATCTGCTCGAACAAGGCCGAGCCGCGCTCGTCGTAGAACAGCCACGACGGCAACCGCTTGGGCTTCAGCGCCAGCCCGTGCCGGGCGACTTCGAGCAACTCGTTGGCGGGCGGGCGGCGTTCGTCGTCGCGAAGGCCGCAGGCTTGCACGCTGTTCATCGGTCCTGTCCCAGTCGCAGCCCGGCAAACTGCCAGCGGGCATGGGGTGGAAAGAAATTGCGGTAGCTGGCGCGCAGATGATCGCGCGGGGTGACGCAGGAGCCGCCGCGCAATGCCCATTGGCCGCACATGAACTTGCCGTTGTATTCGCCCAGCGAACCGGGCAGCGGGCGGTAGCCGGGGTAGCCGACATACGGCGAGGCGGTCCACTCCCACACGTCGCCGAACAGCTGCAGCGCGCCCTTGCCGGCGGGCGCCGGCAACGGCTGGAAGCGCCCGTTTTCCTGCAGGTTGCCGTCGATCGACGCGCCCTGCGCCGCCGCTTCCCACTCCGCCTCGGTTGGCAGCCGGGCCCCGGCCCAGCGCGCGAATGCCTCGGCTTCGTAGTAACTCAAATGGCAAACCGGTTCGGCGGGATCGAGCGCACGCACGCCGGCCAGGGTGAACTCGCTGGCCAGGTCGTCCTGCCAGTAGAGCGGATGCTGCCAGCCTTCGCACTGCACCGTGGCCCAGCCGTCGGACAGCCACAGGCCGGGCTCGCGATAGCCGCCTTCGCGCACGAAGGCCAGGTATTCGGCATTGGTCACCAGCCGGTTGGCCAGCGCGTGCGGTTGCAACAGGGTGCGGTGGCGCGGGGTTTCGTTGTCGAAGGCGAAGCCTTCGCCGCGATGGCCGATCTCGACGATGCCCTCGCGCCCGGGCAGGAACTGCAGCGGCACCGTGGGCTCGCCCGTGGGTGCCGCAATCGACGGATGCAGCGCCGGCCGCAGCGGGTTGCACCAGAACGCGTGCTTGATGTCGGTCAGCAGCAGCTCCTGGTGCTGCTGTTCGTGTTGCAGGCCCAGTTCGACCAGGCTGGCCAGTTCCGGATCGTCGCCGCGGTCCAGCAGCGCGAGCACGGCCGCGTCGACGCGGCGGCGGTAATCGAGCACTTCATCGAGCGACGGCCGCGACAGCAGCCCGCGCTCCGCGCGCACGTGCATCGGCCCGACCGACTGGTAGTAGGAGTTGAACAGGTAATGCCAGGCCGGGTCGCGCGGCTTCCAGGCCGGGTCGTGCGCAAGCACGAAGGTCTCGAAGAACCAGGTGGTATGCGCCAGGTGCCATTTCGCCGGGCTGGCGTCGGGCATCGACTGCAGCTGCATGTCCTCGGCCGTCAGGCTCGCGCACAGCGCCGGCGTCTGCCGGCGCACCCGCTCGAAACGCGCGGCGGTGCCGGCGCGGGCCGACGGTGGATCAACGGTCATGCATGCTGCGCCGCGGTCGCGACGGCCGGACGAACCGGCCACGGGACAGCGGCATGATGGTGCGAAAGTGCATGCCCTCAAGGATGCCGCGAGAGTTGTTCAGAACTTGTGATCGGACACGCCGTCTTGCGACGGGTACAAACGCGCGAGCCCGGCCGGGGCCGGGCTCGCACACTCGCATCACGACGTGACTCAGTTGCCGTCGTAGCCGTCGTCGCGGTCGTAGCCGTCGTCGCGGATGTAACGCGTCTGGTACGGGTCGTCGTACACCACGGTACGCGTTTCCACCACGCGGCGGGTCACCACCGGCGCACCGTACTCGTAGACCACCGTGCGCGGCGCGCGGTAGACCGGCTGGTCGTAATAAACCGGAGCCGGCCGCAGCGCGTCGGCGACCAGGCCGACCACGGCACCGGTGACGATGGCCCCGGCGATCCAGCGGCCGCCGCTCCAGTGGCCGCCATGACCGTAGTAGCCGCCGTGATAACCGCCATGGTGACCGCCGTAGTAGCCACCATGGGGACCATGCCCGCCCCAGCCGCGCGCGGACGCGCCCAGAGGCATTGCCAACGCGGCGACCAGCGCCAGGCCGATCGCGGCACTCTTGCCGGAAGCACGCAAACCCGCTGTGTTCATGATCGTTCTCCGTTGTACGCGGGGATAGTCGAGCGCGCGGGCTTAATGCGCACTGAAAGGTTCACGGCTTGATGCGCGCCGTATCCCACGGGTTGACTCCCGTCACGGCCCGGCGCCGGCGCAGCAGCCAGCAGCCGTGGATGTCGGCACGGCGGGCGAAGTCGAACGGGATGCTGGGCGCGCTCCAGTCCTCGATCTCGAAGTGCGGCTCCAGCGCCTCGCGATCCAGCTTGAAGCGACGAAAATTGTTGGAGAACACGATCACGCCGTCACGGGTGAGCCGTTCGTTGCAGGCTTCGAGCAGCTTCACGTGGTCGCGCTGCACGTCGAAATCCTCGGCGCGCTTGGAGTTGGAGAAGGTCGGTGGATCGACGAAGATCAGGCCGTAATGGCCGCGATCACGCTGCAGGAACTCCAGCGCGTCGAACTGCATCAGCCGATGGTCGGCGCCGGTGAAACCGTTCAACGCGAGGTTGCGCGATGCCCACTCCAGATAGGTGGCCGACAGATCCACGCTGGTGGTTTCCAGCGCGCCGCCGGCCGCCGCGTGCACGCTGGCGGTGGCGGTGTAGGCGAACAGGTTGAGGAAACACTTGCCGTCGGCCAGCTCGCGCACTTTCGCGCGCACCAGCCGGTGGTCGAGGAACAGGCCGGTATCGAGATAATCGGTGAGGTTGACCAGGAACTTCAGGCCGCCCTCCTCCACTTCGATGAACTCGCCGCGCTGGTCGAGCTGGCCGTACTTGGAACCGCCCTTGCCGCGCTCGCGGGTCTTGATCGCGATGCGTTCGCGCGGCACGCCCAGCACCTCGCCGGCGACGCGGGCGATCTCGCGCAGGCGCAGGCGCGCCACGTCGGCGGGGATATCCGCCGGCGCGCGGTACTCCTGGATGTGCAAATGGTCGTCGCCACCCGTGTCGCCGTAGACGTCGATCGCCGCCGCGTACTCGGGGAGGTCCTGGTCGTAGGCGCGCCAGCAGTGGATGCCTTCGCGGGTGAGCCGCTTGCGCAAATGCCTGACGTTCTTCTCCAGCCGGTTCTTCAGCATCTGCGCGCCCGGCGAGAGCGGCCTGGGTTCGCGCGGCGTCTCGTCGCGCGGCTTCAGGTCGAACGTCAGCAGCACGGTTTCCAGTGCGCCGTTGTACAGCGCGTAGCGCTTGTCCGCATGCAACTGCATGGCACGCCCCAGCTCCAGGTCGCCGGCCAGCACCGCGGCGCGCCAACCGGTGAAGCGCTGGCGCAACGTGTCGCCCAGCGCGCGGTAAAGCTTCGGCATCTCGGCGCGGTCGCCGAGGCGCTCGCCGTACGGCGGATTGGTGATGACCAGGCCGTAGCCGACGCCGGGCGGCGGCGCGGCGCGGGCCATGTCCTGCTTGTCCAGGGTGAAAAAGCCGGCCACGCCGGCGGCCTGCGCGTTGCGTTTGGCCGTCTGCACCATGCGCGGGTCAGCGTCACTGCCGAAGAAGCACGGGCGCAGCGCGCGCAAGCCGGTCTCGGCACGCTGCTTCGCCTCGTCCAGCAGGCTGCGCCACAGCGCGATGTCGTGCTGCTGCCAGCCGAGGAAGCCGAAGTATTCGCGGCGCAGACCGGGCGCCACGTCGGCGGCCATCAGCGCGCCTTCGATCAGCAAGGTGCCGGAACCGCACATCGGATCGAGCAGCGCGCCGCCGGCCGCGTAGACCTCGGGCCAGCGCGCGCGCAGCAGCATGGCGGCGGCAAGGTTTTCCTTCAGCGGCGCCTCGCCCTGCTCCTCGCGCCAGCCGCGGCGATGCAGCGGTGAACCCGCGAGATCAAGCGACACGGTGGCGCGGTCGCGGCGCAGGCGCAGATTGATGCGGATGTCCGGCTCGTCGGTGTCGATGTCCGGGCGCGAACCATCGCGCTGGCGGAACTGGTCGACCACCGCGTCCTTGGTGCGCAGCCCGATGAACTGGCTGTGGGTGAGCTTGCTCAGCGCGGTGCCGGCGTCCACCGCGAAGGTGGCGTGCGCGGCCAGGTGCGCGCTCCAGTCGATCGTCTGCACGCCGCGGTACAGCGCCTCGTCGTCGGCCGCGTCGAACTCGGCCAGCGGCAGCAGGATGCGGCTGGCCAGGCGCGACCACAGGCTGGCGCGGTAGGCGGTTTCCAGCGTGCCGGAGAAGTGCGCGCCGGCCAGTGCCTCGCGCACGTCGAGCGCGCCGAGCGCGACCAGTTCGTCGCGCAGCAGGTATTCCATGCCTTTCGGGCAGGTGGCGAAGTAATGGTTCATGCGGCGCTCGCCAGGCGTTCGAGCATGGCCCGGAACTGCGTCGCGATCAGCTCCATGCTGGAACCCAGCCGGTGGTCATCGTCCAGCACGAGCAGCGGCAGCCGGCGCTTCGCGGCGAACGCCTGCACGCCGGCCAGCGGGCACACCTCGTCGCGCCAGCCGTGGATCAGCATCGTGGGCACCCCGGGACGCAGATCGAACGCCCGCGCGTATCCCGGGACTTGACTGGGCGTGGCGAGCAGCAACAGCCCGGCCACGGGCACCTCCAGCGAGACCAGGCCGGAGACGAACGCGCCCATGCTCGAGCCGACCAGCAGTGGCGGCGCGTCCAGCGATTCGATCGTGGCGCGCAGGCGCGCGATCCGCGGCGCCACCGACCCGGCATGGCCGCGCGCGTCGTCGCTGCGGTAGTCCGGTCGCTGCGTGCGCCAGCCCAGCGACTCGGCCAGTGCGGCCAGCGCGCTGACCTTGGTCGCCTCCGGCGCGGAATCCGAGCCGTGCGAAAGAATGATCTGGCCGCGCATGGCGGTCTCCGGAAAGGCCAAAAGCAAGACGCGCATGGTAGCAGGCGGCGTTTCCGCCTCCGGCCGCGCCATGCGAGACTTGGCCGATGTCCCTGACCCTCCACGACCAGCCGCTGCCCTACGTCGACCGGCTGCCCGAGCGCCCGGCCGAGGCGATCGAACTGGTGGTGATCCACTGCACCGAGCTACCCGACCTGGCCATGGCCCGCGAATACGGCGAACGCGTGCTGCATCCGAGCGGCACCGGCAACAGCGGCCACTACTACATCGACCGCGACGGCACGATCTGCCGCTACGTGCCCGGCACGCGCATCGCCCATCACGTACGCGGGCACAACGCGAATTCGATCGGCATCGAGCTGGTGAACGCGGGCCGCTACCCCGACTGGTTCGACTCGCGCCGCCAGACCATGACCGAGCCCTACCCCGCCGCGCAGATCGACGCCCTGCTCGCCCTGCTGACGCAGTTGCGCGCGGCGTTCCCGAACCTGCGCCGGATCGCCGGCCACGAAGACCTGGACACCGACCTGATCCCGGCCAGCGACGATCCCGCGCAGCAGATCCGCCGCAAACTCGACCCCGGCGTGCGCTTCCCGTGGGACGCCATCGTGCCCGCCTGCGGCCTGCAACGGCTGCGTTAGACTGCGAACCAGCCTCCCCCGGCCCAGGCCATGTCGGAATTCACCGTCCAGCCGCTGCTGCAAACGCCGCTCGTCGCGGCACACGACGTGCATTGCCGCGGCGAGTGCCGTCATCGCAGCGCGGAGGAATGCGCGGCCGCGACGCACCTGGTGTTTCCGTATCGCGGCCTGTTCCTGCGCCACGTCGGCAGCACGCAGTCGGTGGCCGATGCGAACCACGTGCTGCTGTTCAATGCCGGCCAGAACTACCAGGTCAGCCATCCGGCGACTGGTGGGGATGCCTGCCTGTCGCTGTCGATCGCGCAACCGCTGCTGCGCGAGCTGGCGCCGACCGACCTGCTGCAGCGTCGCGACGAACCGGTCTTCCACGGCCAGTCGCTGCGCATCGACGAACGCGCCCAGGTGCTGGTGGCACTGCTGCGCCACAGCCTGCGCCACGGCAACATCGAGCCACTGGAAGCCGAGAGCCTGGCGCTGACCCTGGTCTGCCGCAGCCTCGGCCCTCGCACCACCCATGCTCCCGGCGCCAGCCACGCGCGCCAGCGGCTGGTGGACCGGGCCAAGCTGCTGCTGGCCAGCGACCTCACCCGGCGCTGGACGCTGGCCGAGATCGCCGCGGACATCGGCGGCTCGCCGGTCTACCTCACCCAGGCCTTCCAGCAGGTCGAAGGCATGCCGCTGTACCGCTATCACCTGCGCCTGCGGCTGGCGCATGCGCTGGACCGGATCGCCGATTGCGAGGACGTCGCCGCCCTTGCGCTGGACCTCGGCTTCTCCAGCCACAGCCACTTCAGCGCCGCGTTCCGCCAGGCTTACGGCCGCACGCCCAGCGCGTTCCGCCAGGCCGCGCTGACGCGCGCATCGTGAGTCGCTAAAGATCCTGACAGCCGCGCCTGCCGCGGCATGGTCTCCTGCGCTTGCCCGATCCCGGGCAGCCCACGGAGAACCCCCATGAACGAGAAAACCTGCGCCGCCTGCGACTACCCGCTGGACCACAACGCGATCGAAGTGACCATCGGCGGACGCACCGTCGAAGTGTGCTGCGAGGAATGCGCGCAGAAGCTGCGCGAGGCGGCAGCGCAAGCGTGAGCGGCGAAGTCCCCCTCGCCACAGGATCGGCGCCCCTCGGGGCGCCGATCCGCCCCCGAGAAACGCCCCGGCGGGATCGCCGACATGACCCGGAAACTCCCGAGAACTACCTGATGAGCAATCGTCGCGTCGCCGTGTACGGCGCCTACGGCCATACCGGCCGCTTCGTCCTGGACGAGCTTCGCCGGCGCGGTTTCGTGCCGGTCGCCTGTGGCCGCGACGCGTCCCGGCTGCAGCAACTGGCTGCGACCACCGGCGTGGAAGTGCATGCAGCATCCGTCGACGATCCCGCGGCATTGGACGCCGCCTTCGCCGACGCCGCCGCCGTGCTGCATTGCGCCGGGCCGTTCCTCGACACGGCGGGGCCGGTGCTGGATGCCGCGTTGCGCGCACGCATCCACTATCTGGACGTGGCGGCGGAACAACGCGCCGTGCTCGATACGTTCGCACGCGATGCGGCGGCGAAAGCCGCTGGCGTGACCGTGCTGCCGGCGATGGCCTTCTACGGCGGCCTCGCCGACCTGCTCGCCAGCGCCGCGCTCGGTGGCGCCACCGATGCGGATGCCGTGGACATCGCCGTGGCGCTCGACGGCTGGCATCCCACCCGCGGCACCCGCATCACCGGCGAGCGCAATCATTACCCGCGCACCTGCATCGAGCACGGCCGCAGCCGCACCGTGCCCGAGCCCGCGCCGCTGCGCGAGACGGATTTCCCGGCCCCGTTCGGACGACTGGAAACCGTGCTGCTGCCCTTGTCCGAGGCCGTCGTGCTGCCACGGCACATCACCTGCGGCGACCTGCATTCATGGATGAACCTGGCTCCGCTGCGCGACCTGCGCGATCCGTCCACGCCGGCACCGGTGGCCGCCGACGGCAGCGGGCGTTCCGCGCAGCGGTTCGTGGTCGACGTACGCGTACACCGAGACCAGCGCCGCCTGCGCGCCGTCGCCAGCGGCCGTGACATTTATGCGGTGACCGCGCCGCTGCTGGTGGAGGCGTTGCAGCGCATTCTGGACGGCCGCGTCAGCGGTACCGGCGCACTCGCCCCGGGCCAGGCTTTCGACGCCCGCGACTTCCTGGCCGCGCTCGATCCCCGGCAGATCGCCGTCACCTTCGACCGCTGAACGGGGAT
>ERZ778018.458-NODE-458-length-61619-cov-213.502014_pt1 | contig 61619 bp, 58 predicted proteins | sample MGYA00375748_ERZ778018 | MGnify/ENA primary metagenome ERZ778018 (study PRJEB29350, sample SAMN05509839) | bioreactor metagenome | biome: bioreactor; material: wastewater | place: South Africa: University of Cape Town | collected 2014-04-22 ... | reverse complement strand
CTCGGCGGCGTAGCGGCAGGCGGTGTCCAGGTCCACCTGCGAGAACGAGATCTGCTTCGCGCCCTTGCCGGCGACCTCCTCGTATTTCACGGTGTCGTAGCCGAGGTACTTCTTCGCCAGCGAGTCCATGTCGTGGCGCGTGGCGGTGGCGTTCCACACGTAGGATTCCAGCATCGAATCGTGCTTCAGGCCCTGCACCGCGATGCCGTAATGCGCCAGGATATTGATGTCGTACTTCGCGTGCTGGCCGAGCTTGGGCCGCGCCGGATCCTCGAACATCGGCTTCAGCGCGGCGAGCACCGTGTCGCGATCGAGTTGCGGCGGCGCACCGGGGTAGTCGTGGCCGAGCGGGACGTAGCACGCCTGGCCCGGCTCCACCGCGAGGCTGAGGCCGACGATGTCCGCGCGCATCGCGTCGAGGCTGGTGGTCTCGGTGTCGAACGCGACCAGCTCGGCGCCGCGCAGTTTTTCCAGCCAGGCGTCGAGTTGCGCCTGGGTGGTGACCAGCTCGTATTCGCCGGGAGCCGAAAATTCCGCTTGCACGAGCGCACCCTGTGCGCGATCGCCTTGTGGGGCAATTTTCGGTTCGGCGTGATCGCGCACAGGGTGCGCTCCTGCAGATTCCGCCGCGGCATCGAGGTCCTTCAGCGCCGCCTTGAACTCGTAGCGGGTGTACAGCTCGCGCAACGTCGCCACGTCGGCGGCGCGGCGAGTGAGGTCGGTGGGACCGAACTCCAGCGCCACGTCGGTCTTGATCGTTGCCAGCTGGCGCGACAGCGGCAGCTGCGGCAGCGTGGCGCGCAGGCTCTCGCCGATCTTGCCGCCGATCTGGTCGGCATGGGCGATCACGCCGTCCAGCGTGGCGTACTCGGCCAGCCACTTGGCGGCGGTCTTCGGGCCGCACTTGGGCACGCCGGGGATGTTGTCGATGGCGTCGCCGGTGAGGGCGAGGAAGTCGATGATCTGCTCCGGCTGCACGCCGAACTTCGCCAGCACGCCGGCGCGGTCCGTCCGGGTGTTGGTCATGGTGTTGACCAGGGTGACGTGCGGGCCGACCAGCTGCGCCATGTCCTTGTCGCTGGTGGAAACCTCCACCTCGATGCCGAGCGCGTGCGCCTGCAGGGCCAGCGTGCCGATCACGTCGTCGGCTTCCACGCCGTCCACGCGCAGGATCGGGAAGCCCAGCGCGCCCACGATCGCCAGCATCGGCTCGACCTGCGAGCGCAGGTCGTCGGGCATCGGCGGGCGGTTCGCCTTGTACTGGGCGTACAGCGCGTCGCGGAAGGTGGGGCCCGGCGCGTCGCTGACGAAGGCCAGGTAATCGGGGTTCGCCTTCAAGGTGGCGCGCAGCATGTTGACCACGCCGAACAGCGCGCCGGTGGGCTCGCCGCGCGCATTGGAGAGCGGCGGCAGCGCGTGGAACGCGCGGTACAGGTAGGACGAGCCGTCGATCAGGACGAGTTTGGGCATGGTGTGCTTCGCGTGAGTCGACATCTCCACCCATTCTCGCATGCACGGCGAAACGTCGCGCTTCACCATCGGCCGCCGGCGGCGCTGTTATGCTGCGCTCCCCAATCGAGGTTGCCGCCATGAAAACCGCTGCCTTGCTGGTTGCCGCCAGCGTCCTGTTTTCCTCCAGCGTGCTGGCGCAATCCGCCCCGTCGGCGAGCGTGCCGCCGCCGCCCGGGATCAACGACCCGGGCGTGCAGGCAACGCAGCCGGCGACCAAGCCGGCGGCCAGGCATCGCTCGACGCATGCTGCGCCAGCCGCGTCCGGCCAGCCGTTGGACCTGAAGCCGCAGGCGCTGCCCGCGATGCGCGACGAAGGCAGCGCGCAGGGTGGCCGCGACCAGTCCCCGCCGGAAGTGCGGATCCGCCAGCAAGGCGACAACAGCATCCAGGAATACAGCCGCAACGGCCGCGTCTACATGGTGGTGATCACGCCGAAGAACGGCATCCAGCAGACCTACATGGTCGACCCGCAGGGCCGGCTGGTCGACGAGCACGGCCAGAAGCCGGTGGGGCCGGTGATGTACAAGGTGCTGGAGTGGGGCAAGAGCCGGCCACCGGCCGAGAGTGCCAGTGAGGCGCCGCCGGCCGACGGCGGCCACTGAAGGCCGAGCGCCGCGCGGCCTAGGCCAGGTCGTCGAGCTCCGGGTAGTGGCGGAAGATGCCGTTTTCGTTGAACGGCAATCGCCGCGGCGACGCCAGGTAGGCGGCCAGGCGCGGCCGCCCGGCCACCCGCTGTTTCAGCGCATGCAGCAGCGGCAGCCGATGCCCGAGGCGCTGCATGGCGCGCGGGTACGCGTACGCCAGTCCGCTCATCAGCTGGAACAGCGAAAGATCGACGTAGGAGTGTCCGTGCAGGACATGCTCGCCGCCGCCGCGTTCCAGCACCTGCTCGAAATAATCCAGGTACTTCGGCAGCCGCGTTTCGCGCAGGTCGGCCGCGCGACGGCGCGCCTCGACGCGCTGGTCCTCGTAGTACAGGCCGCTGGCGATAGGATGGTGCGAGTCGTGCACTTCGGCGACCAGGTCGGCAATGGTCAGCTGCAGCTGGTGCGCGTACAGCCGCCGGCCCTCGCTTTCCGGCACCAGGGCTAGCGGCGGGCCGAGGTACTGCAGGATGTTCGCCGTGTGCGCGATCAGCAGCCGGCCGGCCTTGAGGAACGGCGGCGCGAACGGCAGCGGACCCTCGTGCACGCCGTCGAGGTAGCGCACGATGGCGTCGTCGCCCTGCTCGCGGGCCACGTCGACGTAGTCGGCGCCGGCGTCTTCCAGCGCCAGCCGCACGAACTCGCCGCGGCCCTGGATGCCGGTCCAGTAATAAAGCTCGTAGCGCATGGCCATGTCCCCGGACTTGGCCTGAGCTTGGCACGCGCGACTTCTACAGCACGTGTAGGAGCCCGCTCGCGGGCGATGCTCTTTGCTTTTACGAATCCCGAATCCCGTGAAAAGAGCATCGCCCGCGAGCGGGCTCCTACACAGCGCGCGGCGTCAGTGGCGGAAGTGGCGCATGCCGGTGAACACCATCGCCATGTCGTGCTCGTCGGCGGCGGCGATCACCTCGGCATCGCGCATCGAGCCGCCGGGCTGGATCACCGCGCTGATGCCCGCCGCGGCGGCGGCGTCGATGCCGTCGCGGAACGGGAAGAACGCGTCGCTGGCCATCACCGAGCCGCGCACTTCGAGCTTCTCGTCGGCGGCCTTGATGCCGGCGATCTTCGCGCTGTAGACGCGGCTCATCTGGCCGGCGCCGACGCCGATGGTCTGGCGGTTCTTCGCGTAGACGATGGCGTTGGACTTGACGAACTTGGCCACCTTCCAGGCGAAGATCAGGTCGTGGACCTGCGCCTCGGTAGGCACCTTGCGGGTGACCACCTTCAGGTCCGCCGCAGTGATCATGCCGGTGTCGGCGCTCTGCAGCAGCAGGCCCGAACCGACACGCCTGGAGTGCATGCCGGGGTGGGCATCGCGCAGGTCGCCGTGCGTCGGCAGCGGGATCACCAGCACGCGCACGTTGCCCTTCTTGTGGAACGCCTTCAGCGCGTCGTCCGCGTAGGCGGGTGCCAGCACCACCTCGACGAACTGGCGCTCGACGATGGCTTTGGCGGTGGCGCCGTCGACTTCGCGGTTGAACGCGATGATGCCGCCGAAGGCCGAGGTGGGATCGGTCTGGAAGGCCAGGTCATACGCCTTGCCGATGCCGTCCAGGCTCACCGCCACGCCGCAGGGGTTGGCGTGCTTGACGATCACGCAGGCCGGCTTGACGAAGCTGCGCACGCATTCCCACGCGGCGTCGGCGTCGGCGATGTTGTTGAACGAGAGTTCCTTGCCCTGCAGTTGCCTGAACGTGGCCAGCGTGCCCGGCGCCGGGTACAGGTCGCGGTAGAACGCGGCGCCCTGGTGCGGGTTCTCGCCGTAGCGCAGGTCCATCAGCTTCACGAAGCGGCCGTTGACTTGGCCTGGGAACGTGTCGTGGCCGGCGATCGCGTCCTGCGCGTCGTTGAGCTGCAGCGCGGACAGGTAATCGCTGATCGCGCCGTCGTAGCTGGACACGTCGTTGAACGCGGCCACCGCCAGCTTGAAGCGGGTGGCGCGAGTGAGGCCGCCGCGTGCCTCGATCTCCTCCAGCGCGGCGTCGTATTGCGCCGGCGAGGTCAGCACGGCCACGTCGTTCCAGTTCTTCGCCGCCGAACGCAGCATCGCCGGGCCGCCGATGTCGATGTTCTCGATCGCCTGTTCCAGTGTGCAGTCGGGCCTGGCCACCGTGGCTTCGAACGGGTAGAGGTTCAGCACCAGCAGGTCGATCGGCGCGATGCCGAGTTCGGCCATCACCGCGTCGTCGGTGCCGCGCCGGCCGAGCAGTGCGCCGTGCACCTTCGGGTGCAGCGTCTTCACGCGGCCGTCCATGATCTCGGGGAAGCCGGTGAGGTCGCTGACCTCGGTGACCGCGATGCCGGCCTCGCGCAGCGCCTTCGCGCTGCCGCCGGTGGAAAGCAGCTCGATGCCCTTCGCGGCCAGCCGCCGGCCCAGATCGATCAGCCCGGTCTTGTCGGAAACACTGAGCAGGGCGCGACGAACCGGGGTGAGCTGGGGGGCGGACATGAGCGGGTTTCCAGGAGGGGAAAGCCGCTCATTATAGCCGCCCGGCTGATGGGCGGCTTTTGCACGAATACGCGAGGTGGGTTACAGCAGGCCGTGTGCGGCCAGCTTCTTGCGCAAGGTGGCGCGATTGATGCCGAGCGCGCTGGCGGCGCGGCTCTGGTTGCCGTTATGGAAGGCCAGCACCTCGCGCAGCAGCGGCACCTCGACTTCGTGCAGCACCAGCGCGTGCAGACCTTCGGCGCATTCGGTGTCGCCGATGTCGGCAAGGTAGCGGCGCACCATGCGGGTGACGCATTCGCTCAGCGCACTCTGGCCCTGGAGGCCGGCGCCGGGCGAACCCGTGCCCTGCAACGAGGCCTGTTTCGAGGCCTCGGCAGCTGGCAGTCTTACGGCATTCACGGACATTTTCCCTCACGTGCGAAGCGGCGACTGCATCGGTCGCTGCTTATGGTTATGGCTGGTCGTGCGCGTCGCGGCGTCTGTCGCATCTCCTCGGACATGCCGGCGCGAGGGGTCGAGTCTACCCGCGCGGGCCGACAATTTTAAGTACCGCAGGCCCCATTATTCGAAACCGATCTCGAACGCGACTGCCTTGTCGCCCGGGTCTTCCACTTCCAGCAGCAGCACGGCGCTGCCGCCGGGCGCCAGGCCATCGCGCAGGATCGCGGTGTCGTCCAGGTACTCCGCCGGCTGCAGCCGGCGCATCGCGATGCGCTGGCCCTGCGCGTTGGACAAGGTGATCGTCAGCACCGGCCAGGGCTGGGCAAAGCTGGCGTCATTGCGCACGCTGGCACTGATCATCAGCGCGCCGGAAACGCTGGGGTGGGCCTGCACGTTGCTGGCCAGCAGGTGCAACTGCTGCGGCGCGGCGACCAGCGGCAGTTCGCAGCCGAGCATGGCGCAGCTGCTGCGCAGCCAACCGCCCACGCCGGGGTTGCGGATCAGCTCGTCGCGCTTGGCCCAGGCCAGCTGGACGGCGAGCGACAGCGTGAGCAACAGGCACGCCGTCACCCACGGCCAGTGCCGCTCGCCGGGCGAACGCAGGTGCCGCTGCCTGCGTCGGGTCGCTCGTTCGCGCTGGTGCGTACGCGGCTCGCGGGCGAAACGCGGCGCGAACACCAGTTGCGAAAAATCCTCGACGGCCGCTCGCGGCGCTGCCGCCACGACCATCTCGTCGGCGACGACTACCGCCGGCGGGTCCGGTCGCGGTCGATAGACCACCAGGTCGAGCCGTGGCGGCTCCAGCGCGGGTTCGTTGAGCGGCAGCTCGGCGAAAGGCTCGGGCGGCAGTTGTTCGGCAAGCGTGGCGAGGCCGTCGAAGCCGGCGTCGCAATGCCCGCACACGAGGTGGCCGTGCGCCTGCGCCAGCGTCTGCGCATCGAGCGAAAACACGGACAGGCATTCGGGACACTGTGTATACATGCGGGCCGCTGCGGATCGGTACCCGGCAAGCTTAGCAGGGTGATCGCGTCGGCTCCGGACCCGGCTCGGCGTTCCGGAAGGTCACGCCTGAAACACTCGAGCCGGTGCTCAGCGGCGGCGCCGGCCGCTGATGCGCACCCAGTCCTCGCGCGTGTCCACGCGCAGCTCGTCGAACCATTCGGCATAGCGCTGCAGCAGCTCGTCCTGCTGGCCGGCGAGGATGCCGGAGATGGCAAACGGCGCGCCGGGTTTCGCGGCGGCGGCGAAGACGGGCGCCAGTTCGCCGAGCGGGCCGGCGAGGATGTTGGCGATGAAGACGTCCGTGGCCTCGACCAGGTGATCCCCGGGCAGGAACAGCGCGAGGCGCTCGGCCACGCCGTTGCGTTCGGCGTTGTCGCGCGAGGCGAGGAGCGCCTGCGGGTCGTTGTCGACGCCGACCGCGCTGGCCGCGCCGAGCTTCAGCGCGGCGATCGCCAGCACGCCGGAACCGCAGCCGTAGTCGGTGATCGTCCTGCCGGCTAGGTCGAGGCCGTCCAGCCATTCCAGGCACAGCGCGGTGGTGGGATGGGTGCCGCTGCCGAAGGCGAGGCCGGGGTCGAGGCGCACCACGACGCGGTGGGGGGCACCGGAGGCATCGTCATCCGCCGGCGGTTCGATGTTCCACGGATAGATCCACAGCCGCCGGCCGAACGCCATCGGCTGGTACTGGTCCATCCACGCGCGTTCCCAGTCCTGGTCGGCGACTTCGGCGAAGTTCAGCTGGTCCGGTTCGAGCCAGGGCAGCAGTTCGCCCAGCGCGGCGGCGAGGCCACGCTGGTCGGTGTGTTCGTCGAACAGCGCGTTGAGCGTGATCGTCGGCCACAGCGGCAGCTCGCCCACGCCCGGCTCGAAGATCGCCTGCTCGTCCGGCGTTTCCGCGTCGGCGTCGCGCAGCGTGATCGACAGCGCGCCAAGGTCGTCCAGCGCTTCCTCCGCGCGCGGCTGCTGTTCGACGCGGACGACCAGGGAGAGTTCGAGAAAGGGCATGGGCGAGGAGCGAGTGATGAGAAGTGGGAAAGGGTGAGGCGGCTGGGTCGGCTCTACTCGTTTTCCTCACTGCTCGCCGTTGGCTACCGCATTCTTTTCCTTCTGCTCGGCCATCCGCTTCTCGAGGTAATGGATGTTCTGCCCGCCGTGCTGGAAACCGGCGTCGGCCATGATCCGCTGCTGCAGCGGGATGTTGCACTTGACGCCTTCGATCACCGTCTCGGCCAGCGCCAGGCGCATGCGCGCGATCGCGGTGGCGCGGTCGGGGCCGTACACGATCAGCTTGCCGATCATCGAGTCGTAGTTCGGCGGGATGCGGTAGCCGTCGTACAGGTGGGTGTCCACGCGCACGCCGGGACCGCCCGGCGCCTCGAAGCGCTTGACCGTGCCGGGGCTGGGCATGAAGGTGTCCGGATCCTCGGCGTTGATGCGGCACTCGATCGCGTGGCCGCTGATCTTGATGTCCTCCTGGCGGATCGACAGCTTCTCGCCGCCGGCGATCAGCAGTTGCTCGCGCACCAGGTCGACGCCGGTGATGAATTCGGTCACCGGGTGCTCGACCTGGATGCGGGTGTTCATCTCGATGAAGTAGAAGCGGCCGTTCTCGAACAGGAACTCGAAGGTGCCGGCGCCGCGGTAGCCGATGCGCAGGCAGGCGTCGACGCAGACCTTGCCGATCTGCGCGCGCACCTCCGGCGTGATGCCCGGCGCCGGCGCTTCCTCCACCACCTTCTGGTGGCGGCGCTGCATCGAGCAGTCGCGTTCGCCCAGGTAGATGGCGTGGCCCTGGCCGTCGGCCAGCACCTGGATTTCCACGTGGCGTGGGTTCTCCAGGAACTTCTCCATGTAGACCTGATCGTTGCCGAAGGCCGCCTTGGCCTCCTGCTTGGTCATCACGATGGAGTTGCCCAGGTGCGCCTCGGTGCGCACCACGCGCATGCCGCGGCCGCCGCCGCCGCCGGCTGCCTTGATGATCACCGGGTAGCCGATCTCGCGGGCGATGCGGATGTTCTCGTCGGTGTTGTCGCCGAGCGGGCCGCCGGAGCCGGGCACGCACGGCACGCCGGCGGCCTTCATCGCCTTGATCGCCTCGACCTTGTCGCCCATCAGGCGGATCACGTCCGCGGTCGGGCCGATGAAGACGAAGCCGGACTGCTCGACCTGCTCGGCGAAGTCGGCGCGCTCGGAGAGGAAGCCGTAGCCGGGATGGATCGCCTGCGCGTCGGTGATCTCCGCCGCGGCGATGATGCGCGGGATGTTGAGGTAGCTGTCGACCGACGGCCCGGGACCGATGCAGATCGATTCGTCGGCGAGGCCGACGTGCTTCAGGTTGCGGTCCACGGTGGAATGGACCGCCACGGTCTTGATGCCCAGGCTGTGGCAGGCGCGCAGCACGCGCAGGGCGATTTCGCCACGGTTGGCGATGACGACTTTTTCTAGCATGGACTAACGGGCCTCGCTGTCGCGATACCAGACGCGGACGACCTGCACTCGCGTGCCGCCGATCTCGATACCGCCCAGATCGAATTGCATGTTGTCGGTGAACCGCGCATTGCCCTCTTCCGCCGCGCTGGCCGGCAGCAGCAGCGTCTCGACGTTGGTCACGGCGATGCCGGCATCGCGGATCCAGTCGTTGGCGCGCGCCAGCACGTCGCCGATCGCCTCGTAGCGGCGGCTGACCGCCAGCATCGGAGTGACGTCGGCAGGAACAAAATCACGGAAGTTGATCATGGCGGTCAGGCGATCACGAACATCGGTTCGTCGAATTCCACCGGCTGGCCGTTCTCGATCAGGATCGCCTGCACGGTGCCGGCTACTTCGGCTTCGATCTGGTTGAACATCTTCATCGCCTCGATCACCCCCAGCGTGTCGCCGGCCTTGACCTGCTGGCCGACCTTGACGAAGGGCGGCGCGCCGGGCGAGGCGGAGGCGTAGAAAGTGCCTACCATCGGCGCCTTCACCACGTGGCCGGCCGGCAGCGCGTTGGCGGCCGGAGCTTCGGCGGCAGGTGCTGCCGGGGCGGCGGCGACCGGGGCGGGCGCGGCCGCCACCGCGACCGGCACGGCGGCCGGGGCGGCGCCGACCGGCGCGGCGTTCTTCGGCACGCGCGACAGGCGCACGACCTCCTCGCCTTCCTTGATTTCCAGTTCGGCGAGGTTGGATTCCTCGAGCAAGTCGATCAGCTTCTTGATTTTGCGCAAATCCATCGGATCAGCCTTTGGTCAGTCAGGCCACCGCTGCGGCGGCCGGGAGTGAATGAGGTGTGCGGTGCGGCTGCGGCGTCAGGGGGCGGTGCCGGCCTGCAGCCGCTGCAGCGCCGCGTCCAGTGCCAGCCGGTAGCTGCCGCCGCCGAAGCCGCAGATCACGCCGAGCGCGATGTCGGACAGGCAGGAGTGGTGGCGGAACGGCTCGCGGGCGAACACGTTCGACAGGTGCAGCTCGATGAACGGGATCGCCGTCGCGGCGAAGGCGTCGCGCAGCGCAATGCTGGTGTGGGTGAGCGCGCCGGCATTGCACAGGATGATCGCAGTGCCGTCGTCGCGGCCCTGATGGACGCGCCCGATCAGCTCGTGCTCGGCGTTGGACTGGAACCAGGCCAGCTCGTGCCCGGCCGCCTGCGCCCGCTCGGCCAGTTGCCGGTTGATCTCGGCCAGCGTTTCGCGGCCGTAGATCTGCGGCTCGCGGGCGCCCAGCAGATTGAGGTTGGGTCCGTGCAGGACCAGGATTTTTGCCACGGCATCATCCAGCCAGCGTCCGGAGACCCCGGAACCGGGCGCAGTGTGCGCGCAGTCGGGAATCTTGTCCAGTTCGCTGCAGATCGGCGATGTTTGGCGGAGAAGCGCCGGGTTTCCATGCGTGGGCGTATGTCAGCGCCCGCCCTGCGCCGGCGCCAACCACTGCGCCAGCCGCGTGGCCGGGAGTGGGCCGGCATGCGTGGCCAAGATGCGCCCATCGGCGTCGATCAGCACGCTATAAGGCAATACCTGACGCGTATTGCCAAGTTTCGACGAGGTGCTTGGCGGACCCGAGTCGCCGATCAGTATCGGGTAATCCAGCGGATGTGCGGCCAAAAAGGCGCGAACGTGTGTCGGCTCGTCCATGGCGATTCCCACCACGATAGCCCCCTGTTCGCCGAACTTGGCCTGGGCCTCGGCCAGCGCCGGCATCTCCCGCAGGCATGGCGCGCACCAGCTGGCCCAGAAATTCAGCAGCACGCGGCGTCCGCGGTAGTCGTCCAGCCGGTGCGGTTTGCCGTCGAGGTCGGGCAGCACCAGCGGCGGCAACCGCTGGCCGAGCAGGCTTGGCGGCGCCTCGGCGGGCCGCTGGCGGTGTTGCAGGTAGCCGCCCAGCGCGGCAATGAGCGCCGCCAGCGCAAGGATCAGCCCATTGCCGCGGCCGAGCATCAGCGCGCCGCGTCGGTCAGCGCCCGTTCGACCATCGAGCGGGTCAGGACCGTGGACAACTGCCGGCCGGGACCGCCGTTTTTCGGGAACACCACGTACAGCGGCACGCCGGGCGAGTGGTATTGCTGCAGGAACGCGCTGATGGCCGGGTCGACGTCGGTCCAGTCGCCCTTCATGTAGACCGCGCCGGTGCGCTGGAGCAGGTCGCGGAACGCGTGCGTGTCGAGTACCGCGTGCTCGTTCGCCTTGCAGGTGACGCACCAGTCGGCGGTCATGTCGACGAAGACCGGCGTGCCGGCCGCACGCAGCTCGGCCAGTTTCTGCGGGCTGTAGGCGACCACGCCGTCCTCGGCCACGGCCGCGGTCGACGGTGGCGGCACCTGCGCCAGCAGGTACATCGGCGCCAGGGTGGCGAGCGCCAGCGCCGCCACGGCGGCCTTGCTGGCCACGCCGCGCGAACGGCTGCGCTCGAACCACCACAGCGTCATCGCCAGCAGCACCATCGCCACCAATACCAGGCCGACCGCGTCGGCGCCGCGCTGGTTGGCCAGTACCCACACCAGCCACGCCGCGGTGAGGTACATCGGAAACGCCAGCACCTGCTTCAGGGTTTCCATCCAGCGCCCCGGCTTCGGCAGCAGGCGCGCCAGCGCGGGCACGAAGCCGACCGCGAGGAACGGCAGCGCAAGCCCCACGCCCAGCGCAACGAACACTCCCAGCGCTGCCGGCATCGGCGCGGCGAACGCATAGGCCAGCGCGCTGCCCATGAACGGCGCGGTGCACGGGCTGGCCACCACCACCGCCAGCACGCCGGTGAAGAAGTCGCCGGCCGGGCCGGAGCGCGATGCCAGGCCGGCGCCGGTATTGCCCAGCGAGGCGCCGAACTGCGCCACGCCGGACATCGACAGGCCCACCGCCAGCATCACGCAGGCCAGCGCGCCGACCAGCAGCGGCTGCTGCAACTGCGAGCCCCAACCCAGCGCATGGCCCGCGGCGCGCAGCGCGAGGATGCCCAGCCCCAGCGCGGTGAAGCTGCACAGCACGCCGGCGGTATAGAACAGCGCGTGCCGCCGAGCGGTGGCGCGGTTCTCGCCGCTTTCCAGCACGCTGACCGCCTTGATCGACAGCACCGGCAGCACGCACGGCATCAGGTTCAGCACCAGCCCGCCGCCCAGCGCCAGCAGCAGCGCGGCGACCAGGCTGACCTGCAACGGACCGCCGGCCAGATCGGCCGGCGGCGCTTCCGGTGCCGCGGCGCCGGCCGCGACGGCGCCGCTGTTCAGGTCGATGTCCACCGCGCGCGTCATCAGCGGATAGCACAGGCCGCCGTCCTGGCAGCCCTGGAAACTCGCCTGCAGGGTGAGTCGCGTGCGGCCGGCCAGGTCGCCCGCCACGGTCACCGGCAGCTCGACCTGGTCGAAGTACACGGTGACGTTGCCGAAGTGCTCGTCGCGGTGCGCGGTGCCGGCCGGCCACGCGGGCTTCAGCGCGAGGCCGGCGGCGTCGGCAAGCCTCAGCGTGGTCTGGTCGCGGTACAGGTAGTAGCCCTTGGGCATGGTCCAGCGCAGCAGCAGCTGTCGCGGCCCCTGCGCCAGCGCCTCGAAGCGGAACGCCTGCTCGGCCGGCAGCGGCGCGCCGGTTGCGGTCGTGCCGCTGCTGCTGCCGAGCCGGCTGAGCGCCGCGCCCAGGGCATTGCCGCCTGCCGGCATGGCGCCGGCGGCCGCGGGCAGCGGCAGGTCCAGCTTCTCGGTATGCGGCGGGTAGCAGATCTTCGGGTCGACCTCGTGGCAGCCCTGGTACTGCACGCTCAGTTGCAGCCGGGTGGTGCCGGCGGCGACGCTGTACGGGATGCTGGCGTCGACGCCGTGGTGGTAGGTCTCCACGTCGCCGAGGTATTCGTCGTGGTGCTTCTCGCCGTCGGGCAGCTGCGCTTCGCCCAGGGTGACGCCATCGCCGCCCTTGAACTTCATGCGGCCGCGGTAGAGGTAGTAGTCCGGCGCGATGGTCCAGTGCAGCTTCAGTACGCCGGGGGTGGCGACGTCGGCGCTCAACTTGTACGCCTCGGTCACCGGCAGGAGGTCGGCGGTGTCCTGCGCCGGGGCGGGCGGCGCACCGAGCAGCAGGCTCAGCAACACCAAGGCAAGCATGGGCAGGCGGGTGGCCAGTCGGCCGAAAGACAACGGTTGCATCACGACTCCAGCAACTTGGGCCCGTGGGGACAGGCAGGTGGACATTATGACCCAGCAAATGGGGGCCGGTTCGCCGGCTGCGGCCGCGTGTCTTCCGCCGCCGGCCGGGCTCCGCGGCATGACGGCGCCGGACGCAGGGTAGGCGTGACCGTGACGCGCCGCGAGGGCCACCTCCGGGCAATTCCACCGATCCACTTTGCGCATGGCCCTTCGTTTTGCCGCGAACTGGCTCTGCCGGCGCGACCGCGAAACCGCGAGGATGCGGGGATCCCCACCTGCGGAGATCCTCATGCGTCGTTTCGTCGTGTTGCTGCTGTTGCTGTGGTCGTGGACGTGCGCGCCGTCGTGGGCCGAAACCGGTCAGCAGCGGGCGGAGGCGGCCGGCCGGGGCCTGCTGGGTTCGCCCGCCGCACCGCTGGTGCTGAAGACGATCGACGGCAAGGTCATCGACCTGGCGGGACTGTATGGCCGCAAAGCCGTCTATCTGAAGTTCTGGGCCACCTGGTGCGTGCCCTGCCGCGAGCAGATGCCGCACCTGGAGCGCAGCTTCGAGCAGGCCGGCCCGGAGTTGGCGGTGATCGCGATCGACGTCGGTTTCGACGACAGCGTGGACGCGGTGCGCGCCTACCGGCGCAAGGCCGGCCTGAAGATGCCGATCGTGTTCGACGCGGACGGCACGCTGGGCGCGGCGTTCAACCTGCGGGTGACGCCGCAGCACGTGGTGATCGGGCGCGACGGGCGCATCGCCTATGTCGGGCACATGGCCGACGCCAGGCTCGACGCCGCCCTGCAGGCGGCGCGCAAGGCGCCGGCCCGGCCGGTGGCGGTCGGCGCGAAGGCGCCAGCGCCGCCGCCGTCGGTCGCGGTGGGTGGCCGCTTGCCGGCGCTGGCGCTGAGCACCCTGGACGGCGCCGCGTTCCGCCTGGCCGATGCCGACGACGCGCGGCCGACCGTGCTGGTTTTCCTCTCGCCCTGGTGCGAGTCCTACCTGGCCGACAGCCGGCCCGTGCTGGCCGCCCGTTGCCGCGCGGTGCGCGAGCAGGCGAGCGCCTTGTCGCAGCACGGTTCGGTGCGCTGGATCGGCATCAGCTCGGGGTTGTGGGCCGATCGCGACGACCTTGTCCGCTGGCGCGACGAGCATCGCGTCGGCATGCCGCTCGCGCTGGATGCCGATGGCGCGCTGTTTCGCCGCTTCGGCGTGACGCAGGTGCCCACCGTGCTGCTGGCCGATGCGCAGGGACGAGTCGTGCGCCGGATCGTTGCTCCGGCGGACCTGGCCGTCGCCGTGCGTCCGCTGCTCGCCGCCGGCCGTTCGCGGTGATACGCCCCGCAAGGGGCGTGGCTCAGTGCTCCTCGGCGGCGAGCGCCGGCCGGTGCCGGCTGCCGCCGATCAGGCCGGTGGTGAGCGCGGTGCCCAGCAGGATCACCGCGCAGCCGCCGAGCAGTCGCGCGCTCACCGGCTCGTCCAGCAGCAACGCGCCCCACAGCACGCCGAACGCCGGGATCAGGTAGGGGATCACCATGATGCGCGTCGCGCCGACCCGCGCCAGCACCCAGAAGAACAGCACGTAGGCCAGCGCCGTGCACAGCACTGCCAGCCCCGCGGCCGCCAGCCATGCCTGCAGCGGCGGGGGCTGCGTGGGCCACGCCAGCAGCGTGGTCGGCAACAGCAGCAGCGCGGCCACCATGTGGCTGCCGACCGTCACCACCAGCGGCGTCACCCCGGCCAGGCGCAGGTGGGTGTAATGCACGGCATAGCCGTACAGCACGGTGGCGGCGATCCCGGCCAGCAGCGCCGCACCCGCGCCCGGCCCCAGTGCGAGGCTGCCCTCGGCCAGCCAGACCACGCCGGCGAAGCCGATCGCCAATCCGGCGCCGCGCCAGCCGTCCAGCCGCTGGCCCAGCCACAGCCAGCCGATCAGCGCGGCGAACATCGGGGTCATGCCGTCGATGATCGAGGCCAGTCCGGCCGGCAGGCTGCGCGTGGCGAAGGTGAACAGCACGAACGGCAGCGCCGAGTTGGTCAGCCCGACCACGGCGATCGGTCGCCAGTGCGCGCGCCATTCGACGAGCCGTGCGCGCGAGGCCAGCAGCGGCAGGAAGCACAGCGCCGCGCCGATCGCGCGCAGCCCGGCCAGCGGCAGGGCACCGAACGCGCCGGCACCCATCCGCATGAACAGGAACGAGCCGCCCCACAGGGCGCCCAGCGACAGCAGCACGGCGTAGTCGATCTTCTTCATTGCAAGGAGCGGCGGAGTGGGGAAGGGCACAGTCTGATGCCCTGCCACTGACAGGGACTGTCAGCAGTCTTGCGGCGCCTCGCCGGTCGCGTCGCGTACCCAGTCCAGGTAGGTTGTGTGACCGCGCTGCGCGGGCACCGCGATCAGTTCCGGCAGTTCGTACGGGTGCAGTTCGAGCAGGCGCGCCTTCAGCGCGTCGAAGCGGGCGGCGGTGGTCTTGATCAGCAGCAGTTCCTCGCTGTCGTGGGCCACGCGGCCCTGCCAGCGGTAGGTGGAGTGGACGCCGGGCAGGCGGTTGACGCAGGCGGCCAGCCGCTCGCCGACCAGTGCCTCGGCAAGCGCCTGGGCGCTGGCGGCATCGGGGCAGCTGCAGTAGCAGAGCAGTACGGCGGCGGGGTCGGTCATGCGCAAAGCGTACCCGGGGCGCGCCAGCCGCGCGCGGCCGCCGGCGAATTTGCGGCGGGCCCTTGAAACGGGGACCGGTTCGCCCAATTAGCTGCTGCATCCCCCGTTCAACTAAACGCTTGCAGCGGGGTCGCATACCCGTAAAATTGGCACTCATCCACTTCGAGTGCTAACAAGATCGCCGGTCCGGGTCTTGAAAGCCTTGTCCATCAACAACTCAAGTCAGCTGGAGTCATCCATGAGCACACTGCGTCCGTTGCATGATCGCGTCATCGTCAAGCGTCTCGAAGAAGAGCGCGTCTCCGCCGGCGGCATCGTCATCCCCGACAGCGCCACCGAGAAGCCCACCCGCGGCAAGGTCATCGCCGCCGGCACCGGCCTGATCATGGGCGACGGCAAGGTGCGCCCGATGTCGCTGAAGGCCGGCGACGTGGTGCTGTTCGGCAAGTACGCCGGCCAGGAAATCAAGATCGACGGCGAAGAGCTCGTGTTCCTGAAGGAAGACGACATCGTGGCGGTGATCGAGGGGTGATGCCTTCGGGGCCGATGGCCGGTTGAGCGCGACGAAAGTCAAAAGCGCGCACGCCAGTCGCCTGCGGCTCCTTCTTGCAGCTCTTTCGTGACGTTTCCCATTCTTATTCAATTTTTTTGAGGCAAAAAAATTATGGCAGCCAAAGAAGTCCGTTTCGGCGAAGACGCCCGCGCCCGCATCCTGAAGGGCGTGAACACCCTGGCCAATGCGGTCAAGGTCACGCTGGGCCCGAAGGGCCGCAACGTCGTGCTCGAGAAGAGCTTCGGCGCGCCCACGATCACCAAGGACGGCGTGTCCGTCGCCAAGGAGATCGAGCTGGCCGACAAGTACGAGAACCTCGGCGCGCAGATCGTCAAGGAAGCCGCGTCCAAGACCTCCGACGTGGCCGGTGACGGCACCACCACCGCCACCGTGCTGGCGCAGGCGTTCATCCAGGAAGGCCTCAAGGCCGTGGCCGCCGGCATCAACCCGATGGATCTGAAGCGCGGCATCGACAAGGCCGTCGTGGCCGCCGTCGGCGAGCTGAAGAAGTTCTCCAACCCCACCGCCAACGACAAGGAAATCGCCCAGGTCGGCACGATCTCGGCCAACTCCGACACCGACATCGGCGACATCATCGCGAACGCGATGAAGAAGGTGGGCAAGGAAGGCGTGATCACCGTCGAGGAAGGCTCGGGCCTGGACAACGAGCTGGACGTGGTCGAGGGCATGCAGTTCGACCGCGGCTACCTGACGCCGTACTTCATCAACAACCAGACCTCGCAGCAGGTCGAGATGGATGACCCGTACATCCTCATCCACGACAAGAAGATCTCCAACGTGCGCGAGCTGCTGCCCGTGCTGGAAGCCGTCGCCAAGGCCGGCAAGCCGCTGGTGATCGTGGCCGAGGAAGTCGAGGGCGAGGCGCTGGCCACGCTGGTGGTCAACACCATCCGCGGCATCGTCAAGGTCGCCGCCGTCAAGGCGCCGGGCTTCGGTGACCGCCGCAAGGCCATCCTCGAAGACATCGCCGTGCTGACCAACGGCCAGGTCGTGTCCGAGGAAGTGGGCCTGTCGCTGGAGAAGACCACCATCGGCGACCTGGGCCGCGCCAAGCGCGTGGTGATCACCAAGGAGAACACCACCATCATCGACGGCGCCGGCGAGGCCGAGAAGATCCAGTCGCGCATCAAGCAGATCAAGGCGCAGATCGAGGAGACCTCTTCCGACTACGACCGCGAGAAGCTGCAGGAGCGCGTGGCCAAGCTGGCCGGCGGCGTGGCGGTGATCAAGGTCGGTGCCGCCACCGAAGTCGAGATGAAGGAAAAGAAGGCCCGCGTCGAAGACGCCCTGCACGCCACCCGTGCGGCGGTCGAGGAAGGCGTGGTCCCCGGCGGCGGCGTCGCGCTGATCCGCGCGCTGACGGCGGTCGAAGGCCTGAAGGGCGACAACGAGGACCAGAACCTCGGCATCGCGATCACCCGCCGCGCGCTGGAAGCGCCGCTGCGCGCGATCGTCGCCAACGCCGGCGAAGAGCCCTCCGTGATCCTCAACAAGGTCAAGGAAGGCAAGGGCAACTTCGGCTACAACGCGGCCACCGGCGAGTTCGGTGACATGGTGGCAATGGGCATCCTGGACCCGACCAAGGTGACCCGCTCGGCCCTGCAGCACGCCGCGTCGGTCGCCGGCCTGGCGATCACCACCGAGGCGATCGTCGCCGAGCTGCCGAAGAAGGAAGAGCACAGCCACGGCGCCGGCGGCATGGGCGGCGGCATGGGTGGCATGGGCGGCATGGATTTCTAAGCCGTAGCCTGCGCAATCGTCCCTGGGTTGCGTGAATCAAGAGCGGCCATCCATGGCCGCACTGCCCACCAAGAGCAGAGCAACAAGAAAACCCCGCTTCGGCGGGGTTTTCTTGTTGGGCTATTGCTGGCGTGGCGTGCTCAGTGGCCGTGGGTATTGGCATTGCCGCCGACGCCGGCGTGGCCGCTGGCGTTGACGTCCTTGACGGCGTCGCCGACCGCGCCGGCGGTGCGGTCGCTGGACTGGATCGCCGAATGGGCGGCGTCGCGCACGTCGCCGCCAACGCCCTGGCCCATCTCGCCGGCCTTGCCGGCGGTGGCGGCGGTATCGAGGCCGGCACCGGCATCGACGTTGGCATTGGCGTCGGCGTGCGAGTCGCCGGCGTCGAGGCTGCCGCTGGCATTCGCGTTCGCGTTGGCATTGGCGTGGTTGCCGACGGTCGAATGGGTCTTGTCGACGGTCTTGCGGGCGTGGTGCTTCAGGCGGGAATCGGTGCGTTGCAGGCTTCGCTCCGTCCGCATGGTGGCCTGGTCGGCGGTGTGCATGGCGCCGGGGGCGCTGACGTGGGCGCCGCCACCGACCCGGGCGGCCGCGCCGAGGTTGGCCTGGGCGAAGGCGGATGCGGTGAATACGCTGGCGCCGATGACGAGGACGGAAAGCATGGTCTTGCGCATGGGTTGGGCCTCCACGTTGGGGGAAATGCCGCCAGGGACGCCCCTGCACGCCGCCTTGCGGACGCGTCGAACCTAGCCGCCGGCGCCGAACTGCGGTCTGAACGCGGGGCGGCGGCCTTCAGCTGCCGGACGGTTCGCTGAACGGCAACCCCGGCGCGGGCGCCGGGTCGTGTGCATCATCGGGCGGCGGGCGACGGCCCGGCTGCTGCATCGTGGTGGGCGAGGGTGCCGGCCGCCGGCTGCGGCAGCAGGGCGTCGAGCTTGTTGCTCATGCGCAGCTGGTCGACGCTGGCCATGGCGCGGTCGAGTTGCTGCTGGGCGTCGCCCTCGGCCAGCGGCGGCGCGCCGGGGGCCTCGGTGAGCGCGGCCAGTTGCGGGCCGACCAGTTCGGTCAGCGCGAAGTACGGGTCGTCGTGGATGCCCACGTGCGCCAGCAGCTTGCCGGGCAGCAGCCACGACGCGGTGTCGACGCTGCGGCGCTTGCCCGGACGCTTCGGGTCGACCAGCAGCCACACGCCAGCTTGGCTCAGCATGTCGCCGCCGTCGACGAAGCCGGTGGTCTGGTAGCTGTTGCTCAGCGCGGGCAGGTGGTCGCCGTAGAACAGCAGCACGCTGGGTCGCTGGCGCCTGGCCAGCAGCTTTGCCAGCCGGCCGAGTTCGGCGTCGGCGTGCTTCAGGTGGTAGAGGTAGGTCTGCAGTTCCAGCTTGTCGCGGCCTTCGATGCCGGCGGGCACCGGGATCGCGTCGCGTTCGGCGGCGCGGGCAGGCTCGACGTCGTACGGGCCGTGCGCCTCGATGCTGATGGCGAAGATGAACTGCGGCGGGCCGTCGTCCTTGAGCTGGGCCATGATCTCGTCGGTCATCGCGCTGTCGGCCATGTACTTGCCGTCGTTCGCCGCGGTGGGCGGGAACGACGACTGCGAGACGAAACGGTCGAAGCCGATTGCCTTGAACGCGGTGGTGCGGTTCCAGAACGCCGGGTCGTTGCCGTGCAGCGCCAGCGTCGAGTAGCCGTGCCGGCTCAGCGTGCGCACCAGCCCCGGCAGCGCCTTGTGGCTCATCTGCAGGTAGGGGAACTGCAGGTTGTCGAAGTAGCGCAGCGACAGGCCGGTGAGGAACTCGAACTCGGTGCGGATGGTGCCGCCGCCGAAGGTGGGCACGTGCAGCTTGCCGCTGGTGCCGTGCGCGGCGAGCCGGCGCAGGTTCGGCGCGAAGTTGCTGCGCTCGTAGCCGCGCATGATGGTCGGGTCGAAGAACGACTCGCTCTGCACCACCACGATGTCGGGTAGCTCGCCGGCGGCAGCGCCCGGCGCCTGCATCGACTGCAGCAGGGCCGGGGTGGACTGCTCGATCAGCGTAGCCGCCGCGGCGTGGTCGGGCTTGCGCTCGCCCTTGCCGTATTCGAGATGGAACAGCATCAGCGCACTGACCAGGCCGGAGTGGGTGGTGGTGGAGATCGCCGACCACGGTTCCAGCCATAGCGTCCTGCCGTTGTAGACCTTCGCCCAGGCGGGCAGGCCGGCCAGCAGGCTGGCCAGAGCCAGCACCAGCGCGCCGCCGCCGAGCAGCCGCGCACCGCGCGCGCGGCGCCGGAACAACGGCGGCTCCAGCCGCCAGGCCGCGACGATCAGCGCCACCGCGGCGAGCAGGCCCAGGTACGGCCACGGGCTGTGCGGCAGGTAGCCGGAGAGGATGTGCATGCCGCCCTTGTGCAACTGGCCGACGATGCGAAAATCGTCCGGCAGCAACGGCGTGCCGAGGTTGGCCACCTTCAGCAGATTCACCGCGTACAGCAGCCCCTGCAGCAGGAACGCCAGCGCGAACGACAACAGCGCGCGCCGGCTGATCGCCAGCAGCACGCCGGCCAGCAGCAGCCCCGGCCACGCATTGGCCAGCGGGTAGCGCGCCTGGTCGAACAGGCGCAGCGGGGCCACCCCGACGCCGCCGTCCAGCAGCCCGGTCAGCAGCACGAAGGCCAGCGCCAGCAGCAGCACCAGCACGACGCGGGGAGCGATGGCGCGCCAGCGTGCGGGTGGGTGGGCGGAGTTCAAATGCATGGCAGTCCTGCGTTTGCTGTCATGGTCTGGACGGGTCAATGTAACGGCATTTGCATGAACAGCGGGTAGGTGCCGGGCGCCCGCCGGCGCGGCCCCGGCATGCGGCACAATGGCCGCATGGACCACCCCGAATCCGCCGCGCTGCAGGCGCTGATCGACGACCGCTACGGCGAACTGGCTGCCCGTTGCCGCGTCGCCGGGGTGCCGCTGCACGACGACGCCGGCGTGGCCGAGCGGATCCGTCGCACCCTGCTGGCCAGCGACTTCGCCTTCGACGTGTGGTGCCGCCAGCCGCAGCTGCTCTCGCCGGCCGGACTGGAGCGGCTGCGCTCGGGCAGCGACGCCAGCGCGCGCGTCGACGCCCTGAAGCTGCCCGGGGACGAGGCCGCCTGCATGAGCGCGCTGCGCCGCTTCCGCCAAGCCGAGGCGCTGCGGCTGGTGTTCCGCGACGTCAACGCCCTGGACGAACTGCCGGAAACGCTGTCCGCCACCAGCGTGCTGTACGAGGCGCTGCTCGAACGGGCGCTGGGCTGGTCCGAACGCGCGCTGGCCGCGCGCTACGGCCACAGCCGCGACCACGACGGCGCGCTGCAGCGGCTGCTGGTGATCGGCTTCGGCAAGCTCGGCGGCAGCGAGCTGAACTTCTCTTCCGATATCGACCTGGTGTTCGCCTACCCGCAGGGCGGCCAGACCGACGGCCCGCGCCCGCTCGACAACAGCGAATATTTCATCCGGCTCGGCCGCCAGCTGGTGCGCCTGCTGAACGAACCGACCATGGACGGCATCTGCGCGCGGGTCGACCTGCGCCTGCGCCCGTTCGGCAACGCCGGCCGGCTGGCGCTGTCGTTCGCCGCGATGGAGCAGTACTACCAGAGCGAAGGCCGCGACTGGGAACGTTACGCGTGGATCAAGGCGCGCCCGGTGGCCGGCGACCGCGCCGCCGGCAAGCAGCTGCAGGAATTGCTGCGCCCGTTCGTCTACCGCAAGTACCTCGACTACACCGCGTTCGCCGGGCTGCGCGAGATGAAGGCGCTGATCGACGCGGAAGTGGCGCGCAAGGACCTCGCCGACAACCTCAAGCTCGGTCCCGGTGGCATCCGCGAGATCGAATTCATCGTGCAACTGACCCAGCTGATCCGCGGCGGCCGCGAACCGTCCCTGCGCGTGCGCGGCCTGCTCGGCGCGCTGACCGCGTGCGAGGCGCGCGGCCACATCGGCGCGGCGCGCGCGCGCATGCTGCGCGAGGCCTACGTGCTGCTGCGCCGGGTCGAGAACCGCGTGCAGATGCTGCGCGACGCGCAGACCCACGACATCCCCGCCGATGCGCTGAGCCGCGAGCGCATCGCGCGCGGCCTCGACCATCCCGACTGGGACAGCCTGCACGCCGCCCTGGCCGCGCAACGCGCCAGCGTCAGCGAGGAATTTGCCGCCGTGCTGATGCCGCAGGGCGGCCGCGCCGCCCGCGTGCCGGCGGCCGACAAGCTGCTGTGGCAGCGCACCTGCGACGAATCGCTGGATGCCGCCACGCTGGAGGCTTCCGGCTTCGCGCCCGGCGACGAACTGGCGGATGCGCTGCTGAAATTGCCGCAGGCCGCGCCGGTGCGTGCGATGTCGCCACGCTCGCGCGAGCGGCTCGACCACCTGATGCCACAGCTGTTCGACGCCGCGCGCGCCACCGCCGCGCCGGTGCCCAGCCTGCTGCGGCTGTGCCGGCTGATGCAGGCGGTGGCGCGGCGCTCGTCCTACCTCGCCCTGCTGGAGGAGCAGCCGGCGGCGCGGCGGCGGCTGGTGCGACTGTTCGCCGACAGCGCGTTCCTCGCCGAGCGCGTCATCGCGCAGCCGCTGCTGCTGGACGACGTGCTCGACCCGCGCATCGATCAATTGCCGCTCAAGCGCGCCGACATCACCGCCGAGATCGCCCGCGTGCTGGGCACGCTGGAGGAACGCGAGGCCGAGGCGGAACTGGAACGGATCAATGAGTTCAAGGCCTCCACCGCATTCCGCCTCGGCCTGGCGTTCAACGACGGCCGCGCCGACGCGGTGGCCACTGCGCGGCGGCTCGCCGCGCTGGCCGAGTCGGTGGTCGGCGCGGTGCTGGCGCTGGCCGAGCGCGAGCTGGTCGCCCAGCACGGCCGCCTGCCGGGAGAAGGCTCCGGGTTTTCCGTGCTGGGCTACGGCAGCCTCGGCGGCGAGGAACTCGGCTTCGCTTCCGATCTCGACCTGGTCTTCGTCTACGACGGCCGCCGCGCGCAGGCGCTGAGCGACGGCGCGCGGCCGATCGAGGGTTCGCGCTGGTACCAGCGCCTCGCCCAGCGGGTGATGAACTGGCTCACCGTGCTGACCCGCGGCGGGCGCCTGTACGAAGTCGACACGCGCCTGCGCCCGGACGGCTCCAAGGGCCTGCTGGTCAGCAGCCTGGATGCGTTCGTGGCCTACCAGCAGAGCCGGGCGTGGACGTGGGAGCACCAGGCGCTGCTGCGCGCGCGGCCGGTGGCCGGCGACGCGGCGCTCAACGCCGAGCTGGCCGGGGTGCGCCGCGCGATCCTGGCGGTGCCGCGCGAACGCGCCACCGTGCTGGCCGATGTCGACAGCATGCGCGCGCGCTGGCGCGCCGAGCGCGACCGCTCCGACGAGCGCCGGTTCGACCTGAAGCAGGGCCACGGCGGCCTGCTCGACATCGAGTTCGCGCTGCAGGGGCTGGTGCTGGCGCACGCGGCCGAGCAGCCGACCCTGCTCGGCGTCACCGCGAACGCCGGGCTGATCGAGGCCTGCCGTGCCGCCGGCCTGCTCGACAGCAACCAGTCGGCGATCCTTGCCGTGGCCCACGCCGACCTGCTGCAGCGCGCGCTGGCCTGCACGCTCGACCTGCGCTCGCGCATCGCGCCGCGCGATGCCGAGCTGGAGCAGCTGTGCGGCAGCGTGCGCAAGGTCACCGAGGCGCTGGGGTTCGAATTCGGCTGAGGCCGTTTCAGTCCGGCGACTGCACCGCCTGCCGCTGCGCGATCCGCGCGCGCAGCGCGGCGGCGATGCCGGCGGTTTCGCGCAGCGGCAGCTGCCGTGCCGTCGGGGCGGCGCCGAGGTCGTGCAGCAGGCCGGCCTCGCGCAACGCCTGGTGGAAACGCGCGATCTTCGGCGGCAGCGGCGCGGCGACCAGGGTTTCCACCGGACAGCCGACGGCGCAGGCTTCCGAGAGCATGTTCACCGAGTCGGGCGTGACCACCAGCCGGTCGGCCCAGCCGAGCACGCCGGGGTAAGGATTGCGGCCGTCGTCGGGGCCGGCCCAGAGCAGGCCGGGCACCCCGCGCAGGGCATCGCGGAAAACTTCGACCAGCGCCGGCGAGGTACGCCGCGAACCCAGCACCAGCAGGCTGCCGCCCTCGCGGCGCTGGCGCTCGAGCAGGCGTGTGGCCAGCCGGCGGGCGTAGTCCACGTCCAGCGCGATGCCTTGACGGGGGCCGCCGAGCAGCACGCCCACGCGCGGCTGCGGCAGCTCGGCGAAGCGGGGGCAGGCGTCGCGGCCGTCGGCCAGCCATTCGTCGTCCACCCCATTCAGCGAACCGAGCGGGCGCAGCACATCGGGGCCGTCGAGGCGGTCGTGGCGTGGCGCGATCACCGTGTCCCAGTGCGCGGGGTCGATCCGCGGGTTCAGTATCTGCACGGTGTAGCAGCGGCCGTCGGCCAGCTGGCGCAGCAGGCGGGTGAACAGCGCGGCGGCGCGCCCGCAGCCGATCACCACCGCCGGCCACGGCGGCGCGAACAGGCGCCGCTGGCGCGCGGGCAGGGCGAGCCGGCCGCCCAGCGTCAGCCGCGGTGCCAGCCACGACCACGGTGCCCGCGGCTGCAACACCAGATGGCGCAGCGGCAACTGCAGGTGCTCGGCCAGTGCCAGCGCCTGGCGCTGGTTGCCGGCGGCGCTGTCGGTGATCACCCAGCATTCGCCATGCAGCTTCAGCATGGGTGAGTGCACCGCGGCATTGTTTCCCGAATGAACACTGTTCGTTCCCTGTGCGGGTGGACTGTTCGCGTGCGACCACCTATAAACTGGTCGGATGGCGTCATTGCCGACGCGTCTTTCCACAGAGGATACCGATGAGCGAGTTGCTTTCCGAGGCCAGTCTGGACCAGTTGTTCCGCCACGCCCGCACCTTCAATGCATGGCTGCCGAAAGAAGTGAGCGACGAGCAGCTGCGGCAGGTCTACGAGCTGGCCAAGTTCGGCCCGACCAGCGCGAACTCCTCGCCGGCGCGGGTGGTATTCGTCAAGTCGAAGGCGGCGAAGGCGAAGCTGGAACCGTTCCTGTCCGACGGCAACCGCGCCAAGACCATGGAAGCGCCGGTGACTGCGATCGTGGCTACCGACCACGCGTTCTACGAAAAGCTGCCGAAGCTGTTCCCGCACACCGACGCGCGGAGCTGGTTCGTCGGCAACCAGCCGCTGATCGACACCACCGCGTTCCGCAACGCCACCCTGCAGGGCGCCTACCTGCTGCTGGCGGCGCGCGCGGTCGGGCTGGACTGCGGCCCGATGTCCGGCTTCGACAACGCCGGCGTCGACGCGGCGTTCTTTGCCGGCAGCGCAGTCAAGTCGAACTTCCTGATCAGCATCGGCTACGGCGATGCCAGCCGCAACCTGTTCCCGCGCAGCCCGCGCCTGGCGTTCGACGAAGCCTGCACGATCGCCTGATTGCTTTTTCCCCGTCATTTACAGGAGCCATGTTCATGCGCGCATTGAAGTATCTCGCCGTTGCCGGTCTGCTCGGCGCCGCCGTCTCGGTCCAGGCCGCTCCGCTCACCTACAAGCTCGACCCGAGCCATACGATGGTGCTGTTCAGCTGGAACCATTTCGGCTACTCCCACCCCACCGCCAACCTCGGCCTGGGCGAGGGCACGCTGGTGTTCGACGAGCAGCACCCGGCCAACGCCAGCGTGGAAGTGACGCTGCCGCTGGCCGACCTCGATACTCACGTGCCGGCGCTGGACGAGCATCTGAAGAAGCCGGACTTCCTCGATGCCGAGAAGTACCCGGTGGTGACCTTCAAGAGCACCGAAGTGCAGCCGCTGGGCGGCAACAGGTTCAAGGTCACCGGCAACCTCACGGTGCACGGCGTGACCCGGCCGGTGGTGCTGGATGCGACGCTGAACAAGATCGGTCCGCATCCGATGACCAAGGCGCCGTCGATCGGCTTCGACGCCACCGCCAGCATCAAGCGTTCGGATTTCGGCGTCGCCGGCTACGTGCCGAACGTCGGCGACGAGCTGAGCATCCGCATCACCACCGAAGCCTCGGTGCCGAAGGCGGCCGCGGCCAGGTAAGTCTTCGCGGCTAAAAAAACCGCGCCGTCGCCGGCGCGGTTTTTTTGTGCCCGGGTTGAGCCGGCTCAGTTCGACTTCACGCCGGCGTTCTTCAGCGATTCGAGCTTGGCCAGGTCGACGCTGGCCATCGCCTGCTTCAGCTGCTCGATGTCGTCGACGTTGCCGTTCGCCTTTACCGTGAAGCGCTTGCCGACCACGACGCTGTACTCGCCGTACTTCGACTGGGTGTCCCACTCCTCGTGGACCAGGTTGCCGTCGGCACTGTAGGTCTTCTCGTAGCCGTGCTCGGTCTGCTTCTCCTCCTCCGGCGCCATCGCGGCGGCCAGCGACATGAAGCCCTTGGCGCCGCCGGTGTCGGAGACTTCCAGCGTGATGTGCTGGCCGCCGTCGGCGGCGTAGTCGGCGCTGGCCTGGGAGATCTGCATGCCCATCGCGCTGTTGCGCTGGGCCGACAGGCTGGTGCGCTTGAGACCGCCCAGGCTGTCGGGCAGGAACGCCTTGATCTGGTCCGGCGCGAGTGCCTCGACCGTGCCGTCGGCGCCCGCCATCGCGCCCACCATCTTGCCCATCGCGGCGGACTGCGCGGCGCTGTCGCCGGATTTCTGCGCCGCGTCCAGTTCCTTGCTGGCCTGCTCGGCGCGCTCGCCCATCGCGGCCAGCTTGCCCAGCGCGCTGTCGCGGTCGATGGTCACGCTGTCGCCGTTGCTGCCGCTGACATGCATGCCGCCGACCGCCGCGCCGGTCAGCGCGGCGGTGCCGACCACGCCGGCGACGATCAGGCCGACGATCCAGCCCAGCACGATCGCGATGATCACGCTGACCGCGGTGTAGCCGCCGGCCTTCTCCGGCGGACACTTCATGGTGTGCGGCAGACCCAGGTACAGCAGGTAGATGCTGTAGATGCCGCCGACCAGCACGATCAGCAGGCCCAGCCAGGGCACGATCACGCCGATGCCGGCGATCCAGCTGGCGGTCCATGCGTAGGCCACGGTTTTCAGCGCCTGGGTCATGTCCTTCTGGCCGCCGAAGGTGGGCGCCAGCGCATTGACGATCAACGCCACCACGTAGACCAGCACCAGCGCCAGCACGTAGTGCAGCAGCATGCCGACGATGCCCATGCCGACGGGCGTGCGCACGGTGATGCCGAACGCGCCGCTGCCGATCAGGCTGCCCTTGATGAAGCCGGCGATCACCGGCAGGGCGGCGACGATCGCGATGTAGCCGGCGTACAGGCCCTGCACGCTGGCCGGTTCCGCGGCGGCGACGGGCCATTCGGTCCTGGGCGAGGTCAGGATGGCCTTGATGCGTTCAATGATCTTTCCGGAATCCATGGTCAGCTCCTAAGCTCATGACGGTTGGCCCGGCGCTTGCGCCGGGTTGAGGTTGGTGTGCTCACTTCATGCCGATCGCCGCGGCAACCCGGCGGCGATCCCGCCGCGGCTGCCTCCCCCGGTGTTCCCCTGCGCTGTCCCCCCGACAGAAGACTGCAGCCTGCTACCATTTGCGGCCTGATGTCCAGTCCGGAGTCCGCTGATGTCGTCCCCCCTTTCTGCGACGGTGCCGCTGGTGCCGGCAAATGCCGAAAATCGTTACGAAGTGACGCGCGCCGACCTGCCGTTGTCCTGTCCGATGCCCGGCATGGCGTTGTGGAATTCGCATCCCAGGGTGTACCTGCCGATCGTCGATGACGGCGGCGAGACCGTCTGCGCCTACTGTGCCGCCCATTACGTGCTGCGCGACTGATCCTTCGGATCCGCCGGGGCTGCTGGCGGCATCTTTTTTGCTTGTCCTTCGAGGATGAAAGCCTCCAGCCCCGAGCTCATGTCCAGCATTGTCGTGCCCGCCAAGCTGCTGACCGTGGTCCAGCTGATCCCCGCGCTGCATTCCGGCGGCGCGGAGCGTTCGGCGCTGGAGATCGGCCGCGGGCTGGTGCAGGCCGGCCATCGCTCGGTGGTGATCTCGGCTGGCGGGCGGCTGGTCGAACAGCTGCAGGCCGAGGGCAGCGAGCACATCACGCTGGATCTGGGGCGCAAGTCGCTGCTCACACTGGGTCGGCTCGGCGCGTTGCGGCGGATCCTGCGCGAACTCAAGCCCGACATCGTGCATGCCCGTTCGCGGCTGCCGGCTTGGCTGGGCTGGTGGGCGCTGAAGGGCATGACGCCACGGCCGCATTTTGTCACCACCGTGCACGGTCTCAATTCGCCCGGCCGCTACAGCGCGATCCTGCTGCGTGGCGAGCGCGTGGTGGCGGTTTCGCAGACCCTGCGCGACTACGTGCTGAGCCATTACCGCTGGCTGGAGCCGGGGCGGGTGCGGGTGATCCCGCGCGGCATCGACCCGCTGGCGTTCCCCTACGGGCACCGTCCGGACGACGCCTGGCAGAAGGCTTTCTTCGCCGAATTCCCGGCCTTGGCCGGCGCGCCGCTACTGACCCTGCCCGGCCGCGGCACGCGACTGAAGGGGCACCACGACGCGATCGAGCTGCTGGCCGACCTGAAGCGGCGCGGCATCGAGGCGCGGCTGCTGCTGCTGGGCGTGATCGAGCCCGGCCGCGAGGCTTATGTGGCCGAATTGCGCGAGTTGATCCGCGTGCGCGGGGTAACCTCGCAGGTGGTGCTGGCGCCGCCGCGCCACGACGTGCGCGACATCTACGCGGTCTCGGCGCTGGTGCTGCAGCTGTCGAACCGGCCCGAGTCGTTCGGGCGCACGGTGATCGAGGCGCTGTCGCTGTGCCGCCCGGTGCTGGGCTACGCGCACGGCGGCGTCGGCGAACTGCTGGCCGAGCTGTATCCGGCCGGGCGCGTGCCGCCGGGCGATCGCGAGCGGCTGGTCGAGCGGGCCGCCGAACTGCTGCGGGTGGCGCCGCCGATCTCGCCGCTGCAGAGCTACCGCCTGGTCGACATGCAGCAGGCCACGCTGGCGCTGTACGACGAAGTGGCCGCCGGCTGAGGTTCGCCCGCTTGGCGAGCCGGTGCGCTCGCCTACAATGCGTGATCGTCTTCGCCACGGTCCGCGCATGAATTCCTTCGCCACCTCGCTCAAGGCCGCGTTGCGCTCCCCACTGCTGCCGTTCTGGCTGGTGATCGCGCTGTTGCCGTTCGGGCGCAGCGCCGAGCTGGGCACCGCGCTGTGCCTGCTCGGCGTGATCCTGCTGTTCGCGCGCGAACCACAGGCGCTGCGCCAGCATCCCGGCGCGCAGTTGCTGCTGTGGCTGCTGGCCGCCTACGTGGCGGCCGCGCTGTGCTCCGCCGTCGACGCGATCCGGCCGGGCAAGAGCTGGAGCACGGTGGCAGCCTTGCTGCGCTATGCGCCGCTGGGCCTGTACGCCTGCTTCGCGATCCGTCGCGAGCACAAGCTGCAGGCCTTGTACGTGGCGGTGGCGTGGGTGCTGGCGCTGTGGTGCGCCGATGCCTGGCTGCAGGCGCTGACTGGCTGGAGCCTGGGCGGGCATGCCGAGGCCGAGCGCATTTCCGGCATCTTTGGCGCGGACAACCTCAAGCTGGGGCCGACTCTTGCCGTGCTGTCGCCGTTCGCGCTGTGGGCGGCGCGACGGCGCTGGGGCCTGCCGGGCCTGCTGCTGGCCTTCGCGCTGGTGCTGGGGCCGGTGCTGCTGGCCGGCTCGCGCGCGGCCTGGCTGTGCTACGCGCTGGTGGCGCTGGGCTTCGCCTGGCGCGAGGCACGCTCGCCGCTGCGCTTCGCCGGGTTCTGCGCGGCTGCGGCGGTGCTGCTGGCGCTGGCCGGTGGCATCGCCTGGAAGACCTCGACGCGATTCCACGACCGCATGGAGCGCACCTTGCTGGTGTTGCAAGGCACCGATCATGCGCTCGATACCGCACTCAGCGGCCGGCTCGACATCTGGCACGCCAGCCTCGGCATGTTCGCGGCGCACCCGATCAACGGCGTCGGCGTGCGCGGTTTCCGCTACGCGTACCCGCAGTACGCACCGGCGAACGACCACTTCGTGGCCACCGACGAGGCTTGCGGCGTGGGCGAGGGCGCCTGCCATGCGCACCAGCTGGTGCTGGAGATCCTCACCGAGACCGGCACGCTCGGCCTGCTGCTGTGGCTGGCCGGCGTGACGCTGGCGTGGCGCGCGTGGCGGCGGGCCGGCGCGGCGGCGCGGGCGCGGGCGTTTCCGGCCACGCTGGCGCTGGGCGTGATGCTGTTTCCGCTCAACACCCACCTGGCGTTCTATTCGGCGTGGTGGGGCCTGCTGTTCGCCTGGCTGCTCGGCCTGTGGTGCGCCAGTCTATTTGTAGCCGGCATCCCTGCCGGCAAAGAAGAGCCCGGCATCCGTGCCGGACTCTTCAAAGAAGCACGCCCCCGGGAGACGCACGATGGGGCGTGAGCCGCTGTCGGTGGTGGTGACCACGTTCAACAGCGCCGGCACGCTCGATGCCTGCCTGCGCGGGGTGGCCTGGGCCGACGAGATCGTGGTGCTGGACTCCGGTTCGACCGACGCCACCACGGCGATCGCCGCGCACTACGGCGCGCGCGTGCACGCCCAGCCGTTCGCCGGCTACAGCGCGCAGAAGCAGGCGGCGATCGACCTGGCCAGCCATCGCTGGGTACTGCTGCTGGATTCCGACGAGTCGCTGGACGCGGCGGCCGCCGCGCGGCTGCAGCAGGCGCTGCTGGCGCCGGACTGCGCGGGCTATCAGTTGTGGCGGCGCGAGTGGCAGTTCTGGCGCTGGCAGTCGCGGCGCGGCCGGCTCAACCACTACGTGCGCCTGTTCGACCGGCAGCGCGCGCGCATGAGCGGTCACCAGGTGCACGAGGAGGTGCAGGTGGACGGCCCGGTAGGCGTGCTCGACGTGGTCATCGACCACTACGGCGAGCCCGACATCGCCGGTCGCGTGGCCAAGGCGAACCGCTATTCCAGCCTGCAGCAGGCCGACCTGGCCGGGCGCAGGGTCGGCTGGCTGCGGCTGCGCATGGTGGCGTATCCGGCGGTGGCGTTCCTGCGCTATTACGTGCTGCGCGGGCACTGGCGTTCCGGCTGGGCCGGCTTCATCGCGGCGCGCATCCACGCGTTCTACGCGTTCCTGAAATACGCCAAGTCGTACGAACGGCAGCGGCCGCGGGATTGACCCGGCGTGCTCAGCCGCCGCCGAGCAGCTGCAGGAACTGGGCGGCGATCACCGGCATGCTGAAATGCTGCAGCACATAGTCCTGCGCGGCCGCGCCCATCGACGCCAGCAGGTCCGGGTCGCACAGCCTCAGGATCGCGTCGCGCCACGCAGCCACGTCGCCCGGCGGCAGCAGCAGGCCGGTCACGCCCGCCTCGAGCGTTTCGGGAATGCCGCCGATGTCGCTGCCCAGCACGGGGACGCCGGCAGCCTGCGCCTCGATCGAGACCCGGCCGAAGGTCTCCGTGGCGATCGAGGGGAAGGCCAGCATGGAGAACGTGCTGTAGCAGGGCAAGGGGTCGGGGATCCAGCCCAGGAAGTGATGCCGGTCCGCGTTGGCATCCGCGGCGGCGCGCTCGCGCAACGCCAGCGCGTCCGGGCCGTCGCCCAGCCACAGGCAATGCAGCCGCGGCTGCTGCGCCATCGCCGCGCTGACCGCGTCGAACAGCGGAAAGATGCCCTTGCCGCGGTGCATGCGGCCGCTGTAGCCGAGCACGATCGACTGCTCGTCCAGGCCGAGTGCGCGCAGGGTCGCGCGGCGACGCTGCGGATCGGGACGGCACAGTTCCATGTTGACCGGGTTGTAGAGCACCTGCACCAGGCGGGCGGGAACGCCCCGGTCCAGGTAGGCCTGGCGCGCATGTTCCGAGACGGCGAAGAAACGCTGCGCGAGGCGCGGGATCAGCCAGGCGGAAAGACGCTTCATCGGCGGCGTGCGATGCCGGAACAGCGCCACCGGGATGTGCAGCAGTCGTCCCAGCAGGATCAGCGGCCAGTATTCCTTGCCGGAATTTCCGACCAGCCAGTCCGGTCCGAGCTGTCGCGCGGCGCCGATGACGGCGAGGTAGCCGCGCAGGTCGAACGCGTTGCGGAACGTCGCCTTGCCCAGGCGCACGTCGGAGTGGGCGAGCCCGTGCCAGATCGGTCCGTCGGGATGGACCAGCGCGCCGACCTGGTGCCCGGCCGCGGTCATCGCCTGCGCCAGAGCGACAAAGTGACTGGCGGCTCCGGTGTTTTCGGGATTGGTGTCGACGAAGAGCAGTTTCACGCGCGGCGATCCTCGTAGCCGGTCAGGGTGCGCAGCGCGAACTGCGGCAGCAGGTGGTGGCGCGCGATCTGGATGCGCGGCAGTCGCCAGCGGTCCATGTCGGGGCGCGCGCGGCCGCGGCGCGTCGTGGTGGCGGCGGCGAAGCCGGCCTCGCGCACCACGCCGGCCACGCGTTCGTCGGCGTCGCCGTACGGGTAGCAGAACTGGGTGACGGGCGCGCCGAGGCGATCCTCCAGCGTGGCCTTGCTGCCGTGGATCTCGTCGTGCAGCTGCGCGCCGTCGCATTGCGTCAGGCGCGGATGGCTGCGGCTGTGCGCACCGATTTCCATGCCGCCGCGCTGCCAGTCGCGCAGCTGTTCCGCCGACATCAGCGGCTTGCGTATGCCCAGCCGCTCGGCGTCCCACTGGTTGTATCGCCCGATGCTGCCGCTGACGACGTAACAGGTGGCGCTGAAGCCGTAGCGCTGCAGGATCGGTAGCGCGGCGTCCAGGTTGTCGGCGTAACCGTCGTCCAGCGTGATGACGACGAAGCGTCCGCTCTGCTCGCCGCGCAGGTACGGCATCGCGGCGGACATCGACAGCCCGCGGTAGCCCAGTCGGTGCAGCAGCCACATCTGCCGCGCAAAGGCGGTCGGGCTCACGAACAGGCTGCGGTACACGCGCAGGTCGCGCGGCGCACTCGCAATGTTGTGGTACATCAGGATGGGCAGGGCGGGCAGGCTTCGTACAGCGGCGTCGCTCACTTTCCAACTCCGGTGCCGGTGTGGCGCAAGGGAGTGGCGGGCCGCCGCGCGGACTCGTCCCGGCCCGGTGGTGCCGCAAGCCCGGCGGAGCTTGCGGCTTTCGCGTACGGGGGCGGTTGCGCACAGTCGCCACTCGGATGCGAGACGGGTCGTCGGGGTCGACCCGGGTCGCGGAAGTGGCGTCATTCTCGGCGGGCCGGGCTTTCGCCCGGCTGTCGCGCGGACGACGGATCAGTAGACGGCGGCTGCGCCGGGCGGGCGGGTCTTGAAGCGCTTGTGCACCCACAGGTACTGCTCGGGCGCTTCGCGCACCATCTGCTCGATGCAGGCGTTGACGCGCGCGGTGTCGGCCGCCGCGTCGGTGCCGGGGAAGCCCTCCAGCGGCGCGCCCAGGCGCAGCGCGTAGCCGGCGCCATCGGGCAGGCGGCGATGGAAGAACGGGATCACCAGTGCACCGGACATCCGCGCCAGGTGATGGGTGGCGGTGATGGTGGCCGCCGGCACGCCGAAGAACGGCACAAACACGGTGTCCTTGCTGCGCATGTCCTGGTCCGGTGCGTACCACAGCGTGCCGCCGCCGCGCAGGTACTTCACGGTGCCGCGGATGTCGTCCTTCTCGAACATCGCGTCGGCGTAGTGCAGCCGCGCGCGCAGCACCACCCACTCGAACACGGCCGAGTCCATCCGGCGGTACATGCCGGCGATGCGGATGCGCTGCGAGACCAGCCGCGCGCACAGCTCCAGGTGCGAGAAGTGCCCGCCGACCAGCAGCACGCCCCTGCCCTGCGCGCGCGCCGCCTCGAGGTGTTCCAGCCCCTCAATGCGGGTCGGGATGGCGGCGATGCGCCGGTCGCTGCCCATCCAGCCCAGCGCGAACTCCACCAGCATCAGGCCGATGTCGCGCAGGTTCGCGTCGACCAGTGCGGCGCGCGCAGCGGCATCGAGTTCGGGAAAGCACAGCGCGATGTTCGCCGCGGCGATGCGCCGTCGCTGGGAGGGAACCCGCGGCACCAGCGCGCCGAGCCGCCGGCCCAGCCACATCAGCGCGCGCGGCGGCAGCCGCGCGATCAGCCAGATCACGCCCACGCCCAGCCATGCCGGCCAGTGGCGCGGCGCGAGCAGCGAGCGGGTGAAGGTGGGGCGGGACATGCCGGGCATCGCGCGCATTGTAGTGGAGGCCGCCGGGCGGCAACGCGCCGCGACGGCATGCCGCGTGCCCGGCGGTGGCACTGCGCGCTCTCGTATACTGCCGCGCTGGACTGACGGGCCCTGACGTTGCGCTATCTCTATACCCTCGCGATGTACCTGGCGACGCCGCTGCTGGTGCTGCGGCTGCTGGCGCGCGGGGTGCGGTCGCGGCCCTACCACTGGCGCTGGCCGGAACGCTTCGGCTTCTTCGATCCGCCCGGTTTCCGCGGCAGCTTGTGGGTGCATGCGGTGTCGGTGGGCGAGGTGAACGCGGCCGAGCCGCTGATCAAGGCGCTGCGGCGCGATTATCCGAACGCGCCGCTGGTGATCACCACGGTCACGCCGACCGGCACCGCGCGCGTGCAGCAGCTGTTCGGCGACAGCGTGTTCCACGTCTACCTGCCGTACGACCTGCCGTACTCGGTGGGCCGCTTCCTGAAGAAGATCCGGCCGCGGCTGGCGCTGATCGTGGAAACCGAGATCTGGCCGAACCTGTATTTCGCCTGCCGTCGGCGCGGCATTCCGCTGATGATCGTCAATGCGCGATTGTCGGAACGCTCGCTGCGCGGCTACAGGCCGCTGCGCGGGTTGCTGCGCTCGGCGCTGCGCTGCGTGCGCCTGATCGCCGCGCAGTCGCGCACCGATGCGGCGCGCTACCGCCTGCTTGGCGCCGACCCGGAGCAGGTGCTGGTGACCGGCAACATGAAGTTCGACATGCCGATACCCGACGGTGCGGTGGCCGAAGGGGCCACGATGCGCGGGCGCTGGGGGCCGCGGCGGCCGGTATGGATGGCGGCCAGCACCCACGAGGGCGAGGAACTGGCGGTACTGGAGGCGCACCTGCAAGTATTGCAGCGCCTGCCCGACGCGCTGCTGCTGCTGGCGCCGCGCCATCCGGAACGCTTCAGACTGGTCGAGCACGCGGTGCGCAGCTTCGGCTTCACGGTTGCCACGCGCAGCGGCGAAGGCGTGCCGTCGGCCGCGCACCAGGTGTTCGTGATCGACGCCATGGGCCAGTTGATGCCGTTCTTCGCGGCTTCCGACCTGGCCTTCGTCGGCGGCAGCCTGGCGCCGATCGGCGGCCACAACGTGCTGGAGCCGGCGGCGTTGTCGGTGCCGGTGCTGGTGGGGCCGCACACCTTCAACTTCGAGGAGATCACCCGCAGCCTGATCGAGGAAGGCGGCGCCGAACGCGTGGCCGATGCCGCGGGGCTGGGGCCGGCTGCGCTGAAACTGCTGCTCGACGCGACGAAGCGCGCACGCATGGGGCAGGCCGCGCAGGCCGTGTTCGAGCGCGAGCGCGGCGCGGTGCAGCGGGTCACGCGACTGGTCGACGCCCTGCTGCAGGAATGACGGTGCGGAAAACAGGACGGCCGGGCATGGCCCCGGCCGTCTTCGCGGGCAACGCGTGGAGGCTTACTGCAACAGCGCGTTGATGGCTTCGATGTCCTTCAGTTCGGCCGTGCCCGCGGTCTGCTTGAGCAGCAGCTTGTTCAGGATGAACTGGTGGCGGGCCTGCGAGTAACTGCTCTCCGAGGAGGTCAGGGTCTGGATCGCCAGCAGTACGTTGGTCATCGTCTGGGTGCCCACCTCGAAGCCGGCGCGGGTCGCTTCCAGCGCCTTGCGGCCCGACTCCACCGACGCCTTGGCCGACTCCACCTGGGCGATGCCGGCGATCACCGAGCGGTAGTAGTTGAGCGTGTCGCGCACCACCTGGCGGCGTTGCGCTTCCAGCGCATCGGTGGCGGCGTCGCGCTGGTAGATCGACTGGCGCACGCGCGACTGGGTGAAACCGCCGGAGAAGATCGGCACGTTGAGGGTCAGGCCGATGGTGGTCGAGGCCGGGTCGCGGTAGCGTGCGCCGGCATTGCTGTCCGACCAGCCGGCGCCCTTGCCGTAGCTGACGCCGGCGGTGATCGTCGGCAGGTGGCCGGCGCGCGCGGCGCTGATGTTGTGCTGCGCCGTCTCCACGTTGTACTTCTGGGTGAGCAGGTTGGGATTGGTTTCCAGCGCCTGCTTGACCCAGCTGTCCTGGTCGGCCGGTGCCGGCGGCTGCATCGGCAGGTCGTCGCGCAGCTTCTTCAGCTCGCCGGTCGGCTTGCCGGTGATCTGGGTGAGCGCCTCGCGGGCGTCGTTGAGCGCGTTCTGCGCGGCGATGGTCTGCGACTTGGCTGCCTCGTAATAGGCCTTGGCCTGGTACACGTCGGTGATCGCCGAAAGGCCAACCTTGAAGCGCTGGTCGGACTGCTCGTACTGCTGGCGGAAGGCGTCCTCGTTGGCCTTGGCGTAGGTCAGCTCGTCCTCGCTGGTGAGCACGCCGAAGTAGGCCGCAGCCACGCGCCCGTAGAGCTCCTGCGCCGCGGCCTGGTACAGCTCGTCCTGCGCATCGGAGGCGGAGTGGGCGGCCTTGAGGTTGGCGTACTTGCTGAAGTCGAGCACGGTCTGGCTGAGCGTGCCGTTGATCGAGCGCGAGCGGCTGTGGCCGATCTGGTTGCCGCCGTTGGTCTGGTTGAGGCTCATGCTGGCGCCGATCTGCGGCAGCAACGACGCGCGCGCCTGGCTCACCCCTTCGGCAGTGGCCAGCCGGGTGGCGTCGGCCTGTGACAGCACCGGGTCGTTGGCGCGCGCATCGCGATAGGCATCGAGCAGATCCTCGCCGTGACTGGGCAGCGAGATGGCAGCCAGGGCCAGGGCAAGGGTAAGCAGCTTCAAACGCATGGAGTGCCTCGTGGGGATCGGTGCGGGGGCGAAGTCAGAACACGAACCGTTGCGGCGGTTCGGCGTGGGTCAGGTAAGGCAGGTCGGTCTCGAACAGGGCTTCTTCGCGGCAGCGGCCGTTGCCTTCGTGGGTCAGCAGGACGACCTGCTGCGCCGGCGACTGGCCGCGGATCGCCAGCGCGCGCGCGCCGGGCTTGAGCCAGCCCAGCCAGCGCGACGAAATCGCATGCACCGCGCCGGTCACCACCAGCGCGTCGAACAGGCCGTCGGGCTGCCATTCGCGCACCGCCTCGCCGGTGGCCAGCGAGGCATTGGCGACGCCGGCGGCCTGCAGGCGCTGTGCGGCAGCGGCGATGAAATCGGCATGGATGTCGACGCTGGTCACGTGGGCGGACAGGCTGGCCAGGCAGGCGGTGAGGAAGCCCGAGCCGGTGCCGATTTCCAGCACGCGGTCGGTGGGCGCCAGTTCCAGCGCCTGCAGCACGCGCCCTTCCACCACCGGCTTCATCATCACCTCGCCGTGGCCCAGCGGCAGGCACAGGTCGGCGAACGCCAGCTGGCGGTGTCCGGCGGCGACGAAATCTTCGCGGCGCACGCGACCGAGCACGTCCAGCACGCGGCCGTCCAGTACTTCCCACGGGCGCACCTGGTTTTCCACCATGTTCACCCGCGCCTGTTCGATATTCATCACCATTTGCCGTGTCCCGTGGGGAGCGAAAAAAGACCAAGTAGGATAAGCGCTGGCGCCTGCCCCGACAACGATGCCCCAGGATGCTGGCAAGCCTGACGGTTGCCTGCGGGGCCACGAAGTGCCGGAAGTCATCGCGCTGCACTGACGTTCGTCATGGTGCCCGGCGCGCATGCGGCGGACACTGGCGGGGTCGCGGTGCCTTTTCTGGAAAATAATTGAACCGCCGCGTATAATAAAGCTTGGCTATTTTCCTGTGAAGGTGTGAAGGTGGCGGCATGAACAGCACGCGGATCAAATCCCAGGGGCCCGGTCGCCCGAAGGACATGGAGAAGCGTGCGGCGATCCTGGCAGCGGCGAAGGCCCTGTTCATCCGCAACGCGTTTGCCGGCACCAGCATGGACGCGATCGCCGCGGACGCGGGCGTGTCCAAGCTCACCGTGTACAGCCACTTCGGCGACAAGGACAACCTGTTCCGCGAGGTGATCCGCTCGCGCATCCAGGATCTGCTGCCGGAGGAAACCTACTTCTTTGATCCGGCCGCCGACATCCGCGACACCCTGCTGCGGGTGGCGCTGACCCATGCCCACCTCGATTGCAACGCCGAAACCGTGGGTACCTTCCGCGCCATCCTCAGCGATTGTCGCCAGGGCAATCCGCGCTACGGCAAGCTGATCTGGGAAGAGGGCGCGGCGCGCACGCATGGCCTGATGGAACGCTTGCTGCAGCAGGCGGTTGACGCCGGCCAGCTCGACATCGACGACGTGCCGCGCGCCAGCGGACAGTTCCTCAGCCTGATCAAGGGCAACCTGATGATGCGCCAGATGTTCGGCTGCGCCGAATGCCCCGAGAGCTATGCCGAGGAAATCGAGAGCACGGCGCGAGCCGGCGTCGAGATGTTCCTGCGCGCCTACCGGCCGCGCTGAAGCGGCATCGGCTAAACGAGCCAGGTGAAGTCCTCTTCACCTGGCTTTTTCGTGTGCGTTCCTAGGCTGAGAGGACTTGCGGCGACGTCGATGCGTCGTCCACGCCCCTTCCCCTCGCCCGCAGGAGCAAGCCATGGCCAAGACCAAGCCGTTCGTCAGCGACATCGAGAACATCCGCAAACGCGCCCGCCAGGACATCGACAAGGGCGCGATGACCGCCGGCTACAAGGCCGACCGCGCCACCGTGGTGACCCTGCTCAATCACGCCCTGGCCACCGAGATCGTCTGCGTGCTGCGCTACAAGTACCACTACTACATGGCCTCGGGCATCCACTCGCAGTCGATCAAGGCCGAGTTCCTGCAGCACGCGAACGAGGAGCAGGGCCACGCCGACCTGATCGCCGAGCGCATCACCCAGCTCGACGGCAAGCCGAACCTGTCGCCGGAGGGTCTGCTCAGCCGCAGCCACGCCGACTACGTCGAGGGCGAGGACATCGTCGACATGATCAAGGAGGATCTGGTCGCCGAGCGCATCGCGATCGACAGCTACCGCGAGATGATTGCCTACGTCGGCAGCGACGATCCCACCACCCGCCGCGTGCTGGAAGGCATCCTGGCGATGGAGGAGGAGCACGCCGAGGACATGAACACGCTGCTGGAGCAGCTTGGCAAGAAGGGCGAGCCGGCCAGGCCGTCGCCGGGCCGGAAAGCCGCGGGCAAGCGCGGCTGAGCAGCATCGGCGACCCGGCGTGCCGGGGCTGCTTCACCAGCCGGCCAGCACCAGCTTGCCGATCGTGCGGCCCGATTCCAGCCGGCGGTGCGCCTCGCGCAGGTTCGCCGCGTTGATCGGCGCCAGCGTCGCGGTACGCGTGCCGCGCAGTGCGCCGGCATCGACTAGGGCGGCGACCCTTTCCAGGATGCGACCCTGCTCGGCCAGGTCGGGCGTGTTGAAACGCGCGCGGGCGAACATGAACTCCCAGTGGATGCCGATGCACTTGACCTTGTACGGGTCGCCGATCTTCAGCATCCCGGCCGGCTCCACGATCAGGCCCACGTGGCCCTGCGGCGCCAGCAGCTGGCCGATCGCATCCCAGTAGCGGTCGGTGTCGGCGAGGTTGAGCACGGCGTCGAGCTGGCCGAAACCCAGCGCCTCCAGCTGCGGCGCCAGTGGGTGGCGATGGTCGATCACGTGATGGGCGCCCATCGTGCGGCACCAGTCGATGGTCTCGATGCGCGAGGCGCTGGCGATCACCGTGAAGCCCGCGCGGCGCGCCAGCTGGATCGCGATCGAGCCGACTCCGCCGGCGCCGCCGATCACCAGCAGCGACCTGTCTTCGCCACCGTGCTCGCTGTCGAACGGCATGCGCTGGAACAGCAGCTCCCACGCGGTCAGCGCGGTCAGCGGCAACGCTGCCGCTTCGGCCAGGTCCAGCGAGCGTGGCGCGTGGCCGACCAGGCGTGCGTCGACCAACTGGAACTGCGCATTGCTGCCGGGGCGGGTGACGTCGCCGGCGTAGTACACGCGCTCGCCGGGCCGGAAGCCGTCGACCGCATCGCCGATCGCCTCCACCACGCCGGCCGCGTCGTAGCCGAGCACCTTCGGCTGCGCCTCGACCTGCGGCTTGGGCGAGCGGATCTTGGTGTCGACCGGATTCACCGAGACGGCCTCCACGCGGACCTGCAGGTCATGCGCGCCGGGCGTCGGTGTCGGCAGTTCGACGTCGAACAACGACTGCGGGTCGTCGATCGGCAGGTAGCGGGTGAGGGCGATGGCTTTCATGGGGCGACTCCACGGAAGGTTCGAAGGCCACCCGTCCCTTTCCTCGGCGCAAGCCGGGCGGCAGATGTGTGCGGTGGCGTCCGATCGTACGCCTCGCCGGCGTGACAGGGCGGCTTGCGCCAGGTCGAGCGGCGGTCACGCGGCGCGGCATCGAGCCTGTAAGCTTTGCCCATTCCCCGCAGGAGCCGCGCGATGCAGACCCCGGATACCCCGAACTCCCCGCGCCGCGGCCTCCGTCGCGCGGTCCTGGCCGCGCTCACGCTGCTGGTGCTGGGCGTGGCGGCGCTGATGTGGTGGTGGGACACCGAGCCGGCGCTGTTCGATCCGGCGGCGGTGACCCAGGCGCAGATGCAGGAGCTGAAGCGGCCGGTCGGTACCGGCGCGACCACCACCGCCACCCTGATCGCCTCGGTGCGCACCCTGCTGGACAAGCGCGGCGGCTACCTCAGCAACGACAAGCTGCCGCCGGGCGTGTTCCTGGACAATATCCCGAACTGGGAGTTCGGCTCGCTGACCGCCTCGCGCGACCTGGTGCGCGCCTTGCGCAACGACTTCAGCCGCTCGCAAACGCAGTCGACCGAGGACAAGGACCTGGCCCAGGCCGACCCGTTGCTCAACAGCCCGAACGACCGCTGGCTGCTGCCCAGCTCGGAGAGCCAGTACCGCAAGGCGATCAAGCATCTGGACGGCTATCTGGCGCGGCTCGGCGATGCCGACGACAGCAACGCGCACTTCTACGCGCGCGCCGACAACCTGGCCGATTACCTGCAGCTGGTCTCGGCGCGGCTGGGTTCGCTGTCGCAGCGGCTGTCGGCCAGCGTGGGCCAGATCCGCATCGGCGACGTGGATGCCTCCGATCCAGCCGGCGCGTCCACCGTGGCCGCGCCCGCCGGCGGCCGGCTGGTGAAGACGCCATGGACGCAGATCGACGACAACTTCTACGAGGCGCGCGGCTACACCTGGACGCTGCTGGAACAGCTCAAGGCGTTCCAGCGCGATTTCGGTCCGATCCTGCGCTCCAAGCACGCCGACGTGAGCCTGGAACAGGTGATCCGCGAACTGGAGGAGGCGCAGCGCCCGCTGCACAGCCCGATGGTGCTGAACGGCTCGCCGTTCGGCTTCTTCGCCAACCATTCGCTGGTGATGGCCAACTACGTGTCGCGCGCCAACGCGGCGCTGATCGACCTGCGCGAGTTGCTCAAGCGCGGCTGACGGCACCGAAAGACATGAGCCCCGCGCGGGCGGGGCTCGTGGATCATCCGGTGCCGGCTCAGGCCTTGGCGTCGTGCTCGGCCTGGTAGCGCGCGATGCCGGCGAGGATCTCGGCCTTGGCCTCTTCGGCGCCGGTCCAGCCTTCCACCTTGACCCACTTGCCCTTCTCGAGATCCTTGTAGTGCTCGAAGAAGTGGCCGATGCGCTCCAGCCAGTGCGGCGAGACGCCCTTCATGTCGTTGATGTGCGCGTAGCCGGGAAACACCTTGGGCGAGGGGATCACCACCAGCTTCTCGTCGCTGCCGGCCTCGTCGATCATCTTCAGCATGCCCACCGGATGGCAGCGGATCACCGAGCCGACGGCCAGCGACAACGGCAGGATCACCACCGCGTCCAGCGGGTCGCCGTCGCCGCCCAGGGTGCGCGGCACGTAGCCGTAGTTGCACGGGTAGCGCATCGGCGTGGACAGGATGCGGTCGACGAAGATCGCGCCCGACTCCTTCTCCACCTCGTACTTGACCGGCTCGGCGTCCTTGGGGATCTCGATGATGACGTTGATTTCTTCCGGCACGTTGCGGCCGGCGGAGACGAGGTGCAGACCCATGGACTGTCCTTGGCGATGACGGGGAAAAAGGAAGTCCGCAAGAATACGCCAAACGCTGCTGCGATGCAGCAGCGGCGGGGTTGCCGCGGCGGCGGTCAGGCCTTTTTCGGCTTCTTGTAGGGCCGCTCGCGCAGCCATTTGGTGGCGATCCACTTCTCGCCCTCGAGCACCGGCAGGCCGGCGTGCAGCGAGCTGCGGTCGCCGCCCTCGTAGGCGAAGTACACCGCCGCGCCGCGACGCGCGGTGACGGTGAGGCCGAGCTCGGGGAACGCCGTGCCGCCGCCGCGCGCGGGCGTGTTCAGGTACATCACCACGCTGGCGATGCGCTGCCCGCCGACGGCGGTGATCGTCTCGTAGCCGGGCTGTTCCGGGTCGAACCAGTCGAAGTGCGGCTCGTATGCCTGGCCCGGCAGGTAGTGCAGGATCTGCAGCCCTTCGCCGTGGCTCGCCGGCACGCCGGTGAGGGCGGCCAGGCGCCGCTCGATGCGGCCGACCAGCGGCACTTCGTCCAGGGTGAAGAACATGCCCTCGCTGGTGCGCCGCCGGTCCACCTGCTGGCGACCTTCGCTGTCGACGGTGAGCGCGCGCTGCAGGCGCGGCCGCGCCAGTGCGATCAGCTCGTCGCACTCCTGCCCGTCGAGGATGTTCTCCAGCACTCGCAGCACCGGCGCGTCGACGCTGAGCGAAACGCCGATGGCGTGCCCGTCGACGCGGACTTCCGGCGCTTCGGGGTGTTTCGTGCGCAGCCCCTGCGGCGAGCTCTTGGCGGTACTGGCCAGCAGTGTCGCCAGCGGCAGCTTCAGCACCTCGGCGACGATGCCGCGGCTCTGCCGCGAGTCGTAGCCGTGCTCCTTCATCAGCTTCAGCACTTCCGGCACACCATGGCCGGCGCGCGTGGTGGCGAGAATCCATTCGCGCAGTTCGGGGCTGATGGTGGTGCGTGGATGCATGGCTACGGGAAAGAGTGACGGACACGAAAGCTTACTTCAGGGCCCGTTGAAGGCCACCGCATACGACGCGAGCCGGCAGGCGCCGGCTCGCGGGTGCCGCGCCAGGAAGGAGGGCCGGCTACTTCAGCTGGTCCCACAGGAAGTCGTAGGCCATGGCATGCATGTGCGCGGATTGCTGGTTGTCCGCGCCGGCGCCGTGACCGCCCTCCAGGTTCTCGTAGAACCACACGTTGCGGTGGCCCTGCGCCTGCATTTTCGCGGCCATCTTGCGCGCCTGCACCGGGCCGACGCGGTCGTCGCTGGTGGCGGTGTAGAACAGCACCGGCGGGTAATGGCCGTCCTTCTTCACGTTCTGGTACGGCGAGAAGGTCCGGATGAAGTTCCAGTCGGCGGTGTCCGGGTTGCCGTATTCGGCCATCCACGAGGCGCCGGCGGAGAGGTGGATGTAGCGCTTCATGTCCAGCAGCGGCACCTCGCAGGCGATCGCGCCGAACAGCTGCGGATACATCGTGAGCATGTTGCCCATCAGCAGGCCGCCGTTGCTGCCGCCTTCGGCGCCCAGGTGCTGCGCCGAGGTGACGCCGCGCTTCACCAGGTCCTCGGCCACCGCGGCAAAGTCCTCGTAGGCGCGCGGACGGTTGGCCTTCAGCGCGGCCTGGTGCCACTGCGGGCCATACTCGCCGCCGCCGCGGATGTTGGCGATCACGTAGACGCCGCCGCGCTCGAGCCAGGCACGACCGACGCTGCCGCTGTAGTACGGCTGCAGCGAGACCTCGAAGCCGCCGTAGCCGTACAGCAGGGTGCGGTTGCTGCCGTCGGGTTTCATGCCCTTCGGGGCGATCTCGAAGTAGGGCACGCGGGTGCCGTCCTTCGACTGCACGAAGTGCTGGCTGACCGCGAACTTCGCGGCGTCGAAGAACGCCGGCGCCTGCTTGATCGTCTCGGCCGCCGCGCTGCCCAGCACGCCGCGCTCGAGCGACGACGGCGCCAGGAAGCCGGTGACGTCGAGCCAGTATTCGTCACTGTGGTCGGGGTCGGTGTCGACCACGTTGATCGTGCTCAGCGCCGGTGCGCCGGGCATCGCCGCGCGCTGCCAGTCGCCGTCGGGTGTGGCCAGCTGCGGCGGAGTCAGCACTGCCAGCCGGCTCTTGACGTCGTCCATCAGGTTGAGGATCAGGTGGTTCTTCGTCCAGGCGTACGCGTCCAGCGAGGTGTGCGCATCGGGCGCGAACAGCACGGTGAAATGGCGCTTGCCGGCCATGAACGGCTCGAACGGCGTCGCCAGCAGCGCGCCGGCGGGGTAGGTGGTGCCGTCCACCGTCCACGGCGAGCGCGTGCGCACCAGCAGCCAGTCGCGATGGGCTTCGGCTTCCGCGTCGGCCGGCACGTCGACGTGGACCAGCTTGTCGCCGAGGCGCTGGTACAGGTCGCTGTGGTAGAAATCCCGGGCGACGGAAACGAAGTCGCGCTCGTAGCCCGGCGTGCGGTCGTGGTGCGCGCTGACCGCCAGGTCGCTCGGCTTGCCCTCGTACACGGTGGTGGCCGCGGTCAGCGGCGTGCCGCGCTTCCACTCCTTGGCGATGCGCGGATAGCTCGACTCGGTCATCGAGCCGGGGCCGAAGTCGGTGCCGACGTAGATCGTGTCTTCGTCGATCCAGTCGACTTCGCTCTTGGCCACCGGCAAGACGAAGCCGCCCTTCACGAACGCCTTGTGCGGGATGCTGAACTCGCGCACGGCCACCGCGTCGCCGCCGTCCGGCGACAGCGAGACCAGGCAGCGCTCGTACGCCGGCTTCAGGCATTGCACACCCTTGAACACCCAGCGCTTGCCTTCGGCCTGGTTCAGCGCGTCGACGTCCAGCAGCAGCTCCCACGCCGGTTCGGCCTTGCGGTACTCGGCCAGCGTGGTGCGCCGCCAGATGCCGCGCGGGTGCGCCTGGTCGCGCCAGAAGTTGTACAGGTGGTCGCCCATGCGGTTGACGTAGGGGATGCGCGCCTCCGAGTCGAGTACTTCGAGGATGCGGTCGCGGGTGCGCGCGAACTCGGCGTTGTCGACGAACCGTTTCGCGGTCGTCGCGTTCTGCTGCTTCACCCAGTCCAGCGCGCGCTCGCCGTGGATGTCCTCCAGCCACAGGAACGGGTCGTCGCTGGCCGGAGCGGCTGCGGGAGCGGGGGACGTGTCGCGGGTGTGGGCGTCGTTCATGCCCGCCAGTGTGACGCCGAGTGCCAGCGTCAGCCAGACTGCTTTCATCGTGTATCCCCAGGTGTGCGGTTGGATGGGCCGAGCGTAACCGGCCTGGCCGGCGGCCACCCGTGACCAAAGTCAGGCGCGCGGGCCGGAAACAGGCATCCCGCCACGCGGGCGGGATGCCTGGTGTTGCGCACGCTGCGTGCTTACAGCAGCGGGATCAGCAGCAATGCCACGATGTTGATGATCTTGATCAGCGGGTTCACCGCCGGGCCGGCGGTGTCCTTGTACGGGTCGCCCACGGTGTCGCCGGTGACGGCGGCCTTGTGCGCTTCCGAACCCTTGCCGCCGTGGTGGCCGTCCTCGATGTACTTCTTGGCGTTGTCCCAGGCGCCGCCGCCGGTGGTCATCGAGATGGCCACGAACAGGCCGGTGACGATGGTGCCGATCAGCACGCCGCCGAGCGCCTTCGGCCCCAGCAGCAGGCCGACCACGATCGGCACGGCGACCGGCAGCAGCGACGGCACGATCATTTCGCGGATCGCCGAGCGGGTCAGCATGTCCACCGCGCGCGAGTATTCCGGCTTGCCGGTGCCCTGCATGATGCCGGCGATGTCGCGGAACTGCCGGCGCACTTCCTCCACCACCGCGCCGGCGGCGCGGCCGACCGCCTCCATCGCCATCGCGCCGAACAGGTACGGGATCAGGCCGCCGATCAGCAGGCCGATGATCACCATGTGGTCGGACAGGTCGAAGGTCAGCGGGGAATACGCCGTGCCCGCGGCCAATGCCTTGGCCTGGGCGGCGACGTCGAGGTTGTGCGTGTAGTCGGCGAACAGCACCAGCGCGGCCAGCGCGGCCGAGCCGATCGCGTAGCCCTTGGTCACCGCCTTGGTGGTGTTGCCGACCGCGTCCAGCGGATCGGTGACGCCGCGCACTTCCGGCGGCAGGTCGGCCATCTCGGCGATGCCGCCGGCGTTGTCGGTGATCGGGCCGTAGGCATCCAGCGCCACGATCATGCCGGCCATCGACAGCATGGCGGTGGCGGCGATCGCGATGCCGTACAGGCCACCCTGGCTGTAGGCACCCCAGATCGCCGCGCAGATCACGATCACCGGCATCGCGGTCGCTTTCATCGACACGCCGAGGCCGGCGATGATGTTGGTGCCGTGGCCGGTGGTCGAGGCCGCCGCGATGTGCTGCACCGGCCGGTACTGCGTGCCGGTGTAGAACTCGGTGATCCACACGATCAGCCCGGTCAGCACCAGGCCGATCAGCGCGCAGTGGAACAGCGCGTGGGCGGAAACCACGCTGCCGTCGGCGGCGGTCAGGCCCTGCGGCAGCAGGCTGCCGGTGACGAACCAGAAGGCGACCGCCGAAAGCACCGCCGAGACGATCACGCCCTTGTACAGCGCGCCCATGATCGAGCCGCCGGCTTTCACCCGGACGAAGAAGGTGGCGATGATCGAGGCGATGATCGACACGCCGCCGAGCAGCAGCGGGTACAGCACGGCAGCGAGGTTGTCGGCGAAGGTGAGACCGGCCAGCAGCATGGTGGCGATCACCGTCACCGCGTAGGTCTCGAACAGGTCGGCCGCCATGCCGGCGCAGTCGCCCACGTTGTCGCCCACGTTGTCGGCGATCACCGCCGGGTTGCGCGGGTCGTCCTCGGGGATGCCGGCCTCCACCTTGCCGACCAGGTCGGCGCCGACGTCCGCGCCCTTGGTGAAGATGCCGCCGCCCAGGCGCGCGAAGATCGAGATCAGCGAGCTGCCGAAGGCCAGCCCGACCAGCGCGTGCAGCGCCGTCTCGCCGGTGACGCCGAAGTGGCCGAGCGCCAGCCAGTAGCCGGCCACGCCGAGCAGGGCCAGGCCGACCACCAGCATGCCGGTGATCGCGCCGCCGCGGAACGCCACGTCCATCGCTGGGCCGAGGCCGCTGCGCGCCGCCTCGGCGGTGCGCACGTTGGCGCGCACCGAGACATTCATGCCGATGTAGCCGGCCGCACCGGACAGCACCGCGCCGAGCAGGAAGCCGATCGCGGTCGGCCAGGTCAGGAAGAAACCGATCAGCAGCAGCAGCACCACGCCGACCAGGCCGATGGTGGTGTACTGGCGGTTGAGGTAGGCGCGGGCGCCTTCCTGGATGGCCGCGGCGATCTCCTGCATCCGTTCGTTGCCCGGCGATTTCGCCAGGATCCAGCGCGCGGACAGCGCGCCATACAGAACCGCCACCACCGCACACGCAACAACGATCCACCAGCCATACTGCTGCAGCATCGGAGCCTCCCCATGGGTTGTAAGTGGCCGTCCGGAACGGGCGGTCCGGGGGAGTATAGGCAGAGGCAGTGGTGCAGGCCGTTGTGCGGCGCAGCGCCGTCCATCAACGAAAAGGGCCATGCACGGATGCATGGCCCCGGATCGGTCAGCTTGGTGCGGACTCAGCGCAGGGCGTAGTCCAGGATGATGCCGGTGGCGATCGCGACCAGCAGGTAGTCGTTGTCCGCGCGCACCCAGTGGTAGCCGCGCGGCGGCGGGCGCAGGCGGTAGTAGCGGTAGTCGCGCACCACGTAGCTCGGGCCATGGTAGCGGTGGCCACGTTCCCACCGATGGTGGCGTACCGGGTAATAGCGTGGACCGGCGTGGCGGTAGTCACGGTGGTAGTAGCCGTAGCGGCGGTCGTCGTGGCGGCGATAGTCCCGGCGCCAGTCGCCGTGGCGGCGGTCGTCATGCCAGCGGCGGTCGTCGTGGTGGCGGTCGTAGCCACGGTCATGGCCATGCCGGCCGTGGTCGTCCGGGCCGGGGCCGGGGGCGGCCAGCGCGAAGCTGCCGGTGGTGAGCAGGGCGAGGGCGATGAGCAGGCGGCGGATGAGTTTCATCTCGGGTCTCCCGTGGAGGGTCGTGGCCGCAACGGCGCGGTGATCGACCAGGGCAGGGTGGAGCGTAGGAAGTTGCGGCTGAACGCAGGCCGTGCGCCGCGCGGTTCAGGTCCGGTTCGGCGAGATGAGCCGGATGCGGAACGGGCGGGCACCGGTGCCGGCGCGGACCGTCCAGATCGCGCGGCATTCAGGCGATCTTGCGCAACCACTCGCGCAACGCCGCCACGGCCGGGTCGCCGCCGGCCGCGGCAGGATGCACGAGCAGGTAGTCCAGTCCGTCCAGCGTCGGGCCGAACGGCACCACCAGCGTGCCATGCGCCAGTTCGTGGGCTACCAGCGCGGTGTCGAGCAGGGCCACGCCCTGGCCGGCGATGGCCGCCTCGATGGCATGAGTTTCGTCGCTGAAGGTAGTGCCGCGGGCGGTGTCGAGTCGGCGCAGGCCGGCCGCGCGAGCCCAGGCAGCCCAGTCGACCGGGTCGCGGAAGGCGGGTTGCCACTGGTAGTGCAACAGCGGATGGCTGCCGAGTTCGTCCGGCGTGCGCAGCTTGAGTGCGGGGCTGCACACGGGGGCGAAACGCGCATGCAACAGCGCTTCGTGGTGCAGGCCGCGGTACGGACCCTTGCCGTAGCGGATCGCGGCATCGATCTGCTGCGCTGCGAAATCCACCGGGCGGGTCGAGGCATGCAGGCGCAGGTCGAACTGCGGGTGGGTCGCCTGGAAGCCGGCCAGCCGCGGCACCAGCAGGCGCGCCATGAACGCCGGTGTGGCCGAGACGGTGACGATGCGACGCCGCTTCGGTTGCAGCAGTGGCGCCAGCGCAGCGGCCATCAGCTCGAAACCTTCGCGCAGCGCCGGAAACAGCCGGCGGCCTTCCATGGTCAGCACGACTCCGCGGGCCTGCCGCTCGAACAGGATGACGCCCAACCGCTGCTCCAGCTGCCGGATCTGGTGGCTGACCGCGGTGGCGGTCACCGCCAGTTCGTCCGCGGCCGCGCGGAAGCTCTGGTGCCGCGCCGCCGCCTCGAAGGTGCGCAGGGCCGCCAGCGGCGGCAGGCGGCGGGAGCCGAGAGGTGAGCTGAATTCATCCATGGGCTGAGAAAGTATCGTTTTTCAAGTGGACCGACGCTTCATAGCATGCGCCACCTGAGTGAAACTCTTCCAAGGGGCGTACCCATGACCACCTTGCTGCACATCGACGCCAGTGCCCGCGGTGGGCGTTCCGACCTGCATGTCCACGGCTCGCATACGCGCCGGCTGGGCGCGCGCTTCGTGGCGCGCTGGCATGCGGCGCGCGCCGCCGATCCGGTGTTCTATCGCGACGTGGGCCAGGCCCCGCCGGCGCCGGTGGACAGTGCCTGGATCCACGCCGCCTTCACCCCGGAGCCGGCGCGTTTGCCGTGGATGCTGGCGCGGCTGGCCGAGAGCGACCGGCTGGTGGACGAGCTGGCCGCCGCCGACCTGATCGTGGCTGGCGTGCCGATGTACAACTTCGGCGTGCCGGCCGGCTTCAAGGCCTACATCGACAACATCGTGCGCGTGGGGCGCACCTTCGGCTTCGACCGCGCACGGCAAGGCGAGCCCTACTGGCCGCTGCTGGCCGACCGGCCGCGAACCCTGGTGCTGCTGGGCTCGCGCGGCGACTACGGCTACGGCGGGCGCATCGCCGCGATGAACCATGTGGAGCCGGCGGTGCGCACGGCCTTCGGTTACATCGGCATCCGCGACGTGCGCACGGTGGCGGTGGAATACGACGAGTTCGGCGGCGAGCGCCTGTCGGCATCGTTGCGTGAGGCGGAAGCAGCGGTGGATGCACTGGTGGACGAACTGCTGCTGGCCCGCTTGCCGGACACATGCGCCGAGCCGCGATCCCTCACGGCGTGAATGGGGGCAGCCGGCGCGCCACCGCCACGTTCTTCAGCCGCACGTAGCGCGGCAGGCCGTCCTTGCCATAGGGCAGCGGCGCCTCGCCGCCGATCAATGGCGCCAGGTAACGGCGCGCCGCGGCGGTGATGCCGAAGCCGTCGCGGCTGATGAAGTTCTTCGGCATCTTCTTTTCGCGGTTGGCGATCTTCGCCAGCGGCGCCGGTGCGATCTTCCAGCGGTACGGCGCATCGGACGTGCGCACGATCACCGGCATCACCGCGTTCATCCCGGCCAACGCGTAGTCGACCGCGGCCTTGCCCACGGCGTACGCCTGCTCGGCGTCGACCTGCGAGGCGGCATGCCGCGCCGAGCGCTGCAGGTAGTCGGGCAGCGCCCAGTGGTACTTGTAGCCGAGCTTTTCCTTCACCAGCGCCGCCAGCACCGGCGCCACGCCGCCGAGCTGGCTGTGGCCGAACGCGTCGCGCGTCCCGGCCTCGGCGAGGAACTGGCCGGCCGCGTTGCGCACGCCTTCGGAGGCGACCACGGTGCACCAACCCACCCGTTCGACGGTGGCTTGCACCTTGGCCAGGAACGCCGCCTCGTCGAACGCGTTCTCGGGGAACAGGATGAGGTGAGGTGCCGCGTCCGCATCGTCGCCGGCGAGGCCCGCCGCGGCGGCGATCCAGCCGGCGTGGCGGCCCATCACCTCGAGGATGAACACCTTGGTCGAGGTCTCGGCCATCGAGGCCACGTCGAGGCTGGCCTCCAGCGTGGAGATCGCGGTGTACTTCGCCACCGAGCCGAAGCCGGGGCAGCAGTCGGTGACGGCGAGGTCGTTGTCCACCGTCTTCGGCACGCCGATGCAGCGCAGGTCGTAGCCCATCGCCTTGCCCAACTGCGAGAGCTTCAGCGCGGTGTCGGCCGAGTCGTTGCCGCCGTTGTAGAGGAACCAGCGGATGTCGTGCGCACGGAACACCTCGATCAGCCGCTCGTATTCGCTGCGGCTGTCCTCCAGCGATTTCAGCTTGTAGCGGCACGAGCCGAACGCGCCGCCGGGGGTGTGGCGCAGCGCGGCGATCGCGGCGGCCGATTCCTTCGAGGTGTCGATCAGCTCCTCGCGCAGCGCGCCGAGGATGCCGTTGCGCGCGGCGTACACCTTTACGCCCTTGCCGCGGGCGGCCTCGATCACGCCGGCGGCGGTGGCGTTGATCACGGCGGTGACGCCGCCGGATTGGGCGTACAACAGGTTGCCGGTGATGGCGGGCGAACGGCGGTTCGGGCTCATGGGATTCCTCGATCAGGCAGTGGCAGCGTGGCGACGGCGTCGACAAATCTTTTCCGCAACAATTACTTGGCCGGTTGCGACGAAGGTCGCTGTTTGACGGCACCCGGTGCAGCGGCTAATTTGACGGCAATTTCGTGCATCGGGCGGGCTGCTGCAGCGTGCGGCGGCCCGCCGAATTCGTGGAGCATTATGCGACTCGTCCTACTTGGTGCGCCCGGTTCGGGCAAAGGTACGCAGGCGGCCCGGCTGAAGACGGCTCTGGGTGTTCCGCATATCTCGACCGGCGACATGCTGCGCGCCGCCGTCGCCGCCGGCACCGCGATGGGGCTCAAGGCCAAGGCGGTGATGGACGCCGGCCAGCTGGTTTCCGACGACATCCTGCTCGGCATGCTGGAAGATCGCCTGGCTCAGGCCGACGCGAAGGCCGGCTTCATCCTCGACGGCTATCCGCGCAACTTGGCCCAGGCCGACGCGCTCGACCACCTGCTGGCCAGGCTCGGCCAGCCGCTGGATGCGGTGGTGAAGCTGGAGGTGCCGGACGCGGCGATCATCAAGCGCGTCGAAATCCGCTTCAAGGCGGAAGGCCGCGCCGACGACAACCCGGACACCGTGCGCAAGCGCCTGGCCGTCTACGCCGAGCAAACCGCGCCGGTGGCGGATTTCTACGCCAGCCGCGGCAAGCTGCAGGTGGTGGATGGTGTCGGCGAGCTGGCCGAGGTCACCGCGCGGGTCGAGCGCGCGCTGCATAACGAAGCCGCCGCCGCGAACGGCTGAGCGCTTCCCGCTCCGGCGGAGCGGATTTCACGGAGTCGCTCGGCATGCGTCTGCACATCCTCGGCATCTGCGGCACCTTCATGGGCGGCGTCGCCGCGCTCGCGCGCGAACTGGGCCACACGGTCGAAGGTTCCGACGCGAACGTCTATCCGCCGATGAGCACCCAGCTGGAGGCGCTCGGCATCGGCCTGATGAGCGGCTACACCGCCGAACACCTGCAACCGGCTCCCGACCTGGTGGTGGTCGGCAACGCGATGAGCCGTGGCAACCCGGCCGTCGAGTACATGCTCGATGCGCGCCTGCGCTACGTCTCCGGCCCGCAGTGGCTGGGCGAGGCGGTACTGGCCGGGCGCGACGTGCTGGCGGTGGCCGGCACCCACGGCAAGACCACCACCACCAGCCTGCTGGCGCATCTGCTGGAAAGCGCGGGGATGGCGCCGGGTTTCCTGATCGGCGGCGTGCCGGGCAATTTCGGAGTATCGGCGCGGCTGGGTGGCACGGGCCGAATCCCGAATCCGGAATCCCGAATCCCGTTTGTCATCGAAGCGGACGAGTACGACACCGCGTTCTTCGACAAGCGCTCGAAGTTCGTGCACTACCGCCCGCGCGTCGCGATCCTCAACAACCTCGAGTACGACCACGCGGACATCTTCCCCGACGTGGCCGCGATCCAGCGCCAGTTCCATCACCTGGTACGCACCGTGCCGGGCAACGGCCGGCTGATCGTCAACGCGCACGACGAGCGCCTCGCCGAGGTGCTGGCGATGGGCTGCTGGACGCCGGTGGAAACCTTCGGCATCGGCCGCGGCGACTGGCAGGCCACGCTGATCGAGGCGGACGGCTCGGCCTTCGCGGTGCACCGCGGCGGCGAGCGGCTCGGCGAGGTGCGCTGGCCGCTGCTGGGCCAGCACAGCGTGATGAACGCGCTGGCCGCGCTGGCCGCGGCGACGGCCGCCGGCGCCGATCCGCGTGCGCTGCTGCCGGCGTTCGCCAACTTCGAGAGCGTGAAGCGACGGATGGAACTGGTCGGCGAAGTGAATGGCGTGCGCGTGTACGACGACTTTGCCCATCACCCCACCGCGATCGCCACCACCCTGGCCGGGCTGCGCGCGAAGGTCGGCGACGCGCGCATTCTGGTGGCGCTGGAGCCGCGTTCCAACTCGATGCGGCAGGGCGCGCATGCGGAGGCGCTGGCGCCGTCGCTGGCCGACGCCGATGGCGTGTTGATCCTCCAGCGTGCCGAGTTGCCGTGGGACGCCGGTGCGGTGACGGCAGCCCTCGGCGGCCGCGGCGCCGCGGTGCCGACCGTCGACGCGCTGATCGCCGAGTTGGGTCGGCAGGTGCGGCCGGGCGACCAGGTGGTGTTCATGTCCAACGGCGGTTTCGAGGCTGCGCCGCGGCGCTTCGTCGAGCGTTTGCGCGGCGCCTGACGCTGCGCGCAGACCGGCGTGGTGGGCACTGGGTACACTCGGCCGATGGCCGTCAAATCCGAGCTGCTCGACATCCCGCTGTTCCCGCTCTCCTCCGTGCTGTTTCCCGGTGGGCGGCTGCACCTGCGCATCTTCGAGCCGCGTTATCTGGATCTGGTGCGCGAATGCTGCCGTGACGGCAGCCCGTTCGGCGTGTGCCTGATCCTGGCCGGGCGCGAGACTGGCGAGCCGGCCGTGCCGGCGGCGATCGGCACGTTGGCGCGCATCAGCGATTTCCAGCGCGACGAGAACGGCCTGCTCGGCATCGTGGCCGAGGGCGGTGCGCGCTTTCGCGTGTCGCGCAGCCGCGCGCGTGCCGACGGCCAGTTGCGCGGCAACGCCGAGCGCTGGCCCGGCGAACCGGCGCAGGAGGTGCCGGTGGAGTTCGCCCTGCTGCAGAGCATCCTCGAACGGCTGATCGAGACGATGGCGCCGCATTGGCGGCATGCCGCGCGCAGCGACTACGAGGACGCCAGCTGGCTGGGCTTTCGCCTGGCCGAACTGCTGCCGCTGGACACCGGCGAACAACAGCGCATGCTGGAGTTGACCGATCCGCTGCAGCGCCTGGCCGAGTTGCGCGACATCCTGCCGCGTTTCCAGAAGGCGTGAGCGGCCCGGCTACACTGGACGTTCCTCCTACGGAGTCGATTCGCATGAGTTCGCTCGCTGGCAAGACCTTGTTCATCACCGGTGCTTCGCGTGGCATCGGCCTGGCGATTGCGCGCCGGGCCGCACGCGACGGCGCCAACATCGTGATCGCGGCCAAGAGCGCGGTGCCCAATCCCAAGCTGCCCGGCACCATCCATACCGCCGCGGCCGACATCGAAGCGGCGGGCGGTCGCGCGCTGGCGCTGCAGGTGGACATCCGCGATGAGGCTGAGGTGGTTGCCGCGGCGGCGCAGGCGGCGGAGCATTTCGGCGGCATCGACATCGTGGTCAACAACGCCAGCGCGATCTGGCTGGCCGGCACCGAAGGCACGCCGATGAAGCGCTTCGACCTGATGCACCAGGTCAACACCCGCGGCACCTTCCTGGTTACCCAGGCCTGCCTGCCGTACCTGAAGAAGGCCGCCAACCCGCACGTGCTGATGCTGTCGCCGCCGCCCAGCCTCGACCCGAAATGGTTCGCGCCGCACACCGCCTACACCATCGCCAAGATGGGCATGAGCCTGTGCGTGCTGGGCATGAGCCCGGAATTTGCCCCGCTGGGCATCGCGGTGAACGCGCTGTGGCCGCGCACGGTGATCGCGACCGCGGCGATCGGCATGATCGACGGCGTGAAGGCCGAACATTGCCGCAAGCCGGAGATCGTGGCCGACGCCGCCCACGCCATGCTGACCCGCCCGGCGCGCAGTTACACCGGCCATTTCGCGATCGACGAGGAGATCCTGCGCGAAGCCGGGGTCGCCGATTTCGAACCCTACGCCGTGCAGCCGGGCGCGCCGCTGCTGCCGGACCTGTTCCTGGGCTGAGGATCGACCGGCGCAGATCGCTGCGATCGCGCCGGTGCCGCGCCGGCACGCCGTGAGGCATGGCCGATGCTGGGTGGCCAGGGAGCCGCGTCCGCTTCTTCACAATCCGTGCGATTCCCTGCGCGTATATTTCGTGGCTTGCATCATGTTTTCACGGGATCGGGGACGCGGAATACGGCGACCATAGCCGCGGGATCGGCCGGCCACCCACGACATGCCGCGTGCCTGACGTGCGTCGGCTTGGGGCAAGGGGCCACACGATGAACAACAGACAGATGCCCAGGCGATGCGTGGTCTGGTTCGGCCGCCCGAGCGACGGCGAGTGCGCCGCACTGATCGAGGCTGGCTGGCTGGTGCGGATCGGCGACGCGCAGTTGCGGGAGGGCGTCGGCACGCGCCGCGACGACATTGTGGTGGCGCTGGCCGACCTGCGCCACGGTGGCACGCAGACGGTGCAGGCGATGGACCGGCTGATGGCCGACTATCCGTGGCTGCCGTGGCTTGCCCTGGTTCCCCGCGACCCCGCGGCGGACGCGCCCGGAGCGGAGCGCATCCTGCGGGCCAGCACGGCCTTCCTCACCGTGCCGTTCGATTGTGGGTGCCTGCTCGACGTGCTGGCGAAGATCGCCGATGGCGAGGCGCAACCGGCGGAAGGTACCGACGTGCCCGGTATCCCGGGGGCGCACAGTGCGGCGATGCGCGTCATCGTGACCAGCCTGTGCAAGTACGCGCCGGTGGATCTGCCGGTGCTGATTACCGGCGAAACCGGCAGCGGCAAGGAGGTGGCGGCGCGCGCGCTGCACGGCCTGTCCGCGCGTCGCGAACGGCCGTTCGTGGCGATCAACTGTGGCGCGCTGCCGGCGAACCTGGTGCAGTCCGAGCTGTTCGGCCACGAGCGCGGCGCCTTCACCGGAGCGGTCGCGCGACGCATCGGGCACTTCGAGGCGGCCGCCGGCGGCATCGTGTTCCTGGACGAGGTGGGCGACCTGCCGCCGGACGCCCAGACCAGCCTGTTGCGGCTGCTGCAGGAGGGCACGCTGGTGCGCGTGGGCTCGACCCAGCCGATACGGCTGGACGTGCGCGTGCTGGCAGCCACCCACGTCGACCTGGAGGCCGCCGTCGCGCAGGGACGCTTCCGCGAGGACCTGTACTACCGGCTCAACGTGCTGCGCCTGCGCATGCCGGCGTTGCGCGAGCGTGGCGGCGACGTCGAGTGGCTCGCGCAGCATTTCCTCGACGCGTTCTGTGCGCGGCACCCTTGCCGCGCCCACGCGTTCGGCAGCGATGCGCGACGGGCGATGCGCGCGTTTACCTGGCCCGGCAACGTGCGCGAATTGCTCAACCGCGTGCAGCGGGCAGCGGTGGTCGCCGAAGGCAGCCTGATCAGCGCCGCCGACCTGGACCTGGAGGTGGCGCCGGCGGCGCTCGGCACGCACGGCAGCCTCGACCTTACCCGCGTGTCGGCCGAGCGCGAGGCGGTGCTGAACTGCCTGCGCGAGAGCGGCTACAACATCAGCGAATGCGCGCGCCGACTCGACGTCTCGCGGGTCACCGTGTATCGCCTGTGCCGGAAGCTCGGGCTGGAGCTGGGGCACCTGCGCAACCTCGCGCCGCCGCGCGGCGGACGGCGGGCAGGTGGCATGCAGCGGCGAGGTCCGCCGGCAGCGACCCAGAACGTGTAGGGCACTGCCGGTCGCCGAACCATCGAAACGGGGCGCAACGCAGGTTCCCTCGGTGGCGGCCTGGACAAAGGAAATCCCCCCGACCCGCAGGGGACGGGTCGGGGGGTTCCTTTGGTGCCCGGCTACAGGGTCGCCGGGTTACCGCCCTCGTTCGCCGCTTGCGCGGCTTGTCGCGTCACGGGGTCGTCGCGGCCAAGCCAGTAACCGGTCGTCGATGATGCCGGCGGCTCGGATGCCAAGGCGTTCCCCATCGTATTCGCACGAATCGCTAGCAATCCCCGTGCCATGCGGAAGCAGGGCCGTGGTGGCGCGTTTTTGTGCCCGGCGATCCCGGTCCGGCAGCGCGACGACGTATCACCCCGGATACAGCGTGGCGTGATGGCCGCCCACGGTTGCGCGCGGGAGCGCCGGCGGGCGCGGCGTGGCGGCCGCATGTAACAGCGGCGATACAGTTCGTGCAGCAGTGTTACAGCGTCCCCTGCGATTGTGTGCAGTGCAGCGTGGTTCTACGATGCGCGCCTGCGTTTTCACCCATGCCACGCGCCACTCCCGAGAATCCCCATGTACAAACGTCCTCCCGGCCTGGTCGAACTCGGCAAGCGCTACTGGCTGCCGGTGTACAAGCCGCGCGAGCTGGTGCTCGACCACGGCAAGGGCGCTCGGGTATGGGACACCGAAGGCCGCGACTACGTGGATTTCAGCGCCGGCATCGCGGTGAGCTCGCTGGGCCATCAGGATCCGGACCTGCTCGCCGCGCTGACCGCGCAGGCGCACAAGCTGTGGCACAGCAGCAACGTGTTCTACACCGAGCCGCCGCTGCGGCTGGCCGAGGAACTGGTGCATGCCTCGGGGTTCGCCGAGCGCGTGTTCCTGTGCAACTCCGGCGCCGAGGCGAACGAGGCGGCGATCAAGCTGGTGCGCAAGTGGGCGGCGGCGCAAGGCCGACCGCCGGAGCGGCGCGTCATCGTCACCTTCAATGGCTCGTTCCACGGTCGCACGCTGGCCACCGTCACCGCCACCGCGCAGGCGAAATACCAGCAGGGCTACGAACCCTTGCCGCAAGGTTTCCGCTACCTCGACTTCAACGACGCCGAGGCATTGGAGGCAACCTTCGCTGCCGGCGACGTCGTCGCGGTGATGCTGGAGCCGGTGCAAGGCGAGGGCGGCGTGCTGCCGGCCGCGCCGGGTTTCCTCAAGCGCGTTCGCGAGCTGTGCGACCGGCACGATGCACTGCTGGTGCTGGACGAGATCCAGTGCGGCATGGGTCGCACCGGTACGCTGTTCGCGTATGCCCACGAGAACGTCAGGCCGGACATCGTGACCCTGGCCAAGGCGCTCGGCGGCGGCTTCCCGATCGGCGCGATGCTGGCCGGGCCGAAGGTGGCCGAGGTGATGCAGTACGGCGCGCACGGCACCACTTTCGGCGGCAACCCGATGGCCGCCGCGGTGGCGCGCGTCGCGCTGGCCAAGCTGTCCTCGCCGGCGGTACTGATGAACGTGGAACGGCAGGCGAACGACCTGCGTGCGGGGCTGGCGCGGATCAACCACGAGCTGCAGCTGTTCGCCGAGGTGCGCGGCCGCGGCCTGATGATCGGCGCGGTGCTGGCCGATGCTTACAAGGGCAAGGCCGGCGCAGTCCTCGACCACGCCGCCGCGCATGGCTTGCTGCTGTTGCAGGCCGGACCGGACGTGCTGCGCTTCGTGCCGCCGCTGACCATCACCGACGAGGAACTTGCCGACGGCCTCGCGCGCCTGCACGCGGCGTTGAGCGATTTTGCGGCAGGCTGAAGCCTGCCGATCGGGAGCATCCGGGATGAAATACCTGCACAGCATGGTGCGCGTGCGCGACCTCGAGGCCTCGCTGCGTTTCTACTGCGAGGGCCTCGGCCTGCGCGAGGTACGTCGCAGGGAGGTGCCGGAAGGCAAGTACACGCTGGTGTTCCTGGCCGCGCCGGACAGTCCCGAGGCCGAGATCGAACTCACCTGGAACTGGGGCTCGACCGGGGACTACGGCAGTGCCCGCAACTTCGGCCACCTCGCGTTCCGCGTCGAGGACATCTACGCCACCTGCGCCCGCCTGCAGGCGATGGGCTACACCATCCACCGCCCGCCGCGCGACGGCCACATGGCGTTCGTGCGTTCGCCCGACCTGATCTCGATCGAGTTGCTGCAGGAAGGCCACCTGCCGCCGCGCGAGCCGTGGGCATCGATGCCCAATGTCGGCAGCTGGTAATCAGCCTTTCGCCTCGCGCAGCGCCTCACGCGCGGCCTGCAGCGTGTCGGCGATGTCCTGGTCGCTGTGTGCGCTGGACAGGAAACCGGCCTCGAACGCGGACGGCGCCAGGTACACGCCGCGCTTCAGCATGCCGTGGAAGAATCGGTTGAACAGCGCCACGTCCGTCGCCGTGGCCTGTGTGTAGCTCTGCACTTTTTCGGCGCTGAAGAACAGGCCGAACATGCCGCCGACGCGGTTGGTGCTGAACGCCACGCCCTCGCCGTCGGCCACCGACTGCAGGCCGTCGCAGAGCAGGCGCGTGCGGGCGGCCAGTTTGTCGTGGAAACCCGGCACCTGGATCAGCTCCAGCATCGCCAGGCCCGCCGCCATCGCCACCGGGTTGCCGGAGAGCGTGCCGGCCTGGTAGATCGGGCCGCTCGGGGCGATCTGTTCCATCAGCTCGCGGCGCCCGCCGTAGGCGCCCACCGGCATGCCGCCGCCGATGATCTTGCCGAAGGTGGTGAGGTCCGGCGTCACGCCGTAGTGTGCCTGCGCGCCGCCGAGCGCCACGCGGAAACCGGTCATCACCTCGTCGAAGATCAGCAGTGCGCCCGCCTGCGTGCACAGCTCGCGCAGACCTTGCAGGTAGCCGTCCAGCGGCGGGATGCAGTTCATGTTGCCGGCGACCGGCTCGATGATCAGGCCGGCGATTTCGCTGCCCTGTTCGGCGAACAGCGCCTGCGCCGCGGCGAGGTCGTTGTACGGCAGGGTGAGCGTGAGATCGGCATTCGCCTTCGGCACGCCCGGCGAGGTCGGCACGCCGAAGGTCAGCGCGCCGGAGCCGGCCTTCACCAGGAAGCTGTCGCCGTGGCCGTGGTAGCAGCCTTCGAACTTCACGATCTTGCTGCGGCCGGTGGCGCCGCGCGCGAGGCGGATCGCCGACATCGTGGCCTCGGTGCCGGAGTTGACCATGCGCACCATCTCGACCGAGGGGATCAGCCGGGCGATCGTGTCGGCCATGGTGACCTCGGCCGGGCAAGGCGTGCCGAACGACAGGCCGTTCTTCACCGCGCGCTCGACCGCTTCGCGTACCGCGGGATGGTTGTGGCCGACGATCATCGGACCCCACGAGCCGACGTAGTCGATGTAGCGCGAGCCTTCCACGTCCCACAGATACGCGCCATCCGCCCGCGCGGTGAAGAACGGCTCGCCACCGACCGACTTGAACGCGCGCACCGGCGAGTTCACGCCGCCGGGCATCAACTGCCGGGCACGCTGGAAGAGTTCGTGGTTGCTCATCGTGCGGATTCTCGATCGGAGGAATACAGGGCGGCGAAGCGTTGCGCGGCGGCGCGCACGTCGGGGGCGGCGAACACGGCGGAAACTGCCGCGAGGTAGTCCGCACCCGCCTCGACCAGCGAGGCGCCATTGTCCGGCGTGATTCCGCCGATCGCCACCCGCGGCACGCCCAGCGCGGCGCTTTGCCTCAGCAGGTCGGCCGTGACGAGCGCCGCCAGCGGCTTGGTCGGCGAAGGAAAGAACGCGCCGAACGACACGTAGCTGGCGCCGGCACGCGCAGCGGCCTGCGCGCGCGGCAGCGAGCCGTAGCAAGACACGCCGATGATCGCGTGCTCGCCCAGCGCGGCGCGCACGGCGGCGGGATCGTCGTCGTCCTGGCCCAGATGCACGCCGTCGGCGCCAACGGCCCGGGCCAGCGTGATGTCGTGGTCGATGATCAGCGGCACATGATGGGCGCGGCACAGTTGTGCGAGCGCCGTCGCTTCGGCACGGCGACGCGCCGTGTCGTTGCCCAGGTCGCGGTACTGCAGCAGCTTCGCACCGCCGGCCAGCGCCTGTGCGACGACGTCGAGCAGGTCGGCGCGGGGGCCGTCGGTGATGGTGTACAGGCCGCGGCCCGGTGGGAGTGTCGGCATCTTGGTTGTCTCGTGGGTCAGGACAGAGGACGGCGGTATCGCCGCGCTTTCGTATTGTCGGGCGAGTTGCGAGAATGCTCCATTCCCCAGGCGATCCGAAGAAACCCGATCATGAGCCAGAGTTCCACCGAAACCGCCCTGCGCAAATGGATGTGCGTCGTCTGCGGCTACATCTATGACGAAGCCGCAGGCGTGCCGGAGGAGGGCATTCCCGCCGGTACCCGCTGGGAAGACGTGCCCGATACCTGGACCTGCCCGGACTGCGGCACCACCAAGGACGATTTCGAGATGATCGAGATCGACTGAGCGCCGCTTTCTGCCAGCAAACGGCCCGATCCCGTCAGTGCATTGGCCGGGCCGACTGCTTTGATGTTCCTGCGCCGATCAGGCGGCGCGCTGCACTCGGGAGCATCTCATGCAACAGTTCATTCCGTTCGAAGACGATTGGGACGTGCTGGAGAACCTGCGCCCCGAGGATCTGATCCCCTACCGTGTCGGCATGCTCGACGCGCCCTGTGCGGTGGCTCAGCGTACCGGTCCGATGTCGCCGTCGATCTTCAGCACGTCTCCCGGCTTTGCCCCGATGCGCCGCGCGGTGCCGGCGGACAACTCCAGCACGTAGATCGCCGGCGCGCCGCTGGGATAGGTCGGGCAGGGATCGGCCTTGCATGGCGGCACGTCCACCTGCATCGAGACCAGCCGGCGTTTCTCGTCGAAGTACAGGATGTCCAGCGGGATCAGCGTGTTTTTCATCCAGAACGCCTGCGGCCCGAGCTGGGGAAACACGAACAGCATGCCGTGGTCCGGCGCCAGCGCGGAGCGCATCATCAGGCCATGCTGGCGGCTGGTGTCGTCGGTGGCGAGTTCCACCGCAAAGCGTTGCCCGTGCAGTTCGATCGCCGATGCCTGGGACTGCACGGGGGCCGGACCGGAACAACCGGCCAGCAGGAAGAGCATCGGGGCGATCCGGCGTTTCATCGTGGTGGCTCGTTGCGGACGGGAAGGGCGCGGCGGTCAGTGTAGCGCCGCGTATGGTTGTTCCTCGCGAGAAAAGTGCGTGCGCCCCCTTCCCAGATGCGCGGCTCGGCGCTATGATTCTCGCCCCTTCGACGAGGCGCCCTTTCGCGAAGGTTTCCGCATCATCCAGCGCTGAAGATTCACTGGCTGAAGGTGTTGACGGACGTAAAAAGCGATGTAGAATGGGCGGCTCACCCGGGACGA
>ERZ778018.454-NODE-454-length-61872-cov-10.223062_pt1 | contig 61872 bp, 53 predicted proteins | sample MGYA00375748_ERZ778018 | MGnify/ENA primary metagenome ERZ778018 (study PRJEB29350, sample SAMN05509839) | bioreactor metagenome | biome: bioreactor; material: wastewater | place: South Africa: University of Cape Town | collected 2014-04-22 ... | reverse complement strand
TGCTGTCGGCGCCCAAGGCGCGCAGCGGCGCCGCCGGCGCCATGCAGGGCACCGCGCGGCTGAGCGGCCAGACCCTCGGCGCCATCGCGATGGCGGTGATCTTCGGGATCGTCCCGTTCGGCGCGGCGCCGGAGGTGGCGCTGGTGCTGGCCGCGGTCTTCGCCGCCCTCGCCGCGATCGTCAGCCTCGTGCGCGTGCGCCACGAAATTGCAGGCTGAACCGGGCAACGGACAAGGCAGGTAGTCCTGCTGCGGGGTGCAAGCGCAGGCAACCGCTTGAAAACCCGCGTTTCAGAGCTGTCCGGATTTTCCTGGCCGGCTCTGCCCTGTGCGAGACCAGATCCACCGCAATGTTTCCCGTGGACGCCCGCGCCGACGCCAATGACAGGATGAAGTCTGCTCCCTAGACTGTTAGGCCATGTCCGCCTTCCTAGTCACATACTGGCCCCATTTTGTCGCGCTTGCCTCGGTGCTGCTCGCGGCGCTTGCCGCGGCGCATGCGGCGATGACGAAGGACGAGGTGCGTGCGGCGATCGGCTGGGTCGGCGTCATCCTGCTCTCGCCCTTCGTCGGCGCGGCGGTTTACGCCATTGCCGGAATCAACCGGATCAGGCGCGGATCGGTCGCGGCCGGGCGCTCGGCCACCGGGCACCGGGTCGTGGCGCACCCGCGTTTCGACGCGACCGACGACCACGTGAGCGCGCTGTTCGGCCGGCAGTTCGCCGCGCTCAAGCGCGTGGGCGACAGGCTGACCCATCACACACTGAGCACGGCGAACGTCGCCACCATGCTCGAGAGCGGTGACGAGGCTTATGCCGCGATGATCGCGGCCATCACGGATGCGCAACGCTGCGTGATCCTCGAAACCTATATTTTCGACCGCGATCCGATCGGGCTGCGCATCGCGGATGCGCTGATCGCGGCGGCCGGGCGCGGCGTCAGCGTCAGGGTGCTGATCGATGCGGTCGGGGCACGCTATTCCGTGCCCAGCATCGTGCGCTATCTGCGCCAGGGCGGCATCACCACGGATGTGTTCAACGGCAGCATCATCATGGGGCTGCGCCTGCCCTATGCCAATCTCAGGACGCACCGGAAAATCCTGGTCGTCGACGGCGCGCGGGCTTTTGTCGGCGGCATGAACATACGGCAAGGCTTCACGGCGGAGTTCGCCGGCGCCGACCGGGCCTGCGACACGCATTTCCAGATCGTGGGTCCGGTGGTCGCCGATATCTTCTCGATCGCCGCCGAGGACTGGCATTTCGCCAGCGGCGAGCGCCTGGCCGGCGACACCTGGCGCGCCACGCCCGAGACGGCGCGGCAACCGGACGCCCCCATGCTGATGCGCGCCCTGCCCTCGGGGCCGGATGACAGCCTCGAGGCCAACCACAAGATGCTGATGGGCGCCTTCTCCGTGGCGCGCCACTCGATCCGCATCATGTCACCTTATTTTCTGCCCGACCGCGAGTTGATCAGCGCGTTGACGACGGCCGCGCGACGCGGCGTCGCCATCGATATCGTCGTGCCCTCGGCCAACAACCTCGTTCTCGTCGACCGCGCGATGCGCGCGCAGTTCAACCAGGTGCTCAGGAGCTATTGCCGCATCTGGCGCGCGCAAGGGCCGTTCGACCATTCCAAGCTGCTGGCGGTCGATTCCACCTGGGCGTTCATCGGCTCTTCCAACCTCGACCCGCGGTCGTTGCGGCTGAATTTCGAGATCGACATCGAAATCCTCGATGCCGGTTTCGCCAAAAGGATCGAGGCACGCATCGACAGCGCGATCGGCAACGCCAGGGAGGTGACGCTGGCCGAATTGCACAGGCGCCCGTTTCTCTCGCGGCTCGTCGACCGCGTGTTATGGCTCGGCTCGCCCTACCTCTGAAAACAGGCTGGCGCGGATGCGGCGATCGGTTGCGTGGACCCTCGGCCATACCCAGTTATAGTAGAGGCCAAATGGGCAAGGTCGGCGGTCGGCGCCCACGACGGAAAACATCATGGACAGGCTGGATATCACCCTTCGTACCACACTCCTTCGGAGAATCAGACAAAAGCGGGGTCCAGCAGGCGCCAACTTCAAGCCCGACAGCGTCGCGCGGGGAGACCTGCTCGTCGCATCCTACAATGTCCATAAATGCGTCGGCACCGACGGGCGCTTCGACCCTGCGCGCATCGTCCAGGTCATTCGCGAGATCGGCGCCGATGTCATCGCCTTGCAGGAGGCCGACAAACGCTTCGGCGAGCGCGACGGGCTCCTCGATCTCGACCGTCTCGAACGCGAGACCGGCCTTGCGCGCGTACCGGTGCTCGGCCGGGCAAAGGCACATGGCTGGCACGGCAATGTCGTGCTGTTCCGGCGCGGCAGCGTGCGCACGGTACGCCAGATCAGCCTGCCGGGATTGGAGCCGCGTGGCGCGATCCTGACCGAAATCGAACTGGAAGGCGGCGGCGCGGTCCGGATCATCGCGGCCCATTTCGGGCTGCTGCGCCGCTCGCGCACGCGCCAGGTCGACATGATCTGCGACATCATGCGCGACAGCCACGACATTCCGACGCTGCTGATGGGCGATCTCAACGAGTGGCGCGTCAACGACCGCTCCGCACTCAACCTGCTGGAAACGGCGCTTGGGCGCCTTCCCGCCACGGCGCCGAGCTTCCCGTCGCGGTTCCCGCTGCTGGCGCTCGACCGCATCATCGCCAACCGTCAGGCCGCGCTCTCCCCGGTCGCGGTGCATGATACGCCGCTGGCACGGCTCGCCTCGGACCATCTGCCGATCAAGGCCTCGGTCACGCTGGCTGCGGCCGCGAACCACGATCTCGCCAGCGATACGCGCGAGGCGGCCTGAACAAGCCGGTTCCAGCATCCGGCGCCACGCCGAAATCGGCTGGCGCGTGCCATGCGTTCGGTGGATAGTGCTAGCCGGGGCGGCGGCGGGAAACCGGAGAGTGCTTCATGGCCACGCATAAAGTCGGCTATCTGATCGGCAGCCTTGCCAAGGGCTCGATCAATCGCAAGCTCGCCAATGCCCTCGTCAAGCTGGCGCCGCCAGAGCTTGAAATGGCGGAAATCCCCTTCAGGGACCTGCCGCTCTACAGCTATGATTACGATGCCGATTTTCCGCCCGCCGCGCGGGCGTTCAAGGATGCGCTCGCCGCCGTCGAGGCGGTTCTTTTCGTCACGCCGGAATATAATCGCTCGATACCCGGCGGGCTGAAGAACGCGATCGACTGGGCGAGCCGGCCTTACGGCAAGAATTCCTTCGCGCGCAAGCCGTCCGCCGTCATCGGAGCGTCGATCGGGGCGATCGGCACCGCCGTGGCGCAGCAGAGCCTGCGCAGCGTGCTCAGCTTCTGCAACGCGCCGCAGATGAACGCCCCGGAAGCCTACATCCATTTCACGCCCGGCCTGATCGCCGACAACGGCGACGTCACGGTGGAATCGACCGAAAAATTCCTGAGCAACTACATGGCGCAGTTCCACATGTTCATCGCGCGCGTCAAACAGGTCCTCCCCAAGGACGCCTGATGGCGCCAGCCCGACGCATCACGCTGCGGCATCGCTCAGGCTGCTTTAGGCCGTTGGCGCGGATCAGCCTTGCGGCTGCTCCGCACTGGCAAGTTTCGGCGCCTCCCCGGCCGCATCCTGCCTGACCTGCCGACCGCCGAACAGCTTCATCACGAAGACGAAGAAGGCCGGCACGAAGAAGATCGCGAGCACCGTGGCCGAGATCATGCCGCCGAGCACGCCGGTGCCGATCGCGTTCTGGCTCGCGGCGCTGGCACCGGCCGCGATCGCCAGCGGCAGCACGCCGAGCGTGAAGGCGAGCGAGGTCATCAGGATCGGCCGGAAGCGCAGATGCGCCGCCTCGATCGTGGCCTCAAGCAGCGGCTTGCCGTCCGCCCGCAGGTCCTTGGCGAATTCGACGATCAGGATGGCATTCTTCGCCGACAGGCCGATGATGGCGATCAGCCCGACCAGGAAGTAGACGTCGTTGGGCATGCCGCGCAATGTCACGGCCGCGACCGAGCCGATGACGCCGAGCGGCACCACGAGGATGACCGAGAGCGGGATCGACCAGCTTTCATAGAGGGCCGCGAGCAGCAGGAACACCAGCACGATGCTGAGCCCGAGCAGCAGCGGCGCCTGCGCGCCCGACTGGATTTCCTGAAGCGATTGCCCGGTCCATTCATAGCCGAAGCCGGGCGGCAGATCCTGCGCCAGCCGCTCCATTTCGGCGATCGCCGCGCCCGACGACAAGCCCGGCGCCGCCTGGCCGGCGATGCGAACCGCCGGATAGCCGTTATAGCCGACGACCTGCGAGGGGCCCTTCTCCCATTCGACGCTGGCAAAGGACGAGAACGGCACCATGCCGCCATGAGCGTTGCGGACGTTGAGCCGCAGCAGATCGGCGGTCTGCATGCGCTGGCCTTGCTCGGCTTGCACCGTCACGCGCTGCATGCGCCCGGCATTGGGGAAGTCGTTGACATAGGATGAGCCGAGATTGGCCGAGATCGTCGCGTTGATATCGGCGAAGGCGACGCCGAATGTGTTGGCCTTCTCGCGATCGATGACGAGATTGACCTGGGCCGCATCGGACAGCCCCTCGACCCGGAGCCCGGCGAGCACCGGGCTCTTGGCCGCCGCCGCCAGGAGTTGGTCGCGTGCCGTGGCGAGCGCGCTCTGGCCGAGACCGGCGCGATCCTGCAAGCGGAAGGTGAAGCCGCTTGAGTTGCCGAGGCCCTGGATCGGCGGCGGCGACAGCGAGAAGGCCATCGCATCCTTGATCCCGAACATCTTGCCGTTCAGGCGCGTGGCGATGGCCTGCGCCGAATCCTGCGGCCCGCGCTCGCTCCAGTCCTTCAGGGTCACGAAGGCGAGCGCGGCGTTGCGCCCGGCGCCGGCGAAGCTGTAGCCGGCGATGGCGACGATGCGCTCGACCGCGGGCTCCTCCGAGACCATCTTCTCGATCTGCCGGATGACCTCATGCGTGCGGCTGGCGCTTGCCTCCGGCGGGGCCTGCACGTCGACAAGCAGATAGCCCTGATCCTCATTCGGGAGGAAGGCCGAGGGCAGCCGCATGAAGCCCCAGCCGAGGCCGACGAGGAGCGCGAGATAGATCGCCATATAGCGCCCGGAGCGGCGCACGATGGCGCCGACCATGCCGCTATAGCCATGCGACATGCGGTCGAACTTGCGGTTGAACCAGCCGAAGAAGCCCGTCTTCTCGTGATGGCCGGCGGCAACCGGCTTCAGGAAGCTGGCGCATAGCGCCGGCGTCAACGACAGCGCCAGGAAGCCCGAGAACAGGATCGACACCACCATGGTCAGGCTGAACTGCTGATAGATGATGCCGACCGCGCCCGGGAAAAACGCCATCGGCACGAACACCGCCGTCAGCACCAGCGTGATGCCGATGATGGCGCCGGTAATCTGCGTCATCGCCTTGCGCGTCGCCTCCTTCGGCGACAGGCCTTCCTCGGCCATGATGCGCTCGACATTCTCCACCACGACAATGGCATCGTCGACGAGGATGCCGATCGCCAGCACCATCGCGAACATCGTCAGCACGTTGATGGAGAAGCCGCCGACAAACATCACCGCGCAGGTGCCGAGCAGAGCGACCGGAACCACGAGCGTCGGGATAACGGTGTAGCGGAAGTTCTGCAGGAACAGGAACATCACGACGAAGACCAGCGCCATCGCCTCGGCCAGCGTATGCAGCACCTTCTCGATCGACACCTTGACGAAGGGCGAGGTGTCGTAGGGGATGTCGTATTTCAGCCCGGCCGGGAAGAACTTCGCCAGTTCGGCCATCTTGGCCTGCACGGCCTGCGACGTCGCCAGCGCATTGCCGGTCGGCGAAAGCTGGATGCCGATCGCCGCGCTGGGCTGGCCATTGAGCCGGGTCGAGAAATCATAGGTTTCGCCGCCGACCTCGATGCGGGCGACGTCGCTCAGGCGGACCGCCGAACCATCGGTATTGGCGCGCAGCACGATGGCGCCGAACTGCTCGGGCGAGGTCAGTTGCCCCTTGACCAACACGCTGGCCGCCGTCTGCTGGGTGACCGGGTTGGGCTGGGCGCCGATCTGCCCGGCGGCGACCTGCGCGTTCTGCGCGCGGATCGCGGCGATGATATCGTCCGATGTCAGGCCGAGGCCGAGCATCTTCTCGGGGTCCATCCAGACGCGCATCGAGCGCTGCGTGGCGAAAAGCTGCGCGCTGCCGACGCCGGCGACGCGGCGGATTTCGCCGAGGACGTTGCGGCTCAGATAGTCGCCGAGCCCGACCACGTCGGTCGAGCCGTCGCTCGAGGTCAGCGTCACCACCATCAGGAAGCCGCTGCCGGCCTGCTCGACGCGCATGCCCTGCTGCACCACGGAGCGCGGCAAGCGCGGTTCGACGCGCCGGATGCGGTTCTGCACCTCGACCTGGGCTTCGCCGATGGCGGTGCCCGGCGCGAAGGTGACAGTCAGCGCGATGCGGCCCGTCGCTTCCGAGGTCGATTCGAAATACAGCAGACCGGGAACGCCGTTCAGCTCTTCCTCGATCGGCCGGGTGACGCTCTGGTAGATGTCCTCGGGCGAGGCACCGGGATAGCTCGTGCTCACCGAGATCTGCGGCGGCGCGACATTCGGATACTGCGCGATCGGCAGCAGCGGAATGGTGATCACGCCGGCCAGCATGATGAAGATCGCCACGACCCAGGCAAAGATCGGGCGGTTGATGAAAAACTGCGGCATGACGGTCAGCCTCGCTTGTCGGCGTCAGCCGCAGCGGCGGCGCTGCGCTGCCATGGCTTGCCGGTGAAGCGGGCGCCGGGCCGGATTTTCTGGAAGCCCTCGACGACGACCTGCTCGCCGGCCTTCAGGCCCTCATTGATGACAAGGCCGTGCTCGACCACGCGTCCGGCCGTCACGGGCCTCAATTCCAGGCTTCCGTCGGCGTTCAGAATGTAAAGCTGCGCCTGCCCGTTGCCGTTGCGCTGGATGGCCTGCTGCGGCACGGTGAGCGCATTGGCCTGCATGCCCTGCTCGATGACGACGCGGACATAGAGGCCGGGCAGCAGATCGCCGTCAGGATTGGGGAATTCGCCGCGCAACGTCACCTGGCCGGTGGTGGCATCGACCGTCGCCTCGGAAAACAGCAACTGGCCGGCATGTTTGTAGGCGCTGCCATCATCGAAGAGCAGCCGGACATTGGCGGTTTCCGGATCGCTGCTGCTGAGCGCGCCGCGCTTGAGCGCGCGCCGCAGGGCAAGCAGGTCGCCGGCCGATTGCGTGAAGTCCGCATAGACCGGATCGAGTTGCTGGATGGTCGCCAGATTGTCGGCGGCGCCGCTGCCGACCAGCGCGCCTTCGGTGATCAGCGCCCGGCCGATGCGGCCGCTGATCGGCGCCTTGACCTCGGAATACTCCAGATCGAGCTGCGCCGAGGCAAGCCCGGCGCGCGCGCCCGCGACATCGGCATCGGCCTGGGCAAGCGCTGCGGTCGCGCTCTCGTTCTGCTGGGTGCTGGCGACATTGCGCGCGCGCAATTCGGCGATGCGGTCGGCCTGCTGGCGAGCCTGCAATTGCGCGGCCTCGGCGCGCTTGAGCGTTGCCGCCGCGCTCTCGACGCGCACCTGGAACGGCGCCGGGTCGATCCGGTACAGGACATCGCCTTGCTTGACGATGCTGCCCTGCTGGAAGACGCGCTGCACGACGATGCCCGGCACGCGGGCGCGAACCTCGGCAATCCGCGTCGGCGCGATGCGCCCCGGCAGGTTGTTGGTCACGGCAAGCGTTTCCGTCTTGACGAGGACGGTACCGAGTTCGATGGCCGGCGCCTGCCTGGGCGCGGCATCGGCGGCGGTCTTTTCGTCGTTGCAGCCAGCCACCAGCACAACAAGGCAAACGGCCGCGCAACGGCGCAGGAAGGGAAATCGAAGGGACATGGGGAAGGTACCGGTTGGATAAAAAGGTCAAATCGGCGGTTGGTGGCCGGGGATCGGCCTATGCCATGACGGCGGCCTCACCTGGATCGGCCGGCCGCTGATCGACGAGCCAGGCGATCTCGGCGGCAAGCCTGGCACGCTCCGCCTCCGGCCAGGCATGCAGGCCGAACAATTCCATCAGCACCATCGCCTCGGCGGCGAGAAAGGCGAGCATGGCGCCGCGCGGATGGCTGGACGTCGTCAGGACTTCATCGATGCGCTCGCGATAGAGTTTCTGGATCGGCTGGCGCAGTTCCGCATCATGGGCCAGCGTCGCGCACAAGCTGATCGCCACCGTGCGGTCCTCATCCGGTATGGCGCGCGCCGTGGCGGCGATGCGCCCACGGATCGCGGCATCGGCAACCGGCCCGAGCCGGTCGATACACGCCTGGATGCGCGCATCCTCGGCCAGGACCCGGCGCTCGATCACGGCCTTGATCAGCATCTGCTTGGTTTTGTAGTCATAGAGCACGCTGGCCTTGCTGATGCCGGCCTCGGCGGCGACGGCATCGAGCGTCAGGCGCGCCGCGCCGTTGCGGCTCACGACACGCTCGGCGGCATCCAATACGGCGTCGCGATCGATGACTCTGCGGCGGCCCATTGCGCTCTATCCAATCATTTCCATCCGGTTGGATAAATATATGTTGCAGCGCAATGTCAAGACCAAACCGCCAAGCCGCGCCTCACAGCAGGCCGATGCTGATCCAGGGGACGGACGCGATGATCACGATGGCCAGCGCCAAGGCGGCCAGATAGGGCAGCATGTTGCGCATCGCGATATCGGGCGAGACCTTGGTCACGGCGCATGCCATGTAATAGCCGTAGCCGAAAGGCGGGGTGAACAGCCCCAACCCCATCGATAGCAGCGCCACGATGGCATATTGCACCGGGTGCACGCCGAGCGATTGCGCGGCAGGGACCAAGAGCGGACCGAACAGCACAATCGCCGGGATGCCCTCCAGGATGCTGCCGAAAACCACGAAGGCCAGGATCGAAACTACCAAGAAGGTGACCTTGCCGCCGGGAAGATTGGTCATGAAATCGACCAGCGCATGCGCAAATCCGGACTGCGTCAGGCTGCTCGACCGGACGACCCGGCGCATCAGCCGCACCGATGCCGGCGAAACGCTCTATCGCTACAGTTCCCGCATCATGTCCGACATTGCCGAAGCCGAGCTTCTGGTCAGCGAATTCCGCGAGGAGCCGCGCGGTACGCTGAAAGTGACCAGCCCGATCATGATCGGCTTGCACAAGGTCATCCCGCTGCTTCCCGGCTTCCTGAGGCGTCATCGCCACATCAAGGTGCAACTGGACCTGTCCGACGACCTCACCGACCCCGCTCTCGCCGAGCACGATCTCGGTCTGCGCTGGGCGGAGCAGCCCGCCTCGGCGCTGATCATCACCCGCATCGCCGAAAGCCGGCAGATCCTGTGCGCCGCGCCATCCTATCTCAAGGCCTATGGCGAGCCGACCGTGCCGCGCGACCTATTGCGGCACAATTGCGTGATGATGAACCGCCTCGGCCTTGCCACCAACGACTGGGACTTCATCATCAACGGCGAGGCTGTCTCGCTGAGGGTCACGGGCAATTTCGTCGTCAATGGCGGCCACGGCAATTACGAAGCGGTCATTGCCGGGCTGGGCATCGGACGCATGACCGATTTGCGTGTGCTCCAGGATATCAGCGACGGCCGCTTGCGCCGCATTCTGCGGAAATTCGAGCCGCCAGGGGGCACGCCGATCTACGCGGTTTACAAGAGCGGCAGCCTGGTCCCGCCGAAGATCCGCCTTTTCGTCGATTATTTGCGCGGCGAGATGAAGGCGGCGTAGCCTGGAGCGGTCGCGTCAGGCGGCGCTTTCCGGCTGCCATCAAGGCGTTCCATGCTGCCCGGCGCGGCGGCAGCAACCATGGACAGGACACCACTCCCCCGCACGGGAAGAGCGAGCCCGCTCACGCGGGAAACACCTCGCGATAGACGCGCAGCCAGTTTCCGGCCAGGATCTGGTCGCGTTCCGCCTCATTGAAACCGACTTCGAGCAATCCGTGCCGAACCTTGGCGAGTTCGCTCGTGCGCGGCAGCCAGTCGGGTTTTGCCACCTTGCCCGGCCGTGCCGCGGAGCCTGCGCCATAATCGGCGCCACGGGTCCAGTGGCCGGCGCGCATCCAGTCCAGATCGGCCTGCGTGTTGCCGTGGCCTTCATCGGTGCCGATCGCGACGTGGTCGACACCGGCAATATCCACGGTGCGCGCCACCATCTCGCACCAGTCGCGCACGCTGGCGCAGGCGCTCTCGGGCGTGATGTTGCGGTAGGTCGCGCAGCCGATCACGCCGCCGCGCTCGGCGAGCGCCTTGAGCACGCGGTCGCTCTTGTTGCGCTTGTGCGGAAACAACGAAGCCGCGTTGGCGTGGCTGATCGCCACCGGCTTCTGCGACCACTCGATGGCATCGAGCGTTGTCTTGTCGCCGACATGCGACAGATCGACGAGGATGCCGGAGCGGTTCATCTCACGCACGATCTCGCGGCCGAAACGGGCGAGCCCATTGTCCTGCTCTTCGTAGCACGAGCCACCGGCCTCGTTCTGATTGTTATACGTCAGTTGCACGACGCGTACGCCGAGTTCAGCGAACAGCTCGACATAGTCGATGCGCCCGTCGAGCAGGGTCGAGTTCTGGAAGCCGAGCAGGATGGCCACCCGGCCGCTTTCCCCGGCATGCATGACGTCGTTCGCGGTCCTGGCGATCAGCATCAGGTCCTGATTGGCGCGTGCCAGACGCCGCCAGCGCCCGATCGCGTCGAGCGACGCCTGCGAGCCTTCCCAGAAGCCGAGTGTGCTGGTGACGCAGGTGAAGCCGCCCTCCTTCAGCGTCGCGAAGACGTCGCGGGTGAAATAGCCGCATTGCAGGCCGTCGATCATCATCGCAAAGGGTCCTTGCGGCTCAAGCTGCCCGGTCCGCGGCAAAGGCCTCGCCGAACAGGCGCAGGAAATTGCCGCCCATCACCTGGTCGGTATCGCCTGCCGAAAGGCCGCTCGCTTCCAGCCCGTGACGCAACACCTGGAAGTCGGCCGCGGTCTTCATCCAGTCCTGCCAGGCTTCGCCCGGCTCGGCGATAACTTGCGTGATCTCGTCACGCGACCAGGTGCCGTAGCGCCAGAAGCGCCGCGTGCCGGGCGGATGGCCGGGGCAGTAATCCGAGCCGATGCCGACATGGTCGATGCCGACAAGATCGATCGTCCAGTGCACCATGTCGCAGAACTCCGCGACGGTGGTCTGCTCGCGGTTCTTCATCATATGCGGGTTGGGGCTGAGGCCGATGACGCCGCCACGCGCCGCGCAGGCCTTGATGGCCTCGGTGGCGCGCAGCCGGTGCGTGCCGAAGCCGGACGAGCCGACGAATTCGCGCGGATTGCCATGCGTGATCGCCACCGGCTTCGCGGAAAGATCGATCGCCTCCAGCGTGGTGCGGTCGCCGCAATGCGAGAGATCGACCAGGATGCCGAGCTTGTTCATCTCGGCGATGGCCTTCCTGCCGAATCGCGAGGAAATGCCGCTGTCATGCTCCTCCCAGCAGCCGGCGCCGATATAGTTCTGCAGGTTGTAGGTCAGTTGCATGATGCAGACGCCAAGCTCCCGAAACGTCCGGAACAGCTCGATATCGTGACCGATCGGCGAGGTGTTCTGGAAGCCGAGCACCAGCGCGATGCGGCCGCTGGCCGCGATATTCGCGATCTCGTCCGGCGAGGTCGCCAGCGCCATGATATCGGCGTTTTCCGCCGCGACGCGATGCCAGCGCCCGACCAGCGACAGGGTTTCCTGCGTGTTGCCCCAGATGGTGACGCAGGTGTTGAGGCAGGAGACGCCGCCGGCATGCCAGCGCTCCACCATGGCGCGCGAGGGATAGGGAAAGCCGAGCCCATCGATGGTGATGGTGCGCGGCGCGAAAGCTGCTGTCATGTTTTCCGTCCTTGCTCACGCCGCGCCAATCACGGCCTTGATCTCAAGATATTCCTCGAGCCCGAAGCGGCCCCATTCGCGGCCGTTGCCGGAGCGCTTGTAGCCGCCGAACGGCGCGCCCCGGTCCACCGCCGGATAGTTCACATGCACGTTGCCGGCCCTGATGCGGCGCGCGACGGCGACGGCGGCCGCCCGATCGGCGGCTTGCACATAGGCCGAGAGGCCATAGGGCGTATCGTTGGCGATGGTCACCGCCTCCTCGACCGTTTCGTAGGGGATGATCACCAGAACCGGGCCGAAGATTTCTTCCTGCGCGATCACCATGTCGGACCGCACATCTGCGAAGATCGTCGGCTGGCAGTAGTAGCCGCGCTCCAGCCCCGCGGGGCGGCCGGGGCCGCCGCAGATCAGCGTCGCGCCCTCGGCGATGCCGGTCTCGATCAGCCGCTGGACCTTGTCGAACTGCGTCTTGCTGACGAGCGGTCCCATCGTGGTTTCCGGATCGGTCGGCGCCCCCACGCGCCAGTTCGCGGCCGCCGCCTTCGCCAGCGCGACAACCTCGGCCTGGCGGTTCGCGGGCACGAGCATGCGGGTCGCGGCGCTGCAGGACTGGCCGGCATTGCCGAAGCAGCGCGCCACGCCCGGCGGCACCGCCTTGGCGAAATCGATATCGGGCAGCAGGATGTTGGGCGATTTGCCGCCAAGCTCCTGCGTCACCCGCTTGACGGTCGCGGCGGCGGCGGCCGCGACCGCCGTGCCGCCGCGCGTCGAACCCGTGAAGGACACCATGTCGATGTCGGGGTGGCGCGCGATCGCCTGGCCGACGGTCGGGCCGTCGCCATTGACGAGGTTGAAGACACCGGCCGGCACGCCGGCCTCGGCGAGAATATCGGCAAAGATCAGCGCCGACAGCGGCGAGATTTCGCTCGGCTTCAACACGATGGTGCAGCCGGCGGCCAGCGCCGGCGCCACCTTGCAGGCGATCTGGTTCAACGGCCAGTTCCACGGCGTGATCATGCCGACGACGCCGATCGCCTCACGGGTGATCAGGGTCGATCCCTGCATGCAATCGAAGTCATAGGCTTCGAGCGTCGCCCGCATCTGCCGGAAATGATTGACGCCGCTTGCGGCCTGGGCGTCGCGCGCGAAGGTGATCGGCGCGCCCATCTCGCGGGAAATGGCGACGGCGAGTTCATCCCGGCGCGCCGCGATGCCGTCGGCGATGCGGCCGAGCAGGGCGGCGCGCGCGGCGACCGTCGTGGCGGCGAAAGCCGGAAAGGCGCGACGTGCCGCAGCGACGGCGTGGTCGACATCGGCCTCGGTGCCGAGCGCTATCTCGGCGATCTGCTGTTCGCTCGAGGGGTCGATCACCGCAAGGCGCGTCCCGCCACGCGGTTCCACCCAGGCGCCGTCGATAAAGAAATGAAGTTCATGCATGTCAGGAATCCGGAAATGGGCTGGTGATTGGGGCGTGCGGTTGTAGTCAGGTCGAGCTGCGGACGATCAGGCTGGGGCGGATCATGACGAGCGCCGGATGCGCTTCGCCCGCTTCGTGCGCTTCGAGCCAGAGGCGAGCCCGCTCCGCCAGGGCAGCGACGTCGAGATCGATCGTGGACAGGGCGGGGCGAAGATAGTTGCCCCAGCTAATGCCGCCGAATCCGGTCACGGCAACATCGCCGGGCACGGATAAACCGTGATCGAGCAGCGCGGCGATCGCACCGCTGGCGAGTTCGTCGGAGGCCGCCACAATGGCATCGACATGCAGGCCGCGATCCAGCGCCGCGCTGGTCATCCGGTAGCCGGCCTCGCTGCGGAACCCTTCCCGCACGTCCCAGACGAGCACGGGATCGATCGGCAAGCCGGCCCGCAGAAGCGCCTGCTCATGGCCGAGCGAGCGCTCGCGGCCGACCTCCGAGCCGCTGATACGACCGAGATAGGCGATGGCGCGGCGCCCCCGCGCGAGCAGGTGTTCCACCGCCATCCCGGCGCCCGCCAGGTCGTCATGCACGATCGAATCGATGCCGAAACCTTCGAGGCGCTGGCTCACGCTGAGAATGGCGATGCCTTTCCCCGCAGCCCGATCCACGAGCGGCTTGAGGCTCGCCATATCGGCAATATCGGCCGAGGCGAGGAAAAGCCCGCGCAACCCCATCGAGGTGGCGTGTTGCAGCATATGGCGCAGGCGCTCCTGGCGGTGGCCGAGGTTGAACAGCACGAGGTTGAGATTGATCAACTCGAGTTCGCGCTGCAAATGTTTGGCAAGCCTGGGATAAATGCCATGCTCGATATCGCCGGTGACCAGTGCGATCGAGGAGCCGCGCCCTTTGCGCAGGTTTCGTGCAAAGGAATTGGGCTCGTATCCGAGCGCCTCCGCCGCCGCGACCACCTTGGCACGGGTTTCGGCGCGCACCAGCGTGGAGCCGGACAGGACGCGCGACACCGTGGCCGAGGAGACGTTGGCGCGTTCCGCGACGTCGAGGACATTCACCATCGCGGCTCATCCTCGGCTTCATCGCGCGGGAACAGGATCATGTCCTTCGCGTCCCAGCCGACAATCACCGCCGTTCCCGATGCGATTTCCTGCGGACAATCGGTGCGGGAGAGGCGCGCGGTCAGCGGGCCGAAATCCGTCGTCAATGTCAGCCGGACGGTTGGCCCCAGATACTCGCAACGCTCGACAGTAGCGGGAACCCTCGCACCGTCCGCAGGGTCGATCCTGATCGCTTCCGGCCTGATCATGCCGATGATCGCACCTTCGCAGATGCCTGCCGGCCCCGCGACCGCCTGTACACGCTGCGGTGTTGCGCCTTCGGTCTCCACGATCGTCATGTCGCCGTCGCGGCCGAGGAAGCGCACGGGTACGAAATTCGATTCGCCGAGGAAGCGCGCCGCGAAAGGGGAAGCCGGACGGGCATAGACATCGTCGGGGGCGCCGATCTGGGCGATCCGGCCGTGGCGCATGATGGCGAGGCGGTCCGACATCGAAAGCGCCTCCTCCTGATCATGCGTCACATACAGCACCGTGGCGCCGATATCGCGCTGGATGCGCTTGATCTCGCTCTGGAGCTGCTCGCGCAGCTTGCGGTCGAGCGCGCCGAGCGGCTCGTCCATCAGCAGCACGGGCGGCGAGAACACGATCGCGCGGGCCAGCGCGACACGCTGCTGCTGCCCGCCCGAAAGCGCGGCGATGCGGCGTTTGGCGAGCGGGCCGAGATCGACCAGTTCGAGCGCGCGCGCGACCTTGGCGCGGATATCGGCTTCCGGCAGGCGCCGCAGCCGCAACGGGAAGGCGATGTTCTCGAACACGTCGTAATGCGGGAACAATGCGTAGCTCTGGAACACGACGCCGAGCCCACGCTTCTCCGGCGGCAGGCGTGAAATATCCCGGTCACCGATCCGGATCGTGCCGGATGTCGGCGCCACGAAGCCGGCCACGGCCATTAGCGTCGTCGTCTTGCCGGAGCCGCTCGATCCGAGCAGCGTCACGAATTCGCCGGGTGCGACAGCAAGCGAGATATTGTCGACTGCCTTGAAGCTCTCGTAGTTCTTGGTCAGCGCCTCGATATGGATCGAGGCGCCGATGCCGTCTATCCGGCCCGGGCTGGCGGTCATGCGTTCATTCCTTCCGGCGCGGAACGTCCGACGCGGCGCGCGGCGCCATAGGCCGCCAGCGCGAAGATGGAGAGCAGGAGAAGCATCGTGGAGGCCGCAGCGACGGCAGGGCTGATCTCGAAACGGATGCCGTTCCACATCTGCACCGGCAACGTCACCGAATCGATGCCCGTGACGAACAGCGCCACGACAACCTCGTCGAAACTGGTGAGAAAGGCAAAGACCAGCCCGGCAATGACGCCGGGCAGGATCGACGGCAGCGTGACCTTCCAGAAGGCCTTGTTCGGCGAGGCCCCGAGGCTGCGGGCAGCGTCGACCATGCGCCAGTCCATCTTCTGCATCACCGCCGAGACATTGATGACAACGAAAGGCAGCGTCAGCAGCGCATGCGCGAGGATCAGCCCGATCCGGGTGCCGATCAGGTCAAGCGAGGCGAAAGCGCCGTAAAGCGCCACGGCCATGATGATGCTCGGCACCACCATCGGCAGCAGCACGATCCAGATCGCCAGCCTTGCCAGCGCCCGCGGCAGGCGGTGCAACCCGAGCGCCGCCGAGGTCCCGACCACCGTTGCCAGCAGCGCGCTGATCGCGGCGACGAGAAACGAGTTCAGCGTCGCGTTCCGCCACGGCCCCGCGCCGAGGAAAGTCTCGTACCATTGCAGGGAGAAGCCCTCGGGCGGAAACGAGATGTAATCCGTCTGCGTGAACGAGATCGGCACGACGATCAGCGTCGGAATGACGAGATAGGCGCAGACCGCGAACACGATGGCGCCGAGCAACGGCCTTGCAAGCAGGCGCAGGCTCATCGCTCGATGCCCCAGATCGCGCCAAGATTGAACCAGCGGTCGCCAATCCAGAAGATCGCCAGCGTCGTCGCCAGCAGCGTGACGGAAAGCGCCGAGGCCATGCCCCAGTTCAGCGAACTGTTGATGTTGAATTCGATCAGTTGCGCGATCATCAGCCCCTTGGCGCCGCCGAGCAGCGCGGGAATGACGAAGAAGCCGAGGCTGATGGTGAAGACGAGCAGGAGACCCGCCATCGCGCCCGGCATGGTGAGCGGCACATAGACCTTGAAGAAGGTCGCGATCGGGCCGGCGCCGAGGCTCCGGGCCGCATCGGGCAAGCGCCGGTCGAGCCGGGTCATCACGGCGTAGAGCGGCAGGATCATGTAAGGCAGCATGATCTGCGTCATGCCGATCAGCACACCCTGCACGTTGTAGATGAGGTCGAGCGGCTGCCGGATCATGCCAAGCCACAGCAGCGCCTCATTGAGCACGCCGCGCGGGCTGAGGAAGATGATCCAGCCGTAGGAGCGCACCAGCAGGTTTGTCCAGAACGGCAGCATCACCGCGATCAGGATCACCCCGCGTGCGATCGGCCCGGCATTGGCAAGCGCATAGGCGACCGGATAGCCGAGCAACAGACAGAGCAGCGCCGTGCCGGCGCTGAACATCAACGTGCGGAGCAGGATCTGCAGATAGCTCGGCACCGAGATGAGCCGCTCGTAGAAGACGAGCGGGCCGGCCGGATCGGCGAAACTGCGCAACGACAGCTCCGCCACCGGCCAGACCAGAAGCCCGGCCAGCAGCACGAGGGCCGGCGCCAGCAACATCGTGCTGACGCCGAGATCGCGGCTCCTGCTCACGTCGCGCCCGTCAGCCGAGCAGCCATTGCTGGAACTTCTCGGTGACCGGCTGGAGATTGGCCGTCCACCAGTCGGCGTTCAGGAAGATCGCCGTCTTCTCGGCCTCCGGGCCACCGGAAATGAGATTATACCGATCCTTCGGGATCGCCTTCCAAGCCGCAGGCACAACCGGCCCGTAATTATACGCCATTGCGATCGCCGTCTGGCGGTGCTCGTCGAGCACGAAGGCAAGGAAGCGCATCGCCGCCTCCTTGTTCGGAGCGCCCTTGGGCACCACGAAGACCGACCAGGTCAGCAGGCTGACATCCATCGCGACCTCGACCGGCGCGCCGCCGCTCTTGACGCTGAGCGCGCGGCCATCGGCGAGCAGGCCCATCGTCGCCTGGCCCTCGCGCATGATCTGCTCGCTCTGGGTCACGGTCGTGTACCAGATGATGTGCTCGCGGATCTGCGCGAGCTTCTTGAAGGCGCGGTCCACGTCGAGCGGATAGAGCTTGTCGGCGGGCACGCCATCAGCCAGCAGAGCCGCCTCCAGGATACCGCTCTCGACCTTGTTATAGAAGGCGCGCTTGCCGGGGAACGTCTTGATATCCCAGAACGAGGCCCAGCTCGTCGGCTTCTGCGGCAGGCGCTTGTCGTAGATCAGCACGCGGCCGAAAATCACCTCGGGGATCGAATAGTCGTTGAAGAATTCCGGCCGCTTCATGATCCCGTCGCGGTTGATGATGGAGAAGTCCAGCTTCTCCAGCAGCCCCTTCTCGGCACCGACGCGAGCGAGTTCGGGAAGCCCCTCCATCAGATCCCATTCGACCTTGCCGGCCTGCTCCATCGCCTGAAGCCGCCCGAGCGAATTGTCGCTGGCGCTGACGACCTGGATGCCGCTCTCCTTGGTGAAAGGATCGGCCCAGGCGCGGCGCATCGCCTTTTCCCAGGACCCGCCCCAGTTGGCGTAGACGATCCGCTCGTTGGCCGCCTGGGCGGCGGCCGGGGCGAGCAGCGCGGCACCCGCCGCCGCCGTGCCCACCAGGAAGGCGCGCCGGGACTGGCCGCCGTGGTTGATGAATTCGCTCATGGTTCACTCCCTCAAAACAGCGCTAGATTTTCAACGTCTGCTCGGCCATAGTTAAATTGTAATCCATTACATTCGTCAATGGGGCAAGTTTGCGGTGACTGTGTCGACACCCATGCAAGGGCGCAGAAGCGCGGATATCGTGATGGCGCCATGGCGCGCCGCCGCCGCCTGTGCGACGCCGCTCAGCTTCTCGCGCAGCCTGCTGCGGAAGATGGTCGCCGAGCGCTGGCGCATCACGCGCCCCGTTTTCGAACTGGACGGCGAAGGACGAGGTCAGGCGCTCTACCGTATCGAGACGCCTCAGGCCGCCTTTCACTTCTTCGTCGTCTCGGATTTCTTTCCGGCCGACCAGAAGATCGACCGCGCCTTCGGCATCAATTGGGATGTATCGGCCGCGATTTGCGAGGGCGAATGGACCGCGGAGCGACGCGCGTTGCTCGCGCGGGAGGTCCCCAAGCAATATGACGGCCGCTACCCGGCGGATGTGTTCTGTTTCTGCCGGGGCAACCGCTCGGAGCGCGTCTTCGACCATGTCGTCGATGCGCTCGCGGCAGGAACACAGCCCGACACGGCGTTGTTGGCGAGCGTCGGCTATCTGCTGCGCTCGACCGCCTTCGCAGGAAACGGCCTGTTCGGCACGAAGCCCTTCGAGGCGTTCGGCGATACGCACCCGCTCGGCGCGACCTACCACGCCCAGATTCTCGCGGCCTATATGTTGCGGAGCTTCGTCTTCGATCTGGTCGAGCATATCGCCGCGGCGCGCTCCGCCGGTGCCGCCCGTCTCGATACGGCAATCAAACGCTATCTCGGCCTCGGCAATTCAGCCGGGCTCGGCCTGGTGCCGTTCATCATGAACCATCCGCGCATCGTCCATCAATGGTGCCTTGCGCAGGAGAGCGCCTTCGCCGATGCGCTGGCGCGACCGGTCGATGCGGCGGGCCTCGCGGCCCTGCGAGCCCTGATCGACAAGGCGTCGCGCTATTTTCGCCAGGATCAGCGCGACGGCAACGCCATTTTCGGCGACTACGCCCGCCTCGCCGCCGAATTCGACACGATGCTCTCCACGCTCGATCGGCTCAACGCGCCGGCCGGAACGCGTTGGCGCACAGTGTACGACGCGATCCTGCCGCCACAGCACCACCCGGAAACGGCGGAAGCGCTCCTGAGCCTGCTGCTCGAGCTGTTTCCGGATATCGTGGCGCAGCAGGAGGCGCGGCTCGTCGCCGACGAAACCGCCGATCTCGACCCCGCCATGACGATCGGGCGTCTCGCCGCCCTGGCGCGCGCCTCCTATGGCTGGCTGCTCGACAAGGGCGGCGCGGCACCTTGCCCGCATTTCTGGTATTCGCCGCTTGAATCGCCCTATGAGCCCCGGCGCGGCTTGCGCGGCACCGGCACCTGCTTCGAAACGGAAACCCCGATGGACCTGCCGCGGCTGTTGCCGCCGCTGCTGGAAGCTATCGCTGCCGCGCCGGAAGAGACGCCGGCCGGCGTGTTCCTGGCGCAGCACCCGGAATTCGCGCTGCTCGCGCGCCGCATCCAGTCCCTTGCCGGGCTCGACTATGCCGAGTTGAGGGTCGACAGCCTGGCCGAGGATTACCTTCCCTTTGCCGCCTGCCGCTTCCTCCTCGCCTTCTACGGCATGGAGAAATACGACCCGCGCCTGCCGCGCTCGACCAAGGGCGCATTGTTGCAGGGCGCACCCGTGCCGGACGAGGTCGCCGCCGGCATCGACGGCAGCTGGCCCTTCCCGATCGCTCCCGAATCGCACGCGCTCAAGGCGCCAGCCATCATTCCCCAGCGCCTAGTCGACCAGCCGGAAATCGCAATCGACACCCTGAAGCCGCTGCGCCCGCGCGCCGCGCGTGACAACGACGCATTGACGGTGTTTCCCGCCGAGATGCGCAAGCTGATGACGCGCGCGGCCTTCGGCGCCGGCCTGGCCCCTGCGGCGGCGGATGCCGTGGTGCGGCTCGGATTGCTGGTTGGCGATGGCTGGATCGACAGGACGCTCGAGACGTTGCATGCCCCGTGCGCGGGGAGGCCGCGTTGCGACGGCACGACGATCGATGGCACCGGGCTTCCTGATTTCGCTATCGGTGCGGCGGTGCTCGACCTCGCCGGCGGGCGCGCCGACGATGACATCGGCGCTGCCATCGGCACGGGCAGTGCGCGCACGCCCCTGCTTGGTGGCCTGGCGCTCTGGGGAGCCGGGCGTGGCTTTGCCACAGCGGTCATCGATGTCGACACCGGCAACGTCACCCTTGCCGGCGGCAGCGATGGCGCGCTGTGGCGCGGCATTTGCTCCGAAATCCCGACCGGCCTCGCGGCCGGTACGGCGCTGGCACCGATTGCGCGAGAGGTCGCGCCGCTGATGGCGTGCTGGCGCGGTCGCAATGCTTTTGCCGTGCTCTGCCTGCGCCAAACGCTCGCGTGGGCCGACGCGGAGCCGGCGCTCCGGGCACTTGGCGCGCGCGAGACGTGCGACCCGATTCAGGTCGCTGCCCACCGGCGGCGGACGCTTGTCGATGGCTTCCACCTGAGCCTGGCGCAATTCGAACTGCTCTACAGCCTCGCCAAACGCGGCTTCGTACCGCCCGAGATCGAGCCCATCGCCACGGGCCAGGCCGCGGCCGGATTGCTCATGCAGCCTCTCAAAGGAAAATCCGCATCATGCCCAGCACTGTGATTGCTACAGAGGAGTTCTCCGCCCGCCGCCACCGCGCCATCGCGGCAGCAAGGCAGCGCGGCCTGGCGGGGTTGCTCGTCGCCTCGCGCGGCGGCGGCACGCTCGACCGCTATGGCGACGTGCTCTACCTGACCAATTTCTACACGCCCTTCCCCTTCATTCCCGATTTCGAGGGCAACTGGTCGGCGCGCGCGCACACATTTCTCGTGCTGCCGGTCGACGAGGCTCCGGAACTGCTGATCGACGTGCCCGATGACGGCCGCATCCGGCTTGCCGACGGCAAGGTGAGCTATTCCGATTTCGTGCTCGACGATACGATCGCGGCCCTGAAGCGGGCCGGGCTGGCGAAAGCGCGCATCGGCCTCGTCGGCTCGGACGTGCTGACCTATCGCATGACCGAGCGGCTGCGCAGCGCGTTGCCCGATCTCGTGCTCGAGCCGGCAGACGACATCCTGGCAGGCCTGAGGTCGGTCAAGTCTCCGGGCGAGGTCGCGCTGTTGCGCAAAGCATCCGAGGTCGGCTCGCGCACCATCGAGGCGATGCTCAACGCCTCGGTGCCGGGCGCCTCGCATGGCGATGTCGTCGCGGCGGGGCTGGCGCATCTCGTGCCGGCCGGCGGCGTGCTCTACAATTCGTTCATGGCGTCGGGCAAGGGCGGTGATCCATCGCGCTTCGCCAAGAGCAATTTCCCGACCTGGGGCTCGCCGAAGAGGCTTGCCGAAGGCGACTGGATTCGTTTCGGCATCTCGGGCGCCGTCGACGGCTACATGTTCGACCTCGCGCGCGCCAAGGCGGTCGGACCGGTCACGAACCGCCAGGTCTCTTTGTTCGAGGCGGCGATTTCCAGCATCGAGGCTACCCTCGCCGCGATCCGCCCGGGCGCCACGGCGGGTGACCTGGGCGCCGCCGGCCTCGACAAGCAGCAGTCGCTCGGCTTCCGGGTCGACGGCGTGTTCTCGGCGATGGGACACGGCCTCGGCCTCGGCTGGGACGACCCCTGGCTGGCGCGCGGCGTCACGACCGAGATCGTTCCCGGCATGGTGCTGTGCATCGAACGCACCATCCAGCAGGATGGCTATCTCGGCGATTTCGAGGAGACCGTCCTGGTCACGCCCGATGGCTACGAGTTGCTCACCGATGCGGTCAAGCGCTCGTGGTGACGGGCGGGCAAACCAGCCTGCCACCCAGCCTCTGGGCGGCGACGGCGTCCGCGCCGCCGCCACCGGAGACTCCCCTGCAGGGTGAAGCCCGTGTCGATCTCGCGATTGTCGGCGGCGGCTTTACCGGCCTGTCGGCAGCGCTGCACGCGGCGGAGGCCGGCGCCAAGGTCGCGGTCCTCGAGAGCGAGATCATCGGCTTCGGCGCCAGCGGCCGCAATGGCGGCCAGGTCAATCCAGGCGTGAAGGCTGGCGAGGCGGTGCTGGCCGGGCGGTTCGGCGATGCCGGCCGCACGCTGTTTCACCTCAGTCAGGAGGCGCCCGATTTTCTCGCCGACTTGGTGGCGCGGAAGGCGCTCTCCTGCCGGTTCGAACGATGCGGGCTGATCCGCCTCGCGCATAACGATACCGCGCTTGCGACCGTGCGTGCCGCAGCAGCGGACCTGAGGCGCACCGGCGTGCCGGTCGAGGAGTTCGACGCAAGCGACGTCGAGCGCCGGGTCGGCACGCGGCGCTATCGCGGCGGCTATCGCGATCCGCGCGGCGCGAGCGTGCATCCGCTTGATCTGGCGCGGGAACTGGCGCGTGCAGCGACAGTGGCCGGAGCCCGGATTCATGCGCGTTCGCCCATGCTCTCGCTCGCGCGGGACACCGGGCGCTGGCGCGTTACGGCGCCGGGCGGCGCGCTCCTGGCCGACCGCGTGCTCATCGCCACCAATGCCTATAGCGACGGGCTCATCCCCGGCCTCGCCGCCAGCCTGTTGCCGGTCAACAGCTTCCAGATCGCGACCGAGCCACTTCCGGCCGGCGTCGTGGTGCTGCCCGGCCGCGAAACGGTCTATGACAGCCGCAGGCTGGTGCTGTATTTCCGCATCAGCCCCGATGGCCGGCTGATGGTCGGCGGGCGCGCCTCGTTCTCATCGTCACGCGCGACCTCGACGCGCGTCGCCGATTACTCCGTGCTGGAGAAGGTGCTGGCCGGCATTTTCCCGCAGGCGGCCGGCATCCCGATTTCCCATCGCTGGACCGGCCTGGTCGGCATCACGATGGATCACCTGCCGCATTATCACGAGCCGGAGCCGGGCTTGCACGTCATGGTCGGCTATAATGGCCGCGGCGTCGCGATGGCGACGCGCGCCGGAGCATTCCTCGGGCGAAAGCTTGGCGGAGCACCGGAAGCGGGCGCGTTGCCCGTCAGCCGGATCCAGCCGGTGCCGTTCCATCGCTACAAGGCAGCGCTGCTCAATGTCGGCATGCAGTGGAACCGCGTCCTGGATGTTCTCGGCCGATAAGTGCCGCGCCACTTGCAAGCGGAAACGGATTCATTGGCGGGGCCGGCCCGAGGATCGAACGCCGAAGAAGGCATGATCTTCGGTCGGCGCATGTCACCCGCGCCGACGTTGTCACGCGCAGCCCGCGCGCCGGAATTTCACGCTCCTGCCGTTGCAGCATGCATTTTGCGTCGATGCGGGTTATGAAGAAGATCGCCTCCATTCATCACCTGCGCGGCATCGCTTCCCTCGGCGTGCTGCTGTTCCATGCCTTCGCCTTCGTTTCCGGCTATGGCAACGACTGGATCCCGGCGGATCTCACACGCATCGGCGAGGCCGGGGTCGATATCTTCTTCGTCATCAGCGGCTTCATCCTGACCGTGGCGGTGCGGCGCGCGCCGGGCCGCACCGCATTCGTTCTAGGACGCCTCGCACGCGTCGGTGGCCCATATTGGGCCGTCGTCATCGGCATCGCGGCCATGACGCTGGCTGCGCCCACCGCCTTCCGCAGCTTCACCTGGGCGCCGCATGACCTCGTGCTGTCCCTGGCCTTCGTCCCATCCATCTTGCGCGACGGCTCGATCTTCCCGCTGCTCGAACCGGGCTGGACGCTGTCGCTGGAAATGCTGTTCTACCTGTTGCTGGCGGTGGCGCTCGGCCTTCCCGCGCGTCTGCGTTCGGTGCTGATCTGTCTCGCGCTCGTGCTGCTGGCCGCAACAGGCTGGCTGCTCGATCTGCCGCAGGGCGAAAGCCTGGCCTGGTTCTATACGCAGGCCGTGCTGGTCGAGTTCGGTTTCGGCGTCGTCATCGCCGAACTCTATCTCGCCGGCTGGCGCGCCGACAGGCATCAGGCGCTGGCGGCGCTGATCTTCGGCGGCCTCGGCCTGGCGCTCGCCGCCGGCGATCCGCCGGACGCTTTCGAGCGGGCGCGCCTATGGTGCTACGGCGTTCCGGCGGCGCTGATCGTCGGCGGCGCGCTGTTCCTCGAAGCGGCCGGAAAATGGCGCGCCCATGCGGTGTTGAGCTGGCTCGGCGACATCTCCTACTCGCTCTATCTCACTCATGTTCTCGTGGTGGCGACCACGGTCAAGCTGCTGGCCGGACGGGTCGGCATGTTCGGCGATTCCGGCGGCGATGTCGTGTTGCTGGCCATGGCCCTGGCCGCGGCCTTTGCGGCCGCAACGCTGTTCTATCGCGCGGTCGAGCAGCCGTCGCTAAGGCTTGCATCGCGCGTGCAGAAGCGCCGCAATCACCCTCGGAACAATGCCATGCTCCAGGATGGCATTATTCGGCATATTCAGTAAGCATTCATCATGCCGATTCAGACATTGGCAGGATTAGAGTGTGCAAAACAATATAAAAGAAATTTCGGATTGAAAGCGAATTCCATAATCGGACCACCGATGATTTCGAGACTGCCATATGATCAATGCCATTGCCGACAAGCAGCCGGCGCCCTTGCCGGATGACGGTAAAATACTGCGGGCAAAACTCCTTCATGAAAGCCCGTGGCGCTGGTGCGAGCGCCACATGCTCGGGGCGGCCTATTCGCTGCGCGGCAAGCGCGTTACCGAACTCGCCGACATTTTCCGCCGCCCCCGCCGGGTCAGGCTGCCGACGCAGCAGGATATCGGTCGCCATGGCGCAGGGTTTTCCGGTTTCCTGCGCGACAGCCAACCGGAGACGATCCTGGCAGCGGCGCGACGCGGGTTTTTTCCCCGCGCTCATGTCGGACCGCAGAAATGGTGGTCGCCGGCCGAACGGGCGGTGATGCATATCGGCGAGGTCCATATCCCCAAGCCCCTGCGCCGCACGCTCAGAACCAGCGACGTCACCATCTCCTTCGATACGGCTTTCGAGGCCGTGCTGAGCGGCTGCGCCGAGCGGCGGCCGGGCCGCCCGCATCTCACCTGGATCACGCCGGGCTGCGCACGCATCTATCTCGATCTCCACGACCGGGGCCACGCGCATTCGGTCGAGGTGCGCGATGGCGCCGGCGCCCTGATCGGCGGGCTGTTCGGCGTATCGGTCGGGCCGGTGTTCAGCGCGTTGTCGATGTTCCACACCCGCAACGACGCCTCGAAAATCGGCATCGTCAGCCTGTACCATCATCTGGAAAGCTGGGGCTATGCCGCGGTAGACCACGAAACCCTGTCGGCATGGGTCGCGCAATTGGGCGCAAGGCTCGTGCCGCGCGCGGATTATGCGCGCCTGCTACAGGGCACGCCGTCGGCCCACGATGCGCCGGGGCTCTGGCAGGCGGAGCTTGCCCTGAAAGAAACAGCCGACTGGGTGCCCGGCCAGGCCTGAGCCGGCAGCCGCAATATGGGCGGCTATTTCTGAATGGGAGCCTTGCGCAAGGTCGCCGACATTTTCTCGGTGATCGACAGCAATGTCTCGGCGTATTTCTCCTGCAATTCGTCGATCGACATCGCCTCGGCGACGATGATGATGTTCAAGCTGGCGACGACGCCGGACATATCGAAAATCGGCGCCGCCAGCGCGCGGATGCTCGGCAGGTTCTCCTGATTGCTCATCGCATAGCCGCGCGCCCGCACCGCCGCCAGTTCGGCCTCGAAGCGCTTGATGTCCTTCGGCTCCTTGGTGAGCGCCCGCAACTCGTGCAACGCGGCGAGCCGCTGCGCATCGGGCAGGAACGCCAGGCAGGCCCGGCCGAGCGCGGTCTTCACCGCCGGCACGCGCGAGCCGACCTTGCGGTTGACGCTGAGCACGCCGGGCTGACGGCTGGTGCCGACGATCACCATCGCATCGCGGTCGAACACGCCGAGATCGGACGGCCAGCCGAGCGACTTCTGGAATTCGCTCAGCATCGGCCCGACGACGGAGAGCAGATGCTGGCCCTGGTCGAAGCCGGCGGCGATGCTCAAGGCCCGCGCCGTCAGGGCATAACGCGGCTGCTCGCCGGCGCTGTAAACGTAGCCGGCATGGATCAGCGTCTCGAGCATCCTGACCAGCGTCGCCTTCGGAATTCCCGTCGCGGCATGCAGGCTCTTGATCGTCGCGGCGCCTGTTTCGGCGATCGCCTCAAGAACCTTCAGGCCACGCAGAAGTGCCGTCACGGGCTCGTAGCTGGGCATGTGTCGCTCCAAAGGTGACAAGAATCCGGTTTCGGGTCGAATAGCACGCCGGCATCGCCCGGTCGCATTGCCCCCCGCCGGCGCGGCGGCATGCTTTATGTCGAGCGCCCCAGCACCTCGTCATCATGTTCGCCCAAGGCCGGGGGCAGCAGGCGATAGCTTGCCGGCGTGCGGCTGAGCTTGATCGGCGAGCCGGTGCCTGTGTAGTCGCCCCGCGTCACGACCATCTCCCTGTGGCGCGTGTGGGGATGGCGCACCGCCTCGGGCACGCTCAGCACCGGCCCGCACGGCACGCCGGCCCGGATCAGGTCCTCGGCCAGCTTTTCTCCATCATGGCCGGCGAGCAGCCCGGTCAATGCGCGCGTCAAGGCCTCGCGATGGCGGTTGCGCTCGCCATTATTGGCGAAGCGCCCATCCTGGGCGAGCGCTGGCTGACCGAGCAAAGTGCAAAGCCTGGCGAACTGGCCATCGTTGCCGACGGCGAGGAAGATCGGCACGGTGGCGGTCTCGAACACGTCATACGGCGTGATATTCGGATGGGCATTGCCTGAGCGCTGCGGCGTCTGCCCGGACATGAAATGATTGGCGAGATGGGGATGCAACAGCGAGAAGCCGCAATCATACAGCGCCGTCTCGACGAACTGCCCACGCCCGCTCACCTCACGCTCGCGGATGGCCATCAGGATGCCGATGACGGCATTGAGCCCGGTCGCGAGATCGACAACCGGCACGCCGATGCGGGTCGGCGCGCCGTCCGGCTCGCCATTGACGCTCATCAGCCCGACCATCGCCTGCACCGCCGCATCGTAACCCGGCAGGCCGCCAAGCGGGCCATCGGCGCCAAAACCCGAAATCCGGCAATGGATCAGGCGGGGAAAGCGCAGGGCAAGGCTCTCGACATCCATGCCCCATTTGTCGAGCGTGCCCGGCTTGAAATTCTCGACCAGCACATCGGCGCCCTCCAGCAGGCCGAGCAGCGCCTCGCGGGCCTGCGGCTGCTTCAGGTCGAGCACGATGCCGCGCTTGTTGCGGTTGACGCCCGCATAGTAGGACGCCACGCCGTCGCGGAAAGGCGGGCCCCAGCCACGGGTTTCGTCGCCCTGCGGCGGCTCGACCTTGATGACGTCGGCGCCGTGATCGCCGAGGATCTGGGTGCAGTAAGGCCCGCCCAGCACCCGGCTGAGATCGATGACCTTGAGGCCTGCAAGCGCGCCTTGCGTCGTCATGGCTGGCTTTGTTCCCTTCGCCGGCATCAATAGGATTTCGGCAGGCCGAGAACCTTCTCGGCGATGAAATTCATGATCATTTGCGGGCTGACCGGCGCGATGCGCGGAATCAGGCATTCGCGCAGATAACGCTCGACGTGATATTCGCTTGAATAGCCCATGCCGCCATGCGTCATCACGGCGGTCTCGCAGGCGGTGAAGGCCGCTTCCGCCGCGAGATACTTGGCGCTGTTGGCTTCCGCGCCGCAATCCTGCTTGCCGTCATAGAGCGCGGCGGCTTTCAACACCATGAGATTGGCCGCCTCGAGATTCATCCAGCAGCGCGCCAGCGGATGCTGGATGCCCTGGTTCTGCCCGATCGGCCGGTCGAACACGACGCGCTCCTTGGCATATTGCGTGGCGCGGCGCAGCGCCGCGAAGCCAAGCCCGACCGCTTCCGAAGCGATCAGGATGCGCTCGGGATTGAGGCCATGCAGGATTTGCCTGAAGCCATCGCCCTCGCGCCCGATCAGGTCTTGCGCCGGCACGATCATGTCGTCGAAGAACAGCATGTTGGAATCGACGCCATGCCGGCCGAGTTTATGAATCAGCCGGATTTCGACCTTGGACCGGTCGAGTTTGGTGTAGAACAGGCTCAAGCCGTCCGTCTTGCGCTTGACCTGATCGAGCGGCGTGGTGCGCGCCAGCAACAGCACCCGGTCGGCGACCTGGGCGGTGGATATCCAGATTTTCTGGCCTCGGACCCGGTAATGCTCGCCGTGCTTCTCGGCCCTGGTCTTGATCTGCGTGGTGTTGAGGCCGACATCGGGTTCGGTCACCGCGAAACAGGCCTTCTCCTCGCCCCGGATCAGCGGCGGCAGCATGCGCGCCTTCTGCTCGTCGGCGCCAAACACAACCACGGGTTGCAGGCCGAATATGTTCATGTGCACGGCCGACGCGCCGCTCATGCCCGCGCCTGATTCAGCGATGGCACGCATCATGATGGCGGCCTCGGTGATGCCGAGGCCTGCGCCGCCATAGGCTTCCGGCATGGCGATGCCGAGCCAGCCGGCATCGGCGATGGCGCGGTAGAAATCCTCCGGGAACGCCGCCGCCGTGTCCTGCTTCAGCCAATAGGCATCATCGAAGCGCGTGCACAGCTTGGCGACGAGATCGCGTATCTGCTGCTGGTCGGCCGAGAGTGAGAAGTCCATGAGGGAATCCCTGTAAAATCACGATGAAACGGCGAGGCCCTGATCGGCTTCAATCGTGGTCGACCGGAACGGCCTTCGGCCCATAAGGGAAATATGGCGGGTGGTCGCCGATAGCGGTCATGTTGATCTCGACCAGCGTGGGCCCCCTGGTGGCGATGGCCTTGGCGGCGAGCGCGCCGAAATCCTCCGGCCGGTCGACGCGCCAGAACGGAATGCCGGCCAGCGCGGCCAGCCCCTCGATATCCGGGCCGAGCACGGTGTCGAAGCGCCGCCTTCCGCCGGCCGTCGCATCCTGAATGTGGCGGATGACGCCATAGCCACGATCGTTCATGACCAGAATGGTGATGTCGAGGTTTTCCTGCACGGCGGTCCAGAGTTCCGCCAGATTGAGGAAAAATCCGCCGTCGCCCGTCATCACCACGACCTTGCGGCCGCCCGGCGCCAGCGCCGCGCCGATGCCCAGGCACATGCCCTGGCCGATGCCGGCCCCGACGGGATAGATGTTGCTGCGCGGATCGTGCAACGGGAACAGCTTGTTGCCCCAGGTGCTGTTGTTGATGGTGATGTCGCGCGCCCAGACCGCGTCTTGCGGCGTGACGGCGCGCAACTGCTCGGCGAAATCCGCATAGGGGCCGAGGGTCGCCCGGAATGAAGCGCGGGCGCGGCGCTTGAGCGTCTTGAATTCTTCCACGTAGCCCGGCTCGACCTGCATCTTGCCGGCGATGCGTTCGGCGAGCGCTTCAAGCGTCAGGGCCGCATCGCCAAGCACGAAGCAACGATTGGCATAGGTCCGGCCATCGGCAAGCGGATCGATGTCGATCTGCGCCAGCGCCTTGGGCAGCTTGACCGAGAATTCGCCGGTTTCGTGCCCGCGCAGCCGCGAGCCGACGACCAGCATCAGGTCGACCGTCTCGTAGAACGCCTCGATCTGCGGCATGCCCTGGCCGTTGAGGCCACCGAGATTCTGGGGGTGGTCCTCCGAGACGACGCCCCTCCCCGCCCAACTCGTGACCATGCCAAAGCCGAGATCTAGGAGTTTTTTAGCAGCGGGACCGGCAGCGGAGGCGCCATTGCCCAGCCACAGCATTGGCCGGCGCGCACCAAGCACCTGCGCGGCCAAGCGGTCGATATCCGCCTCGGCTGGCCTGTGCGGCGCCGGCAGCGGCAGCACGAACGCGTCGAGCGCCTCCGGCCGCGCCACCGTGGCGCGCTGGATATCGATCGGCACCTCGATGCTGACCGGGCCGGAGGGAGCCGACAAGGCCTCGACAGCGGCGCGGGTCAGGATGCCGAAAGCCTCCTGCGCACTGCGGATACGGTACGCCGCCTTGCCAGTGCTGCGCAGCATGCCCAGTTGATCCGGCACGTCATGCACGGTGCCCATGCCGCGATCGACGAAGCGCGTCGATGTCTGCCCGGTAATGTGCAGCAGCGGTGTTCCGGCGAAGCGCGCCTCGACCAGCCCGCCGACGGCATTGGCCGCGCCCGGCCCGGTGCTGGTGAACAGCACGCCGAGCCCGCCGGCGGCACGCGCGCAGCCATCCGCCATGTGGCCGGCGCCAAGCTCGCCGCGCGTCGCCACGAAACGCATACCGTTATGGCGGCCGAGCGCGTCCAGCATCGGGATGTTATGAACCGAGACGATGCCGAAAGCCGTGTCGACGCCGCAAGCGTTGAGGAACTCGGCAATCAGGTCGCTGACGGTGTAGGTGGTCGGCATTCGGTTTCTCTTATTTCATTTAATGAAATATTGTTTCAATCTAAGCGCGCCATGCGCCTCTGGCAAGAGGGCATGGCGCGCCATCGGGCCGGCGGATGCGGCGCGTCGGCGCCGTCCCCATAGCTTGGCGCCGCCGGTCCGGCCTGGCGCTATTTCTTGGCGACCAGGGAACAGCCGCCATCGGCGACCGGCCGATACGCCTTGTCGGCATCGAGCTTCGAGACGATATGCAGCAGATCCCACGGCCCCTTGGACTCGCTCGGGTTTTTCACGCGCACCAGATAGCGGTCGTAAACCACGCGGCCATCGTCGCGGATCACGGCCTTGGCCGCGAACATGTCGCTGATCGGCGTGGCGCGCATCGCCTTGAGCACGGCGGCGGGCTCGTTGCTTCCGGCCGTCTTTACCCCGCCGAGGTAATGCAGCACGGCCGAGTAGAGCGCGGCATGATTGTCGTTCGGCATGCGGCTCATGCGCTCGAAATAGCGCTTCGACCAGGCGCGGCTCTTGTCGTTCAGGTCCCAGTACCAGGACTGCATGAAGGTGAGGTTCTTGCCGACATCGAGGCCGAGCGCATGAACGTCGCTGAGATAGGTGTTCGGCGTGGCGAGGTGCTGGCCGGGTGCGATGCCGAACTCGGTCGCCTGTTTCAGCGCGGTCGACAGGTCGTTACCGGTCATGGCCAGCACCACCGCCTTGGCGCCCGAGGCCTGCGCCGTCAGCAGGAAGGACGAGAAGTCGGATGAGTTCAAAGGCACCTTGGTCGAGCCCAGCGTCTTGCCGCCACCGGCCTCGATTGCGGCGCGTGAATCGCTTTCGAGCGAGTGGCCGAACGCATAGTCGGAGGTCAGGAAATAGAAGCTGTCGACCTTGTCCTGCAGCAGCAGGCGCATCAGCGCGGTGGCGTTCGACCAGTTGTCGCTGCCCCATGACAGGCCGTTGGGCGAGCAATACTTGCCCGTCAGGTCCGAGGAGGCGGCCGAGGTGAAGATGACCAGCTTGTTGCGCTCGCGCGCCAGGGTCTGGATGCCGAGCGCGATCGCGGAATTGGCGACATCGACGATCAGGTCGACGCCCTTGGCGTCATACCATTCGCGCGCGATGGCGATGCCGATATCGGTCTTGTTCTGGTGGTCGGCGGTGAGGACCTCGATCGGCCGGCCGGGCGCGTCCTTGCCGAAATCCTCGATCGCCAGGCGTACGGCCTCGATCGAGCCCTTGCCGGCGATATCGGAATAAGGCCCGGACAGGTCGTTGATGACGCCGATCCTGATCGGCGCATCGGCGGCCCGTGCCGGCAGGCGCGCGGCCATGAGCGAAATGCCGGCCGACGCCAACAGTGCCCGTCTGGAAATCATCATCTGCATGTTCTCCTCCTCGCTTGCGAACCGGCTCCCGGCCGGCCGCTGGTTCAGTTCGACACCCTGGACAGGCGCGCGAACCATTGCTGGACCTCGCCGACAATGCCGCGCCGGAACAGCAGCACGCAGGCGATGAAAATCGCGCCGATCAGCACGGTGATGGGGAATTCAAGCCCGGCAAGCGCGTTTTCCAGCGAGACGACCACCGCCGCGCCAACCACCGGCCCGAGCATGGTGCCGATGCCGCCCATCAGCGTCATCAGCACGACATCGCCGGACATCTGCCAGGTGACGTCGGTCAGCGAGGCAAGCTGGAAGACCAGCGCCTTGGTGCCGCCCGCCGCACCCGCGAGCGCGGCCGAAATCACGAACGCCTTCAGCTTGAAGCGCTGCACGTCGTAGCCGAGCGAAATGGCGCGTGCCTCGTTCTCGCGGATCGCCTTGAGGACCTGGCCGAAGGGCGAGCGCACCACGCGCCAGAGCACGGCCATGCCGACCACGAAGACCGCCATGACGAAGCCGTACATGGCGACCGGGTGCTGCAGATCGAGCACGCCGAACAGCATGCCGCGCGGCACGTCCTGGATGCCGTCCTCGCCGCCGGTGAACGGCGCCTGCAGGGCGATAAAATACACCATCTGCGCCAGAGCGAGCGTGATCATGGCGAAGTAGATGCCGCTGCGCCGGATGGCGAGCGCGCCGAACAGCAGCCCGAGCACAGCGCCGGTTGCCGTGCCGGCGAGCACGCAGAGCAGCGGATCGAGATGCCAGACCTTGGCGGCATAGGCGGCGATATACGCGCCCGAGCCAAAGAAAGCGGCGTGACCGAACGAGAGCAGCCCGACGAAGCCGATCAGCAGGTTGAAGGCGGCGGCAAACAGCGCGAAGCACATCAGCTTCATCAGGAACACCGGATAGACCAGCGCCGGCGCCGCGATCAGCGCGGCGACGACGCCGAGAGCGCCGATGGCCGCCCATTTGTCGTCCATACCCGTCGCCTGCGTCGCGCCAATCGGCGGCGAGGCGTTGGCGGCGCTGTCCTTCTCGCGGCCGAACAGGCCGGCCGGGCGGAGCATGAGCACGACGACCATGATGACGAAGATCACGATCGAGGAGGCTTCCGGGTAATAGACCCTGGTCATCCCCTCGACGATGCCGAGCAGGTAGCCGGTGACGATCGAGCCAAGGATCGAGCCCATGCCGCCGACGACCACGACGGCGAACACCACGATGATCAGGTTCGAGCCCATCAGCGGGCTGACCTGATAGATCGGCGCGGCCAGCACACCGGCAAGACCGGCGAGCGCCACGCCGCCGGCATAGGTCAGCGTCACCAGCAGCGGCACGTTGAGGCCGAACGCCTGCGATAAGACGGCATTCTCGGTGGCGGCGCGCAGATGGGCGCCGATATGGGTGCGCTCGATGACGAGCCAGGTCGCCAGGCACACGACGAGCGACACCACCACGACCCAGACGCGGTAGATCGGCAGGAACATGAAGGGGAGCTTGATGCCGCCGGCCAGCGCCGAGGGGATCGCATAAGGCTGGCCGGACGAGCCGTACCAGTAGCGGAACAGGCCCTCGATCACCATGGCGAGGCCAAGCGTGAGCAGGAAGCCGTAGAGATGGTCGAGATGGGCGACGCGGCGCAAGGTGGTGCGCTCGATCACCACGCCGACCAGCGCCACCGCGATCGGCGCCAGCCCGAGCGCCCACCAGTAGCTGATGCCGAACATGTGCAGCAGGAACCAGGCCGCGAAGGCGCCGAGCATATACATCGCGCCATGGGCGACGTTGATGACGTTCAGCATGCCGAAGATCACGGCGAGGCCGAGCGAGAGCAGCGCATAGAACGAGCCGTTGATCAGGCCGACGAGCAACTGTCCGTAGAGGGCTGCGGCCGGCACGCCGAAGATCGTCACCACGGCGTCAGACCCCCAGATAGGTGTGCAGGGAACTCATGCGCGCATCGAGTTCCGAGGTTGCGAAGACGTCGGCGATCTGGCCGTTCTCCATCACGTAGAGCCGATCGGCCAGCCTGGCGGCGAAGCGGAAATTCTGCTCGACCAGCACGATGGTGTAGCCGCGCGCCTTCAGCGTGCCGATGACGGCACCGATGCGCTGCACGATGACGGGGGCCAGGCCTTCGGTCGGCTCGTCGAGCAGGAGCAGCCTGGCGCCGGTGCGCAGAATGCGGGCGATGGCGAGCATCTGCTGCTCGCCGCCCGAGAGCTTGGTGCCGGAGCTGTTGCGCCGCTCGTGGAGATTGGGGAAAAGCGCGTGGATCTCGTCCAGCGGCAGCCCCTGCTCCGCCACCTGCTTCGGCAGCAGCAGGTTCTCCTCCACAGTGAGCGAGGAGAAAATGCCGCGCTCCTCCGGCACATAGCCGATGCCCATGCGCGGAATGCGGTATGGCGGCAGCGCCAGCAGGTCGGCGCCATCGAGCCGCACGACGCCGCGGCGCTTGCGCAGGATGCCCATGACGGCGCGCAGGGTCGAGGTCTTGCCGGCGCCGTTGCGGCCGAGAATGGCGATCGTCTCGCCCTTGCCGACCGCCATGGTGACGCCATGCAGGACATGGCTCTCGCCATACCAGCCGTGCAGGTCGCCGATGTCGAGAAACGCGGCGGCAGCGGCCATATCAGGCGGCCTCCGTGCCAAGATAGGCCTCGCGAACGCGCGCATCGCCGGCAATGGCCGCGTAACCGCCCTCGGCGATGACCTTGCCGTGCTGAAGCACGGTGATGGTATCGCACAGGTCCGACACCACGGACAGGTTGTGCTCGACCATCAGCACGGTCCGCCCGACCGCGACCTTGCGCACCAAGGCGACGATGGCCTGGATATCTTCATGGCCGAGCCCGGCCATCGGCTCGTCGAGCAGCAGCATCTTGGGGTCGAGGGCAATGGTGGTCGCCAATTCGAGCGCGCGGCGCCGGCCATAGCTGAGATCGACGGCGAGCCGGCCGGCAAAGCCATCGAGATTGACATCGGCCAGCAAGGCGCGCGCCCGCGCGTCGAGCGTCGTCAGCACGCGATCCGAGCGCCAGAACTGATCGGCCAATCCGGCACGCCTCTGCAAGGCGATGCGTACATTCTCGAGCACTGTCAGCTGCAGGAAGGTCGCCGAAATCTGAAACGAGCGCACGAGCCCCTTGCGCGAGACGGCAGCTGGGCGCAGCGCCGTCACATCCTCGCCATCGAAGACGATGTGCCCCTCGCTCGGTTCATGGAACTTGGTCAGTAGGTTGAAGGCCGTCGTCTTGCCGGCGCCATTCGGCCCGATCAGGGCGTGGATCGCGCCTTGCCGGACAGAGAGGTCGAAACGGTCGAGCGCCGTGAAACCGCCAAAGCGCTTGGTCAGGCTGGTGGCTTTCAGCATGACGGCGGGTGCATCGCCACGCTCATCGCCTGCCGGATTTCCGCGCATGGATGACAAACCGCTCACCGGCATCTCTTCCCGATTCTATATTTCACTAGATGAAATTAAATTTCATTAAATGAATCGTATGCCAAAGACACGGTTTTCGTCCAGGCATTTTTTTGACGGCGCGTTGCGACTGGCCGCGCCGGTCGCGAATGCCGGGCTCTCCTCACCCGGACGACCGGCCGCTATCGAACGTTTGCTTGGGAGGGGCGGGCGGCCCCATGCCCGGACGGCTATGGGGCCGGACGAGGCCCTATCCGCCGTAACGAGGCCGTCCCGAGGCTGGCTGCGCCGGTCATATCCGTGACGCTAGGATCGGCTGCGGTAGCGCTTCTCGAAATCGTCCCACCGGCCCTTGTCGACCGTGCGCTGGCGCTCCTCGAACGAGGCCAGGCGGTCGGTGACGCTCGCCAGAGAACCCTCGCTTTTCAAGGCGCCCAGCACGTCATAGGCCGCCTTGAGCGCGGCCTGGAGCGCGGCGTTGGCATAGAGCACGCCCGCAAAGCCCATCTCGGCCAGTTGCGCGCGGCCCGGATCGGGCGTTTTGCCGCCGAAGACGATATTGGCGATCTGGGGAACCGGGAGTTCGCGCCCGATGCGGGCCAGTTCGTCGATCGAAACCGGCGCTTCGACGAAGGTCACGTCGGCGCCAGCCTCGATAAAGGCATGGCCGCGCGCGATCGCCCGATCGATGCCCTCCACCGCGCGGGCGTCGGTGCGGGCGATGATCTGCAGGTCCCCATCGTGGCGGGCATCGACGGCTGCCTTGATCTTGCCGACCATTTCTTCCTGCGAAATCACGTCCTTGCCGGCGAAATGGCCGCATTTCTTGGGAAAGACCTGATCCTCGATCTGGATGCCGGCCGCGCCGGCGCGCTCGAGCAGCCGCACGGTGCGCACCATGTTGACCGCGTTGCCGAAGCCGGTATCGGCATCGACAACCAGCGGAAGCGCCACGGCATCCGCAATCGCGCCGACGGCGGCGGCGACTTCGGTAACCGTCGTCAACCCGATATCGGGCGCGCCGAGATGCATGTTGGCAATGCCGGCGCCGGTCACATAGACCAGTTCGAAACCCAGGTCCTCGATCACGCGCGCGAACATCGCATTCGCAGCACCGGGGACGCTGACGGCCTGCCGGCGCGCGAGGATATGCTTGAGACTGGTTGTCGCGCGCATGCGGGCATCGTCCTTCAAACTTGCCAACCTCAGACTTGCCTAGGGCAAATTGTTGGTGGAGCAAGTTCGCAACAGACGAACTTGCTCTAGAGGCCGGCATTTACAACGGTTCGGGACCCCATGTCACCGGCACGGCGCCCGCGCAACCTTTGCTCCGGCCAGCCGTTGTCCCTCTACCAGCAACAGGAGGACATCACATGGATTGGGATCGTATTGCAGGCAACTGGAAGCAGGCAACGGGCAAGGTCAAGGAACAGTGGGGCAAGCTCACCGACGACGACCTGACGATGGTCAATGGCAAGCGCGACCAGCTCGAAGGCAAGCTCCAGGAGCGCTATGGCCTCGCCAAGGACAAGGCTCGCGAGCAGGTCGATTCCTGGCTCGACAATCAAAAGCTTTAATTCGAAAGCCGAGAAAGAAAGGCCCCGCCGGACGACCCCGGCGGGGCCTTTTTGCCGTCCGAGCCGCGAAGGGCGCGCGCTCGGCCAAGACCATGGCCGAACCCGCCCGGCAAATCATGCGCAAAAAACATGATCGCGGGTTCGGAGCACGTCCCATAAGGTATAACGTGACGGTCGGCCGTGCTTGCCCGCCAAGAAATGAACCCCCTCAAGGAGCGCTGCCGCCGGCGCGATGCGCCGCCGGTCCGCCTGCTGGTTGCCGATCATGTCATCAACAGTTGAAACCATTGCCATCGACGGCCTCGCGGATGCGGTCGAGATCCGCGTCGACCGCTGGGGCATCGCCCATATCGCGGCGCGAAACGACGCCGATCTGTTCTTCGCGCAAGGCTTCAACGCCGCGCGCGACCGCCTGTGGCAGATCGACCTCTGGCGCAAGCGCGGCCTTGGCCTTCTGGCAGCCGATTTCGGCCCCGGTTATCTGGCGCAGGATTTCGCCTCCCGCCTGTTTCTCTATCGCGGCGAAATGGCGGCGGAGTGGGCCTCCTATAGCGACGACGCGCGGGCGATCTGCACGGCGTTCGCGGCCGGCATCAATGCCTATATCGCGCTCTGCGAGCGCGAGCCGGAGCGCCTGCCGCCGGAATTCGCCGAAATGAGCACGCGGCCGGCGCGCTGGGCACCGCAGGACGTGGTGCGCATCCGCAGTCACGCCATGACGCGCAACATCGCCTCCGAGGTGCTGCGCGCCCGGCTGTGGGCGAGGACGGATAGCCGCAACAATGCGTTGCGCACGGTGCTTGAGCCGGCGATCACGCCCGCGCCGGCCGGCGGCCTCGACCCCGCCTCGATCCCGCTCGAGGTGCTCACCCTCTACAAGCTCGCCACCGGCGGCGTGAGCTTCTCGCATGACAGGCTCGCAGCCGGCCGCGATGACGCGTGGCGCTGGACGAACGTCACCGATCTCGGCGATGTCGTCGCGGCGGCCGCCTTCCAGGGCTCGAACAACTGGGCGGTGTCGCCGGCCAAATCCGCGACCGGACGGCCGATCATGGCGAGCGATCCCCATCGCACGCATTCCGTGCCGTCGTTGCGCTATCTGGTGCATCTGAGTGCGCCCGGCCTCGACATCATCGGCATGGGCGAGCCGTCCGCGCCCGGCGTCAGCATGGGGCATAACGGGCATTGCGCCTTCAGCATGACGATATCCTACGCCGATCAGGAGGATCTTTACGTCTACGAGACGCAGGAGGGCGCCCCGAACCTCTACCGTTACGGCGATGGCTGGGAAGCGATGGAAGAGGTCGAGGAGAGCTTCGCCATCCGTGGCGAGCCCGAGGAGCGGCTGACGCTGAAATTCACGCGCCACGGGCCGGTAATCTTCGAGGACCCGGCCAACCGTCGCGCCTACGCGGTGCGCACGGTGTGGAGCGCGCCGGGCACCGCCGCCTATCTGCGCAGCCTGCACACCATGCGCGTCACCGACAAGGAGGGCTATCTGGCCTCGATCGCGCGCTGGTTCTCACCCTCCGGCAACCACGTCTATGCCGATACCGCCGGGGACATCTTGTGGTCGCCAGCAGGTGCGGCACCGGTGCGTCCGAACTGGGACGGGTTGTTGCCAGTGCCGGGCGACGGCCGCTTCGAGTGGCGGGGCTTTCTCGATCACGCGCTGGCGCCGCGCAGCATCAATCCGCCGCAAGGCTATGTCGCCTCGGCCAATGCCTACAACCTGCCCGATGGTTTCGCGCATGTCATCGGCTACGAATGGGTCGAGGATTCGCGCGCGAAACGCATCCATGGCGTGCTCGGCAGCCAGACCGCGCATTCGCTCGAGGATGCCAGACACTTGCAGACCGACGTGCTGTCGCGCCCGGCGCTGCGCTTGCGCGCGGTGCTGGCCACGGTGGCGGATGACGCCGCGAGCCGCGCCGCCTTCGCGCTGTTGCGCGACTGGGATGGGCGGCTTGCGGCCGACAGCCCGGCGGCGGCGCTGTTCGAACTCTGGTGGACGAAGCACCTGAAGCCTGGCCTGTTCGCGCGTCTGATGCCCGATCCGGCGCTGCGAGCGTTCCTCGCACCGGGTGATGTCGCGGGCATCCTGCGCTGCCTCGAGGCGCCGGATGACCGCTTCGGCCCAGACCCGATCGCGGCGCGCGACACGCTGCTGCGCGAGACGCTGGCCGCAGCGTTCGCCGACTGCGCGGCGCGTCTTGGCGCCGACCCCGCCGGTTGGGCATGGGGCCACCTGCATCACGCATTCTTCGAGCACGCGCTGTCGTTTCGCGGCGAGACAATGGCGCGGTTCGCGCCCGATATCGGGCCGTTCCCGCATGGCGGCAGCGCCTCGACGCCGATGCATACCGGCTATCGGCCGGGCGATTTCCGCACCATTGCCGGCGCTTCCGTGCGCATTGTCGTCGATGTCGGCAACTGGGACGCCAGCACCTGCATCAATGCGCCCGGCCAATCCGGCGACCCGCGTTCGCCGCATTATCGCGACCTCGCGCCGCTCTGGGCCGAGGGCGCCTATGTGCCGATGGTCTATTCGCGCGCGGCCGTCGCCGTCGCGACCGGGCATCGCATCGTGTTGCAACCGCGCAGCGGCGCGGCACAATCCTAAGCGCCTCGATCAGGCCGGAGCGGCGCTGGCAATATCGGGCGGGAGATATTTGGTATCGAGCCAGCCGCCGTCGATGACGAGCACCTGGCCGGCGATGAACGTGGCATCGCGTGAACACAGGAAGGCGACGGGGCCGGCAATGTCGTCCGGCTGGCCGGCGCGGGCGACGGGCGTGGCATCGCACATCAGGATTTTGTAGCGCGCATCGCCCTGGCGCCGGCGCGCCGTCATCGGCGTTTCGATGAAGCCCGGCGCCACGGCATTGACCAGGATGCCGCGCGGCGCGAGATCGGCCGCAAGCTGGCGCGTCAACTGCGCCACGCCGGCCTTGGCGACCGAATAGGCAAGCGCATCCGGAAAGCCGACCAGGCCGAACACCGACGAGACATTGACGATGCGCCCGCCCGGCCGGGGCAGCAGCGGCAGGAAGGCGCGGCACATCTGGAAGATCGCCGTCAGGTTGGTCTGCATGAACAGGTTCCACTGCTCGTCCGTGGTCTCCTCCAGCGTGGTCTTGCCGCCGATACCGGCATTGTTGACCAGGAAGTCGACCTTCTTCTCCTGGCTTTCCACCTGTTTCGCGAGATCGAGGATCGCCTGCGGGCTGGAAAGGTCAGCAACGACGGATGTCACGTTCCCAACCCGGTCTCCGAACAATTCGGCGGCCGCGATTGGCTGCCGGTCGACCGCGACGACCCTCGCGCCCTCGCTGAGGAAGCGCCGGGCGATCGCCGCCCCGATGCCACCGGCGGCGCCAGTGACGACGGCTGTTTTCCCCGCAAAACGCATGACTCAAATCCTTCGGCCGTGGTGCGAAACGCGAGCGCCACGTTTGCGCAAGGGCAGCTCTATCGCAACCGCAATCTCTATGGAGAGAACTCCGGGGAGAACCGCGGGGGAGAACCGCGATCCGCCGCACCGCGCTCTTGCGGGCACCGCGAAACCTGACCGATAATCCGACACTGTCTTCGGCCGCTCGCGTCATGCTGGCGGAACATCTTCAAGGGAGCGCGACAAATGAAACTGCAAGGCCGTCGCATCATCGTCACGGGCGCTGCCTCGGGCATCGGCAAGGCCATCGCCGCGCGCTTTCTGAGTGAGGGCGCGCGCGTCGGGCTCATCGACCGCAGCGCGAGCGCGCTTCAGCAGGCCGCCGAGGCATTAGGCAAGGGTGTCACGAGCGCCGTCGCCGATGTCTCGGACGAGGCGGCGGTCAAGGGCGCCGTCGCCAACATCGTCGCCACGCTGGGCGGCATCGACGGCGTCGTCAACTCGGCCGGCATCGACCTGCTGCGGCCGTTCGCGGACATGCCGTCTTCCGAATGGCACGCCGTGCTCGCCGTCAACCTGAACGGCCCGTTCCATCTCTGCCAGGCGGCCCTGCCGCATATGCGGCGCGCCGGCCCCGGCGGCACCATCGTCAACATCGCCTCGGCGGCGGGATTGCGGCCGCTCGATCATCGCACCGCTTATTGTGCGTCCAAGGCCGGGCTGGTGATGTTCACCAAGGCGCTCGCCATGGATTTGTCGCGTGACGGCATCCGCGCCAACGTGATCTGTCCCGGCATCATCGAGACGCCGCTGTTCAGGGCGTCCTATGAGAACGCGCCCGACCCGCAGGCGGAACTGGCGCGGATCACGGATCGCTACGTCATCAAGCGCGTCGGACAGCCCGACGATATCGCCTCGGCGGCGCTTTATCTGAGCAGCGCGGAATCGTCCTACGTCACCGGCACGGCTCTCGCCGTCGACGGCGGCCGCAGTTTCCACTGAGGACGCGCCGGAATCGTTCGGAAAACGATTGCCCAATGCAAGCCTGATATGGCACGCTGACGGGAAAGCAAGCGATCGATCACATCGTCGGGGCGTCGAATCTCTCAACGGCGCCTTTCTCCGGCGAGGCTCGAAAACGCTTCGCATGGTGAAACGCGGTGGTCAAAACAACCGCGGAGGGAGGACCGAGGACGATGCTCACGCGCAACATGAGCCCAAACCCTCGACAGGGTGGCCCGATGGCTCCATTCCGCCGGCGACGCCGCGGACAGCGTTTCTCCTTGTGACCGATGCTCCGGAGATAGCCTGAATGGAAGAGCTTACCATCATCGCCGTGCGCGGGCTCGGCCTGGGGGCGGTGTTCTCGCTGGTCGCGATGAGCCTGAATGCCGTGCATCGCGCCAGCGGCATTTTCAACTTCGCCCAGGGCAGCATGCTGGTGCTCGGCGGCATCATCGCCGCGCTCTACATGCCGAACGTGCCCGATCCCTATCGCTGGGCGCTGTTCCTGCCCGTCGCGGCGATCGCGCTCGCCCTGGTCATGACGGTGCAAGGCTACATTACGCTGCTGCCGCTGCGCTCATCCGTCGAGCAGCATTCCTGGCTGGTCTCCACCCTGGCGGTCTCGGTGCTGATCAGCGCGGTCATCCTGCTGTTGCGGGGCAACAGCCAGATTCTCACCACGAGCCAGTTCCCGAGCTTCCCGGTGTTCGGCACACGCACGCCCGCGCCCTACATCATGGTGATCGTGCTCGCCTTCATCTGGTACGCGGCCCTGCGCTGGTTCCATTCACGCACCTTGACCGGACTGTCGATCAGCGCGGTGGCGCAGGATCTCGATGCGGCGCGGGCCGCCGGGCTGCGCGTCCGCAAGCTGCAAATGCTGGCCTTCGGCATCAGCGGCCTGATCATCGGCTCGGCCGGGTTCACCGCCGCGCCGATCCTGGCCATCGCCAACGATAGCGGCCTCGCCTACGTGACCAACGGCTTCGTGGCGGCGGTCGTCGGCGGCATCGGCAGCGATACCGGCGCCCTGATCGGCGGGGCGCTGGTCGGCGTGCTGTCGATGTATACCGCCTTTGCCTATGGCGGCGAATTCCAGAACGCCGTCACGCTCGGCCTTCTCGTGCTTGTCCTGATGATCAAGCCGGAAGGCCTGTTCGGGACGCCTGCCGCCAGGAAAGTCTGATATGGCCGGCATCTCCCCGACGGACTCATCCCCGGCGACCGGCCCGGCGCTCGCCATGACCGGCGGCGCAGAACCGGTGCCGGAGGCGAACCGGCGCCCCGCCGACCTGCAACTGGCCACCGGGATCGTGCTCATCATCGGCAGCGTGCTGCTGCCGGCCGTGCTCGGCAACCCGTACTGGACCCACAACTTCACCATCGTCAGCCTGTTCATCACGGTTGCCGTGCTGCAAAACCTGCTTCTGTCGGATGCCGGGCAGGTCTCGTTCGGCCAGGGCGCCGTGTTCGGGGCCGGCGCCTACATCACCGGCATCGTCTCGGGGCTGTGGGGCTATCCGCTCGCCGTCGGCTTCCTGAGCGGCATCGCCACCTCGGTTGTCATGGGGCTGCTGTTCGCCGCTCCGGCGCTCAGGGTGCAGGGCTTCTACCTCGGCTTCGTCACGCTGAGCGCGGCGCTGGTCTTTCCCGAAATGCTGGTCGCCTTCAGCGATATCACCAACGGCATCAACGGCATCGCGCTGCCCGTGCCGGCGCTCAAGGAGGACGTGTTCGGCAGCCTGAACTGGATCGCCATCCTGGCGATGGCGCTCGCCTGCCTCAGCCTGGTGTTCCATGCCTGGTTCCGCACCACGGCGCTCGGGCGCAAGATGCGGGTCGCCGCCGTCAGCCCGGAAGCAGCGCTCACGCTCGGCACCAGCCCCGGCCAGCTGCGCTTCATCGCCTTCACCATCGCCGCAATCGGCACCGGGGTTGCCGGCGCGCTCTACGCGGCATCGATCGAGTTCGTCAGCCCTTACGCCTTCAAGGTCGATCTCTCGATCTTCTTCTTTTTCTCGGTCATCGTCGGCGGTTCCGGGCGGCTGATCGGGCCGGTCGTCGGCACCGCCATCCTCTACCTCGTGCCGAACGCGCTGCTCGCCGACCTCGCGAGCTACCGGCTGCTTGCCTACGGCGCCGTCGCGCTGATCATCATGCTGGTATTTCCGGACGGCGTCGTCGGCACCTTGCAGCGCGCGCTGCGCCGCTACCGCGCACGAAGCGGCATGGCCGGCATCGACTTCAAGACCGTGCTCGTCGAGAGCGCCGCCGTGTCCCGCGATGCCGAAACATCGATCGGCATCACGATCCGCAAGGCGCGCAAGGCCTATGGCAAGATGGTGGCCCTGAACGATGTCGACGTCGAGATCGCACCGGGCGAAGTGCACGCCATCGTCGGCCCAAACGGCTCGGGCAAGACCACGCTGCTGAACGTCATTTCGGGGCTGGCCCGGCTCGACCAGGGTGAAATCATCATCGGCGATGCCGATGCGACGCGGAAATCGGCCTATCTCGCAGCGCGGCTCGGCCTCGGGCGCACCTTTCAGACGCCGCGCGTGTTCGACGACATCTCGATCTGGGACAATTTGCAAATCGGCGCCGATGCCAGCATCTCGGGGCGCTCATCCTGGCTGCTGCAATCGCTCGAGAAATACCGGCCGCGCTGGAGCAGGGAATTGCCGGACTCCCTGCCGCATGCGCAACGCCGCCTGCTCGAGGTGCTGCGGGCGCTGGCGATGGATTCCAGGATCCTGCTGCTCGACGAGCCGGCCGCCGGCCTGTCCTCCGAAGAGCGCCACGACCTGGCCGGCCTGATGCGCATGGCGCGCGACAAGATGGGCCGGACAGTGGTGCTGATCGAGCATGATCTCGGCCTGGTCTGGCAGGTCGCGGACCGGATTACAGTGCTGGACGCCGGCGAGATCGTCACCTCCGGGCTGCCGCGCGAGATCCTCGCCGATCCACGCGTCCGCAACCTGTTCGCCGGCGCGCCGCCGGAAGGCGCCGCCAATGCTTGAGACGCGAAACCTCCATTCCGGCTATGGTCGCGTGCCGGTGCTGCGCGGCATCAACCTGCAGCTTCAGCCCGGCGAGGTGCTGCTGATCCTGGGTGCGAACGGCGCCGGCAAATCGACCCTGCTGCGCACCATTGCGGGCTTCATCAAGCCGACCGCCGGCGAAGTGCGCTTCGACGGCGCCGAGGTCAGTGGGCAGGCGCCCGAGGAACTGGCCCGGCGCGGCTTGCGGCTCGTGCTCGATGGCCACCGCGTGTTTCCGAACCTGACCGTCGCGGACAATATCCGCCTCGGCGCCGCCATGCATGGCGGCAAGCCTTCGTTCGAAACGCTGGCAGGCCCGGCCTTCGAGATGTTCCCCATCCTGCGCGAGAAACTGCACCAGCCGGCGCGCGAACTGAGTGGCGGCCAGCAGCAGATGGTGGCGCTGGCGCAGGCCTTCGCCGCCAAGCCGAAGGTGCTGCTATGCGACGAGCCCTCGCTCGGCCTCGCCCAGGCGCTGATGCCGCCGATCCTCGCCTTTCTCAAGGATTGGGCGCGCAACGGCACGGCGATCGTCATCGTCGAGCAGCAGATCGGCCTGGCGCTCTCGATCGCCGACAAGGCCATCGTCATCGATCGCGGCGAGGAAAAGCTGTCCGGGTCCGCCGCCGAACTCAGCAACGATCCGCGCGTGCGGCAGATCTATATGGGGGATGCCCGGTAAACCGGCCGTGACATCAGCGGAGCCTCGCAATTGCCTTTGGAGATCAAGCGATGACATTCAATGAATTGCCCTTTGACGACAAGGCGATGCTCCAGGGATTGCGCAAATGGGTCGAATGCGAAAGCCCGACCTATGACGCGGCGGCCGTGAACCGCTGCATGGCGATCGCAGCGACGGAGCTTGCCGCCGCCGGCGCCAAGGTCGATCGCATCGCCGGCAGCCTCGGCTTCGGCGATTGCGTGCGGGCACGCTTTCCCCATTCCTCCAATGCGCCCGGCATCCTCGTCATGGGCCATCTCGACACGGTGCACCCGATCGGCACGCTGGAGAAGCTGTCGTGGCGGCAGGAAGGCGGGCGCTGCTACGGCCCCGGCATCCTCGACATGAAAAGCGGCAACTACATCGCGCTCGAGGCGCTGCGCCAGTTGGGCCGCGCCGGCATCGCCACCAAGCTGCCGGTGACGATGCTACTCACCAGCGACGAGGAGGTCGGCAGCCCGAGCTGCCGCGCGCTGATCGAGGACGAGGCGAAGAAACACGCATTCGTGCTGGTGTCGGAGCCCGGCCTCGAGGATAACGGCGTCGTCACCGGGCGCTACGCCATCGCGCGCTACAACCTCGAGGCGACGGGCACGCCGAGCCATGCCGGCATCAAGCTCAAGGAAGGCCGTTCGGCCATTCGCGAGATGGTGCGCCATATCCCGATCATCGAGGATATGACGAGCGACGACTGTACCTTCAGCGTCGGCGTCGTGCATGGCGGCGAATGGGTCAATTGCGTCGCCACCACCTGCACCGGCCAGGCGCTCAGCATGGCCAAGCGCCAGGCCGATCTCGACCGCGGCATCGCGGCGATGCTGGCGCTGTCGGGCGAGCATGGCGGCGTGGCGTTCAAGGTGACGCGCGGCGTCACCAGGCCGGTCTGGGAGCCCGATGGCAAGGCAATGGCGCTTTACGAAACGGCGCGCAAGGTCGCCCTGTCGCTCGGCTTCGATATTCCCCATCACAGCATGGGCGGCGGCTCCGACGGCAACTTCACCGGCGCGCTCGGCATCCCGACGCTCGACGGGCTCGGCGTGCGCGGCAACGGCTACCACACGCTCGGCGAATATATCGACGTCGCGAGCATGGCGCCGCGCGGACGACTGCTCGCCGGCCTTCTCGCCACCCTCTCGTGAGTGCGGCGATGGCGGATACGCTACTCTACGAAATGCGCTCCTACCGCGTGGCGGATGGCAGGATGGGCGAGGAGTTGCAGCGCGGGCTCGACTGCATTCTCGCGCCCGCCGCCGGCGGGCTTGGCCTGTTCGATGCTTACGCCATTCCCCGGCCCGTCGGGCTGTGGCGGGCAATGAGCGGCCCGTACCAGCCGGCGGTGATCTTCCTGTATTGCTGGCAAAGCGTGGCGCAGCGGGCGCGTGCGTTCGAGACGTTCTATGTCGATCCCGCCTGGCAGGCGCTGCGCGCCAGCACCAATGACGGCAGCGAAATCGTCGATTGCATGGACGATATCCTGCTGCGTGGCCCGGCGCCCGCCGCCCTGCCCTCCAGCGCGATCTACGAGTTCACGCGCGGCGCGCCACGCCGCGACACCCGCACCGTGATCGGCCCGCTCACGCCGCTTTGCGGCAGCGATCCGGCCGATCTCTTCGTCGGCGTGCACGAGAACGCGCTCGCCGATGCCGATGGCGCCTTCGATGCAGCGCGCATCCTGTGCCGCCGCATCATGATCGGAGGCGAGGCATGAAACCGGTCTACCGCATCGCGGTCGCGCCCGAGGCAATCGCCGTCGAATGCTGGCCGGGCTGGGAGGCGTTCGATGCGGCCTTGCCGGGCCGGGCACCGGGCGGCGCCGACCTCGCCTATGCCGCCGGTCCGGTCGCCGAATTCGAGCCGGCATCGGCGGGCCTGCACGAATTGCAGCATATCCACGTCAATAACGGTCGCATGGCCGATGTGGATGCGTTTCTCGCCGGCGATCTCGCGGCGTGGGAGAGAGCCGGCGCGACAGCGCTCGGCGCCTTCACCGTCGTGCATGGCAGCGACATTCCGGCCTGCCTCGTGCTGCTGCGCTGGCCCTCGCTGCAGGCGGCGCTCGACGGGCAGATCGCCTTCGAGAGCGACGGCGCCGTGCGCGATGCCCGCAGCAGCGCGCGCAAGAGGCGCAACCAGGCGCCGATCCGCACCAGCGTGCGCCTGTTCCGCCCGCGGCTGACCTTCACGGCGATCGCCGGGCCGTAACCCCTCATCTTCGACCACGACCGTCCAAACACGAAAAGGGAGAGAAACAATGAAACAGGATAAAACCTACGCAACACGGCAGCCGTCATGGCTGCGGCGGGCCGGCATCGCCACGGCGCTTTTCGCCCTGTCGGCGACGGGCGCGCTCGCCCAGCAGCCGAACGCCAAGATCGGCCTGTTCCTCGAGCTGACGGGCGGCTCCGCCTCGACGACATCCGAAGCCAGCCAATTCGGCGTCGAACTGGCCGTCAAGGAGATCAACGCCGCCGGCGGCATTGCCGGCCGCAAGCTCGACATCGTGGTCGCCGACACCCAGACCGACCCGACCGTCGGCGTCGGCGAGATCAAGCGCCTGATCCAGCAGGACAAGGTCGATTTCGTGTTCGGCCCGGTGATCAGCCAGATTCTGCTGGCTGCCGCGCCGGTGATGAACGAGGCCAAGGTCGGCGCCATCGGCTCGACCGGCTCGCTGTCGATCACGCCGCAATCCGCGCCGTACTATTTCAGCACGCTGATCAATGCCGAGACGCAGGCGAAATATGTCGCATCCGAAGCCGGCAACGTGCTGAAGGCCAAGTCGGTGGCGATCCTTTCCGATACCGGCGCGCAGGCCAAGGACTTCGTCGAAGCGATCAAGAAGGAACTGGCCGCCCGCAACATCAAGCTGACCGGCACGCAGGAATACCAGTACCGCGCCACCGACATGACGCCGCAACTGCTGGCGCTGCGCCGTGGCAAGCCCGATACGCTGCTGCTGTTCGCCTCGAGCGGCGAGGATGGCGGCAACGCCATCAAGAGCCTGACCGAGCTTGGCTGGAAAATCCCGGTTACCGGCAACTGGACGATCGGCGCCTTCGCGCCGATGGTCGAGAAAATCGCCGGCAAGGAGGCGCTCAAGACGGTGACCGGGGCCAATTATCGCGGCTTCACCTATTGCGAGGGCGGCGAAAAGCCGAAAGCCTTCCTCGATCTCGTCGCCAAGGCCAAGGCAGCCGACCCGGCGCGCGCCGAACGCTCGGCGATGACCTTCGTGTCGCTGTTCTATGACGCGACCTACCTTCTCAAGGCGGCGGTCGAAGGAAACGGCCACAAATGGGACGGGCCGAGCATCGCCGCCTGGATCGAGGCGAACGCCAAGTCGGTGCCATCGGTTTCGGGCGTCTACAGCGCCAGTAAGACGTCGCACTTCCTGTTCGACGCCGATGCGATGGTCTCGGTGTCGCCGGGCGAGCGTGGCGAGGCCGGCATCGAGCGCCGCTCGAAGTGCTGAAGACAATTGCCGCTCCGGGCCGGCCTTTCGGCCCGGGGCACCTTTCCAGCACATCATCAGGACCGCGTCATGGCCTCGCTTCTCTACACCGCGGAACTCGATCTGGCGGAGCCCGATATCCGTCCGTTCCTCGACTGGTACGCCTATCGCCACGCGCCTGACCTGGTGCCGCTCGGGTTCCAGTCCTCGGCCTGCTACCGCACCACCGGCGGCGACATGAACCTGTTCGACATCTACGAGATTCCGAACCACGCGATTTTCGCGGGCGCCGGCTATCAGCGCATGAACGCGCGCGATGAATATGCCGCCGCGATCCTCGCCAGGCGCCGCAACAAGGCGCACACCATCTACGAGCAGCATCCGCTCAGCCTCAAGGAGCTGGCGCCGCAAGGCCGGCTCGATGCCGACTGGATCGCGGTATTGCGGTTCGACAGCGCCGTCGAAGCAGGCACTGTCGCGGAATTGCTCGCCGGCGAGGACTGGCATGGAAGCGGCATCGACATGATCCGGCTCGGCACCCGCACCACCGATCATCCGGTCTACACCACCGACAGGCCGCGCTTCATCCTGTCGCTGGAAGGCCAATGCCGGCCGGCGGGCGTGCAAGCGACGATCGAACGCCTGCTGCAAGACATTGGCGCCAAGGCGCCGCTATCGCGCAAGCTCAACTTCGAGGGGCAACGCATCTATCCGTGGCCCGACCGGCCGGCATCGGCTGCGATCTGACGGAAGCGATCGGGCCGGCGCCCGGCTCAGGTCTCCACCCAGCCGGGCCGATATGGAATCAGGCGCTCCAGGCTGCCCGGCGCCAGGCTCTCGTCCCAATACGGCATCAGCAATTCGACGATCGCCGGGCCATAGGCTTCGTAATCGACCCGCACCGTGTTGAGCCAGGGCGTGAGGAACTCGTTCAGGGGGCTGCCGTCGAAGGCCGAGACCATCACGTCCACGCCCGGCCGCACGCCCTCCTCCCAGCAGGCGCGCGCCAGGCCGTAGGCAATCTCGTCGCTGGTGCAGAAGATGGCTTTCGGACGCGGCGTGCCCTTCAGGATCTTGCTGGCCACGCGGTAGCCGGCTTCCTTGCTGAAGTTCTCGAGCGGATGATAGTCGATGCGGTGAGCCGGATCGAGCTTGAGGAAGCGCCGGGAAAAACCACGCACGCGCGCGCTCGTCGCCGAGGATGACAACGGGCCGTGGATCACCGTCACTTCGCTAAGGTGGTGACGCGCAAACAGATCGGCGATCTCCGCCGCGGCGCGCAGGTTGTCGACGCCGACGAACGGGCAAGCCCCGCCGCCCCGGATGCGGCGGTTGACGAGCACGATCGGCTCGCCCGTGTCGATGGCCTGGCGCAGGCCGTTGCTACGCACCGCGCCCAGCAGGACGATGCCGCAGGCGAGCTGCGAGCGCATCTCGCGCAACATCTCGTCCTGCATCGCCGGGTTCTCGTCGGTGTTGCACAAAACCATGATCTTGCCGCGCGCATACAGTGCCCGCTCGAGCGAGGCGGCAATAGCGAGATTATAGTGGTTGTTGCGATCCGGGATCAGCAGGGCGACAATCTGGCTGCGGCCGCTGCGCAGCGCGCTGCCCGCCCGCGACGGGCTGTAATCGACCTGCTTGACGATGGCGAGGACGCGATTCTTGGTCTCCTCGGAGACCTTTTGAAAATGGCCGTTCATGACGCGCGAGACGGTCGCGTTCGAGACTTTCGCCAGCCGTGCAACCGTCGCGATCGAGGGGGTGGCGGCCGTCTGGCGATCTGCCGGCTTCCGGAGCGGACGGCCGCCTGCTCTAGGTGGATGCTGCGTCATCGTCGAGCGTCGTTTCCACGAATTTTGTTATTATCCGCCGGATCGGCCGGTACGGCTGCGGCCGGATAGACCTACGCGATCGTGACGGGGCGATAAATTAGCCCTTCGACGACAGGTCCATCGCATCCCGAAAACCGGCTTGGCGCCAAGCCTGACGGCCCTGGCCGGCGCGGAAAAAGCCGGGGCGGACAATGCCCGCCCCGGCGGTTTCGCCATGGTCGCGGCCGGTGCCTCAGCCCGCCATGATCTCCTGCCATTTCAGCGTCCAGTCGCGCTGCACGCTGGCGATATATGCATCATCCGGCGTGAGCATGGTCTTCATCTTGTCTTCGGTGGTGATCTGCTGCTCGACGAATTCCGGCTTCCAGCCGGTGATGTCGGGCCGGCCCGGGCTGGCATTATAGGCTTCGCAGAACGCCTTCTGAATCTCGGGCTCGAGGCGGAAATTCAGGAACTCGAAGGCGAGCTTCTTGTTCTTGGCCCCGATCGGGATGCCGGCGGTATTGCCGAGCAGCAGCGTGCCTTCCTTCGGGATCGTCATGCCGTAGGGCAGGCCGCGATTGACGTAGATCGCCGAACGCGCGCTCCAGAACGGCATGATCCAGATCTGCTCGTTCTCGATATAGGGCACGGCCTGCGCTGAGGATGCCGCCGACACGGCGACATCGGGCCGCGATTCCTTGAGCATCTCCCAAGCCTTGTCCATGTGGCGCTCATCGCCGCCGGTCGAGCGCGCCGCCATGATCAGCGCATAGGCGGCAAGCGTGAAGTTGCCCGGCGTGTGGGTTGCGAGATGGCCCTTGACCTTGTCGCCGTAATGCTTGCGCGCCTGCCAGTAATCGAGCCAGGAGGTCGGCTTCTCGAGCTGCTTCTTGTTCCACATCAGCGCGAGATACTGGTAGGTCTGCACGATGCCATTGGGCGGGATCAACTCACGGCTGCGCTTCCAGACATGCTTGAGGTTCGGCACCTCCTTCTCGGTGATCGGCTCAAGCAGTTTCTCCTTGGCGCCGAGGATCGAGGTTGCGACCACCAGTTCCGCCGCGACGTCGAAGCCCGGCGCGCCGCGCGAGGCCCGGATGCGCGGATAGGGATCGACGCCGCCGCTATCGTCATAGATCACCTGCACGCCGAACTTCTTCTCGAATGGCTGGATCACGGTGCGGGTGAAGATATCCCGGTATTCGCCGCCATAGGCCGCGATCGTCAGCGTGTCGGCGGCGCTGGCCGGGCGCGGGCGAATAACGGCCGCCGTGGTGGCCACCGCCCCGGCCGTCAGCATGAATTTCCGACGTGTCTGTTCCATCGATCTGCTCCATCCCTAACAGCCGCCGACACCGCCGCGAGCGGAGAAGGAGGCGTTTTTCCGCCCCCGTCGAGACCGATTGCGGAGGCCTGGAACTTGAATTAAGCTCGCCTTCGAGCCGTTGTCCACCATTAAGGAAAACGTTTTCTATGCTGCCTATTCTGTACACGGCGGAGCTTGACCTCGCGCAAGCCGACATGCCGGCGTTTTACGATTGGTTCGCATCCCGGCATGTGCCCGACCTGCAAGCCTCGGGCTTCGGCGCCTGCGCCTGCTATCGCGCCACGGATGGCGGCATGGACATTCTCGACGTCTACGAGTTGCCGGACACGGACGCCTTCAAGCGGCCGCGCTATCTCGAGATGGGCAAGCGCGACAGCTACGCCGCCGCGATCCTCGGCCGGCGCACCGACAAGTCCAACACTGTCTACACCCAGCGCGTGCTCGGCGGCACACGCGCCGATGCGGCGCTGCCTATCGATGCCGACTGGGTTTCGCTCGTCCGTTTCGACGCGCCCGCCGCGAGCGCTGCCGCGTTCGAGGCCGTGCTGCGGCGCGAGGCGGCGCGCCTAAGCAAGCTCGGCGCCTTCTCGCTCCGCTTCGCCGAGCGCGGGCCGGACCACCCGACGCATTCCTCGCATCGGCCCCGCTTCATCGCGCTCGCCGAATGGGCCGCACGCCCCGGCGCGGACGCATCGCTCACGGCCCTGCTCGAGGGCAGCGGCCTGTCCGGCATCACCAACGTCAAGCCCTTCACCGGCTATCGCGTCTATCCCTGGCCGGATGACGCGAGCCTGCGCCGGTAAGCGGGCTGCATGAGCGTTGCGGCCCTGGCCAGCCGGCCCTCCCGCACCATCATCGCCTGGCGGCCGATCCTGCTTGTCGGGGTGCCGGCCGCGTTCCTGCTGTTCTGCTTCGTGCTGCCGAATGCCTTCCTGCTGACATCGAGCGCCTTCAAATCCGAATCGCAGGTCCTGACCAACCAACTCACGACCGAGAATTACGGCTTCCTGCTCGGGCGTGCGGTGTATCGCGGCGCCATCCTGCGCACCTTCCTGATCGGGGCGCTGGTCGGGCTGCTGGTCGTGGTGCTGTCCTATCCGCTCGCCTTCTTCCTCGCCCGCACGCGCAGCCGCTGGAAGGGCGCGCTGATCGCGCTGTCGCTGTCGCCGCTGCTCGCCAGCGTCGTGGTGCGCACCTATGGCTGGTGGGTGCTGCTCAACCGCGAGGGCGCGGTCAACGACCTGCTGCGCGCGACCGGCATCACGAGCCAGTCGCTGCCGCTGCTGCCTTCGGTCGGCGCCATCGTCATCGGCCTGACGCATTCGCTGCTGCCCTACGGCGTCCTGACCATTCTCAGTTCGCTCAACGGCGTCAATCCGAGCTTCGAGAAGGCGGCGATGAGCCTCGGCGCCAACCGGATCCGCACCTTCTTCGAGGTGACGCTGCCGCTGTCGCTGCCCGGCATTGTCGGCGCGTTCGTGATCGCCTTCACGCTCTCGATCAGCGCCTATGCCACGCCGGCCATTCTCGGCGGCCCCTCGACCGCGACGATGGCGACGCTGATCTACGACTTCATGACCAGCCTGGCGGATTGGGCGCTCGGCTCGGCCATGGGCGCATTGCTGATCGTCAGCTCGATGGTGCTTTTGGTGATCGGCGCGGTGCTGGGCTCGAAGCGAGAGGCGTTGTGATGCGGCGCGCGGTCGGCCTGCCCTGGCAGATGCTGCGCGGCGCCGTCGCGCTGACCTATCTGTTCATCTTCACGCCGATCGTCATCACCGCGCTGGTGTCGTTCAATTCGATCAACCAGTCGAAATTCCCGCCGGTCGGTTTCTCGATGCGCTGGTGGGACGATGCGTTGTCGGAGCGCTGGCTCCAGCCGCTCTGGTTCAGCGTGCAGCTCGCCACGCTGACGGCGGTGATCGCGACGCTGCTCGGCCTGCCGCTCGCCTTCGGGCTGACGCGCTACAAGTTTCCCGGCCGCAACATTCTGGTCGCGCTGTCGCTTGGGCCGCTGGCGCTGCCGGCGCTGGTCACCGGCATCGGCATCCTGCAATTCTTCCAGACGGCCGGACTCGCCGCGCTGTTCGGATTTCCCGCCCTGCTGATCGGGCATGTCGTGATCTGCCTGCCGTTCTCGGTGCGCACCATCGCCATCAGCCTGCGCGCCATGCCGGCCAAGGTCGAGCAGGCCGCCGCCAATCTCGGCGCGCGCCCGGCGCGGGTGTTTCTCGAAATCACCCTGCCGCTGATCCGCAGCGGCCTGTTCGCCGGGGCGATCTTCTGCTTCATCCAGTCGTTCACGGATTACAGCGTGTCGCTGTTCCTGTCGCGCGCCGGCATGCAGCCGATCAGCATCGCCATCCTGAGCTACATCGATTACGGCTTCACGCCGACGCTTGCGGCCGTGGCCGTGCTGACGCTGGTGGTGCCGCTGGTGCTGATCGCCGCCGTGCAACACTTCTTCGGCATTGGTGATTTTCTTTATGGAGCGCGCGACAGTGGATGAACCGGCAGTCGCCGTCAGTGGCGTACGCAAGACTTACGGCGAGGTCGCCGCGGTGGACGGCATCGATTTCGAGGTCCGGCCCGGCGAGTTCCTGACCCTGCTCGGCCCTTCCGGCTGCGGCAAGACGACGACGCTCAACATCATCGCCGGTTTCATCCAGCCCGACCGGGGCAGCATCCGCCTGAACGGGCAGTCCGTCGAGGCGCTGCCGCCGTTCAGGCGGGATATCGGGCTCGTGTTCCAGGACTATGCGCTGTTCCCGCATATGAGCGTCGGCCAGAATGTCGCCTTCGGCCTGCGCATGCGCGGCGTGCCGAAGCCCGAGATCGCGCAGCGGGTCGAGGAGGCGCTCGAACTGGTGCGGCTCGGCGGCCGCGCCGAGCGCAAGCCGACCGAACTCAGCGGCGGCCAACGCCAGCGCGTCGCGCTCGCCCGTGCGCTGGTGATCCGGCCGACCGTGCTGCTGCTCGACGAGCCGCTCAGCAATCTCGACCTGAAGCTCAGGGAGGAGATGCGCCTCGAGATCACCACGTTGCAGCGCCGGCTCGGCATTACCACGGTCCTCGTCACGCATGACCAGGGCGAGGCGCTGGTGGTGTCCGATCGCATCGCCGTGATGCGCAACGGGCGCATCGAGCAACTCGGCAATGCCGAGGCGGTCTATGAGCGGCCGGCGACGCATTTCGTCGCCGAGTTCATCGGCACGATGAATTTCGTGCGCGGGCAGGCGATGCGGGTCAGCGCCGAGGGCAGCTGCATCGTCGGCTTCGACGATCACGGCGTCGCGGTGGCGGCGCCCCAGCCGGTGGCGGGATCACGCGAGGTCGAGATTGCCTTCCGGCCCGAGCGGGCGGCGCTGCGCACGGCCGGAGCGGCGCGCGAGCCGACGCAACTCGCCGTGCCGGGCACGGTGCGCCGGCGGGTCTATCTCGGCACGCTGGTGCAATCCCATGTCGAGACGGTCCATGGCCGCACCATCATCGTCGAGACGGTGAATGACGGCATCCGCCAGCCGCCGAATATCGGCGAAGCGGTCGAGGTTATCGTCAAGGGCAGCGATTGCATCGCCTATCCCGTGAGCTGATCACGCGGCGCGGTTTTCGGCGATCCTGGCGAAGAGCGATGCGCCGACCGGCAGGATCGCTTCGTCGAACAGGAAGCCCGGATTGTGCAGGCCGGGGCCGGCCTTCGCCCCGAGCATGAAATAGGCGCCCGGCACGGCGCGCAGCATGTCGGCGAAATCCTCGCTGCCCATCATCTGCGGCCCGAGCACGACATTGTCCGCGCCGATCAAATCGCCCGCCACCGCGCGCACCACGTCGGCCTGTTCCTCGGCGTTTTCGAGCACCGTGAAGATGTCGCGGATATCGACGGCGATCTCGGCGCCGAAGCCGAGCGCCATGCCGGCCGCGATCTCCCGCATGCGCTGGCCGACCTGTGCCCGCACGCCATCGTCGAACGTGCGGATCGTGCCGGCGAGATGCGCCTCCGCCGGCACGACGTTATAGGCCGCCCCGGCATGGACCTGGGTGATCGACAGCACGGCCGCCTTGAGCGGATCGACATTGCGGCTGACGATGCTCTGCAAGGCCTGGCCGAGCGTAAACGCCATCAGCACCGGATCGCGCGACTGATGCGGCATCGCGCCATGCGAGCCCTGCCCGACGATGCGGATATCGAAGAAGTCGGCGCCCGCGAGCACCGGGCCGGAGCGGATGCCGACGCGGCCGGGATGCCCGTCCGGCTGGTTGTGCAAGCCGTAGATCTCATCGCAAGGGAAACGTTCGAACAGGCGATCCTTGAGCATCGCCCTGGCGCCGCCGAGCCCTTCCTCGGCCGGCTGGAAGATGAAGATCACCGTACCGTTAAAATTGCGCGTCTCGGCCAGGTAGCGCGCCGCGCCGAGCAGGATCGTGGTGTGCCCGTCATGGCCGCAGCCATGGAACTTGCCGGGGTTCTTCGAGGCGAATGGCAGGTTGGTCTGCTCGTCCATCGGCAGCGCGTCCATATCGGCGCGCAGCCCGATGGTGCGGCCGGTGCCGCGCCCTTTCAGGATGCCGATGACGCCGGTCTTGCCGAGCCCCGCATGGACCTCGATGCCCCAGGAGGCGAGCAAGCGCGCGACGATCTCCGACGTGCGCTTCTCCTCGAAGCCGATCTCGGGATGGGCATGGATGTCGCGCCGGATGGCCACGAGTTCGTCGGCATAGCCTTGAATGCGATCGATGGTTTTCATGGCGCGCTCCGTCGAAGGAAAACGTTTTCTAAAGATTATTTCCCCGTGCGCGCACCGCGTCAAGCGTGCGGCCGCGCGCCGCCTCACGCGCTCACGGCCGCGGCTTCGGGGCGGTGCGATACAGCGCGTCGTGCTCGCCGAGCCGAGGCACGGCGCGATAGCTGCGGCGCTCGCCGGCGACCTGCGGCGCCGGCGCCGGAAAAGCCACCTGCCCGGCCTCCGTATCGACGGTGATGCGGTTGAGATGCGCGTGGCGCGACAAGGCCGCCATGTCGTTGAGTTCGGCAAAGGCGATCTCGGCCGTGGTCAACGCGGCTTTGAGCGTCTCGGTATCGCGCCGGCCGAAGGCTTCGGCGACGATGCGATCGGTTTCGCCCCGGTTCGCCATGCGCAGCAGGTTGGTCGCGAAGCGCGGGTCGGTGCCGAGGCCCGCATCGCCGAGCAGGTCGCGGCTGAAGCGCAGCCATTCGCGATCGCTCTGGATCGAGATCAGGATCTGGCCGCCATCGGCGGTCGCGAACACGCCATAGGGCGCGATCGAGGGATGGGCCAGGCCGAGGCGGCGCGGGCTCTTGCCGCCCTCGGCGTGAAGCAGCGGCACGGTGAGCCAATCCGCCATGACATCGAACATCGAGACATGGATATGCGCGCCTTTGCCGGTGCGCCCGCGCGCGATCAGGGCTTCCAGCACGGCTGCATAAGCGGTCGCGCCGGTGGCGATATCGACGATCGAGATGCCGACGCGAGCCGGCTCCGACGGACCGCCGGTCACCGAGCACAGGCCGGATTCGGCCTGGATCAGCAGGTCATACGCCTTGCGGTCCGCCAGCGGCCCGGTCAGCCCGTACCCGCTGATCGAGCAGGTGATGAGCGTGGGATGGCGCTCAGCCAACGCGTCGATGCCGAAGCCGAGCTTGTCGAGCGCGCCGGGCTTCAGGTTCTGCACCAGGATATCGGCGCCGGCGATCAGCTTCTCGAGATCGGCGGCGTCGCCTGCCTTGGTCAGGTCGAGGCGCACGGATTGCTTGCCGCGGTTGAGCCAGACGAAATAGCTGCTCTGCCCCTTGGCGACGTCATCGTAACCGCGGGCGAAATCGCCTTCGGGGCGCTCGACCTTGATCACGGTTGCCCCGGCATCCGCCAGCCGCGACGTGCAAAATGGCGCCGCCACCGCCTGTTCGATGGCGACGACGGTGAGCCCGTCGAGCGGAAGTGTCGCCATCAGTACGACCTCGGCATCTTCAGCACATGCTCGGCGATGAAGCTGAGGATCAGGTTGGTCGAGATCGGCGCGACCTGATACAGGCGCGTCTCGCGGAACTTGCGCTCGACATCATATTCCTCGGCGAAGGCGAAGCCGCCATGCGTCTGCACGCAGGCCTCGGCGGCGGCCCAGGCGGCTTCGGCCGCCAGCATCTTGGCCATGTTGGCTTCCGCGCCGCAATCCTGCCCGGCCTCGAACAGCCTGGCTGCCTCGCGCACCATCAACTCGGCCGCCCGCATCTGGGCGTAAGCCTTGGCAATCGGGAACTGGACGCCCTGATTCTGGCCGATCGGACGGCCGAACACCACGCGCTCGCCGGCATAGGCGGCGGCCTTGTCGATGAACCATTTGGCATCGCCGATCGATTCGGCGGCGATCAGGATGCGCTCGGCATTCATGCCCGAGAGCACATAGCGGAAGCCCTTGCCCTCGACGCCGATCAGGTTCTGCGCCGGCACGCGCACATTGTCGAAGAACACTTCCGTGGTGGCGTGGTTCATCATGGTGCGGATCGGCCTGATGGTGAGGCCGTTGCCGAGCGCCTCGCGCATGTCGAGGATGAAGATCGACAGGCCGTCGGTGCGCTTGGCGACCTGATCCTTCGGCGTGGTGCGCGCCAGAAGCAGCATCAGGTCGGAATGCTCGGCGCGGCTGGTCCAGATCTTCTGGCCGTTGACAACGTAATGGTCGCCATCGCGCGTGGCGGTGGTCTTGAGCGCGGTGGTGTCGGTGCCGCTGGTCGGCTCGGTGACGCCGAAGGCCTGCAGGCGCAATGCACCCGTGGCGATCCCCGGCAGGTAGCGCTGCTTCTGCTCGGCGCTGCCATGCCTGAGCAGCGCGCCCATGATATACATCTGCGCGTGGCAGGCGCCGGCATTGCCGCCGGCGTGATGGATTTCCTCGAGGATCGCGGCGGCGGCCGAGAGCGGCAGGCCGGAGCCGCCAAACTCTTCCGGAATCAGCGCGGCGAGATAGCCGGCATCGCTGAGCGCCTTGACGAAAGCGGCCGGATATTCCGCGCCGCGATCGCGCTCGCGCCAATACTCAGCAGGGAACTCGGCGCAGAGCTTGCGAATTTCGGCGCGGATTTCAGCGTAATCGTCGTGTTGGTCAGCCATGGTCAATCGTATCCGGTGTGGGGTAGGCAGAAAGGGGCCGTGCGCGCGGCGCGTCACGAAGCGGGGCGAGGTCAGGGCGGCGCTTGCGCCAGCACGACCTCCATCGAATAGCTGTAGCGTTCGGCCGGGTGGACGCTCCACGTCACCTCGTAGACCTCGTCGCCCTCGCCGACATATTCGCGCAGCACCGACAAGCCGCAGCTTCCGGGCTCGACCTTGAGCAGCGCGGCGGTAGCGCCCTCGATCATCGTGGCGGTGATGGTCTGGCGCACCCGCCGGGTCACGATGTGATGGCGGCGCTCGACCAGCGCATAGATCAGGACCTCGTTCCCGGCGTCATTCCCGGCCTCGTCGAAGACATCGCCATAGCGCGGCAGCAGAAACACCTGCGTCCAGGCGACCGGTTCAGGCTTGCCGCTCATGTAGCGCAAGCCTTCGAGCATGCGCCATGGCGCGCCCGGATCGCCGGGCAAGGCGATGCGGGCGTCAGAGGCGACCACATCCGAGAGCGCGAGGCACTCGCGACGGGTGTCCTTCACATATTGCCAAAGATCGCTGATGCTGGCGAAGGACTGGACGTAGCGCTCCTGGATATGGTCGCTGGTGACCTGCGTGCCGATGCCGTGCTGGCTCGAGACGACGCCGACATTGGCCAGGCTGCGCAACGCCTCGCGCACCGTGTGGCGGCTGACCGCGAAACGCTCGCAAATCTGCGCCTCGGTCGGCAAATGGCCGCCAACGGGGAACGTGCCGCGCCTGATGTCGTCGAACAGCGCCTCGGCGACGATCTGATAGCGCGGGCGCTTGTCAGGGAATCCAAGCGGCATGGTTCACCCGGAGCAGAGTCGCGTCATATGTATCGGCGGATTCCATATAAGCCTATGAACCCTTGGAGTAATTCACGATTATGACAGGCCCGCGCGGCCACCGTCGCGACGATGCCGCATCGCGTTCAGGCGCCATCGTCTCGTCATCCGGTTGTCCAGACAACTTATCGCGGATTCGTCGGGCCAGTCAAGGCCGGCGATGACGCCCCGCGAGCCCCTAAACCGCGTTCGCCGCCCGCGATCGCCGGAGCGCCCGGAAGCGGGAACATCACCGGTTCGCTTGCGCGATGGCGCAAATCCAGCCCATGACTAGCGAATCCGAACGAGAGACATGTCATGGCCCGCGCTTCCGATGCAGCATACGAGACCATCAAGGGCTGGATCCAATCCGCCTCGATCCCGCCCGGCAGCCTGATCGACGAGGTCGAGGCCGCCAGGCGCCTCGCCATGAGCCGCACGCCGGTCCGCGAAGCACTTCTGAGATTGCAATCGGAAGGGTTCGTCGAAATCGCCCGGGGCAAGGGCATCCGCGTGCTGCCGCTATCGGCCAGCGACATGCGCGAGATCTACCAGGTGATTTCCGGCATCGAGGTCATGGCGGTGTCGTTGCTGACGCGGCGAGCGCCGACGCAGGCGACCGTCGCCGGGCTGGTCGAGGCGACCCAGCGCATGCACGAGGCCGCCGCAGCCGGCGACATCACCAATTGGGGCGAGGCGGACGAGCGATTCCACCGCGAGCTGATGCGGTTGTCCGGCAACAAGAAGCTGCATGCCGTCGGGTGTCAGTTGCGGGACTTCGCCAAGCGCGCCCATATCGTCGCCGTGCGCCTGCAGACGGATGCCTATCGCGCGCAATCCACCAAAAGCCACACGACCCTTATCAACAGCATTCTCGCCGGCGATGCGCGCGAGGCCGCGGCGCTGCATTTCAACCAGCGCGAGCGCGGCGAGAATGCCCTCGTCGGCATCGTTGAAAAATTCAACCTGACCAACCTCTGAAAATCTTAAATATATCTGTTGATATATAACAGACGTGCCCCTACGGTAAGCCGATGAGACACCGGCGCGCGCCACGTGCGTCGCTGATCGACAAGCCGGACGGTGCAGAATGAAGACGTACGAAATCGCGGTGGTGCAGGGTGATGGGATCGGGCCGGAGGTCTGCATGGCCGCCCTGGAGGTCCTCAAGGCCACGTCGGTCGCGAACACGCTGAAATTTGTCGAGTACCAGGCGGGCGCCGGCCATTACCTGAAAACCGGGACGGCGTTTCCCGATGAAACGCGCGACGGTTGCAGAAGGGCCGACGCCATTCTGCATGGCGCGGCCGGCCTTCCCGGCGTGACCTACCCCGACGGCACGGAAACCGGCATCGAGTTCGGCCTGCAACTGCGTTTCCAGTTCGACCTCTACGCCAATGTGCGCCCGATCAAGCTGCGCGAGGGCGTGCGCTCGCCGTTGCGCGACCGCAAGCCGGGCGACATCGACTATGTCATCCTGCGCGAGAACACCGAGGGCCTCTATGCGGCGCGCGGCAACGGCGTGAACCTGCGCGACGAGATGGTGGTCGATTCCCTCGTGGTCACGCGCAAGGGCATCGAGCGTATCTGCCGCTACGCCTTCGAACTCGCCCGCAAGCGCAATGGCGCCCCCGGAGACGGCAAGAAGCGCGTCACCGTTTGCGACAAGGCCAATGTCCTGAAGACCTATGCGTTCTTCCGCAAGGTTTTCGACGAAGTCGGCGAGGACTATCCCGACATCGAGAAGGATTACGCCTACGCCGATGCCATGACGGTGTATCTCGTCGAGCGCCCGGAACATTACGATGTCGTCGTCATGGAGAACATGTTCGGCGACATCATTTCCGATCTCGGCGCCGCGACCGTCGGCAGCCTCGGCATGTCGCCCTCCTCGGAGCTTGGCGACGATCACGGCTTCTTCCAGGCCGCGCATGGCTCCGCGCCGACCATTGCCGGCAAGAACATCGCCAATCCGTATGGCACCATCCTGTCCGCCGCTTCCATGCTGCATTGGCTCGGCGGGCGCCATGCCGACGAGCGCCTGATCGCCGCCGCCGGCCAGATCGAGCGCAGCGTCGAAACCGTGATGAGGTCGCGCACCGGCCTGACCCGCGATCTCGGCGGCGAGGCATCGACCCGCGACGTCACCGAACGCGTCATCGGCGGGCTC